>ERZ772964.318-NODE-318-length-22986-cov-8.37338_pt1 | contig 22986 bp, 26 predicted proteins | sample MGYA00580675_ERZ772964 | MGnify/ENA primary metagenome ERZ772964 (study PRJEB29015, sample SAMEA2737941) | human oral metagenome | biome: human oral; feature: human-associated habitat; material: dental | place: China | collected 2139 ... | reverse complement strand
ACCTCAATAGAACATCGCGTTCTTCCAGTGTTACATCAACCTGCATGCGCCCATTCTATACCCCGCCCACACTAATCTCCACCTAAGAACGCACTGGAATACGGTTTTGTTTAAAGCCGGCCACAGCCTCACACCAACCCCACCACACCCTTAAAAGACACGCCCTAAGACCGCCTCTCGGCAGTCGTCGAATATCATCTTCGACTTGCACAGTTCTAAAATGTCAGACGAAGAATCTGTCAAAGCTGGAAAAAGAATTCGCCGATATACGAAGCGTTAGGTGACTATTGATCATAACGAGGGGTGGCAAAGTTATTGACAAGTAAAAATGAGTTTGTTACCGTGAACACGGAAGAGGCGTCGCCACCGTGGTTCTGCGGAGGCCGAGCCTCTTCTTTTAGATTCAGAGGTTCCGCCGTTAGGTTAAGGTTCGCGTTTTGATCGAGTGGCCCAGCGGTAGAGTGTCCGGGCCTCCAGGAGGAGCCTGCGAGCGATAATGATCGCGTTCGCTAGTACGATGAGCGCATGCGTGCTCAACGACCTGGCGCCTGCCCGCCGCAGGAGAGGCTTCCACGATGCTCCCGTCCACGACGATGTTGTCGAGCTCGAGACCGATGATCTGGTCGTAGACCTCCAGGCAAGCCTGTTCCAGGGCTGTTGAAGATCCCCGCGCTATCCGTTCATCGCAGCGTCGGCACATGTCGGCGGCTGAGCGGATGGCATCGGCGCGATCTTGGCATAGGCCGCGCCCAGTACCAGGACCGCTACGAGCTTGTCGAACAGGACTCGGTCAGGTACCTGGGGGTCGGTAGCAGCCGAATGAAGTGGGTATTGACCACCAGTGGGATCCGGGTGAACTGGCGCCAGATCGACTCGATGACAGCTGATGGAACAGCAGACACGAGCTCGAACACGAGTGCATATAGAATCCGGTGAGGTGAACGAATCGCCTATTGGCACCTCGATCACGTGAAGGAGATGTGGATGGGAAACCTAGGTAGCTACCAGACGATGGTGAAACTCGCGAAGAAGGTCGGCGGCCCTCTTGTCTTGGGTGCGACCACGGCAGTCGGCGGATGGGTCATAGAACACAGCGCCGAGGCGGGCGGCAAAGCAGTCTGAAGGCGAGTTAGACCACATGACCAGGGTAGAAGCGTTGAACTTCAGCAACATCCGGAACACTTCATGGTTACCAACAGTAACACTTCACGGTTACCAATAGTGCTGACTGCGGCACCGGCCTCACCCTCCATGCAGGCGACGAGATCCGTGTGCTCGAGCGAGATGGCGACGCGGTGGTCGTGGAAATAGCTGGAAACAACGACAACCCTCACGTCGTGTCAGCTGAAGTTCTTGAAAGAGCCTCCGCCTTTGATGAGGACTTCTCGACCGAACATCATTAATATGAACTAGTCAAAATACAGGTTGGATGAATAATTCCCTATGCTCAATACTCTCGCTGATCTCGCAACAATACTTGCGGCAGTTCCCGTGGCCATCGCCGCTGTAGTTTTCTTATGCAGAACTCTACCTGCCCATTTTACGGCTCCCGAAGGATTGCGCCTCGAAGCAACACGAGCAATAGGCGATCCTGGCTATTTTGTTCGAATTACTAATTGTGCGCCAGTAGAACGCCACATTGAGCATGTCGGGGTCATGCCCGCTAATCTTCGCCCTCTTTGGCCACCTAGGGCTCGTGTTGCTCGCCGCATTGGCGGCAAGAGGAACTCGGTCGACTCTCTGATCGCGTATACCATTTCAATCAGGGCAGATATCACTCTTCCAAGCGGCAAAAGTCAGTCGTTTCTTCTCCCACAGCCAGTTGAGTCAGGAGAGAAGACATCGAAGTCGGCGTCCGAGGACTACAGGATTCTCGTTGAGCGTGACGTCCAGTGGCATCATGACTATGGTGAGCGTCTGTCGGTTGTCCCCTACGCTCGTTTAGCGGCCGGTAACATGGTGCTCGGGAAAAAGACGCACTTTGGAAGAGAGCTTCAGTGCCTGGCCATGATGTCATGTCGTTGCGGCCATTCCCCTAGTCAGCATCAGTTCATCAAGCGAAAGAGATTGGCGGCAAAGATGTCGTTTCTAGCGCGATGTGAGAAATGTGAGTGTCGTCGCTACAAAGAGATCGGTGAGCAGGTTCCAGGAGGGGAAACAGCTCCTCATGACATTTAGACGCGAGCGGGTTCGCGACCGAAAACTACCTCCATTTTGCATCTGCACAGTGGGGAGTCGAACTCTCACGCAGCGTTAGTATCGTCTCGAGAGTCGTCCGGATTTTTCTACGATGAGGTTCTAGCGCTGCTCGGTTTCCCCACTGTCGTCTCCCTATTCATCTTCCTCCCTGGCCACCTCGATCATCACGATGGTGCGGTAGGTGCTCATGCGGGTGTGAAGTCCGAGTGGGAGTTGGCTGTGGTCCTGGTAGAAGATGGAGCGCATGGGAGCGTCCCGGCCCGTTATCGTGGCGGCCAGGAGGAGCTCGTCTGGCTCGACAGGCTCGATGTCGGGCAGCTTTGGCGCTAGGCGATAGCGGCGCATCGACAGGTCGCCCTGCGTGGCGTGGGGACTGGTGATCTGCTCCATGTCGAGCGCGACGTTTCTTGGATCGCTGCTGGAGGGATAGTGCCAGACCTGGATCAGGGGTGCCTTGGCCGGTAGGCCGACGGTCGTCATCTGGTCGATGACCAGTGCCGGGCTGGCGTCGCGGCCACTGAGATGGATGCTCAGCGTCTCGGCGCCCAGGCGTCCGGCGGCCTGGGCGTAGTAGACCAGGTCTCGTGCGATGGTCGACATACCGGCGTCGCTCCAGCGGCGTGCGGTGCGCTGGTCGCGCCAGTTCCCCCTCAGGGGACAGGGCCTGAGTCCTGACGGTTTAGTGCCTTGCGGTGTTCAGGTTGTTGAGGATTTGCTGTGCGGTCTGGGTGATCTGGGGTTGGGCGGTGATTTGGTGCCCGTTGACGCTGATGGTGACTTCCTGGAGTGGCCGCAGCTCGCGCACGAGTCGTTTGATGCTCATCCCGGCGGCGGTCTGGAGGTGGCGGGCTACCGCCAGGGCGGCCATCACCACTGTTAGGTGGGCCTCGATCGTGTTGTGGGTGTGGTGGAAGACAGGCCGTGCCCGCAGGTCGTGCTTGGACATGCGCAAGGACTGCTCGATGTGCCACAGCTCGTGGTAGGAGTCGATCACCTCGCTGGCCTTCATGGTGCTGGCGGGGATATTGCTCACGTAGCCCTTGAGTCCTGCGAGCCGCTTAGCGCGGGCCAGAGCCTTCTCGTCCAGGACCTGGTCGCCCTTACGGACGGTGACGAACCTGGTGGCCTTCGGACGCTTGTCGCCAGCGACCACCGCCCGCGCCCGGTTCTCCTGAGCGGTCAGGGTCTTGTTGTCGCGTGCGAACCGTCTGGCGCTGTAGGCCCAGATCGCCCGCCACGACCCCGGGTACTCGCGGGGGTCCCAGGTCGGCTCGTCCCGAACGGCCCGTGTCGTGTTCCTTACTGGTAGCGCCGTGGCGGACGGTGATGGTGTCGATCACCTGCCCGTCGACCAGGGCGTCCCCATGCCAGCGGAAGTGCGCGGCCAAGTCCGCTGGCGTCTTGGCCATCCGCGAGCCGACGATGAACCCCATACCCGCCTGATCGAGCGCTTCAAGGTTGGCCGCCGACAGCATGCCGGCGTCCGCCACTACGATCAGGTGCCTGAGACACGAAGGCGGTGAGGTCCGCGTCGGCGGCGAGGCGCTGCTCGGGCTCGTCCAAGGTGACGGCGCGGCCACGACCCTGGATGAGCCTGTCGCCCAGCGAGCTCTTGCCCACCTGCCGTGCGCCCTGGATGACGAGCACGGGAGCGTGGGCGAGGATGTCCTCGGCGAGCTCCTGGCTGTGTCGCGGGTACCAGACAGGGGCAGCGACCATGGCGGTAGTTTACCTGGAACGACGCCGAAAGATGGCGCTTCACCGACGATTCGCAGTCCGTCCACCAACGATTCGCAGCACGGTCGCCGACGATTCGCAGCTGACTTCAGGGCAGGGCGCGCGCCCGGATGAGTAGCGGTCGATGACCTCCTGGACGGCTGCGACTATCCCCTCGGAGGTGTGGCGCGCCGTCGTCCGGATCGAGTCTCGGTCCGCCGCCCTTGCTGGGAGACTATTTCCCCACACCGAGCTGCTCGACGAGATATGTCGCCGTAGTCAGATCGTAGTCGAGCTCGCTTTCCCTGAGCAGGCGGATCGCCTGCATCGTGCCGGTCACGCCTTCCCGGTCCAGGACCGCGCGCGCATCTGCAAGGGCCTTCGCCTCGGGGTCGGCCTCTGTGGGGTACCGCTTGCTGATCTTCCGGAGCGCCTTGCTCTTGCCGATCATGGTTCCTCCGTCCCTGTGACGTACGGTCGTTGCTCTGATGAGGTGGCTCAGCATTGATGTCTGCTCAGAGCGTGGTGATCAAACCATGTCCGGGCCCCTTTTGGCTAGGTTGGTTCTGACTAGGTTGGTTCCCCCGCTGGTTCCGGTGGCGAGCAGGCCGGTCTTGGGCGGCTCGGGTTAGGCCCTCGCGGATCGCCTTGCCGCGGCCGGCATGTTCCTCATGGCACGAACAGATCTGTTGCTGGACTTGGTGGAGGCCGAGCGGCACCGCACCGCCCGTCAGAACTCGTTGACCCAGGCCATGCGGTTGGAGAACAGGGTGTACACCGGCTCGTACAGCAGGATGTACTGTCCACCACTAGACAGGTTGGAGTCGAAGCAGACATCACCACTCAACGTGCCGCCGGCGATGAGAGTGGCGGCCGAGATGTGATCATCCGTGCCGAAGAAGCCGACGCTCACAATGACCCCGTTCGGGTCCTGAAGACTGAAGTCAAGAGCGTTGACATCGAGCGAACCGGAGCCATTGTTGACGATCGTCACGGTGGAGCAGGCAGTTGGCCCGAAGGTCGAGTCTCCGGCGGCCAGAGGGGTGGCTGTGACCTGGACGCCGTCGTCGTCGATCGTCTCCCCGGCCGTGGCAACGAGGTCGCCCCTCTTCATCCCGGGGAAGGTCACGCCTGACGCGGTCTCCTCCTGTGCTTGCGCCGTGGGCTCGGCTGGGGCGGCGGCGTCGGGCGATGCGGTTCCAGGGGCGGAGCCATCCTGATCCGCAGTGACTACTGAGGAGCGGGAGGCGACGGCGTTGGAGGCAGGGGTGGGCTTGGTGTCGCTGCCACCGCCACCTAGGGCGCTGCCGACAATGACAAGAGCCACCACTGCGCCGACGCCGGTGAGGACCTTGTGGCGTGCGAACCACGATCGCTTCGCGGGCGGTGTCCGGTAGGGAAATGGTCCGCCCGGGGGTGGTCCGGGGTGGGCGGGGCCGGTGGGGATCGCACCGGTCGGTGGGGTCGGCCCGCCCGGGACAGCGCGAAATGGGGCTGTCTGCGGGATCTGGCCCCCCGGGGCAGGACCTCCAGCACGGGGTCCGCCCGGGGGTGGTCCGGGGTGGGCGGGGCCGGTGGGGATCGCACCGGTCGGTGGGTTTGACTGAGCGTGCAGGTCAGACTGCGGGTCGTGGGATCCGCTGGGAACGTAGCTGCTCATGATCGATCCTTGGTATGTGGGGGCAGTGAGATTGAATCTAAGTCATTTTATTTTAATGCCCTGGGGTCAGTTCGTGAAGAATTTGCTGCGCGATGTCCGTTGATGTTGATGATGACTTCCTGGAGTCTGCGCAGTTCGTAGATGATTCGTTTGATATCCATGTCGGTTCTCTATTGTAAATAGAGGATTATTCATGGGGCGTTGTAGGTTAAGATAAGGACAAGTACTGTGATGATGGTTGTTTTTGAATGTGTAGAAGGGTCGTCTGTAGTCAGAGTGAAGTATGGGGAGACTTCCTGGCTGCGTTCACGAGCCAGACGAGCCAGTTGGTCCAGATAGGTCCTCTCCGTGACGGCGCCATTGGTGACAAGGAGGACGGTGCGTTTCTCCTGGCGAGGCCGGTGGCTCCTTCGCTTCCCGGTCTGACGGCGGTCCTTCTCCCGCGGTGCCGCCTCAGGGCGCCTCGTGGTCGGTGGCCAGCAGGCGCCGGATCTTGGAGGTGTCGACTGTCGGAATCGCGCCGAAAGAACCCACGAGGTACCGGCGTTGCTTGTTCGTGCCTTTGCGCATGCTGGTGAAGTCCGCCAGGGAGAACAGCTCGCTGCTGCCTTCGCTCGACTTCTCGCACATCCAGACCTCGCCGCTGTCCAGGAGCTGGGTTGGGGAATTATCCAGGAGAGAGGTGTCGTGGGTGGTGAAGACGAGCTGGGCGCCGGTGCGGTTGAGAGTAGGGTCTTTGAAAAGTTCCACCAGGGTGGTGCTCAGTGTCGGGTGCAGGCTGGCGTCGAGCTCGTCGACGAACAGTGTCTGCCCCTTCTTCAGGGCGTCGAGTGCTGGACCCACCGTTGCCAGCCATGTCAGGGTGCCCTGGCTCTGGGCGCCGAGTGTGAGGCGGTACTCCCGGCCGTCAGCGCCCCGGTGGTAGAAGACAAGCGATCGCTTGAGCACAGCGAGCATCTCCTCGGCGATGGTGACCTCCTCGTCGTCGCTCGTGCTCAGTATGCGGCGCAGGTGCTCAAGAAGCTCCGGTGGAATATCCTTCTCCTCCAGTTCCACCCGAGTGATGCCGAGGTCTGCCGTGTGGGCGATCGCGTCTGCAACATCGCTCCACCATTCGGGCTTCTCCGCGAGCCGGCCCATCATCCAATGAAGCCGCGCCGTTCTCTCCTGGTCGCTGTGGAGGACGAAGCGGAATGAACGCAGGCCGCGAGCCACCGGCGTCAGGGTGGTGTGGCGGTACTTGAGCGCCACGGCCAGGAAGAGGTCCTGGGCGGTGGTAATGCGCCGGACCTCGGCGGTAGCTCCCTTGAGAGAGGGGCCCGAGTCGATGGCCGGCTCCGCGTCATGCTCGCCCTGGGTGCGGATGAAAAGTTTCTTGTGACGTGGGCCCACCTCCCAGAGCTCTTCGCGAGCAATGCCCCAGGCATGCGCCTCGACGCTGTAGACGTAACGGGTGCCCTCATGAACGAAGTCCACGCCAGACCGTGGGGGAGCCTGGTCACGTTCGGTGCTTCTGGGCCGTGTGCGCCGCCGGTGCTCGATCAGGTCCACGACCCGCGGCGAGCTCCGGGGGACGGCGCCCCGGAGCGTCGGATACGGTGAGGGGGCGTCGCGGCCATCGGAGTGGTAACAGCGGTAGCGTGGCGTCCACTCCAGCCGACCAGCTCATGACTCACGCTCATGACCCACAACAACGAGGACGATTACTCGCGCTGGTGCATCATGGCGCAACACCCCCGACGTCGGGAGAAGGATGATGGTAACTGAGAAGTTCGAGCCACCGGATCTGCAGAAATTCATTGCCTCGCTGGGCCTGAACGCCGACCCCCTGAAGGCTCCCTGGCGCCGGCCCGAGCCTGAGCTCCTCCCCGTCCCCGCAGTGGTGCGGGGTTTCCGCATCCGTGTTGATCTGCAGGGCACGAAGCCGCCGGTGTGGCGACGCATCGAGGTTCCCGGCGACATCCTCCTGCCGCGGCTGCACGAGGTGATTCAAGCGGCGATGGGATGGAGCGACACCCACCTGCACCGCTTCCGCACGAACCACGATCTGAACGCACCAGAGTTCCTCACGCAGTTCGACCTCGATGAGGGCGAGGAAGGGATGCTGGAGAACGATGTGCGCCTCGATCAGATCCTGTCCGCCAAGGGCGATCGGCTCTGGTACGAGTACGACTTCGGCGACGGTTGGCGCCACGTGCTGCGAGTCGAGAGGGTACTCCACTCGCCCCCATCGACTCCGGTGTGCCTCACCGGCAGGCTCGCCTGCCCGCCCGAGGACTGCGGCGGCGTGTGGGGTTACAGCGAACTCGCTGCTTGGGTGCGCAGCGACTACGACGACGATCTGCGCCCCGATGTGTTCGACAGTACGGAGGAGGCGCTCGCATGGCTGCCCAACGGCTGGCATCCCGACATGTTCGACGTCGACGAGACCAATGAGGCGATCGCTGCGATCAGCGCAGAGCCGATCCCGGTCGTCGAGGGGCTCGGGACGCTGCTCATGATGACGGACATCCGCGGTGCACAGGGCCTGCGGGACCTGCTCGCGCACCCGGCCGTTTCCGGAACAACCGAGGTCAGCGCCGAGGAGGCCGCAGAACTCACGGAATCATTCCGCGTCCTCCTCGACGTCATTGGGGACGGCATGCCACTCACCGCCGCCGGGTATCTCAAGCCGGCCGCCGTCGAGCAGATCGCACAACGCACGGGCGTGACCGAATGGTGGATCGGCAAGGCCAACCGCGAGGATCTCACCTGGCCCGTCGCGGAGCTCCGCGCGACGGCGCGGGCGCTGGGACTTATATCGGTGCGCAAGGGCCGTATCGCTCCAACTCGGGCCATCACCGAACACCGAGACGACCCACAAGCGATACTGCGGCACATCACCGGCCGGCTCCCGCTTGGAAACTCCCCCGTCGAAGAGCAAGCCGGATGGCTGGCACTGGCCGTCGTCGCCTGCGAGACACCCGCGCAGCTGTGGGAGCAGAGCATTAGCGAGCTCCTGGTCGGCCTCGGCTGGCGAAACCGCGACGATCCGTTCCGTGCGCCCTCGCCCGAGAGCCTCACGCTCGACGCGCTCCGCCTGCTCGCCGGGACGATGCGCACGGGCCGGAGTCTCCAGGGCGTCAACACGGCCCTCGCCGCCAGCGCGCGAGCCGTCATACGGGCCTGACCGCGAAAGGGATCAGACAACATCGATACGGTCTTGGTGAGGCCCGCGATCGCGCCGTCTACCCTGCCCGCCCTCTGCGCACTAGGGGCCGGCCCCGAGGGGCCTGGCGGCGTCGAGATCATGCGCAGGATGCCGACTCTGACCTGCTCGGCCTACGTCGAGTCCGACGACGTGCCCGCTTTCATCACGAACCTCATTGACCCCGACTACGAGACCTCGAAGGTCGGGCGAGGCCTCTTCTCAACGGTGCAATCGACCGTGGAAGGGAGCCATCCCTGCACCGGATTGCGGCTCGGACCGTGGACGGCGGCGGCCCCGCGCCTTGCCTGGACAGCGCGGGGCCGCAGGGGGATCGCCTCAGGGCAGGGCTACGACAGCTCCGGTGAGTACGGGCTCAGGACTCGACGTTGACGCTGCGGCCGGTGGCGGCGGACTCGCGCACCGCCTCCATGACCACGAGCACCCGGCGGACCTGCTCAGGGGTGACGAGGATCGGCTCGGTGCCGAGATCCCACGCCGCCTTGAGGTTGATGTAGTAGTCGGATTGCTCCGTGGTGACCGCTGGCAGGGGCTCGGTGACGATGAGGCCTTCCTTCGGCACCCCGAAGGACCGGGTCGGCCCGTAGGAGGCCGCTGACTTGTCCTGCTCGCCGGCGACGTTCTCCAGCAACTTGGTGGTACGGACGATCTGGCCTTCCGGCTCGAATTTCACCGCCTCCATGGTGCCGGTGGAGCCGCCGAGGAACCAGTGGCGGTTGAACCAGTCCTTGGTTGCCGACAGGAAGTACGTCCCGAGTTCGAGTTCGGCGTTGATTCCGTTGGCGAAGCGCATCTGGATCTTGAAGTAGTCGTCGACTTCGGTGTTGATGACGTTGTTCAGCTGGGCGTAGACGGTGCTCAACTGCCCGTCGACCATGTACAGGATCTGGTCGATGAGATGGACTCCCCAGTCGTAGAGCATTCCGCCGCCCTCGGCCTGGTACACGTGCCAGTCGTGCATATTGCCGTTGTAGCCGTAAAGGGAGGACTGGATGGTGTAGACATCCCCGATCGTCCCGCTGTCCAGGACGGCCTTGGCGGTTTGGAAGTCCTTGTCGAAGCGTCGCTGCTGGTGGACGGTGAGCCGGACCCCGGCCTTGTCCACCTCGGTCATGATCTCGTCGAACTCGGCGACGGTCATCGCCGCCGGCTTCTCCAGGAGAATGTCCTTGCCAGCGCGGGCCGCCGCAATGGTGATCTCCTTGTGGAAGCGGTTGGGCGCCGAGATGACGACGGCGTCCAGATCCTCCTTCTCCAGGAGTTCGCTGTGTGTGGCGTAGACGCGAGTCTCCGGATGGAGGGTCTGTGCCTCTTCGAGACGTGCGGCGCTCGTGTCCGCGACGGCCGGGACGAACCAGCCGTCGATGTCCCGCAGGGACTCGACGTGGCGGCGGCCGATGAAGCCGTAGCCGATAGCTGCCCATTTCATGATGGTGTCTCCTCCTCGTCGTTCTCAGTCGAGGAAGACCTGCTTGCCGCTGGCGGCGGATTGGTAGATGGTGTCAAGGATCTGAGTGACGCGGAAGGCTTGCTCCGGGTGGACCACGGGCTCGCCATCGGTGATGATGGCGTCGATCCACTGCTTGGCCTCGACGACGCCCGGCGGTTCCTCGCGGCCCTCAAAGTACGCGACGGCGGAAACGTCGGACAGCGACTCGTGGGTGAGCATGCCGTGGCGGGTGCCGTTGTAGATGAGTTCGTCCTTCTTGTAGGAGGAGCCGGAGCGGATTTCGGCGCCCATCTCGGTGCCGCACAGCGTGGTGGAGGCCTCGCGCGAGTCGAGGATGTTGAGGGCCCAGGAGGCCTTGAGGACGATGGTGGCGCCGTTCTTGAACTTGATGAAGCCCATGGCGGAGTCCTCGACCTCGAAGGTTTCGATGTCCCACGGACCGTAGTAGTTGCCGGAGGCGGCGGACTCCAGGTGGCCGAGCTCGTAGTTGACCGATCCGAGGACGGACTCGACCTCGTAGTTGTCCATGCACCACAGGGTGATGTCGAGAGCGTGCGTGCCGATGTCGATGAGGGGGCCGCCGCCCTGCAGGGCCTTGTTCGGGAACACCCCCCAGGTGGGCACCTGACGACGGCGCACGGCCATCGCCTCACCGTAATAGATCTTACCGAGCTCCCCGGCTTCGCAGGAGGCGTGGAGGGTACGGACCTCGGGACGGAAGCGGTTCTGGTAGCCGACTGTGAACTTCTTGCCGGACTCGCGCCAGGCCTCGAGCATGGCGCGAGCCTGCTCGGTGGAGTGGGACATGGGCTTCTCGCAGAAGACGTTCTTACCGGCTTCGAAGGCGGCGACGGCGATCTCGGAGTGGGACACGTTGGGCGTGCAGATATGGACGGTGTCGATGTCCGGGTTGGCGAGGAGCTCGCGGTAGTCGGTGTAGATGAGAGCGTCGGCGTGGTCCGCCGCCGCGGCGGTGCTCACGGCGCGCTCCTCGATGAGGTCGCAGAAGGCCTCAATGCGGACCTTGTCCTCGCCGACGGCGGCGAGGGAGGGCAGGTGCTTGTGGTTGGTGATGCCGCCGCATCCGATGATGCCGACGCGGACCTTAGGACTGGTACTCATGGAACTACTCCGTTCTATGTGGTGGGGCGGCCGTGCCCCGACGCTCGAAGAGGCGAGCACCTCTTACGTGGCGATATGAAAAAACTAATGTCGATGATCGACGTAAGACAAGAGCATTGACTGTGACTTAGAACACTGTTCGCTAATCTAAGGTCGAGTCGCAGAGGACTCCTCGGCCCGCTCCGCGCCTGCCTGATGCAAGACGCGGAGCTCTGTCGCCGGGTTGCGGTTGGTGTGAGCCAACGGCACCATGCTCGGCCTGATGCGTGTTCTTGTTGGGCCAGGGCCCGGCCCGCGGGCTCAGCGGTTGTCGAAGTGGGAGTCGAAGGCTGCTTCGGGAAGGTCGTAGACGTGTTCGCGGGCGTATTTCAGGGCCAGGGGGGCGCCGTTGAGGCGGTCCATGCCGGAGTCCTCCCATTCGATGGAGACGGGTCCGGTGTAGCCGATCTGGTCCAGGGTGCGCAGGTAGCCGTCGATGTCGGCGTCTCCCAGTCCGGCGGACACGAAGGTCCAGCCGCGGTGGGGGTGGTTCCAGGGCAGGTGGGAGGACAGGCGGCCGTTGCGTCCGTCGAAGTGGGTCTTGGTGTCCTTAATGTGGCAGTGGTAGATGCGGTCGGCGTAGTCGGTCAGGAAGACGGCGGGGTCGATGTCCTGCCAGATCATGTGGGAGGGGTCCCAGTTAATGCCGAAGGCCTCGCGGTTGTCGATGGCCTCCAGGGTGGCCCGGGTGGTCCAGTAGTCGTAGGCGATTTCGCTGGGGTGGACTTCCAGGGCGAAGGTGACCCCTTCGGAGTCGAAGACGTCCAGGATGGGGTTGAAACGGTTGGCGAAGTCTTCGTAGCCATCGGCGATGACCTCGGGGTCGATGGGCGGGTACATGGCGACGTACTTCCAGATCTTGGAGCCGGTGAATCCGGTGACGGTCTTGGCGCCGAGCTTGGCCGCGACCTGGGCGGTGAGCTTGAGTTCCTCGGCCGCCCGCTGGCGGACCCCCTCGGCATCGGACTCACCGGCGCCCCACACGCGGTCGCTCAGCAGCCCGCGGTGGCGGAAGTCAATGGGGTCGTCGCACACGGCCTGGCCGGTGGAGTGGTTGGAGATGGCGTACACGTCCAGATTGTGGCGTTCCAGGGTGTCCCTCCACTGCCGGCAGTAGGCGTCGTCCTCGGCTGCCCGGTAGACGTCCAGGTGGTCCCCGGCCACCGGGACCTCCAGGCCATCGAACCCCCACTGCTGGGCCAGCGTGCACACCTCCTCAAACGGCAGGTCCACCCACTGGCCGGTAAACAAATTCACATGACGAGACATAATGCTGCTCCTTCGCAGAACTAGTAATGGCGTCGAACACAGACCCCGCCCCGCACACGGGTGCTACCCGCAGCGGCAGAGCCTCATCACTCCAGTAATGGTGGTTGCAACATATCATTATGTTGTTGTCGCCGCAAGGGTAGATGGGTGAAAGGAGCGGATTAAGATCGGCATCGCAATACCGGGGGGCGGCCGAGACCGCCGAGACCTGAGGAAACGGGGCGGAGCGATGGCGGGGGAGCAGACGGCGGATGCTCGCGAGGTGCTCGGGGTCCTCCGCGACGGCAAGCCGCGTACGCGCACCGAGCTCGCCCGCCTCACCCAGCGCGTACGTTCGACCGTCACGGCCCAGCTCGAGCAACTCATCGAGTCCGGGCTCGTGGTCGAGGAGGGGGCGCAGGTATCCACTGGAGGGCGCCCCTCGGCCCGCTACATGCTCGCCCGGGCCAACCGGCTCTTCGGCGCCTTCGATCTGGGCATCTGCGCGGGGCGCGTCGCTGTCACCGACCTGGCCGGCACCGTGCTGGCTCTGGAGACCCTCGAATACGACCTTGCCTCGGGGCCCGAGGTGGTCCTGGGACGGGCGATCGAGGTGCTCCGACGTCTCGTGGGGGATGCGAGCCACTCCCTCACCGATCTGCTGGGCGTGGGCGTGGGCGTCCCCGGGCCGGTGGACACGGATCACTCGAGGGCGGTGAACCCTCCGCTCATGCCGGGCTGGGGAGGGGTGGACCTGGGGGCGCTGATCCGCAATACTCTGGGCCTGGACATCCCGGTCCCCGTGGACAACGACGCCAACGTCTTCGCACTCGGCGAGTGGGTCAACCGCTGGCCGGAGCAGTCGGACATGATAGTAGTCAAAGTGGGTGCGGGGATCGGTGCGGGCATTGTGGCCAACGGCGCGCTTCTCCACGGCTTTGCCGGGGCCGCGGGCGATATCGGCCATATCTGGGTTCCCGAGGCTCGCGACCGGCTGTGCCGGTGCGGCCAGATGGGCTGTCTGGAGGCCTTCGCCGGTGGGACGGGAGTTGCGCGTTCCCTCATGCTCAGGTCCGTTCCGGCCGGCGGGACGCAGGACGTGGTCGAACTGGTCCGTTCCGGCAACCCGCTTGCCGTCCAGACTCTGCGCGAGGCGGGGCGGGTCGTCGGTGATGTCCTGGCCGCCCTGGTGGCGGCGCTGAACCCAGCCGTCATTGTCATCGGAGGGGCTCTCGTCAGTGCGGGCGACGTGCTCCTCGCCGGTATCCGCGAATCCATCGCGGCGCGTTCCCAGCCGGCGATCGTCGCCATGCTGCGGACCGTGGCCGCTGCGGACATGGACGAGTCGGCGGTTCAGGGCTGCATTCGCCTGGCGCAGAACGAGCTATTCGGACTGCCGTCGGAGCCGGTCGTCTACTACGAGGCCGCGGCGTCGCCCTGAGGATGGTCGGAGGCCGCCACCCCCCCATCGCGAGCGCTAGGAGCCGCCCGGCCACGAGGAGGACCACGGTGACCAGGACGCCTGCGCTCGCGGTCACCACACGGTCGATGGCCATGGCTCCTGCCTCGGCCGGTGCCGCGACCTGGGACATGACCAGGGCGATCGGCGTGATCGCGATGACGGCTATTCCGTAGTTGCGCGCCACGAACAGTTCGATGAGCACCTGCAGCACGGCGACGGCAATGAGTAGGACGATTGTGGGCGGGTCGGACGCCAGGATGCCGTAGGCGACCGCTGCGCCCGCAACGGTGCCGCCGAGGCGGAGTAGGGCGCGCCCCGTCCGCATGGCGACGGGGGCGGTGACGGCGAGCGGTGCCGTTGCCGCCACTGCGGCCCAACCCGGGTGCGCCGAACCGGCCGCCATGGCCAGCAGGAAGGATGTGCAGGGCGCCAGTAGGTGGAGCGCAATATCGCCGCGGGCCGCGCTGTCGGCGAGGACAGCCCGGGGAGAGCGGCGCGGTGCAGGCGGGGTGCGTGGGCGCCGGGAGGTGGGCAGGATGCGACCGGCCTGGCCGACCGCGACGCTTCCGGCCACCGCCGTTGCAGAGACGGCCAGGGCGATGAGCAGGTCGATGCTCCTGTGGGCGCCGGAGGCCACGGTGGTCAGGGCGAAGGCGAGGAACAGGGAGGGCACCGGGTGCCATCCCTCGGCGCGGCTCGCTAGGGCGCCGCCCGCAGAGATGACGCCGACGCCGAGGGCCGTCCACCAGTGCGCGCCCGGGAGCAGCGAGATGGTCGTGCCCACGACCACGGCGAGGATGAGGAGCGCGCCCGTGCCGAGCTGGGCTCGCAGACGCTGCGTGTAGTCGGTCTGCTTGCCGTAGACCGAGCTCACCGCGCCGAAGACCGCGTAACCGGACCATTCCGGGTGCTGGGTGAGTACGGTGGCCGCCAGGGCCATGGTGATGCACAGGCTTACGCGCAGCGCAGGTCAGTGGGCGTGGTTATGTGGGCCGACACGCGTCACCGTGGTCCAGCAGGATGCGATAAACTTTCGGGGTTCGAACGATAGATCCCCAAAGATGCGTTGAACCGACTGTGACATGAACGATAGGTACCATTCATTCACTGATCTGGTCAAGATCAGTTCGACGGTTGACGGATTTTGTGTGTTATGTCCCTCACAATGGATCAGGAGCCCCGGCATGAACGTTCCGACCGCCACCGGCACGGCCCGGCCGATTCGTTCCGCGAACACCGCCGCCGTGATAGAGGTGCTGCGCGCCTCGGGGCCGTGCTCCCAGGCGGCCATTGCCCGCGCGACCGGACTGGCGCCGGCCACGGTGTCCTCGATCGTTCATGAGCTGCGAGAGGCGGGTGCGGCCGAGATCCGGGCGGTCAATGGCCGACAGAGTGAGGTGAGCCTCGTCATCACCGACGGATTGGTGATCTCGGTGGAGATCGCGGACGGCTGGATCCGCGGCGCCGTCTTCGCACCGGCAGACAAGGTGCGCCGGGACCGGTCCGTCGCGGAATCCCACCCGCGGGCGCTCGTGGGCCTCGTGCAGGAGCTGCTCGCCGACGCTCCCGCGGACCGCACCCTTGTCGGCGTCGCCCTGTCGATCCAGTCACCGCTGGAGCACTGCACCGCCACGATCCCGGTCTGGGTGACCGGTCGCATTCCGCAGTGGCGGGACGTCCGCATCGGCGAGGGGCTGCCCATTGCGGACGATGTCCCCGTTGTCGTGGACAACGATGCCAATCTCGCGGCGCTCGCGGAGTGGCTGTGGGGCAGCGGGCGCGGAGAGGGGAACTTCCTGTACCTGCGCTCCGCGGAGGGCGTCGGAGGCGGACTCGTCGTCGACGGCGCTATCTTCCACGGCAGTAATGGGCAGGCAGGGGTGCTCGGACACATGGTGGTCGACCCCTCCGGCGCGGTGTGCTACTGCGGCTCGCGGGGCTGCTTGACGACCAAGGTCTCCGAAACGGCCATCCGCGCGGCCCTCCCGCAGTCCCGGTCCTCCTGGAGTCTGCGGGAGATCATCGCAGCGGCCGAGCAGGGGGACCCCGCCTGCCGTCGCGTCCTGGCCGAGGCGGGGAGGAGTCTCGGGCGAGCCGTGGCCAACACGGCGCGGGTTGTGGCGCCCAGCGCCATCGCCATTGGTGGGGTGCTGGGCGCCAGCCCGGTGGTCCAGGCGGCGATCAACTCCTCGCCGGAAGTGACGAATCTCGCAGTCGTGTCGCCTCAGACGTCACTGGTCCCGGCACGCTTGGGAGAGGAGGCCGCGGTTCTGGGCGGCCTCGCGGTCGTCCTCGACCGTGTGGGGGCGGGAATGAGCCAGCTCCCCGACTGGGCGCGACATGATCAGGATTGATCAGGCGGCGAATAATCGAAGGATAGAATCCTTCGTCCAGTTAGCGATCTAAGCGAATCGACCAAATCATCTCTCGATGAGCTCAAACAGTTCGGCTATTCTCCCTGCACAGCCTCAATGACTGTCGTTGTTACGAACAATCAAGGAGCTCAAGGATGAGTACCTCCTCAGAGGCCGCCGCCGCGGCCGCCCCTACCCCACCGGCGAGCGTTGGCGCTGGCCGCGCCATCCGCCTGGTCGTCATGATGATGCTGGAGTTCCTCGTCCAGGGCTCCTGGTTCGCCACAGTCGGCCTCATGTTGGCCACCAACGGCCTGCCCACCATCATCGGCACCACCTTCACCCTTGCCGCCGTCGCGGCGATCATCTCCCCCATGTTCCTCGGGGCGCTCGCCGACCGGTTCTTCCCCTCCCAGCAGGTCCTCGGGGTGGCTCACGTCGTCGGCGGCGTCATCATGCTGTTCCTGCCCGGCCTCGTCCGCTCCGGCAGGGGAGGACTGATCCTGCTGCTCCTGTTCGTCTACTGCCTTTTCTTCCAGCCGACCCTCGGCATCGCGAATTCCATCGCCTTCTTCCACCTGTCCAGCAACAGGACTCTCTTCCCCTATGTGCGCGTCTTCGGCACCCTGGGATGGGTGCTGGCGGGCGTCCTGGTCGGCGCACTGGGGCTGTCCGCGTCCCCGGACCTCTTCCGCGTCACCGCGGTGGTCAGCCTCATCCTGGGTGCCTATGCCTTCACCCTGCCCAACACCCCCGCCCCCGCCAAGGGCGTGAGCTTCTCCCTAGCGGACGTCGTCGGGGCGAAGGCCTTCTTCCTCTTCCGCAACCGCAACTTCCTGATCTTCTTCTGCTGCGTATTCATGACCTCGATCTCGCTCGCGGTCTACAACTCCTACGCCTCCACCTACCTCGGTGCCCTCGGCATCGAGAACGTCGCCGCCGTCATGTCGTTGGGCCAGCTCAGCGAGGTCGTCTTCATCCTCACCATCCCCTGGGCACTTAAGCACCTTGGCATGAAGTGGTCCCTGTTCGGCGGCATGGTGATGTGGGGGATCCGCTTCGCCCTGTTCTACGCGGCCTCGGGCGGCAACCACTGGATGGCCGTCGTCGCGATCTGCCTGCACGGCATCTGCAACGACTTCTTCCTCGTCGTCGGCGCCATGTACATCGACGAGGTCGCCCCCGCGGCCGTCCGTTCCCAGGCGCAGAGCCTGCTCATCATGGCGATCTCCGGCGTCGGAGCCGTCATCGGCTCCTCCCTGGCCGGCCAGGTCTACAACGCCGTCGTCTCGCCTGGCCTGGAGAGCACCGGCGCCTCCGCCTTCCACCCCATGTTCGCGATCCCGCTTATCGCGGCAGCCGTCACCGCCGTCGTCTGGACCGGCTTCTTCCGCTACAACCGCCACGACGGCCTGACCCCCATTCCCATGCCCGGCACCTCGGCGGACTGACCGACGCCAACCCATCCACAAGAAAGGAACCACTGTGTTCGACAACCTCCTCATCCGCCCCGACTCACTGCGCAATGAGACGCGCGACGGCGAGATCATCGGCTTCCAGCTCGCCGTCAAGATCGCCAACTACCGTGGCGTGTACCTCTCCACCCACTGCGGTTACTTCATTGAGGTTGACGGCGTCTCCTACCCCGTGTCGGCCCAAACCTTCGAGATCAACGGCAAACCTCCCCGCAGCTTCGAGGAGATCAAGACCGCCGTCTGGGAGCACTGGGACTATCCGGACGAGGCGATCCTCCACGTCGCCGTCCCCGGTGGGCTTGCGCCCGGCGAGCACACCGTCCGCTTCCAGCAGTGCGTCATCGCCGCCTACGGCTACCAGTCCACCGACGAGGCCTGGGTCAAGGAGCCCCCAACCCCTGGCACCGGGGCCGGCTCGGACAAGACCCCCAACATCGTCACCTACCACCTCACCCTCAACTAACCGCGCCCGGACAGCACAACGACTGAAGACGGAGGAAGATCACTATGAGCATGAAACGGGGCGTCAGCCTCTACAGCTACCAGCAGTCCCAGTACCTCGGCGAGCTCAGCCTCGAGGAGCAGGTCCGCGAGGTCGGCACGAATTTGGGCGGCGCCACCGGCATCGAGGTCGTCGACGAGATGTCCTTCCACTACCCCGATCCCGGACCCGAGTTCGAGAAGCAGTGGTTCGCCTGGATGGAGGCCTACGGCACCACCCCGGCAGTCCAGGACGTGTCCATGGATGTCCTGCAGTTCCGCGATCACGTCATGACCTATGAGGAGTGCGCCGAGCGTCTCAAGCACGACCTGCGCCTGGCCAAGCGGCTTGGTTTCGAGCGCGTGCGCGTCTTGTCGGTTGTCCCCCTCGAGGTGCTCGCCCTCGCCCTGCCCCTCGCGGAGGAACTCGACATCCCCATGGGCAAGGAGATTCACCAGCCCATGAAGCTCGACGGCAGGCAGGTCACCGAGGTCATCGACTATGTGCAGAAGACCGGGACCGAACACCTGGGCATTGTGCCGGACTTCGGCATCTTCCAGTTCGCCCCCTCGCCGGTGCAGCTCGGCCAGCACCAGCGCCGCGGCGCCAAGCCCGAGGCGGCCATCGCCGTCACCGAGCTCAGCCTCGCGCTGCGCGCCGGCACCGCCGGTTTCGAGGTGCCCAAGATGGCCGCCCTCACGGCCGGCAACCTGCGTGCCGACTTCACCCGCTTCCTCGCCGAGGGCGAGTGCGATCCCGCCGAGCGCGACGCCTTCGAGGGCATCAAGGCCTTTGCCGATGAGCGCGTGCCCGCGCCGACGACCCGCGACTACTCCCTGGTGGCCGAGTCCATCATGTTCTCCAACACCGACCCCGATCTTCTGCGCCAGCTCGCCCCCCACGTCACGTCCGTCCACGCCAAGTTCAACTACATGAGCGAGGTCGAGGGGCGGCCGGGCCACTACGAGGAGGCCACCATCGACTACGAGGCCGCAATCAGCGCCCTCAAGGCCGGTGGGTATGAGGGCTGGATCAACACCGAGTACGAGGGGCAGCGCTACCTCCAGGACCTGCCCCGCGAGCAGCTCATGGACGAGGTGGACCAGGTGCGCCGGCACCAGGAGATGCTCACCAGGCTGGTGGGGGCATGAGCCGCCGTCTCGCCCTCGTCGGGGCCTACGCGCAGCGCGGCGGGGAGGTCGGCGGCGTCAGCGCCGTGGAGGTCCGCGACGACGCCGGTACGCTCACGCTCACCGTGCTCGACCGCGTCGACGAGCCCACCGAGGCCGGCTACCTCGTCCACGACCCGAGGACGCAGCGCGTCTACGTCGTCGACGAGCGCAAGACCGATGGCCGCGGCCCCGTCGGGGCGCCCGCCGCCATCCACGAGTTCGCTCTCGACCCGGTGTCGGGGCGCCTTGAGCACCGGGGAGCGACCCCGGTCCCGGGTCCGTTCCCCACCTATCTCGCCCTCGACGCCGACCGGCGCCTGCTCCTGTGCGCCGACCACGGCGGCTTCGAGCACGTCGAGAAGATCGTGCACCACGAGGACGGCACCTGGGACACCGAGTACGTCTATGACGACTCAACGGTCCTCGTCCACCGCCTCGCTGTCGACGGCGCTATCGAGGAGCTCAGTGACGTCGTCGTCCTCGGCGGGCACGGCCCAGACCCGAACACGTCGGCCCAGTCCGGTGGGCACGCCCAGGCCTCGGCCCACGCCCACTCGGTTACCATCGACCCCAGCGGGACCTTCCTGCTCGTGGGGGACAAGGGCGCGGATCGGATCCTCGTCTACCGTCTCGGCGAGACGCTTGAGCTCGCAAGCACCTATGCGAGCGAGCCCCAGACCGGTCCCCGCCACCTCGCCTTCGATCCGGTGAGCGGGCGCCTGTACTGCGACCTCGAGTTCGCCTCCGAGCTCCTCGTCCTCGACTTCGACGCCGAGTCCGGTGCGATCTCCCCCGTGTCGCGGTGCTCGACCCTCGCGGGCGACGTCGGGCGGACCAACGAGCCGGCGGACCTGCGTGTTCACCCGCGTGGCGGCCTCGTCTACGTCAACAACCGCGGAGAGGACGCCGTTGCCTGGTTCTCCATCGCCGACGACGGCACGCCCCGGCGGATGGGCTCCGTGCCCCTCGCGGCCTCCGCGCACCCCGGCGTGGCCGCCCGCTCGATCGCCCTGGCGCCCGACGGTGCTCTGCTGCTGGTCACCGACCGGCCTGCCGGCCTCCTGCGGGCCTACCGCGTCGCCGACGACGGCTCGCTGACGGACGCTGCCACCCTGCCCGTCCCGGGCGCCGCCTTCGTGACGGTGGTCGTCTGAGTGGGCCGGAACCGTACTGGATGAGGCGCACCGCACTGGGGAAAGGGACGAGGGCCGGTGCGGGCATGTGTTCCGAGGCTCCCGTACGCATCTAGGCGCCGGCTGCGCATGGGAGCCATGGGAAGGTTTCTGGGATGCTGGCGTCGACCCGCAGGGTGACGCGGGTCGAGGTGGGTCTCGCAGTGTGGTGGCGATTCCGGCGGATGCTTCAGGCCGGCCTGCAGGACCTTGTCGACGCCGAGGCCACCGCCCACATCGGGGACTGGAGACTATGAGCGCATCGACAAGCGCGCCAATCGTCGTAACGGCATGAGGGCTAAACGGTTGGCGACCACCGCCGGGGAAGTCGACCCGGCCATGCCGCGGTCAAGGCCTCCCTGCCAGGGGCATCCTGGCAGGGAGGGCCGGGTGCACTTCGCCCGCAACATCACTTCCAGGCCCGGCTCGTTCCAGGCCCTCGGACGCGCTGATCTCGACGATCTTCGCCCAAACCACACCAAGAGACTCGACCGCCTGAGCGGGTGCACCCTTATCGAGCCGGCGGGGTTACTCCCGCCCCCGGTTCAGTCGCCACCCGTGACGCTCACCTCCTGAATAGAATCAGGCTCATGCCACGCCAAGCAGGCTACTTCGAATGGGACGACGCCAGCCTCACGCCCGGCCAGAGGAGCGGAGGTGGACTTCACCAGAATCTCTACGACGACGACGGCGTCCTTCAAGGGCATGCTCGCTTCATCCCTGATGACGACCTTGACCTCGATGACGAGGTCTCGTCAACCAGTTATATCCCTACCGAACAACGCTGGGAGTATGACGACGATTTCGATCTTGCCGACGTTGTCGCGGCTGTCGTGGCGGCAAGCGTAATATACGCTACTCCTCACCTGAAGGGGTGGTGGGCTCAATCTGCACAACCGTTCCTGTCGACCCATGTAAACAAGATCACTGACTGGTGGCGCCGGGATAAGTCGGCCGTGGACGGTCAGGCAAAGGAAGTGGCGGAGGTAGAAGAGTCCTCCGTTCCCAGTCACGACCTGGATGAGCCGGGTGATCGCCCGGCCATGTCGAGTGCCGAGGCGCAGGCCCGTTTGCTAGCTGCGATGGCCGCTCATACCTACTGTCAGGAGCAGCTGCGTCTCGTTGAGCAGGCCTGCATCGTCGACGCGGAAGGAGTGGCCGAGGTCCGGCAGCGGCTGAGCGGTTTATCGCAAAAGAAGCTCGGTGCCATCATCGAGCAGATGGTGCGTGATCCTGCGCTACTCCAAGACTCCAGCTTGGCGAACCTAGCCAGTTTGCTCAGCCAGGAGCAGCCGACTGCTATCGAGTAGAACGACAGGGAATACGACGGATAGTAAGGCATCGTCACGTGGTCGGCAGCCAGAGACGAGGACATGGAGGCGCAGAGAACACGGAGGAGATGGTCAGATTGGAGACTCCAGAGACTCCAGAGACTCCGAGCGACAAGGCTAGGAGTGACGACAAGGCCGGGGATGAAGACGAAGTCGGGAGTGACGACGAAGTCGGAAACCCCAGCCCCGCCACCGCGCCGCAGGCCCGCCTCCACGGCTCCGAACCGACCGAAACCACCCAAAACCTGCCGTTTTTCAACCAAAAACCCACGCCAGAGGCCTCTCATGACGTGGGCTTGAACACCATGCAAATGGTCGGGGTGCCCATATCCCGTTCTAATCTCTGTGGAGTGCTGGGTGTTTTTCGGACTGTGTGTGTTTTGTGTGTCATGCTGCGATTTCGCAGTTCAGTAGTTCGCGCTCCTACTTCGTTCGGGGTGCGATAGCCGAGCCCTGAGTGAGGCCGTTTGTGATTGTATGTCAATTCTATCCAGGACGTGACATCCTTAATGGCATGTTCTCGTGTGGGATACACCATGCGGTGCACTCGTTCGTTCTTGAGTGTGGCGTTGAATGACTCGGCCCAGGCATTGTCCCAACACACGCCAGTCCGGCCCACAGAGGGGAGGATACCGTACTTACGTAGATGTTCGGAGAATTGATCCGACATATACTGCGATCCACGGTCCGAATGAAAGATTGTCACGCCCCGAGTATGGGGGCAGTTGCGCACCGCCACGTCGATCGCGTCGCACACCAGACTGGTGCGCATATGACTGGCCATACAATAACCCACGACCTTCTTCGTGCAACAGTCCAGAACGGTTGCCAGGTAGACGAGCCCCGGCCCAGGTGCGGATATAGGTGATGTCGCCCACCCACTTCATGCCAGGGGCA
>ERZ772964.317-NODE-317-length-23021-cov-62.8205_pt1 | contig 23021 bp, 20 predicted proteins | sample MGYA00580675_ERZ772964 | MGnify/ENA primary metagenome ERZ772964 (study PRJEB29015, sample SAMEA2737941) | human oral metagenome | biome: human oral; feature: human-associated habitat; material: dental | place: China | collected 2139 ... | reverse complement strand
AAACAACAAAAATTTGCTTCATCAAATGACACACTATCGAGTTCTCAAACAACACTGGCATACTCCCGCTTCCAACTTTTAAAAGCCGTAAGCGCAAAGCAACCTTGGTCAGTTTAGCCAACAAGCATAAAACTTGTCAACTTCGCTGGTCATCAACTTGGCGACCGCCTCGCTGACTCACACAAATTTACACACACAACCAGAACAATTACAAACGCACAGCTCAGAAGCACATTTTCTTTAACTCGACCATCAAGCGCACAACACTTACACCATAATGTTAGTCACTAACATTATGGTGTAAGATAGCAGGCATGGAGACTGATGCATCATGACACCCTCACCTAAATGGGATCGGACCCACACGCACATACAATTGGCCGCCCTGGAACTCTTTACTCACCAGGGATATTCCGCCACTACCACCGCGCAAATTGCGGCCGTTGCCGAGGTAAGCCAGATGACGCTCTTCCGCCATTTCCCCACCAAGGAGTCGCTGATTCTGCAGGATCCATTTGATCCGGCGATCGCGGAAGCCGTCGAAAAGCGCCCAGCCAAGGAAGCACCACTTCGCGCAATCATCGCCGGAATCCAGTCGCTTCTCGACACCTTCACCCCAGACGTCGAAGAGCGATTGCGTACCCGGCTGCGCATCGTGGCCGAGAATCCCGAATTGGCAGCGGCAGCAATCCACAGCAATGACGAAACAATTACCGCGATCGCCACGGCGTTGACTGCCCGGGGCGTCGACAAGCTCACGGCAACTGCGTTGGCAACTGCAGTCATTGCTGGGCTGACCAGGGCGTTAATAGATTGGAGTACGCACATCAATCGGCCGCTCATGCCGACGTTGCGCGGTGTTTTACATGCTTTGGCGGGCACTCATGCTTGAGCTACGCAACGTTACGGTGGCAAGCCGCGGCATTACTCGCCTCAATTTTTCGGTGACGGCAGGCGAAATCGTTGCGCTCATCGGCCACAACGGCGCCGGCAAAACCACACTGTTACGGCTCGCGCTCGGCCTCATCCACCCCACCGCCGGCACGGTTCGCCGCACCGTGGGCAATGGCGATATCGGGCAGCTTATCGACGCACCGTTTTGCTACCCCGAACTGACCGTGACTCAAAACCTACGCATGCATGCTTGGTTATATGGCATCGACCCTGGGCGCATTACCGACTCCATCAACCGGTGGGAGTTGCAACCATACCGCGATCGCCTCTTTCGGAAACTGTCGCTAGGAAACAAACAACGAGTGGGTTTAGCTGGGGCTTTTCAGCATCAGCCGCAACTTATCGTGCTCGACGAGCCCACCAATGCTCTTGATCCGATGGGAATAGTCACCCTACGCACCGTCGTGAAAGAACAGGCAGCCGCGGGATGTGGCGTGGTGGTCAGCAGTCACCATTTGGACGAGGTGGCAGCCATTGCTCACCGCATTGTCGTGGTAAATTCCGGGCGCATCATTACGGAACTGTCTCCTACCACCCCACAGTTGGAAAGCCGTTTCTTTCAGGCCATTCTTGCAGACGATCAATCAAACGCCAATGTAAACAATTAGGCGATAAGTTGGGAGAGTTTTCTATGTCATCTTTTCGTCACTCGACGTTAATAATTACAGCGAAAGTCGAGACCCTCAAGGTAGCAAAATCCGGAACGGCACGGGGAGTCACCGGTGCGATGCTGACCGGAATCCCGCTTATTGTTTCAGCAATGATGATCGCTATCGCCCACAACAATCCGGTCATTCTCGCCAAGGGGGGAGCTGCCGCCACTCATGATGGGAATGGGTTCTTCTTTGTAGCGACACAGATCACAGCGGCTGCGGAAATATTGGGTTTTGGCACCATGATCGCCTGGATATATGCCCGAGAGTTTATGGATAACACCGCCATCGGATTGGTCATGCTGCCGATGAGTCGGTACATCACTATGACAGCCAAATTCCTGGTTTATGCAGCATGGACCCTTGTCACTCATCTGCTACTCGCCATCGTGATGCTGCTGCTCGCCGTGGGATTCCGCTTTGGCTTCCCCACGGGAGCACACATCCTACGGTTTCTCGTGTTGGGAGTACTCACGCTCCTCGCAACCCCTATTATTGCGTGGGTTTCCGTGTGCACTCGTTCCCTTATCGCCGGCTGCGGCACCGCCCTTGCGCTGATTATTCTCGGCCAGTTTGGCACCTTAGTGGGTGCTAATAGCGGCTGGGTGACACCGGCCGTCCCGGCATTGTGGGCGTTGCAGATCATTCCGACAACCACGCCACAGTTGCTGGTGTTCCTGGCATTATCGGCAGGATTCGCCGGTCTCACCTATGCCCGGTGGTCCCGCATGCAGCTTGCCTAACCCCACCTAAGCACCAACGCCGGCTAAGCCTAAGACTACCTGGGAGCTGGGTCTGCGGGCCCGGAGACCCGTTCAATTTTGGCCCCTAATTGTTGGAGGTTCTCCACAAAATTCGGATACCCCCGGTCAATGTGATACACGTCATGCACCTCGGTCTCGCCGTCGGCGCATAGCCCTGCCAGCACTAGGCCGGCGCCCGCTCGAATGTCCGAACTCCACACCGGGGTAGACGATAATTGTTCCACGCCGCGCAGCACCACATGATGCCCGTCAACCGTGGCGTCCGCACCCAACCGCATCATTTCGTCCACAAACCTAAACCGAGCCTCGAAAATATTTTCGGTGATAACAGAGGTGCCTTCCGCGATGGCCGAAATGCCGATGGCCATGGGCTGCAAATCCGTGGGGAAGCCGGGGAACGGAAGCGTCTGGTAGTCCACAGCCTTGGGCCGGTGCGGCATGTTCACCCGGAAGCCGTTTTCGTAGGAGGAAATCTGGGCACCGGCAAACTTCAACATCTCCAGTGGAAGATGCAGGTGTCGGGGCGCAATCCCACTCACTGTGATATCACCCCTGGTCATGGCAGCAGCATAGGCCCAGGTGCCGGCAACGATTCGGTCGCCAATGACCTCATGCTGCGTGGGGTACAGCTTATCCACCCCGTCGATCACGATGGTGGGTGAGCCTTCACCGGTCAGTTGCGCCCCCATTTGCCGCAGCATGACGCAGAGGTCGACGATTTCCGGCTCCCGGGCAGCGTTCTCCAGCACTGTGCGCCCCTCGGCCAACACCGCGGCGGTCAGGATGTTTTCGGTGGCCCCCACGGAGGGGAAATCCAGTTCGATTTCGGCCCCCACAAGCTTGGTAGCTTCGGCCACCACAGCACCGTGGCGAATGTAGGTGGTGGCGCCCAGCTTTTCCAAACCGGATTGGTGCATGTCTAGCGGACGGCTGCCAATGGCGTCGCCACCGGGCAGCGCCACTACGGCCCGACCGGTTCGGGATGTGAGCGGCCCAAGCACGCACACCGAGGCACGGAATTGTCGCACGGCGTCGAAATCGGCATCGGAGCTCACAGTGGCGGGGGTAGTGATGCGGACAGTTTCGTGGTCAATAGAGACCTCGCAGCCCAGGCCTCTAAGAACTTCCGCCATGAGCGGTACGTCAAGGATTTCCGGGCAGTTTGTAAGTGTGGTTGTGCCCTCTGCCAGCAGCGCCGCCGCCATGAGTTTCAGCACGCTGTTCTTTGCGCCGCTTACTTTTACTGAGCCTTCCAGGCGTGCACCGCCTGTCACCAAAAATCGATCCTTCACAACAGCCCAGCATATCGAAGTATTCGCGTATTTTGGTGTTATGGCTGTTCATCTCACCAAAATCTATACCCGCACCGGCGACGACGGCACCACTGGTTTGTCCGATTTTTCCCGAGTGCCCAAAACCGATCCCCGCCTTATCGCCTACGCCGATTGCGAGGAGGTCAACGCCCATATTGGCGTGGCACTCTCCCTGGGATCCCCGTCGGACAAAGTTGCTGCGACACTGCGGCGCATCCAAAATGAGCTTTTCGACGCCGGAGCCGACCTAGCCACCCCCGTCACTGATAAGGATTTGGGGTATAAGCCGCTGCGAATCACGCAGGAATACATTGACCGTCTCGAACAGGATTGCGACGCCTATAACGAGTCACTACCCAAGCTCGATTCGTTCATTCTGCCCGGCGGCACCCCCACGGCGTCGCTGTTGCATATTGCCCGGATTACGGCTCGGCGGGCGGAACGGGCCGCATGGTCGGCGGTGGAATCCCACCCCGACACCACATCGGTTCTACCGGCAAAATACCTCAACCGGTTATCCGATTTGTTGTTTATTTTGTGCCGGGTGACCAATGACGCAAACGATGTGAAGTGGATTCCCGGCGGCGAGCGTTAATGGGATAACACCAATCATATAAGCGCACGTAAAGGTGGGGCCGGTAAGCACGCCAGCCCCACCTTTTTCGACAGTAGGTTACCTAGATATGGATATAGCTCTTATGGCAATGCTCCAATCCGGCGAGCGGCATTCACTGCCTCATAACGGGTGTGTGCGCCCAACTTACGCATGACGGAACGCAAATAGCTTTTCACGGTTTCGGCGCCAATTCCCATTTCCTCCGCAGCCTCGACGTTGGTATGGCCAAGGGCCACGCATGAGAGCACGTCGAGTTCCCGGGCGGATAGTTTGGTGGTTTGCTTGACCCGAACCGGGGCCACCATTTGGTCGCACAAATCTTCTAGTTCAGCGCGGATATCATCTTGTTCAATCCGATTGGCAAGCATGCGAAGCTTGGAGTGGGTGGAACGAATCTGTTCCCATTCCGCACCATTCATCATGCGGCCTTGCTTGGGAGCGGCACCACCACGAACCCCTTCGGCACGACGAGCGGCAGCATTGACCGCCAGATCCTGTTCCAAGCTGCGGGCGGTCATGGTGACTTCTTCGATGACCTTATCGCCCAGTCGAACAGGAGAGTGAACACCGACATAAAGTACGCCACGGATTTCCCTAGTAACAATGACGGGAACGGCAACAATAGAATGCAGCCCTTCGTCCTGGATGTAGGTATCCAGCTCATGGGAGATCACATTGGCACGGGTGTAGTCCGAGACACCAACCGGTCGCCGAGTGGTCAACACCCTGCCGCCCACGCCAATGCCTGGCTCAATGACAAGGTTTTGCAGTGCCGGGGTTCGTAACCCCACCCATTGATTGATCTGCAACCGATTATCCGCCAAAACCGTTGCATACATCGTTACTGGAATACCCGTTGCTGTTTTAAGCGACGACAATGCTGAGCGCACGGCATCTTCGTCATCTTTCATACGCTGAATCTCCACCATTTTCCTCCTGTGTGTAGCGCATGGTTCCTTGTTACTTCAAATCGCACTCACCCTAAAGTTGGTTACATTTCCATATAAGTTTGGTTAAAAATCTAAATATATGGAGACACGTGTCCACCCTCAGAGCCAGTTAACAGTTTGCTTCAACAAAGAGAAACAAGTTTTCTGCCACCAGCCGTACACCCCCGCGCGGTGCGGTAAGCGTTGGTGTGCAACTTTGGAAATTATAACCATGAGATAGGGGGTAGCGAAAGTGAATCGAAATGCCCGTTTTTCTCCCATGATGTCCACTTGATACACCCGGTGGGGGTAACTTTTGGACAAAATAGCCCCAATTTTCACATAAATTCTCATGAATAAAAATCAAAATGACACAACGAGAATTACCCCAACCCCCTACAAATGATTAGGGTCACAAAATATGGTTCTAGCAGAGATTTCACCCCTAACAGGGGCACTCATTTGCGGGTAGTCTGACGTATTTTTGCCCTCAATAATGATGCTTTCTACGGGAAAAAACAGCACTTTTTGCGGTTAGTGAGAGCCGGACAATTTGCCACAAAATCCAACAATCGGTACCCAAAAACCAAAAATCTGCACGCGAAAAACTCGCCAAAAAAGTGCTAAAAGTCACTAAAAAACTGGGCCCTCGGCATAGAAATTGCCGATGAGTGGTTGCCACAACCATGCTTCTGAATCGATCTACATTAGACCATTACTTGAGGTCAACGACCAGCAAATCAGCAATTTACATCATTAAACCAGGATTTATAATTCAATCGGAATAATTTACCAAGCCACGATCCGCACCGCATTATGACAAGTACTACTCACACTAATCGCCCAACCTATCCCTGGCCGGACCGAAACACCAAAATTCCAAAGAATTCTCCCCCTTATCGTCGCCCCCATCAAATGTGATGTTTTTCCGTCGTAAAGCAAGTAGGCACAAGCGTCAAGCGACAGGGGAAGCGCTTATGCTATTTGACAAAATGGTCAAACAGTCTTTAACCCACTGCTTATTACTAATATAGACAAGTTGGTCTGCACTTGACTAGACATAGCAGTCTAGTTTTCTGTTATACTTGTCCGCAGTCTTTACTCTTACGTAATCATTTTCCATGGCAAGGAGCAGTTTTACATGGCCAAGATTTACAACGACATCCTCGAAACCATCGGCGGCACCCCCCTGGTCCGCCTGAATCGGTTGGATAAGGATTTACCCGGCAATGTGCTGGTCAAGCTGGAGTTTTTCAACCCGGCAAACTCGGTGAAAGACCGCATCGGTAAGGCAATTGTGGATGCCGCCGAGGCTGCCGGCGAGCTCAAACCGGGTGGCACCATCGTGGAGGCCACCTCTGGCAACACTGGTATCGCCCTGGCCCTGGTGGGCGCCGCCCGCGGCTATAACGTGGTGTTGACCATGCCGGAAACCATGTCACTGGAACGCCGCGTGCTGCTGCGCGCCTACGGTGCAGAGATCGTGCTCACCCCGGGTTCCGCTGGCATGCAGGGTGCTGTGGACAAGGCAAACGAGATCGTCGCCGAGCGCGGTAATGCCATCCTGGCCCGCCAGTTCGCCAATGCCGCCAACCCGGAGATTCACCGCAAGACCACCGGCGAGGAGATTTGGGCCGACACTGACGGCAATGTGGATGTTTTCGTGGCTGGCATCGGTACCGGTGGCACCGTAACGGGCGCCGGCGAAGCCCTGAAGAAGCATAATCCTGACATCAAGGTGTACGCGGTCGAGCCCGAGGCATCCCCATTGCTGACCACCGGCAAGGCTGGCCCGCACAAGATCCAAGGATTGGGTGCTAACTTCATCCCTGAGGTCTTAAACCAGAAGATCTATGAAGAAGTATTGACCGTCTCTAACGAGGACGCTATCGCCACGTCACGGGCCTTGAGCGCATCCGAGGGCATTCTTGGCGGTATCTCCGCGGGCGCCAATGTGAAGGCCGCCCTGGAGTTGGCGGCTCGCCCCGAAAACGAGGGTAAGACCATTGTGACCGTCATCCCGGATTTTGGTGAGCGCTACGTTTCCACCGTGCTGTACGAAGATATTCGCAGCTAATATCGCGTCACGCAACGTACCTAGCTCCTCTCGCCAACATTGCCAGCGAGGGGAGTTTTTCTATGCCGGCTATGCGATAGGTTTCGCGTCGGTGTCTCCCGACAGGAATATCCCGGCGCGCACTGTTGTTGTGTGTTGGTAACTCCAGAAATTGTCCTACAACCAATCATTCGTGAAAGAGCATGTTCAAGATTATTTCAAGCATTAAAGAAGATTTAGCCAATGCCCGGGATCATGACCCGGCCGCCCGGGGGGATGTAGAGAACGCGATTGTTTATTCCGGTTTGCATGCCATTTGGGCGCATCGGGTGGCTCACTGGTTATGGGTGCGGGAGTTCCGGGGTCCAGCCCGGGTGTTGTCGCAGTTCATGCGGTTTTTGACTGGTATTGAGATTCACCCGGGTGCGAAGATTGGTCGTCGGTTTTTTATTGACCATGGCATGGGGATTGTCATTGGGGAGACCACCGAGATTGGTGATGGTGTGATGTTGTATCACGGGGTGACGTTGGGTGGTCAGGTGCTCACTCAAACGAAGCGGCACCCGACCATTGAGGATAATGTCACAATTGGTGCGGGTGCTAAGGTGTTGGGCCCGATTACCGTGGGTACTGGTTCGGCGATCGGGGCGAATGCGGTGGTGACTAAGGACGTGCCGGCGCATCATATTGCGATTGGGATTCCAGCGAAGACTCGGCCCCGCCAGCCTGAGGAGCGAATCAAGCTGGTGGACCCAGATTATTACATTTAGGGTTGAACAAGGTCCCGGTATTCGGGGTGTTTCTCGATGAATCCGGCGACTGCGCTGCATAGTGGGCGTACTTTGTCGCCGGCGGCGCGGGTATCGTCGAGTGCGGCCTGGATGAGTGGTTTTGAAAGGCCTTGGCCGCGGAATTCAGGGTCGATGACGGTGTGGTGGAAGTCGCGTACGCCGTCGCCTTGGATGTAGTCGGCATATCCGGCGTCGCGGCCGTCGACGGTGATGAGGTAGCGTTCCGCGGTGGTGTCGTGGGTAACTTTCGTCATTATTACTCCTTTAGCTTGTCGACGACCATAGGGTGGCGCCGGTTTCGTCTGTGATGTGTGCTTGGGGTGGGGTGGCGTCGAGGTTGATATTCACGTCGATGTGGTGACCGTCGGCGCTGCTGCGGTAGGTGATGTGGGGGTTTTCCAGGGCGAGGGTTTCGGTGGTGGCGTGGACGAGCCAGGGGTTGCGACGCCGGAGTCCGATGAGGTCTTGGTGGGTTCGGTACATGTGGTTGCGTTCGCCTGGGTGTTCGGGGAATTCGGGCCGGACTGCGTCGTCACCACCAGGACGTTCTTCTTTGACTCCAAGGTAGCCGAGTTCGTCACCGTAGTAGATGGTGGGGATGCCGCCCACAGTCATGAGGATGGCGAGTGCTAGGGCGGCGCCGTCGGTTCCGACGTAGCTAGCGATGCGGGTGACGTCATGGTTGCCGATGAAGATGGTGGGGGTGAAGTGGTGAAGGAAGTCGTTGTGTCGTTGTAGGGTCCAGTCAAGTTCAAAGAAGTTTTTGTTGCTGATACTAGACCAGATGGACTTCCATAGTTCGTATTCGGTGATCGAATCCACTTTCGATTGTTCGACGAATTCGTTGTAGTTGCCGTGGATGACTTCGCCCATGATCCAGGCGTCGGGGTATTGCTCTTTGACCCGGGGGATGACCTGTGCCCAGAAGTCGGTAGCGATGGAGTAGGCGGCGTCGAGTCGCCAGCCGTCGATGCCGCGGCCGAGCCAATGGGTCATGACGTTGACTACGAAGTCGACGGTTGCGGGGTTATTATGGTCGAGCCGGAGGAGGTTTTCGTGTCCTTCGAAAACGTTGGGGGTGCCGTCTGGTTGCAGGTCGAAGAGTTCGGGGTGATCGAAGTGTTTGCTGGCGTGGCTGAACACTCCGTCGAAAAGCACGCGGAGACCCCGGTTTTTGCATTCGGCGAGAAATACGTCGAGGTCGGCTTGGTCGCCGAGGCGGGGGTCGATTTCAAAATAGTTGTTGATGTCGTAGCCGTGGCTGTCGGAGGCAAAAATGGGATTCAGAAGCAGTCCTGATGTGCCTAGTTCAACGGCGTAGTCTAACCAGTTTGTTAGTCGCGGTAACCGGTGGTGGATGCCTTGTTCTGGTTCTCGGATGGGCGCGCCGACGAATCCGAGGGGATAGACGTGCCACCATATTGCGTGTTCGACCCAGTTCACGAATCAGCTCCTTATGAATTGAGAGGTCTCATCCCCAAACTACCCCAATGTAGTGGGAATATTTCGCCCATATGGGGGTAGCGAATGATTGATGCGGAACATAAACGCAACTGTGAGGCCTTAGTCTATAGTTAATAATTCACCACAAATAGAGTAAGAGTTTAATAATCATGCGATTATTTCGTGCGACAGTTGCCTTGTGCGCTTTGTTGCCTCTCACGGCCTGCGCCATAGTTGTTCCGCCACTTCATAGCCCTACTCCCACCCCACTTCCAGACCCGGTTACTACTTCAAAGTCCGCCGTGCCGCAAGAGGTAGCAGAGGAACAGCACCCGCAGAAAGATGTCACAGTTGGGGAATTCCTGAACGCCGGGTTGTACCGCCCGGAGTCAAATGCGTTTGGCACATTCCGACCGTGCGCAGAAATCAGCGCGGAGCAATGGCAGGAGCTCGGGTGGAATGTTGAAGACCGGGAAAAGGTTTCGCGCGAGGACAAGCCTTCGAGGTATGGTTCATTGTGCAACATCAAGGCGATCCCGGGGAAGAATCTGGGTTGGGCATCCTTCAGCGTAAATTTTGAGGGGTACGACAAGGAAACTGGCACTGATAATGCTCGGGGTGATCGGGAAGATTTGAATACCCTGGAGGTGAAAAAGCCCAAGGGTTTTTATGTTTACGCAGCCGAGAATTCAGCTCTTCCAGGCACCTGTATGGCGGGGGTGCTAACGAAGCGGGGTCGCATCGCATTCCGATACACAAGTCCGTTTATCGACCAGAGCCGCACGGGGAAGACAAAGGTGTGCCAGACCGCGGTGGATTCGTTGCAACGAATCCTGGACACACCAGTGTTTGCCCCCGCACCGGTGCCAACACCAAGTCCGGAAGCTGCTGCACCAGCTGCCACTCCCCCACCGCAACCGAGTCCCGCCCCAAGCCCCTCACCAGCACCGGCACCGGCACCACCATCGCCAACATTCACACAGGTGCTTGGTGTCGGCGACTATCAGCCGCAGGATCAGGTTCCCCCGATCTTTAACGCATGCACGCAGATTTCTGCCGAACAGTGGCGGAGCTTAGGCTGGCAGGTATCGAAGCCCGACAGCACTGTTACTGATGAATATTTTCCCCGCTGTATTCTCTGGGACCGCGACGATAAACCACTAGAAGGGCTTCTCATAGAAGTAACGTATAAAACCCTTGATGAACAGTTAAAAGAACGAATCCCCCTCGATAAGGTCGTCGTAAATAAGCCGGACACCTATACCCTTACAGATTCCACCAAACCCCGGGAGTGGCGATGCAGCGTTAATGTTGTTACCTCCTTGGGCCGAGTCACGGCAACCTACGTGCAGGGTGATGGTGATCCGCAACCGCGCATCACCAAGGAACAGGCCTGCCAGCGGGCCGTCGATCGGCTGCAAGCCGTGTTTGGGTTGAAGTATGAGCCACCAACAGTAACGTCAAAACCTACCTCGTAATGGAGCATGATTATGTTGTTCAAATTTCCGCGAGTTTTTCTGACCGCAGCCAGTGCCACCAGCATCCTAGCGCTTAGTGGCTGCGTCCTCCCCACCTCGCTGCCGACGTCGTCAGTGGCGGAGCAAGCCGAGGCTTCCCAATCCTCTGCCCCCGCAGCCGAGAATACCCAGTCTGCCGGTGCTAAAAGCATTGCTAACCACACCATTGGTGAAGTATTAGAGATCGGGAAGTATCTTCCAGAGCAAAATGGCCAGGAGTATTTTAATCCGTGTCGGGACTTCACAAAAGAGCAGTGGGCATCATTGGGGCTGGAGGCAAAACCGTACGATCCTCAGACAGATTCACCGGTATTCATGACTCCAACGCTATGCCAGGTAAAGGGAACCGGGAATGACGTCAAAGGCATCTCCATTACGGCGGATTCTCGTGGCATCAAGGAAGCACTAAAAGATGCTAAGCGCCAGGATGATGTCAATGTGAAGAGGCCGGATTATGTGTACTTTTATACTGAGCCTAAAGATGAAAAAAATAAGTGCACGGCAGCAACCGTAACGAATCAGGGACGGGTTGCCGTGCAAGTTTACGAATATAGGGATGACAAAACCTCATCCATCGAGCCGATATGCCAACAAGCACTAGATATTATGCAGAAAATGTTTCAGCTCCCGGCTCAGGCTCAGGTAGCATCGGCCCCACCCACCACACCAACGGATCCCTCAGCAGAGCCTACAACCCCGCAGCCAACGCCACCGCCGGCGACATCGACAGCTCCGGAGCCTCCGGCGTCGACAAGCAATAATGTTCCGACGGGGCAGACCCTTGGGGAGAAACTGGGCGTGGGGAAGTTTCGGATCACCGATCTGCCCCGCAAAACTTTCAACGCATGCACCGAAATCACGCGGGAACAGTGGCTGAGCCTCGACCTCAAGGTCGAAAAGGAAATAAAATCATCTCCAATAAATGGCTTGCCAGAAGACCAATCACGGAAGACTTGTCAGGTGCGGAATAATCCTGGGGGTGAAGAGCCTACCGAACAATTCCGGGTCAGTGCTGACTATACGACCTACGCATTACAAATGAGCTTCGACAAGCTGGTGGTGAACGTCAAGGTAAATAAGCCTGATTATATTTACCTGTTTGAGGAAAAAAGTAATACCGCGGAAAACATATGCTCAGCTGGCGCAGAGACGAATCGCGGTCGGATGGCAGTGACTGCAAACTTACAGGGCTCGGCGGGGTCCAAGCCGACGAAGGAGCAGGCCTGCCAGCGGGCCGCAGACCAGCTCATGGCGATCAGCAATCTGAAGGCCGAGGCTTTGGAGAATCCACTACACATGGAATAAGTCACCCATTACCCCCACACATACGATCATCACCTGCATATTTGATACATGCGTGGGGGTAGCGGAACACGTCTGAGGAACATTTGGATAGGTGGCGGACTTTAGTCTATAGCTAACGATTTATCGCAAACGAACTGGGAGTTTGATGTTTTATGCGACCTATTCGCACAATAATTATCGCCTGTGGGGTTGCGACGCTCACTGCGTGTTCCCTCACCAACAACTCTGATGATAATCCCCCCGCCGATCCGGCAGCTCCGGCGGAAAGCACCACCGCACAGCAGGAGTCGGAGGCTCATCCACCAAAAGATGTGACTATTGGGGAAATGCTCAATGCTGGCATGTATGCTCCCGATTCGACAGCGTATGGTCTTTTCCGGCCGTGCGGCGGCGACATAGGCCTACCGCAATTACGGGAGATTGGGTGGAAAGTAGATTCCGCCTCAAGTAATCAAGATGATCTGGAAAATATGAATGTCAATAAGTTAAAAGACATTGCCGGTTCATCGTTTTACTGCTTCCTCAAAGGAATACCCGGGAAACAGCTGGGTTCGGGGCATCTTTCGGTGAATTATAAAAGCTATGATGAGGTGACCCAGCTTGAGGGGGTGCGGGAGGCCCGGGAGGATTTAAATAAGCTCAATGTGAAACGGCCGATAGGATACTATATTCACGACGCCGAATCTTCCACCACTAATTCAGATAAGGTTCAAAAGTGCAGTGCGGGGGTCATGACTAAGCGGGGCCGGATCACATTTGATTATCAAAGCCCATTCATGGATTCCTCCACCACCGGCAAGGAAAAGGTGTGCCAGACCGCGGTTGATTCATTGCAAACAATCTTAGACATGCCCATAACCGCTGCTCTGGCAGCAAATCCGGCACCGGAACCCACACCCGCACCGGGGTCTGAAGCCCCAACAACCCCGGTAAAGCCAGCAGCCCACGCGGTGGCGGCGGGGCCGGAGCTGAAATTCCAGCCGGCACCAGGTTTTTCCTCTCATGCCCCGGCGCCGCAGCAGTCCCCCGCGAACCCGGAAAAGCCAGAAACCCCTGCCACCCCGGCGCACCCAACGGATCCCGCCCAATCACCACAACCACCGCAAACATCGCAACCGTCGCAGCCGACAGATCCCACTGGTTCGGAGAAGCCGGAAGACTCGCAGGTGCCCACGTTTGCGAAGGTACTTGGTGTTGGCGAGTATAAGCCGCAGGACAAGCTTCGGGGTAGTTTGGGAATCTTTAATGCGTGCGAGGAGATCACCGCGGAGCAGTGGAAGAGCCTCGGACTTGTGCCATTTGATGACCCCAAACTTAATGTCGCTAAGGATGTTCCCCCTTACTATTCATGTTTTTACCGCACCGGGGACAGCGACAAGGAGTTCCAGGAAATGCTGGTGGCGGAATCCACGTTTAATCCCTTGGAGGGGCAAATGAAGCACATGACCCCGTTGGATCATATTAAAGTCAATAAACCCGAGAATTTTTATCTCATAGATTCACCGAACGCTAAGGAAAAGCAGTGTTCGGTGGGCGTGGTTACTTCCCGCGGCCGGTTCACCCTCAACTATGGAAATAAGATAGCCACGGAGTCGATCTCGAAGGAAGAGGCATGCCAGCGGGTGGTGGATAAGATGCAGGCCATTTTGGCTCTCAAGTATGAGCCCCCGGCGGAGAAGACTGCCAAACCGTCGACGGAAAAGGCCGCACCGGAATCCGCCCCGAAGGCGCAGTCACCCAGTGATGCACCGGCGGGTTCGAATGCTCCCGAGACTTCCGAAGCCCCGAAGGCGCCGGAATCCACGCCCGAGTCCGCCCCGAGTACGAGCGGAGCGTAATCATGATGTTGAGGCATGCCCGTATTGTTCTTGCCACCGCCAGCATTGTGCTGCTCAGCAGCTGCGCTTTGCCAACGTCGGTGCTGCCGCAATCGGCTTCCGGTGATCCGCAACCGTCCGGTACGGCGCAATCACAGGGTTCAGACAGCGGCGATTCCGGCACCGATGCCAAAACCACCGATGCGGGGAAGCAGGATTCCTTTGCTAGCCGCACGGTTGGTGAGGCACTGGAGATTGGGAAATTTAGCCCCGAGCAGCACAGCCAACCCGCATTTAACCCGTGCCGTGAGGTGACTGAGGAGCAGTGGAAATCGTTGGGGTTGCAGGTGAATCGGGTAGACGACGGCACCACCGAATCGTCCACAATATGTTCGCTCAAGGTGATCCCGGAGCAGACGGAACCGGCCCAGTCCACGATCATTACGGGGAATTTTAATCCGCTCAGCGAGGAGCTGGAGAAAGGTGAGCGCCTGAATAATGTGAAGATCAACAAGCCAAGCTACGTGTACTTGTATTCTTCAAACAAGCCTTACCGGGATATTTGTTCGGCAGGCACCGTGACGAATCAGGGCCGGGTCGCGGTGTCGTATGGCGAGTTTTCCAACAAGGTGGCTCCGCCTTCTGCGGAGAAAACCTGCCAGAAAGCGGTGGATGTTTTGGAGGGGATTTTTAACCTACCAGTGTTACCGCCCACAGAAGCATCGGCGGCCCCCACGTCCCAGGCCGTCCAAGCATCCCCAGCGCCGACGACCTCGGCGGCGTCGCCAAGCGTATCTGGCGCGAAACCCACAAAGCCCGCCGATTCGGCTTCGGCAGGCGAAACGTTCCGGCAAAAGCTTGGGGTGGGCAAGTTCGACGATGATGAGGCGGTTCACAAAACATTCAACCCGTGCAAGGAAATCACGAAGAAGCAGTGGGAGTCATTAAAACTCAAGGTGAAGAGCGGTGAGCAGCCGACTCTCAAGCTTGGTCCTGACCAGGGGGACGCATACGAATGTTTCCTGGCGAGCACCGATGAGGGAGAGCATGCGGGCGAGGCGGTGAAAATTGCCGTGGATTACCTTGATTTCCTCACCCCGGACATTGGTAACAATATTGTGAATATCAAGGCAAATAAGCCGGATTATGTCTATTTCTACGACAAGAATTCCGATCTTGCGGAGGACGAATGCACCGCTGGTGTGGTGACGAACCGGGGTCGGCTCAATCTGACCTTGCGGTTGGGAGAGAAAGCGGCGAAGCCCACGAAGGAGCAGGCCTGCCAGCGGGCCGCGGACCAGCTCATGGCGATCAGCGATCTTAAAGCGGAGGGGTTGGAAAACGTGCTTCATAAATAACCGACCCACCAACCATTATCCACAAGCAAAATTGTTCCAATAAACCCACAGGGTGCCCCCATAAACAAAACAACTACCTGCGTATTTAGCGTAGCCATGGGGTAATAACTCGATTCACGGGTAACCCGACACCTAGGCTGTAAGCAAACAACCTACCATTCGAATGGGAGATGAATTCATGCGTACATTCCGTTCCATCCTCGTCACTGTAGGCGTACTACTGCTTAGCGGGTGTGCCGTTCCCACAATGACATCATCATCGCTGTTCGGCGGCTCGGGCACGGGTGCGCCTCAGGGGCAACCCCAGGCTGGCCCTGGGAGTTTACCCACGGAGCAGAATGGCCGGAATGGTCAGAATGTTCAGAAGGGTGACACGTTCGCTAAGGCACTCGGGGCGGGGTCGTTCGCCCCCGAAGAGCAGGGCAATATGCTTTTTAGCCCCTGTGAGGAGATCACGAAGGAGCAGTGGCAAAGCCTGGGATGGGAGTTACAGCATCTCCCGGATAAGGAATCGAGTAATTATGCTGTCAACTGCATATTGAAGAGCCCGGAAAAGGATGACAGTTATAGCATGTTGTCGATTACTACCGACAATTCCAAATACGATGATGTGATAAAGCATGGTAAGGATTTGAGCAGTCTCAAGGTGACGAAGCCGGAGAATGTGTATGTTTTCGACCAGTTTACGGAGGCCAGTCGGGATAGCGAGTGCAGTGCCGGTGTGGTGACGAATCGCGGCAGGCTGTCGGTGACGCTCAACAGTTATGTTTATTCGAGGTCCACGTCGAAGCCGTCGAAGGAAGAGGTATGTCAACAGGCTGTTGATAGCCTCACCGCCATGTTGAATCTGCCGGTTGAGGTGTCGGCGCAGCCCAAGAAGAACCCCACGCCGAAGTCCTCCGAGAAGGCGACGCCAGCCGAGCGCCCCACGCAATCCGAACGGGCTCGATCTGGGGCGTCGAATAACGCATAATTTTTAGCTTTACGACGCCCAAAGCGGGAGACCTCCCACCGGTGGGGCGTCGACAAGCGAAAAACCCCAACATTGCTGTTGGGGTTTCGTTGTGGCACGGACCAGGATCGAACTGGTGACCTTCCACTTTTCAGGCGGACGCTCTACCGACTGAGCTACCGCGCCACTTGGCTGGAAAACCAGCCAGCGACCCTGACGGGACTTGAACCCGCGACCTCCGCCGTGACAGGGCGGCGCGCTAACCAACTGCGCCACAGGGCCGTGATGCACGTGTGTGCACGATTGATAACAATACACAGCGGGGCGAAACATAGGCAAATCCGCTGGTAGCATGCCGAATAGAATGATGACTCACACTGTGGGTTGTGGCCTGGTTTGCGGCCGCACTCCCCCACCGCAACCGGGTCCCGCACGGTAAATAGCGCACTCGCCTACCCGGCAATGCGAAAATGGCGAGAAGATTTATGTTTTCTTCTCGCCATATGTGCGACCCTGACGGGACTTGAACCCGCGACCTCCGCCGTGACAGGGCGGCGCGCTAACCAACTGCGCCACAGGGCCATATTGAGTTAAAACACTCTATATGCGGACTTCAGCCGAAAAGGATCACCACCATGGAAACCATCAAGCCTTTAAATCCTACATATAGAGGTTTTGTACTCCCAACGGGATTCGAACCCGTGTCGCCGCCGTGAAAGGGCGGTGTCCTAGGCCCCTAGACGATGGGAGCTAGTGCGTCACAACAATGTGCTTCGCAGCTGTCGAAAACTATACTTGAAGCTGTACGCATTGACAAAACCACTGGTCATTTCAGGTATTTATGAGCATATTCACGGACCAATAGGGACAACAATAGCACTAGTTGTGTCACAATTGACATCATGAGGAATTTTTCGCAAGTCGATGTTTTCGGCGCAACCCCCATTGCTGGCAACCCGGTCGCGGTGATTCACGATGCCGACGGGTTAACCGATGCGGCAATGCAGCGTATTGCTCGGTGGACGAACCTGAGCGAAACCACGTTTCTACTCGCTCCAACCCAACCGGGGGCCGACTATCGGCTGCGGATTTTCACTCCCAATGCGGAGTTATCGTTCGCCGGGCACCCCACGCTGGGGTCGGCGCATGCGTGGGTGGGCGATTCGGACCGGACGGAATTGGTGCAGGAGTGCGGCGCGGGGTTGGTGCAGTTGCGAAAATTGGATGGGTCGTGGCATTTTGCCGCACCGCCCACGCTGCGTTCCGGCCCGCTACAATCCAAGGACCTGTCGGAGCACATGACGGCGTTGGGGATTTCCCGGGTGTTGGATCACCAGTGGGTAGATAATGGTCCCGGTTGGGCGGTGCTTCAGGTGGAGTCGGCGGATGTGGTGCGGTCGATACGACCTAATTTCCTGCATTCCCGCCCGCTCATGGTTGGTGTTATCGGTAGGTCTTTTGATGGTTGGGAAATTCGGGCATTCGCACCCAGGGTGGGGGTTGCGGAGGACCCGGTGACCGGCAGCCTGAACGCTTCGGTGGCGCAGTGGTTTGCCCGCACCGGGAAGGCGAAGGGCAGCTACATGGTGCGGCAGGGCGGCAATGTGGGCCGCAATGGGCTGGTGCACATCAATATTGATGACGCCACCGACACGGTGTGGGTTGGGGGTGCCACGAGGACCATTGTGGAGGGGTCCATTCATGTCTAGTGGGGTTGATGGCGCGGAATATTGGAATCATAATTCGGCGTATCACCCCTGGATATTGCGGCAGATCGCCGGCCGCTCTGGGCTTGCCGCGCTCGACGTGGGCTGCGGCGAAGGCCTGCTGCTAGAACGGTTATCGCCGTACTGCACCACCCTGGTTGGTATCGACCCCGACCCGTCAAGCATTGCCCGGGCGCGCAGACGACTGCCGCAGGCCACGTTGCTCACGCAGCTTTTCGACGACCTGTCCACCGACCAGTCTTTCGACCTGATTACCATGGTGGCGTCCCTGCACCACATGGAGCTGGAACCAACCCTGCACCGGGTCCACCAGCTGCTGCGGCCCGGCGGCCAGTTTCTGGTGGTGGGGCTATCGGCCCGGAAATCGGTGGCGGACTGGGTGATATCGGCCATGTCGGTTCCGGTGGCTTCGATAGGGTCGGCCCTGCACCGGGAGGCGCGGGACATTGGGGTGCGGGTGGCCCAGCCTCGGGAGAGCATGGCGGAGATCCGGACGGCCGCCGCAAAGATTCTGCCCGGCGCGCAGATCCGACGAGGCGTGTACTACCGGTATTTATTGTCCTACCAACGCCCTACCTAGCGGGTTCCCGAATGACTTGGAGCGCCATCGCCACGACGATCGCATTGTAGAAGAATGACAAAATACTATGCAGCAACATGACGCGGCGACCCTTATGATTAACGACTATCACATCAGAGGTGGAAAACGACACCCCAATGGTGAACGATAGGTACAGGTAGTTCAGCCATGTTTCCTGATTATATTCCTTCCCGGGAAAGGAAAAGGCGTGGCTTTGCAGATCCACCACCTGGTAGATCTGCACAAACCCAATGTGTAGTAGTGCCCACGACAGTATCACCCCACCAGCCGCGATTAAGCTGTGGACCACATCCCCGTTATTTTTGTCTGTACTGATGACCGCATCAATGGCAGCAGTGATCCCTACAATGCTGGCCCCAATAGCTGACACCCTAGACTATCGAAACATGGATTTCAATGGTTTGGAGCTGAAGCGGAGAACTTTCATGCCGGTCCACGCCGCAGTAAAGGTAATAAACACGACCGTTAGCGCCAGGCAGTCCCACAATATCAGTGGCGTTGGTTGGGAGGAAAAAATATACCACACCCCCACTAGCAACAGTATTGTCTCTATGAGAGCGGAGAACCACCAGTAGTTTGCATGCAATAATTTCGTCACAAGTCCCTTATCGTATCTGACCACCATGGGGAGCATAATGGGGTTATGGACCCAACCCCACATCAACGAACTCGAACTGCACGGGAACCGCAGACCAATTGTGCGCTAGCGATGGCGCCGGGAAATCCGCGGTCCCACTACCGGAGGGCGTGGTAGCGATGGTGTGTATGCAAAGGGAGTTGTCCCGGCCGCCAACGTTTTTCAATCATGTTCCCGATGCATGCCTGTTTGGCCTCAGCGGGTTGGCGTTTGTGGCGGCTTGGCTGTGGCCCGGCGCGGTAGTGTTTCCGGCCGTGTTACGGTGGGCGGGTGTTGCCATAATTGGTGTGGCATTGGTACTAATTGCGACAACCATGAGTGCGTTGCGGCAGGCGCGGACATCGACGAATCCGATTGATGCGCCATCACGGTTGCTGGTGACTGGCCCGTTTTCGTGGTCACGGAATCCACTGTATGTGGCCTATGTGGTGGCATTGTGCGGCTGCGCGTTGGCGAGCGGTTCCTGGTTGGCACTGGGGTGCCCATTGTTGGGGTTCGTTGTGATGAATGGGCTGATTATTCCGATCGAGGAGCTGCGCATGGCTGAGGAGTTTGGCGACGACTATCGACGCTATTGCCAGCAGGTGCGCAGGTGGTTGTAAAAAGGTATTGGTTTTCACCAAAGTTGTGGTAGCGAGCGTCTAGAATCATTGATGTTAACCACAAGAGCATAAAGAATTGTTTGTTAGGCACATGAGCACCGATCCAGATTCCCCGCAGGAAGTATCCGATTCTGAGGCTTCTAAACAGCCGGACCAAGGCGACAAGAGTATTGATAAAAATCGTATACTACGGTGGGCTCGTCGAATCAGGAATCGTAGGGCATCTAAGCAACCAACCCAGCATGACCAGAGAATTAATGAAAACTACATACTACGGCGGATTTGCCGGACCAAACAAAACACTAATATCCCACCAAAACTGATAGTGCTGAGCCCGCATTTTAATGAGAAGCACCATGGTATCTATGTAAAGACGCTAGAACAAGCAGTTCTTAATCCCAAAGTCCGAAATATAGCCTTGACCGGTGGTTATGGGACCGGTAAGAGCAGTGTTGTTCAAGGTTTGATTGAAAGAATCCACTCTTCGAAAGAATTTAAAAAGACTCGTCCAATCGTTATTTCACTCCCTACGATTCAAGTAGCAGATGAATCCGATTTTAAAGATAACCGTACTGACCGGATCCAGCAAGAAATAGTGAAACAGCTCCTATATCGAAGCAATCCACGGAAAATGCGTGGTTCTCTGTATCGCAGGATTACGCATGTTACGGTAATCCAAAGAGCAACGGTATGTTTCATAATAGCCGCCTTTTTGACTTTTACTTTTTGGTTCTTAGCTAAACCAGACTGGCATTGGCATTGGTCTCAGGGAGGAAGTTTATGGGCCTATTGGCAGCCTGCTGTGGTTCAGGCTATTTCATGGGGGCTGACGTTCTACATTGATTGGGTATGGATTGATAAACCCACAATTAAAGGGCTAGAACTTGGGCCAACAAAACTTGAGTTAGAAAAGAATGCCTCCAACTACTTTGACAAATATCTCAATGAGATCATCTATTATTTCGAAGTATCTGGAACTAATCTTGTCATTTTTGAGGACCTTGATAGGTTCGACGACCCTTACATATTTGATGCTTTGCATGAATTGAATGAGCTCATCAACATTTCGCTCGGACAAGAGCGGCTTACAGAACAAGAGAATTATCCTGTTAGGTTCCTCTATACCACACGGGACAGTATATTTGAGTATAAGACCAAAGGGATCATTGAGAATGCTAGCACAAGGCATGCCCACCGTCTTGAGATTGAAAATCGGACAAAGTTTTTTGATGTCATTGTGCCAGTCGTCCCCTTCAGCACATCCAGGAATGCCTATGAATATTTGAAACAATTACTAAAGAATAGCGCATTTTCCAAGATAGATCGGAAATTACTAGAAATTGTCGGTTCTGAAATTTCCGATTATCGCCTATTGGCAAATATTGTTTCAGAATTCCAAATATTTTCCGGACAAATATTTAATTCTTGGGACAACAATAAAGAGATAGCCGATTTTTTAGAAGATCATGCCAATTACCTCTTTGCATTTATAGTATACAAAAATACTCATCTTACTGATTACGAGAAGATACAGACAGGAGAAAGCAAGCTTGACGAAATCTATATTAAATTCGCAAAAATGAGAGCAGATGTCCATAAAATAATCAAGGAAATACTAGAAAATCTTGGCCGTAACTTACAAAGACGTATCCACAGTAAAACCGATACCGACTTCCATGACTATGACATAGTAATGGATAACGAATGGTTTCATGATTATTCGCGGCTAGAATTGTGGAGGAAAGTCCTTAATCGTGATTCACCTTTGACAAAAATCTCAAATATTGCAATAATCGGCCCCGATCTTATTACCAATAATATTATCAACTACTTCGGATATGATATTTTTGTTGATATAATAAAAGAAGAATTAGCCGGCAGAGAACCCTCCGATGAAAATATAAATGACCTCGATCCTCGCAGAATAATCACCAGTATTAGTTCATTAAGAAAAGTAGATAATATATACCACCTATCTCAGCGTAAAAATCTCATTCTACCAACAGATATACGGAAAAAAGTGGAGGGCTTCAAAGAGTTTATTGAAGAAATATTCGATCATGATCAAATAACCAAAGAACTAGTAGAAACTAATTATATAAATGGGAATTTTTATGCGTATGCATCTGTTTTTATGGAAGGTTTTAACAATATTAAAATATTTAATTTTCTTACAAAAAATGTAGGAACTGGCCGGCCTGATATCAATCTTCGTTTAAACAAACAGGAAGCGAAGGAAATTACTTACCAACTAGGAAACAATAAGAACTTACATACTACTTTAAAAGGAGCCTTAAATGCAGACCTACTGCTGTACCTTTCCAGTGACACATGGAATAGCCCGGATTTTATATTAGATGATGTAAAGCATTTATTTCAATCTGAAAGATTGTTTGAATCAGAAAATATTTTTGAATATTACTCTCAAGAGAATATAAGAATACGAAGAGAACTGGTCAAAACAATTCTAGAACGCTGGCCTGATGATTGGGAAAAGGATGATTGCAACATAAGAGATAGCTGCAATAATATCAAAAGGCTAATGGAAAAAATAATATCTTTATACCCAGATATTTTTCGAGAGTGTTTTGATAATTTAACTGAAGTACACAAATGCGTGCTCATAGCTTCTGCATTGAACGCTTCACACTTGCGAACAACTAGCAATATAAAGCAATATATTAAAGAGAATATGCAAGATATAATTTTATTCATAAGATGTTTTGACATAATGGATTCCACTAATGAAGCCATGGAGGATAGAATAGATGAAGCTTTAGGTCTAAACCCTCTCATTACTCATTACCATAAAGAAACAATGCAGCGTATGCTAAAGAGAGGGGATCTAAGAAAAATATCGAAGAGAAAAATCAATACAATTAAACATCTAAATGATGTTCCTAGAAGCTTATTCAGTTGCTGGGGAAATAGGGTTCGGTTGGTGGTTGGTAGAACATTATTTTTCGTATCACGTTGATTGCCCGGA
>ERZ772964.316-NODE-316-length-23126-cov-3.84959_pt1 | contig 23126 bp, 15 predicted proteins | sample MGYA00580675_ERZ772964 | MGnify/ENA primary metagenome ERZ772964 (study PRJEB29015, sample SAMEA2737941) | human oral metagenome | biome: human oral; feature: human-associated habitat; material: dental | place: China | collected 2139 ... | reverse complement strand
CGCCCCGGAATCGGGGCGCGCCGCCATCGAAGGTCTCTGAGCTAAAGGCCTTTTACTGCTGGCCCTCTGGAGCTCCGTTCGTGGGAGGCGTGTTCTCCGGCGGAACCTGAGTGTTCACTTGGGGCTGCTCAGGAACTGCTTGCCCTTGCTGAGGCTGCCCCTGGGTCGGCATCTGCTGTTGGGGCTGGCCCCACCCCTGCGGCTGGCCCTGGGGTGGCACCTGCTGCTGCGGCTGGCCCCATCCCTGCTGGGGCTGGCCCTGCGCAGGCATTTGCTGTTGCGCCTGGCCCCACGCCTGCTGGGGCTGACCCCATCCCTGCTGGGGCTGGCCCCATCCCTGCTGAGGCTGGCCCTGCGCAGGCATCTGCTGTTGCGCCTGGCCCCACGCCTGCTGGGGCTGACCCCACCCCTGCTGAGGCTGGCCCTGCGCAGGCATCTGCTGCTGAGGCTGGCCCTGCGCAGGCATCTGCTGTTGGGGCTGGCTCCATCCTTGCTGAGGCTGAGCTTGGGGAGCCTGCCCCTGAGGTTCTTGTCCCTGCGCTTGCTGCTCGGGCTGCTGAGGCATCTGCTGTTGGGGTTGACCCCATCCTTGCTGAGGCTGAGCTTGGGGAGCCTGCCCCTGAGGACCCTGACCCCATCCCTGCTGGGGCTGGCCCTGCGCAGGCATTTGCTGCTGCGCCTGGCCCCAACCCTGAGGCTGCCCCCAAGCCTGCTGGGGCTGACCCCAGCCCTGGGGAGGCATCTGCTGTTGGGGCTGGCCCCACCCCTGCTGAGGCTGGCCCCACCCCTGGGGCGGCATCTGCTGTTGTTGCTGCCACTGCTGCTGCATCTGCGCCTGATTCGACTGCGATGCGGCTCCCATGAAGTTGCCGGATGCGGACATTCCCATGCCCATACCCATGAAGGCCATGCCCGCGCCGGCCTCGTTCGAGCCTGCAGCCTCCATACCGCGAGCAACCGCACCTTGGACGTAGCCTTCACGAACCGAAGGATCGGAGAGCATCGCGCCCTGGTTCCGCATGTCGATGAGCTTGCGGGATTCGTCATCGTAGGAGATCGAGGCGATACCGACGGACTGGATCTCCATGCCGCGTCCGCGCAGCCAATCCTCGTCGAGAGTGTCACGCATGTACTTCGACAGCTCGCGCATCTTCGAGGCGACCTGGGAGATGCGGATGCCGTCAACGCTCATCTGGTTGATCGAGGTTTGAAGGGCCTCAAGGAACTCCGACATGTACTGTTCTTTGACTTCGTCGAAGTGCACGCGCACGGCATCACGGGGGATGACCTGCTGGTAGAAGAGGATCGGATCGGTGATCCTGATGGAGAAAGTGCCGTGGCAGCGCAAGAAGAGCTCTGCGTTGTAGAAGGTGTCGAAGTAGTTGAGGGCGCTCGGGGTTCCGAACTTGATGCCCTTGATCTCCTGGAGGTTGACGTAGAAGATCTGCTGCTTCTGGGGGCTCGTCCCACCGAACTTGAAGCGTTCCCAGGTGTCGAGGAGGCTCCCCTTGAGATCACCGGTGAAGATCGTCGGCTGACCCGTGTTATCAAGGGTGTAGACGCCGGGCACGGCGGTGAAGTCCGTGATTCGTCCGCCGTCGGTAACCATCATGGCTTGAGCATCGTAGACGTGGATGCGCGAGCCTTGAGTGACGAGGTCGTCTGTGCCCTTGCGGTTCTTGTTCCGTTCGTCTCCGGCGCGCAGTTTCACGCCTTTGGTAAAGACAATGCCCTCACCCATGTCATTGGCTTCGAATGCATCCTGCCACTGGTCACCAAGCGAGCTCCCGATGGCACCGCCGGCCGCCTGGGCGACCCCGGAGCCCGTAATCATCTGAATCAGTCCCACAAAGAACCCCTCCATCTGCTGGTCGAAGGCGTGGCGAGCACCGACAGCGCTCACATCGTGTCCACCATCATCCCAAAGGACACGGCGATACAGAACACCCAAAAGGGTGATTCCCCCACCCTCGTTCCACCCCCGAGGGTCTGCTCTTTTCTTGTAGCTCCCCCTTAAGGTGGCAGTGGTAATCCAGCGCCACCCTTGGGGGCGCAGTTTCTTCAGGCGTCAAATGCGCCCTCGGATGAGAAGGGGACGGATCGTGAGCGAGATCCAGTACAAGTGCCCATCATGCTCGGCTCCCATCGAATACAGCCCCACCAAAGCCAAAATGGCTTGCGAATATTGCGGCTCCACCTTCGAGGTCGCTGAGGTCGAGCAGTTCAATGCCCAGTTGCTCTCCCCCGCGCCAGGAGCTGGCCCCTCCCCTGTGCCAAGAGTTAGCGTGCCCGGTGCCGCTGCGGGCACCCCCGACGCTTCAGGGCCTGCGACACCATTGCCGGGCAGCGCACAAGCGGGCGAGCAGTGGAAGTCCTCTTCGCCGACTTACATCGACGAGTCGGAGATCGCCTCCATGACGACCTTCGTCTGCAACTCCTGCGGCGCTGAGATCGTCGCAGATCCGACAACGATCTCGACGCGCTGCGGTTTTTGCAATAACACCTTCGTCGCTTCCAGTCGCATCCGCGAAACACGGATCCCCGACTTCATCATCCCCTTCGCCCTCGACAAGAAGGGAATGCTCGCTGCCTTCGAAAGGGCGACTACGGGCAAATTTCTCCTTCCCAAGGAGTTCCGCGACACCCATACCCTTTCTGAGGCGACAGGCGCATACATCCCCTACTGGTATCACGATGGCACGGCCTCGGGGACGATCACCTACAGGGCGACGAATACGCGCTCCTGGTCCGATTCCGAATACGACTACACAGAGACCGATGTGTACGAGGTGACACGTTCCGCCTCCGCCACATTCCGCGGCATTCCCGTGTGCGCAACGACGAAGCTCGAACCCACGCGCGCCGAGGGCGCCGAACCCTTCAACCTTGTCGATTCCAAGAGCTTCGCCACCCCTTACCTCTCCGGCTACGCCGCATCCTCCTACGACATCGACGCGAAGGCGACGATTGATCGTGCTGATGATCGCGCGAAGAAGACACTGTCGGAGCTCATACGAGGGACGGTCACCGGTTATTCCTCCGTCCAGCAAAAGTCTGAGCAACTCTTCGTTCAACGTGATGCCGTCTGGTATGCGCTGCTGCCGGTCTGGCTCATCGTGATCGGCTATGAGGGCAAGCAGTATCCTTTCGCGATCAATGGGCAAACCGGCGAGGTCGTTGGTTCCTTCCCCATTTCTCAAAAGAAGCTGCGCGCCCTGCACATCGGTTTCTTCACGCCGTTCCTCGCCTTGTTCGCGGTGATCGGCTGGTACCTCATGTATCTGCTCGCGAACTGAAAGGAGGACGACAATGCACCGCACCACTCAACACCCGTACTCTCAGACCATGCTTACGCGCGGCCTCCGCCTCGGAGCCTTTTTCGCCCTCGTCCTTATGGCGGCGATCATGCTGGCGCCGATGGCGACGGCATCAACCCGTCATGTCGTTGACGATGTCAACTACATCTCCCCAGAGCTCGAGCAGAACCTCGAAACTGAGATCTCCCGGATCTCTACGCGCTACGGGCAAGACATTGTCCTCCTTTACGCGAACCTCGAGTCCGGTAAGTCGCCAATGGAAATGGCTGACGACTACTTCGATTACAACGGTTACGGCTTGGGGACGGATCGCTCCGGGGGTCTCCTCCTCGTCTCTCCTTCCACACGCGACTGGTGGGTTTCGACGCGAGGTGATTCCATCCAGACTTTCACCGATCAAGGCATTGAAGCGCTCGGTACCGTCCTTAAGCGCGATCTTTCCGAGGACGATTGGGAGGGCGCGGCGAAGAGCTTCGTGGAGCAAACGGAACGCTACATGAAGGCCGCTGAAGAGGGGCACCCGATCACTTCCCCTCCGAAGACTCTGAAGGATTGGCTTTTGCACTCGGCGGGGGCACTGGTCGTCGGTGTCGGCGGAGGTATTGTGGCGAGCCGAGCAGCAGTCAAGGCGCTCTTCGTGTCAAAGATGACGAACGAAGGGCTTGAGCCCACGGCTCATTCCTACGTCTCGGATAGGGGTTTCGCCGTCACCGGCGGAGACGACGTTTTCATTACGACGAACGTTTCACGGACCAAACGCCCCGAACCTTCGTCTTCCGGGGGTTCTTCTTCTACCCATACCTCGTCGAGTGGCGCCACTCATGGAGGCGGGGGCGGCAAGTTCTGAGCCCGGAATCAGGCTCGCCCCTCGCGTCCGCTCCGCGAAGCGCTGGGGCGGAGCATCATCAATAGGAAAAACGATGAGCCAAGGAGGCAGGCATGGGACTGTTCAGCACAAAGACGTGCGAACTGTGCGGTGATAAGGCTGGAATGCTCACCAAACTCAAACTCTCCGAAGGGTACTTGTGCGGTTCGTGCAAGAAGAAAGTCTCGGGGTTCTCCTCGGGATGGTCCTCGAAGACAGTGGAGGACGTGAAAACTCACCTCGGAGCCCGCGAAGCGAATAAGGCGGTCTTCGCCACCTTCTCCCCCGATAGGGTCGTCGGCGCCGATTCCCTCCTGCAGGTTGACACGCGCCAGGGCCTTTTCGTTTTCGGTTTCGGACGAGACTGGTCGGAGGGAAATCCCACGGTCTTCCCCGTGTCTTCGCTCGTGTCTGTTCGTATTGTGCCGGCCTTCGATGTCTTTTCCGATGATGCCGACGAGGACGGGATCCCTGACCGATTCGATTCGACTCCCGGCACCGCGGCTGTGAGCGGGGTTGGTGCTGGAGTGGGCGCGGCTTCTGGTATGGGTATCACCATGGGGAGCGCGGTTTTCGATGCAACAGCCTTGCAGAACCTCGTCGCTTCGACGGGTATGGCGGGCGTGGTCGAGATCGGGTCTTCAGCGCATGATGAGAACGGCTTCCCCCGCGAGGTCCGTTCTTTCGAGTTGGCTTTTACTCTTTCTGATCCTTTCGTTCACGAGGTTCGCTGGCACTCGAGCAGTGTTGAGGGTCGAATGCCTGCGGCGATTGAGACCTTCAACAGGTGCGTTGAAGTCGTCACTCTCGTTCAGCAGCTCAAGGGCATGCCCATGATGGGTCAGATGCCGGGGGTCATGCCCGCTCAGATGCCCGGTGCTTATCCGGTCCAAGGCGGCTATCCCGCTCAGCCCGGATTCCCCGCTCAAGGAGGCTACGCGGCACAGCCCGCCTTCCCAGCACAGCCCGGCTATCCCGCCCAGCCTGGTTACCCTGCCCAGCCCGGTTATCCTCAGGGTGCGCCCGGCCAAGGGTTCCCAGCTCCGCAACCCGGCGCCTATCCCGCTCAGGGTGCGTATCCCGCTCAAGGAGGCTACCCCGCGCAGCCTGGTGGCTATCCCGCTCAGGGCGGATACCCTGCTCAGCCCGGATACCCTCAGGGCGCGCCTGCACAGGGGCAATACCCGCAGGGTTCACCTGATCAAACGGGGTTCCCGATGAATGGACAGCCGGGCCAGTTCCCGCAGCAGACACCCCCGAATCAGCAGTTCTGAGGCTCATTCAGCGCTCCTTCAGCAGGCCCCACCCGCAGCAGGCCCCACTTGGCAGCTTCCCACCCGGCAGCTTCCCGCCTGGTGGGGTCTGCTTTTGGCGGCTCCATCAGCCATTTCCCTAGCCGCAGGATTCCGATTGAGCAGGATGCCATCTACCTGGCTTCCCGCCGGGTGAGGCCTGCTCCGCTTACCGCTCCTCCATACCTGCCCCCCGCTTCAGACCCCTCCCCTCTCTTGTGGTCCCGGCGAGCGGGTTTTTCCGCATGAGGTCCCAGGCGAGCTCGTCCCCCTGCTGTTGTCCTCTTTGCTCTAAAGGCTGTGCAGGCACAACTAGGGAAGGGGGCGTGGGATGCATACGCGCACGACAAAGGACGTGTCGGCGTGAACCCTCATCCATCCGCCGAGGGCTTCAACGCGTGTGCGCATCCCCGCAAGCCCGGTCTTCTCAACAACATCAACCGCATCCGTAATGGGATTAGTGATCGTCATGGTCCACGCGGACTGCGACTGGGAAAAACGCACGGTGATGTGCTCTGCTTCGGCGTGGAGGACGGCATTGACCACTGCCTGGGAAAGAACTGACATGAGGACGGAGGCGACGTCCTCGTCCTCGGGGAAGGGCCCAGATACTTCGCACCGGGTTCCCATGAGTGCACAGCCCGACACGATCGTCCCGAGTCGCGCAGCCGTCGGCGTTGAAGTGTCGGCACGCAAATCCTCACCAAGACTCGTGAGCATCTGGGAAAGGGCGCGGGTGCGTTGAACCTCCCCCACTCCTTCGGCGAGGAAGTGGCGGACGAAAGTCAGGCGTTGTGCGAGGACATCGTGCAGGCGCAGGCGCGTCCCCACGATGTCCTGTTGAGCGACGAGGGCGCCCGCTTCCTCGATTGACTCCCTGAGTCCTCGAGTCGCTTCCTCCAATTCGGCGTTCTCATCGACGAGTTGACGAGCGAGAGCGTAGTCCTCACTGAGGTCCTCCCCCCAGAGTTGAAGGCGTAATGGCTCCGGAGCGTCGTCGTTTTCCTTGTAGCGCAGCTGCCAGACGGATTCACCCATTCGGATGAAGAGGTGTTGGGGTGTTCCTTCGAGGCTGCGATGCATGATCGCGTTGAGTTCGTCCTCCTCGGCGCGCACGCAGAGGGCCTGCCAGATCTGATTCAGTGGCTGAGCAGTGTTGAGCCCTAAGGCGATGAGGAGATGGTGCATGGGGGCGTTCGTCATTGTCACAGGGCCCTTCACTCCGCCCAGTGCGAGAAGGCCCGGGAACTCCTCGAAGGCGCGTTTGAAGGTGAGTGCGCTCGTTTCTTTCAAGGAGATGATGGAAGAAACGAACAGGAGGATCGATAAGGCTGCGAGGACTCCGCTTCCCCCTAAGATGAGTGTCCTTACCAGTGTCTCTTGACCGGGCATGGGTGTTCCGCTTGCCAGGTCTTCACCCCACCCGATTGTTGCGAGAGCTCCCAGGAAAAGGAGCGTATCCACTCCGATTTTTTCGCCGATTCCTCGGGGGTTGCCCGCCACAACGGCAGGGGTGAGGATGCGTCTGAGTTGCCGAGGCAAGTCTTTCGTTTCACGCCCTGCGCGTCCACGCGCCCGCCGATTCGTCTCCCACAGTCCAAGGCCCCTGCCGCGCTTTTCCTTCACACCGGTTTCCGCGCGCCCATGGGGCGGCACGAACTCCCTGCCACACGCCTTCTTCGCGCCTGCGCCGACACTCCCACGCGCCCGCCGCTTCCTCGTCCAGACCACAACTCCCAGATCAAGGAGGAGGGGAATAACGGCACTCAGTCCGAGCAGGCGCATGTACTGTGCACCCGCATCACCACTGCCCCTGATAACAGCGCCGTGCCCCCAGGCGATTGTGAGCGTGAGGGAGCAGTCGACGAGGAGGAGGACCAGTGGAGTTACGAGGGCGAGCCCCTTCTCTCTCAAGCCAGTGGCAAGGACGCTGAACATTGACATGAGGGTGCATGCCAGTGTGACGAGTTCGAGGAGCATCCACCAGCTGTGCCCAATTGCGTTGAGGCTCAGCATCCGTCCTCCTGGGCGAGGCGCGCCGCACCGATATTCGGTTCGTCGTCTTCGCCGACTCGTAATCGGATGCGGACCCTGTCGTCCTCAATGGTGATCGCAGCCGAGGGGAATACTCCGGTGATGTCCTCCAGGCATTCGAGGGGCATGGGTCCTTCGGTTTCGAGCATGACGAGGAAGTCGAGGCCGCCCTCGTCGATGCCCACTCGGATGAGGATCTCCGCCCCGTCCCTTTCGGCGCAGCACCACAAGACCCGATGTGCGAAGTCCATTCCCGCGAGCGCGACTTCGCTGCGCACCCATCCGCTGTCCCAGCGACCGAGGGAGACGAGGGCGCACAGGTGGGTGTCGGCGGACAGGTTCTCACACATTCGTGTCAGGGCTTTTTCCACGTCCGGAAGTCGGCTCCCGTGGCGTGTGTCTTCGGCTTGAACAGTTCCGAGCAGCAGGGGTCCGACGTATTTGATGTAGGCGAGATCGACGCTGATCATCCGCAAAATGCGGGCTCTTCTTGTGGCCGTGGCCTGTGGGAGTTCCTCGCCGAGTACGCGGACCCTGTCGATCATGGGGTCGGCGATTGCGTCGAAGGCGTTGAGGATGCTCGTCCTGCGGGCGAGTTCTTTGCGCACTTCGGGGTTTGCGTGTTGGCGGGCGAGGGTGTCGTGCGAGCGGATGAGTCGTGTGCGTGTGCGGTCGAGTCTGGCTTGTAGTTGGGCGATCTCGCAGTGGTCGATGTGCCACAGGAGTGTGCCGGAGGGGATTTCGTGTTCACAGGCGCGCATATGTGCCAGGTTCTTCAGCCTCGTGCTGCGGTGTCTTCGGGTTTTGTCACCTTGAGTCGAGGCAAGGACCCGCCTATTTTCGTCGAGGATCTGGACGGGTAAGCAGGAGTGGGTGAAGGCTGTGCGGTAGTTGCGCGCGGTGGGGATCTTCCCGCTGCGGATGCTCGCTTCAGCGGCGGCGAGGACGAGAACGAGGGCGAAGAGCGTCATTTCGCAAGAGGCGCATGTCGAAGCCGCCCAGGAAACGAAAGGGCCTTGAGTAACAGAGCCCAAAGCGACAGCGCCCTGAGTGACGACTCTCAAAGAGACAACGCCCAGGGCGAGGGCTGTCAAAGCGGGGGTGAGGGAGCCGAAGTGGAGAAGTGATCCGACCCCAGTAGCGCCCCTCTCCCATCGTGGCCGCTTCAGCGGGTTCGTCTCCTGAACGGCAAAAGCAAGGGCGAGCATGACGATCGGGGTCATCAGGATCGGCACGTAGCTGGCAAGACGCAGGGCAAGTTCAAGCTGTGCACTCGCGTCGAGCCTGAGCATGTCGAGGATCGTCCAGTCGAGGAGCACAATCCCCTGTGTGATGAGGAGGGATCGTGGGCGAGGGTCGGTGATCCTCCAGTAGGCGCTCATTGTCCACGTGACGATGATGAGTGCGAGGAGGGTATGAGCGAGGAGAAGAGTGCGCGCCCAGGTGCACGGATCGTCCGCCGTCGTGTTCTCAGCGAATGCCCCGGGGGTGAACATCACCAGGATCGGGATCGCGAAGCTAAGAGCGATGACGAGGGCGAGCATGCCCCAGTGGCGCGTGTTCACGGCGCCGTACCCTCGCCTTGGGCCTCGTCCTCGCATCTGACCCCGCCTGAGGACATGACCCCATCCGCGCTTCTGGCCCCGCCCGTGTATCTGGCCCCGCCTGAGGATCTGACCCCACCCGAGGCTCTGACCCCACCCTCGCATGTGGCCCCGTCCTCGTCTGTGGTGTCTGCACCGTCAACGACGATGAATCCTGAAGAGATGGCGTAGAGGGCGAGGCGGGTAATGGAGCGGAATCCGGTTTTTGTCAGGATGGAGGAAATATTCGACTTGATGGTGTTTTCGGATAGCCCGAATTTTTCGGCGATCTCCGCCCGTGTGCGTCCAGCGCAGGTTTCTCGCAGGACCGCAATCTCACGGTCGGAGAGTTCGTTGTAGCCGAGGAAGGGCGTTGTTGAACGCGCCGGATAGGTGGAGTAGCCCTCCGCTGTTGACAGGAGCACCGCTGTCAGTTCCGTGGAGGAGACGTCTTTGTAGATGAAGGATGCGGCTCCGGCGGCGCGCGCCTGCTCGGGGAAGGAGAAGTCAGGCATCGCGGTCATGAGGACGACTCGGGTGGCGGGCACGGCGGTGGTGACTTCCCTGCAGGCCGCGAGGCCCGAGGCTCCGCCGTCGGTGCACACATCCATGAGAAGGAGGTCTGGGCGCAGTCGCAGGCAGGCTTCAACCGCGTCGAGAGCGGAGGTGAGGCCTCCGACGACACGCAAGGATTCGTGTGCGTTGATCGTTCGGACGAGTGAGTCGAGGAGGAGCATCTGGTCCTCGACGATGAGGACGCTTCGCGCCTGTGAGGGTTCGGGGTCCATCGCCGCCCTCTCGGATGTTTGTGGTCGTGGATGTGGTGGAGTGGGGCCCGTTGTGACCGGAGAGGGGGCGCTTCAGTGAAGAAGCCGCCCCCTCAGCGGATGCGCATCATTGCTGAGCGCTGAAAGTGAACTTCCGTTCCTTGCCTTCGCCTTCGACGCCGACGAGGACGAGCTGGCCGGGTTGGATCTCGCCGAAGAGGATCCTCTCGGAGAGGGCGTCTTCGATCTCTCTTTGGATCGCGCGACGCAGGGGACGCGCACCCAGGACCGGGTCGAAGCCAAGATCGGCGAGGAGTTCGCGTGCTTCGTCGCTGAGCTGCAGGCGCATGTCCTGCGCCTCCATGCGCTTGGCAAGCCTCGCGATCATGAGGTCGACGATCTGCTTGATCTCGTCCTTGCCCAGCGGCGGGAAGACGATCGTGTCGTCCACTCGGTTGAGGAACTCGGGGCGGAAGTGCTGTTTGAGTTCCTCGTTGACCTTCGACTTCATCCGCGCGTAGTCGTGCGTCAGATTGTCCGCCGACTGGAAGCCCGTGAGAACTCCCTTGTTGATGTCGCGCGTGCCGAGGTTCGTCGTCATGATGATGACGGTGTTCTTGAAGTCAACCTTTCGGCCCTGCGAATCGGTGAGGCGTCCCTCTTCGAGGATCTGGAGGAGCGAGTTGAAAATATCCGGGTGGGCCTTCTCGACCTCGTCGAAGAGGACGACCGAGAAGGGCTTGCGGCGGACCTTCTCGGTGAGTTGGCCGCCCTCGTCGTAGCCCACGTAGCCGGGAGGAGCGCCAAAGAGGCGCGAGGCGGTGTGCTTTTCTGAGAACTCGGACATGTCGAGCTGGATGAGGGCATCCTCGTCTCCGAAGAGGAACTCAGCAAGAGCCTTCGCGAGTTCCGTCTTTCCGACACCGGTCGGGCCCGCGAAGATGAAGGAGCCGCCGGGACGATTCGGGTCTTTCAGGCCGCTTCTGGTGCGGCGAATCGACTGGGAGAGGGCTTTGACGGCCTCGTCTTGACCGATGACGCGCTTGTGCAGCTCAGCTTCCATGTTAAGAAGCTTCGTCGTTTCGGTCTGGGTGAGTTTGAAGACGGGGATACCCGTCGACATGGCGAGAACCTCGGCGATTTCCTCTTCGCCGACTTCAGCGATCTCATCGGACTCGGTCCCCTTCCACGCCGCTTCCTTCGCTTTGCGGGTCTCTCCGAGTCTCGTTTCCTCGTCGCGCAGGGCCGCTGCCTTCTCAAAGTCCTGATCGTCGATCGCGGATTCCTTGTTGCGACGCACTTCGGCGATCTTCTCGTCGAGTTCGCGCAACTCCGGCGGGGCGGTCATTCGGCGGATACGCAGGCGCGCGCCCGCTTCGTCGACGAGGTCGATGGCCTTGTCCGGCAGGAAACGGTCGGAGATGTAGCGGTCGGCGAGTTCGGCGGCCGCAGTGATCGCCTGATCGGTGATGATGACCCTGTGGTGGGCTTCGTAGCGGTCGCGCAGTCCCTTGAGGATTTCGACGGTTTCCTCGACGGAGGGTTCGTCCACTTTGACCGGTTGGAAACGACGCTCGAGGGCGGCGTCCTTTTCGATGTATTTGCGGTATTCGTCATTCGTTGTCGCGCCGATGGTCTGGAGTTCACCTCTGGCGAGCATGGGTTTGAGCATTTGGGCGGCGTCGATTGAGCCTTCTGCTGCGCCCGCACCGACGAGGGTGTGGATCTCGTCGATGAAGAGGATGATGTCTCCGCGCGTGCGGATCTCTTTGAGGACCTTCTTCAGGCGTTCTTCGAAGTCGCCACGGTAGCGCGAGCCCGCCACGAGGGAGCCCATGTCGAGGCTGTAGATCTGCCTGTCTTTGATCGTCTCGGGAACATCCCCGTTCACGATCGCCTGGGCGAGGCCCTCGACGACGGCGGTCTTGCCGACACCGGGCTCGCCGATGAGGACAGGATTGTTCTTCGTACGGCGCGAAAGGACTTGCATGACGCGTTCCATTTCGGTTCGGCGCCCGATCACGGGGTCGAGTTTGTTTTCGCGTGCAGCCTGGGTGAGATTACGACCGAATTGTTCGAGGATCGCCGAGTTTTGACGTTCGGGTCCGCCTGTGCCGCCAACTCCGGCGCCGACGGATTCTCTGCCTTCGCCTTCGCCGCGCTGGTAGCCCGAGAGGAGCTGGATGACGGTCTCACGGACTTGCGTCAGGTCGGCACCGAGTTTGGTCAGAACTTGGGCGGCAACGCCCTCGCCCTCTTTGAGCAGGCCGAGGAGGAGGTGCTCGGTCCCAATGTAGTTGTGGCCGAGTTGGAGGGCTTCACGCAAGGAGAGTTCGAAGACGCGCTTTGCCCGTGGGGTGAAGGGGATGTGGCCCTCGACGGCTTTCTCGCCCTCACCGATGATTTCGATGACGCAGGTGCGGACCGCGTCGCCTTTGATCTCCGTCATTTCGAGGGCTTTCGCGGCGACTCCTTCTCCCTCGGTGATGAGGCCGAGGAGGAGGTGCTCGGTCCCGATGTAGTTGTGTTTGAGGCCGCGCGCCTCATCTTGGGCGAGGACGACGACCCGCCTGGCGCGGTCGGTGAACCGTTCGAACATGTCACTTCCTTACTTGGGGCCCGCGTGCGAGCGCACACCGGATCCAATGAACCTCCTCCACCCTATGGGCTTGTGCTTGAGCTGCGCGCGTAAGTTCGCCCAGGGCGTGAGGGGTCTGGTTCTGCTTGGAGTGTCAGCTAATGCGAAGGCGCTTCTCGCCCCGGCTGCGAAGACGGTCGTGCCGTGCTCGCTTTCCTCTGATGCCGCCCAAGCACATCGCATCCGGGCGCCGCATCGGTCATGACCGATGCGGCGGATTGTGCCTACAGTGTGCGCATGGACTTCACAGATGCCGACACGGCTCTCGCCGACGCGCTCATGCGCGTACCTGGGATCCGTGCGGTTGCCATCGGAGGCTCGCGGGCGTCCGGAATGGCGGATGCCGCGTCGGATACCGATATGTATGCGTTTTTTGAAGGCGCTCCCCCTCAGCGTGAGGAACGTGCCCGTCTCCTCGCCGATATCGCTGATTCGGGCTTCATCGCGTCCTCAGACGCATTCGGCCCCGAGGATCACCTATCGATCGGTCATCGCGACGTCGAAGTCGTCTACCTCGATCTATCCGAGCTTCGTCATCAGATCGACATCGCCTCGACGACGGGCTTGATGAGCGATGGGTTCACAACGTGCTTCCTCTATACGGTCGCAACATGCGTCACGGTTGACGATGACGGGAGCCTCCGCGATCTCAAAGAGCGGGTCTCGACCTATCCCGCCGCCACTCGCCGCCGTATTCTCATAGAATCGCCCGAACTCCTGGAAACGTTCCTTTCACAGATGACCATGGCTTATCAGCGAGGGGACTACGAGATGGTCGCGCACCGGCGCGCCTCCATTCAAGCGACCTATTTCAACATGCTCTTCGCTCTCAATCACAGGTATCACCCCGGAGAGAAACGCCTCCTCGAGCATACGAGCCGACTAGAAGCACTCCCCAGGGATTTCACGAGGCGCTGGAGAGAACTGCAGCTCGCGAGCGTTGACGCCCCCGAGATCACCACGCGGACCGCGGGGCTCGTTGACGAACTTCTCGCCCTTGTGTCCACACGATGGAAGACAAGGTTTAGCCCCTCACGCGTCGACGAGCACTGTGAAGGGCGTCCCCAAGCGGATACTCCCTCTGAGTCATAACAGCGACTTCTTCCCACTTATCACCGCCTCTATCAAACCCGGGGCGCAACAATCCGTCGTTAGGCAAGATTCCCCTCGATACGCCAAACCTGCTGGTCTTGACATGCACGTCGTTGTGCCAACCGTGGAACGCTTCGACGAATCGTCTCGGCCTCGAGGGTAAGTGCTCAAGCTGTGCTCCGTCGCTTCGTCGAAGGCGTGATGGTGGGCGCGATCGTCACGAGAAAGTGCTCCCGCACGACCGTCGAATATCTCCCGTGGACGATGCCAACTTCGCCCTTTCCGAAAGACGGTCCTGTAATCTGATCGTGCCCTTCGACACATTGTTCACAGGACTCACAATGTCGCATCCCGGTACCAGCACCGACGTCCCTGAGCCGTCGTCACAATCTCTGTCTGCACACCGAGCGGAGAGCACCGCCGAACCGCTCCAGATAGACACGAGCCATACGATCAGAGCCTCGCGGATTGCAAACCCTGATCCCGCAGGCAACAACACACCGAACGCTCCAGAGACGACACTGGGAAAAGCGCAACGCGCATCTGGGATGCCAAGCGTCCCCAGGGGGCGCCTACTCGCGGCCTCGGGAATATTGGTTCTCCTGCTGGGAGTCTTCGGCGCCGGAGGCGTCGCCGGATGGTTAGTGCACGACCGTATCCAGGCCGACCGAGCCCAGTCGATGCCGCCCGTAATTGAGATTCCCATGATCTCGGACAGCATCTCCAAAGTCGTACCCGACGTAAGAGGTCTGAGCCTCAATGAGGCTACCCAGGCCCTAGCCGACCTCAACATCACACCGGATACCATCACCACTGAAGAGGTTCCCTGGGCAGGAACTCCCGGCTTGGTCGTCGCACAGGATCCCGTTGTCGGTTCGGCCTTCGACGGTTCGCTGCACCTCAGCATCTCTGCTGCAGCAACAGTGCCTGATCTGCTCGGCAAGACGCAGTCCGATGCGATGGATTCCCTCCTAGCTCTCGGCGTCCAGCCCCAGATTGAACGGAGGTTCGACCCATCAGCGAAGACGGGAACAGTCATCGCGCTGTCTCAAGAGCCCGGCGCTCCGCTGGCCGATGACCTTACCATCACCGTCGCAGACGTCGGCTCCTCGATCCTCCTAAGCACCTTGAAGAATGCGAATTCATCCGGGGACTGTTCCAACACGAAAGGCAGTGTCAACGGAACGTCCTACGACAACGCCCTTGCCTGTGCTTCGGGTCGCAACAGCGAAGAACGCGTCACAGCTTGGATCCTCGGACGCCACGGCAGTCGATTCACCGCTGTCCTCGGCGTGCTCGACACCGATCCCGCAGATTCCCGCGTTTCGGTCCGGGTGCTCGCCGACGGCGTCGAAGTACAAAAGGCTGAAGCCACCTACGGTGCGCCCACGACAATCGATGTCGATGTCAGCTCGACCCTCCGGCTCGAGGTCGCAGTGGCTTCCCCGACGAACACGCGTGCCGTACTCGCTAATGCCCTGATCAAAGGCACAACCGACCAGATCGATCTCCTGGAAGCGTCGAACCGATGAGACAGCGACGGTTATGGCGCAGCCTCATCACTTCGACATTCGTCACCTTCTGCCTGACTGCTACGATCCTGCCGACCCTGGCGGCCCCTCAATCGGGAAACACTCCGAGTGAGGCGACAACCTTCGAGGATGCGCCACTGGCGATTCTGTTCGATGTGTCTGGATCCATGAACGAGGCCGACAGCAACGGAGTGAATAAACTCAGCGCTGCAAAGACGAGCATGACCACGATGCTGCGCGAGCAGAGCGGCACTCGAACCAGACTCGGACTGTGGACCTATCCCGGGACCCTGACCGATAACCAGGGCTGTCAACCCGGCACCTGGATTCCCGGACTCAGCCCCACCCAAACCCCTGACCCGACCGATCTGGACGCAACGATTCGCACATTGAGCGCAAACGGAGGGACACCGACCGGACCCGCCCTTTCCGCGCTCATCGACAACCTCAAGAGGGAGGGCTTCACCGCTGCAACGATCATTTTGGTCTCTGACGGAGAATCGAACTGTGGCGTTCCCCCGTGCGAGATTGCACAACAAGCTGGTGCCGAAGGGTTCAAGCTCCACGTTCCCACTGTTGGTTTCGACATCTCCGAACAGGGGCGCGGGGAGCTTGAATGCATTGCGAATGCCACGGGTTCGACCTACCACGACGCGGAGGATGCCGAGAAACTCATCACGGAACTCGAGAAGTACCAGCCGAAGGACCTCAGATTAGAGGTAAACGCCCCAGCGATGATCCTGCCCGGCACGAATGCGCAGATCATTGCCACAATCCATAACCCCTCCCCTGCTTCGGTCGTGGGCGCAAAAGCAATCCTCGCGCTGGACCGGGGCGTTTCACAACGCAACTTCACCACCGTCTTAGCTCCTCAACGCCCCCTTGCCGCTATCCCCGCAGGTGGATCGGTGACGGTGAAATGGATCGCCACATCGGCCACCAATGCCCGGGGCGCAGCATCGTGGAAAATCGCCGTCGGCTCGCCCGAAGCCGGAACCGCACTGGCCACAGGCACGATCAACTTCGCCGAAAACGATCTGACTATGAATGATGCCGGCCCCCTGCTGAAGAATCTCCACGGACCGGTCGTCGTTCTCGGAGATTCCTACTCCTCCGGCGAAGGCACCGGCTCGTACATCACGAACAACAAGTGTCACCGTTCCACTTTGGCCTATGGGGCGGTCCTGGGAGGGCAGACCACTGACATTATTGCCTGTTCAGGAGCCACCAGCGCTGACATACGAAACAGAAACCAGAACGATACCGAACTCCCCCAGGTACAGGCTCTGAGTGCGCTGACCACGCCGCCGGGCATCGTTTTCATGACAATCGGTGGCAACGACATCGGCTTCGCAGACATTGTGTTGAGCTGCCTCGTAAATGACTGCGCGTCAAACGTGGGAGCCCAAAGGCGCAAGCTTTCGGAGATCACTCTGATGTCAGAGAGTCTGGAGGATACTCTTCGGCAGGTTGTGGAAGCCGCGAACACTCCCGAGTGGGTCGCCAAGCGAGGCGCTGTGGCGCCCCTTATCGTGTCGCCTTATCCGGACTTGCTATGGCAAACGGGTAGAGGCACATGCGCTTCGAATGCCCCTGTATCGAACTATGGTTTCTCGACAGAAGAAATGACGTACGGCCGCAGCGTCCTGATGACTCTCAACCGCCAGCTCGAGACAGCGGTCGACAATCTCGCTTCTGCTGGCTATCCCATCGTCTACGCCGATTCGGTACTCGACTTCCCCCAGCCGAGCCACACCATCTGCGACTCGGATTCATACTTCGTCCAGCTTGACATCGGCAACGTACTGAACCAGGCGTGGAAACTTCAGCTGAGGGAACTGGCTCACCCCAATGCCCGCGGTCATAGGGCTTGGGCCAACGAACTCATCTCATGGTCGCAGACGGACCGAGCCTCAAATGTTTCCAGCACCATGCCGGATCGTCCCTCCCGAATTAGTCTCAGGGGCATCATCAGGCTTTTCGAGAATTTGATCTCCAGGTCGGTCTCCGTCAAAGGCGAACTGCAACCACCGACAGGGGACGGCTCGGCTCAACCAGGAGCAACCCATCAACGCATCGACGTCCGCAATGCCGACACCATTCAACTCGATCTCAGAGGTGCACGCCCTGGCAGTGTCATCACCATCGTCGTCCACTCCGCCCCGACCGCACTGGGCACGATCCCGGTCGACGAAGACGGGGTTGCCCACGGCCAAGTGACGATACCCCACGACCTGCCTGCAGGCTCACACACGCTCGTGGTTTCGGGCCTGAATGACAATTTCGAACAAGTACTATTCGAAACTCCGCTGAAAGTTAGCACTTCGCTGAGCCTTCCACTCATAGCGGGAGTAGCGTCACTACTTTTCTCGACGATCGGGATCGCACTCGCATTACTCGGACGTTCGCAACTGCGCAAGGCTCACGCCACATGACCACCAAGGTGAGGGCGAGCGGTTCGCGGCTCGTCTCAACATCGAGGTGATGAGTGGCACTGACTATTATCGGTGGCAAGGACGCACATGGCTTAAGGGACTTAGGGGAGTTTATGGCGGACAGGATTGAGTTTGATCGCGAGGCTGTGGGGGTCAGTGCGAAGACGGATTGGCATGACGCGGACTCTTTCGCGTCGATTGGTGCTCGCTTCCTTTCTTTCCCTAATGGTGCGCAGGTCGCGCACGACATGCCTTCCGGCTCGAACATGGGGACGCAAAAACTCCGAAGCACAATCGGACATTACGTCGAGAAGATGAGGTGGGTGGTCTTGGAATACTCTGATGCCTGCGCAACATTGGGCTCGGGGCAAGCCGAGGCGATCAGTGATTTCGACGCAACCGAATTCGCAACTCATGAGGCTTTGTCTCGTATTTCAACTCGCATGGAAGACTGAGTGCCACATGCCTGGATCAGATGTTATGCCTTTGCCTGCGGACACGCGCAGCGCAGCGAACGCCCTCTCAGAGGAGTTGCGCACCGTTGCCAGCGCAATCGTCGGCACACAGGTCGCCTCGCATCAGAGCAGCAGTGTTCCCGGATGGGTGGGGGATTCTGCGGATGCTTACACGGATTCGATCCTTACCCTTGGCCAACATGCGCGCGAACTTGCTGAGAGTTTCTCACCTGCGTCTTCGGCTCTGGCCACTTGGGCGGATGCCCTTGGTACTGCGATTACCTCCACGATCCCGGCTCTGTGGGAACGCTATGACGAGGCCAGCGCAGAATATGCACACACGATTGCATCTGTGAATGCTGAAGCTGAGTCGCTCAGCAGTTCCGCGTCTCCCACGAGCAAGCTCGAGTTGCAACGGCGCGTCGAGAATGCAGCCTCGGAACGCGATTGCGTTCAAGCCGATGTTCTACGGGAGTACCGCACGACACTCGAAAAGCTTGATACTGAGGCTCTCTATGCCGCACTGGCTCTTATCGCGGCACAGAATACGGTGATTGACGACTCCCATTGTACGTCACGTGCGCAGATCGGTGCCCAGCTTTTCAATGACATTCCTCTGGTTGATGGCCAGGCCGAATGGGAGTATGCGCAAACGATCGTCCCTGAGATGGCTCGGTATCTCAACACTGAGTTCCCGAAGGGGAAGCAGCTCGAGGATTTTGCTCAGCGCTATGCTGATCTTTTGTCAAACCCTTTCATCGCTCGTGCTCTCTCGGAAAGGGTCTCTGCCGAACAGTTCCTCGCATTCAGTGCCCATGTCGCTTCCTATCCTCTTGTTGAAGAGAGCACTCGCCATTCTCTGCTATTGGCACTTGGAGCAGCGAGCGTACTGGCCATGGGTGGCATCAACACGAGTGACCCGCAGACCGCCACGTCTTTCGCATCCGCCCTAGGTGGACTCACCACTGAGAAAGGCCTCGCACTGCACGAGCACACACGCCACTACGTCGAAAGCTTGAAACAAGCCGGACGGACCCCTTTTCACCTCCACCAAACGACTCTTGACCAGCCTTCACCAACTGCGGTCTTCGGCTATGAGATCTTGTGCCAGACCATGGGGATGGCGGGGGCGGCGAACACTAATCTCGCTCTTGGTCCTGCTTTTTTCGAAGAGCCCACTAATGGACGCTCCCTCGCTCAAGACATTGTCGCCTGGGACGCAGAAAACCCCAGGTGGAAGTCGTTTCAAGGGTATGAAGATGAGCTTCATTTGTTCCATGATCCTGCGTCCACGACGATGCTTGATCCCATGCACGCCATGTACACGCTGATGGACCGACCCACGAATCTTGATCTTGAGAAGGCGGCTCATCCACTGCTTGACGCTGAGCGCCAGCGCCTCGACGCAGTACAATCTTTCCTTGCCTCTGACACACCTGAAGGCATGGATGTCAACCATGACGGAATAGTCGATGAATCTGATCATCCGCGCAACATGACCCGTTACCTCACCGGTGGCCGCACTGCGTCAGGCTCAAACAGCTACTACGGTTTCCAGGACGGAGGCGAACAATTCGGACGGGTTCTCGATCAGGCATCGAAACCCGAACCTTTCCCGAGAGAAACGGTCTGTGACGGTGAAGAGAATAGACGCGAATGGCAAGATCGGGATGCCCGCGCAGCACGCATCGCAGCGAACTTCATGTTCGGCTATCAAGATGCCCTTGATATCAACCATGATCACACTTTGTTCTCCGCTACTGACCAAGTTAACGGTCAGAATATCTTCGGTTATACGAACGCTCCGCTGCGATCCTGGGCAGGCTCAATTCTGGCTCCCCACGTTGCTGGGATCGCCCAGTCTTTCAAAACTGTCTACGCGACCGATGGGATCGCCCTCAGCACTGATGGGCATAACCACATCACTTTCAACTCTGCGATGCGGGACCGTCTTCTCGGAAAACACGGTTTCTTCACCGATCTGGGCTTCGATGCCCCTGAGCTAGACGACAACGGCACGCCGGACGATAAAAGAGATGACTTCTACAAGGGCGGTCGTGCTCCAGCGATAGATACTCTCCGCCTCGCAGCGGCGAGCGGGTTTCATACGAGCCTCAATGGAACCATCTCGGGGGATAGCAGACTATCAATCGATGAGGTCATCGACACCTGGTCTCCGCTCATGGAAGCCTTGTTCACCGCTCCTAGCGATGCCACATCTCAAGCACTTGATGCCCTGAATGCTCGCAACGAACATTGGAAGGATCTCATTGGTGATGGTATCGGCGCCATGCCCGCCAAGGGTTGGATCAAATATGCAGTTGACAATTCAGTGACGAACAAACTCGTTGACAACATTCTTCCAACTAACCAGAACAACAATACGGAGAGAATAAAGAGTGAGGATTTGGTCGCGGAATACATGAAAGACTCGCTTTGCCAGCAGATCTCCACAAGCGACACCTTCAAAAGCTTCTTATCTTCTCAAAGGGAAAGTGATAGTGCGCAAATAGCTGCCCTCACCGAAGCTAACGGCGAAGTTTTACCTTACGATCAGATGAGCCCCGAAAAACGTACTGCTTTTAGAAAATATGTGACGGAAAGCGGTAGTGCGCTCGGTTTCGGAGAAGCTTACAACCATATTACAACCTCCGTCAACAATGCGCGATTACAGCACGGCAATTCTCGAATCATCCGGGGAGACTGAGAACAATGATCCATTCATAGCATTTCAACTGAGGTACTCTTATCTTTATTATCACCTTCATCCTGGTAGCTGTCTTTTCTACCCATTTGCTGCGAAGAGCTTGACTAGGTGCCTCAGCGAAGGGGGATTCATTGAACGTCGGACACCGTCAGAATTGAGCGTGAGGAGGCTTTGAAGGATGAGTGAGAACATGTGGAGGCTGGTGGCCCGCTACGCGGCCATAGTTCTTGTCACGGTGCCCCTTCTGGGCGGATGCGCATTCCTTGGGGACGCTTTCTCATCACCCCAATCCTCGCCCGAGGAGTGGAACGTAAGGGAGACTCCTGACACTATGACAGCCACCCCGCCTGAGGGGTGGATCATCCTCGATCCCGAAGCTGGTGAGAGCTACTGGAGTTTCGCGATCGCGAGGGCAGCACCGGCTTGGGAGAACGTTCCCGGCGTTATCGCCTACAACGTGTCTCCACAATGGATTCTCGGCCTATACCACCAACTGCCCACCGCAAAGTTCGATCTCGAGGCCATCTCCAGGCAGACGAAGAAAGACCGCGAGACCACCGGCACTGTGAAGGACGCGCATCTTCTCGAACCCCGACTGATCGGCGGCTCCTCGGCGAGGGGTTTCGAGGGGATCTTCACTTTCAACGACGGCGTCGATTACCCGGCTCAATGCTGGAAGGTGTGGCGAGAGGACGGACTGTGGACGATCTTCGTCGTCGGCGACCCCGGCACCTCGACGGTCCCTTCTGAACTCATTGACGTGCTCGACACCGTCGAATGGACTCCGGCGCCCTAAAGGAACTCCTCCCCTCCTCCGCCGAGGCATTAGCCCGATAGCCTCGTCCTCTCCTCGGAGTCACGAGCTGAACACACAGCTGGATTGAGACAAGAATCCTCCTCTACCGCCGAAAACAGCGAGATTGTCACCTTACAGCGCGATGACTCTTGATCAATACCGTGGTGGGATTCTCAGCGGTCGTGTGGTCCTGCGTTTGCATGGTCTGAGTATCGATAGTGTCTGGCTTTCGATAGCATGAGGCCTTGGATGAGGTGTGTCGCCTAGAAGGGGAAGAGCACATATGAGTCGGCGTTCTTTTTCACGGGTTCTTCTCCCCTTGGTGGCACTCGTTGCTGTCGTGAGTGTCTCCTTCGCGCCTCCTGCCAGGGCTGAAGACACAATCACGACCCAGCCCTACGATGCTCTTTTCACTCTCAAAGAGCGCGACAAGCTCGGCCTCTCCGGCAAGGGCATCACTATCGCCCTCATTGACGGGCCGGTCGATACGTCCGCGCCGGAACTGCAAGGCGCCAACATCACCACCGTCACCCCCTGCCCCTACACACCCACCCCAGACTCAATCTCCCACGGGACGGCAATGGCCTCCCTCCTGGCCTCACCCGACTACGGAATCGCCCCCGGAGCCACAATCCTCCACTACGCCATCCCCCTCGGCGATGAAGATTCGACTCAGGAAGATCCCGGGTGCTCCACCGACCTCGGTCTGATCCTGACACGTGCACTCAACGACGGCGCCAACATCATCTCCTACCCCGTCATAGGCTCATCAACGATCACGCTGCGCGATGAGTTGATACGGGCCGATTTGGATGGAGCGATTGTCGTCGCAAGCATGGGCGATGACAATCAAGAAGATGATGCCCGATCCTTGGCTTCGGCGAACCTCACCGTCGGTGTAGCGGCGGCAAACATTCAGGGGAAACGAAGGGACTACTCCAACTACGGGAAGGGAACAACCGTTTCTCTCTACGCAGGCCCCGTCAGCACACGCGACTATGCGACGGGACAGATCAACCACGAAACCGCAGGAACATCGGTCGCAACTGCTTTGACATCTGGCTACCTGGCTTTGGCGATGGAGAAGTGGCCTGAAGCGACGAACAGGCAAATCCTCCAATCCCTCGTCCGCACCGCATCCCGCAGCGACGGAATCAAATGGGACCAATGGTACGGCTACGGGATCACCAACTACATTGCCCTCCTGGTCGAAGACCCTAGGGGACGCCCCAATGAAAACCCCCTCCTGCACAAGAACGACGACTGGGCGCCCAACGAGGACCTCTACAACGACTACATCGACGGCCTGCTCGACCCAGGAGACGAAGTAATCACCGATCCCAATTACATCTACCGAGGCACAAACTCAAACCTCGTCAGCGTCACACCCCAAAACACCGCCTACGGCACATCCCCCCGATACCACTAAGACCACAACACACCACCCCAAAACTGACACCAACAAACACCACAACCGTAAACAGAGGGAGCGCAGCGGTCGTGTGCTCCTGCGTGAGCACGGTCTCAGCAGGCGGGTCGCCTGTTCGATAGTATGAGGCCTTGGATGAGGCGTGTCGCCCAGGAGGGGGAAGAGCACATATGAGTCGGCGTTC
>ERZ772964.315-NODE-315-length-23152-cov-13.4146_pt1 | contig 23152 bp, 18 predicted proteins | sample MGYA00580675_ERZ772964 | MGnify/ENA primary metagenome ERZ772964 (study PRJEB29015, sample SAMEA2737941) | human oral metagenome | biome: human oral; feature: human-associated habitat; material: dental | place: China | collected 2139 ... | reverse complement strand
CAGCAGCATGAGGCCGTCGGCGTAGTGGGGCTTGCGGTTGAAGGCCATGGGCAGCGCCGAGGAGGCCAGAGGGCCGACCTGGTTGTCCGGGGTGAATCCCCATGAGGCGGGGGCGCTCGCCAGCCAGCGCGCGAAGACCGCCCGGTAGTCGACCCGGGCGGCGGCGGGATGCGAGGACACCGAGCCCAGTCCGACGTTGACCAGGCCGTCGCCGACGCTCCACACCCACCCGTATCCGGGCAGGAGGGCGGAGCGGTTCGCGGGCCCGTCCCACAACTCCAGGCGGGATTCCATCCAGGAGTCCTCCGCGCGCGGGGAGCGGAAGTAGGCGCGCACGGCCACACCCAGGGGACGGCGCCCATTCTTGTCGCGTCCCATCGCGGTGGCCAGGCGGGCGGAGACGCCGCCGGCGTCGATGACCACGGGCGCGCGCAGCCGGGTCGGGGAGGAGATCCCGGGGTAGGTGAATCGGGCGGTCGGCCTGGCCGCGACGCCGACGACGCGCCCGGCGGTGTTGGTGACGGGGCCGGTGACGGTGACGCCGGTGAGCAGGCGCGCCCCGGCGTTGGCCGCGTGCTCGGCCAGGTCGCGATCGAGGTCGGAGCGCCGGCGCGCCAGCCCGTAGGAGGGCAGCGAGACCTGCTCCGGCCAGGGGATGTGAAGGCGGCGCCCTCCCCCGATGACGCGCAGCCCCTCATTGCGCCGCCAATCGGAGATGTCCACGCCCATGCGGACGAGCTCGCGCACGGCGGAGGGGGTCAGTCCGTCCCCGCAGGCCTTGTCGCGGCCGAGCTCCTGCTTCTCGGCCAGGATGACGTCCAGCCCCTGGGCGGCCAGATGGTAGGCGGCCGAGGCCCCCGCCGGGCCGGCGCCGACGACGACGACGTCGGCGCTCATGTCGCCGGCGAATGCGGGTCCACCCACGGGGGCCGCACCGCTGGCAGAATCTGCGTGCGCCATCGCTGCGTGCCTCCTCGAATTGCGTGGGACCCGGGTGGCGGCCGGTCGCGACAAGCCGACTGTCTCCGGCCTCCCGGACAGGGAGGCTTGGCTCCGACTCTACCGATGCCGTCCAGACCGCCCGACGAGACCGGCTGCGAGCGGTGTTTTCGGCGCCATGACGCAGCGGGGCCGCGGGGACCGCGCCGCCGTGGAACTCCACCCGCGCCACTAATTAGAATCAATTGCCGTGATGAATTTATTCGATACCTCCTGGGACCTGGTCCCGGAGGGTTTCGCTGGGCCGTCGGGACGGGACGGAGCGGGAGGCGGCGGCCCCGTCGACGGCGGGGCGACCGAGGTCGGGCCCGGAACGGTCGGAGCGGCGAATCTGCGATGATTCCGCCCATGAGCCGAGCCACCCTTGCCAAGAACCCGCGCGAGGTCGCGGGCATGTTCGACGCCGTCGCACGTCGCTATGACCTGACCAACGACGTTACGAGTCTGTGGCAGATCTCCATGTGGCGCGCGGTCACCCGCTCCGCCGTCGCCGCCGGGCCGGGCATGCGGGTGCTCGACCTGGCGGCCGGCACCGGGACCTCGTCGGCCGGCTACGCGGCCGACGGCGCCGACGTCGTCGCCTGCGACTTCTCCACCGGCATGGTCGCCGAGGGCCGGCGCCGCCACCCGGGCATCGCCTTCGTCGCCGGGGACGCCACCGCCCTGCCCTTCGCCGACGGCAGCTTCGACGCGGTCACCATCTCCTACGGGCTGCGCAACGTGCAGGACACCGTCGGCGCCCTCAAGGAGATGGCGCGCGTGACGCGCCCGGGCGGGCGCCTCGTCGTCGCCGAGTTCTCCACGCCCGCCCGCCGCCCCCTCCGCAGCGTCTACCGCTTCTACCTGGGCACGGCGCTGCCGGCGGCCGCGCGGCTCGTGTCGTCCGACACCGAGGCCTACGACTACCTGGCCGAGTCGATCCTGGCCTGGCCCGACCAGGAGGGGCTGGCCGCGCTCATGCAGCAGGCCGGCTGGCGGGGCGTGGGCTACAAGAACCTGTCGGGCGGCATCGTCGCCGTCCACCGCGCCACCAGGCCCTGAGATGACCGGCGCCCTGCGGGCGGGGGCCCGCGACCTCGCCGCCTGTCCGCCCCGGCTCCGCGTGGCCACCGAGGCGCTTCCGGCGGACCGGGCGGCGGACCTGCTCGCCCTGCTGCACGGCCGCCGGGACGTGGTGGCATGGGTCCGTCACGGCCGCGGCCTGGTCGGCTGGGGCCGGGTCCTGACGCTGGAGGCGGAGGGCGCCGGGCGGATCGAGGAGCTGCGGGCCGCCTGGCGCGCCGTCGTCTACGCCTCCTGGTGGACGGACCCGCTGGTGCGGCCGGGGACCGGGCCGGTGGCCCTGGGGGCCATCGCCTTCTCGGCCTCCTCCCGGGAGCGCTCGGTGCTGGTGGTGCCCGAGGTGATCGTGGGCGCCGACGCCTCCGGCGCCTGGGTCACCACCGCGTCCCTGGCGGACCGGCCGTCCCAGTCGCCCCCGGCCCCGGCACGCGTCGGGACCGGTCCGCCTCCGCGCCGGAACCGGCCGCAACCCGCATCGGAACCGGTCCGGCCGCGCGCCTCGGTCCGCCGCGGGGCCCTCGCCGACGACGCCTACCTGGCGGCGGTCGCGACCACGCAGCGGCGCATGGCGGCGGGCGAGGCCCGCAAGGTCGTGCTCGCCCGCGACGTCATGGTCACGCCGTCGGCCCCGCTTCCCGTCCCGCAGATCCTGGCGCGGCTCGCCCGGGGCTACCCCTCGTGCTGGACCTTCGCCGTCGACGGGATGGTCGGCGCGTCCCCCGAGCTGCTGGTGCGCCTGGAGGGGCGGCGCCTGGCCTGCCGCGTGCTGGCGGGGACGGCCCGCCGCCGCACCGGCGAAGGCGCCCGCGGGCCGGCAGACCCGGCTGGGCTGGCAGAGTGGCTGGAGGCCTCGGGCAAGAACAACCGCGAGCACGAGCTGGCGCGCGCCTCCGCGCTGGCGGCGCTGGAGCCCCTGTGCTCGGTGGTCGAGGCGCCGGAGCGCTTCGTGGTGACCCTGCCCAACGTGCTGCACCTGGCCAGCGACATCACCGGGGTGGTCGCCGGGGACACCGGCGCGCTGTCGCTGGTGGGGGCGCTGCACCCCACGGCCGCCGTGTGCGGGACGCCGACTCCGGCGGCGGCCCGGATCATCGAGGAGGTCGAGGGCATGGACCGCGGCCGCTACGCCGGGCCGGTCGGGTGGGTCGACTGGCACGGGGAGGGCGAGTGGTGCATCGCCCTGCGCAGCGCCGCGGTCCCCGCCGGCGGTGCCCGCCCGGGCGCGCCGGTGCGGGTCTTCGGCGGCGGCGGGATCATGCCGGACTCCGACCCCGTCGACGAGCTGGCCGAGACAATGGCCAAGATGCGGCCCGTCCTGGGAGCGCTGGGAGTGCTGGGCGAGACCGATTGAGCGCGGGCGGGGCCGCCGACGCCGAGGGGGGTCTGTCGGCCCGCACCGGTCAGATCCGGTCAGATCCGGAGGACATCCCGCTCAACCCGCCTGATTCTGCATCGAGATCGGTAGAAAACGACGATATCTGTGGATAACCGGCTGCCGCCACGGCGGTGAGACCCGGATGTGTCCAAATCCCTGGTGAACACCGGTCTGCCCCGTGAAAATCTTCGGCGAGCCGTTGGAATCACGCGGGTGCACAACGATAGGTGATCCGCTACCCCACCACCTGGCCCCCGCTCTCGCAACGTCGGCCCTGGTCGGCAGGCCGGCCGACCCGACCAGGCCCGATCGCCCGGCCGGGTCGGCCAGCGGGGCCGTCAGAGTCCTCAGGAGTCCTTGCGCTCGGAGAGGGTCACCGGCACCTCAAGCTCCTGGTCGTCGCGAATGACCGTCAAAGTCACCTGATCGTTGGCCGAGTACTGTCGCACGAAACCGGTGAGCGCGGCGGCCTGGCTCGTCATCTTGCCATCGATGGCGGTGATGACGTCGCCCTCCTTGAGTCCGGCCTTCTGCGCGGGTGAGTCCGTTTCGACCGAATTGATCTGAGCGCCGGCACGGGTGACGCCGCCAGCGGTGCCGCCGCCGTCCTCGATGCTGACTCCCAGGTAGGCGTGCGTCGCCGTCCCCGTCGAAATGAGCTGGTCGGCCACCTTCTGAGCCAGGTTCGACGGGATCGCGAAACCGATGCCGATCGAGCCGGAATTCTCCGACGATGAGGACGAGCGACTCGTCGAAGCGATCGAGCTGGTGATGCCGATGACCTTACCGGTCTCATCGAACAGCGGGCCGCCGGAGTTCCCGGGGTTGATCGCGGCGTCGATCTGAATGGCGTTGGTGACGATCCGCGAGGCCTGACTGCCGTTCTGCCCGTTCTGCTGCCCGAACAGGCCGCCCAGTCCGCCGCCGGGAATCCCGGAGCCTCCGGAGCCCGAGGAGTCATCGTTCTCCTCCTGCGTGGTGACGACGGGTCGGTCGAGGGCCGAGACGATGCCGGTGGTCACGGTCGATGACAGCCCCAGCGGGTTCCCAATGGCCATGACGTCCTGGCCCGTGGCGAGCGTGCCGGAGTCTCCGAGTTGAGCCACCGTCAGGTCCGCCGGCGGATTGTCAATCGCGATGACGGCCAGATCCGTGGCCTCGTCAGTACCGGTCAGGTTCGCCTCGTAGATGCGGCCGTCGGCCAAAGTGACCTGAATGCGGCTCGCCCCGCTCACGACGTGGTTATTGGTGACGATATGGCCGGAGGAATCGTAGATGACTCCCGATCCGAGCGACGTGGTCTGGTTCTGCTCCACGGTGATGGCCACGACGGCGTTGGAGACGGCCGTCGTGACGGCCTCCCAGTCAGGAGTGGTTCCGTTGGAGGACACGGTTTGCGTGGTCGCGCCCGTGGCGATGGACGTCGGAGCCCCCGACGAGGCCGTGGTGGCGGTGCCGTGGTCGAGGTAGTGCATGCCGGCGGCCGTGCCTGCGCAGGCCAGCAGCGTCACCACCACGGAGGTGACGATGACCCCGCCCCACCCCGGCCCGCGATGACGCCCGCCGTGTCCGTCGCCGTCCGCGGAGGCCGACGCCGCGGCGTAGGGCGGTCGGTCACCGGCTCCGAAGCCGCTCACAGGGTCGTCGGAGTACCCCGAGCCGGGCGCGGACGAGGATCGCGCGAAGTTGTAGCCGAGCGGTGTCTGCGGCGCAGAGGTGTAGGGCGCCCCGGGAGCCGACCCCGCCGTCGGCGACGTGTAGGGCGTCCCGCCCGTGCCCCCACCGTACGGCGAATCAGTCGAGCCGGCCGGACCCTGCTGCGTCGATCCGCCCGAGGAGGCCGCGAAGCGTGCGGTACCCTCCGCATCGCGCCGCGCCTGCGGGCCGTCATCGGACCGCGGGGGCGTGGTACCGGACTGCTCGTCGTAGATGCTCATTGGTTCCTCCTCGGGCCGTGGCCCCTTCAGTCAAACGGCTCTCACCCAACATGGCTGGTCTGGGCCACGACCGACCCTCCTCTGGGATTTGCCTGTGAACTCCGGGCCCATTGTGCGCGGCCCCCGGCGACGATGCCAGCGGTCATCCTCACCATTCGGCCGCCGGACCCCGGCTCCGGCTTCCCGGCCGCCCACAGGTCTTCGGTCCCGCCGGACCGATTCCGCGCACGAATCCGCGGGGACATCACGAGCGTCATCATCCCCCGCCCCGGCCGGCCACGCGCGTGTGCACGACGCTGAGCCCGCGCACCGGCCGAGTCAGCACATGACGCAATTCACTCAGGGTCGTCGGCTGATGGACGCGTGCTCCCAGCGCTCGGGCGAGAGCGGGCACATCGGCGCGTTGCGGAGCGGTGAAGAACCTGTCGAAGATTCTTTCAGGGGTGACGGCGGAGTATTCCAGAGTCGAGAAGATCGCCCCGCCGGCGTCGTCAACAACGATCACCTGCAGGTCCGGCTCACTCTCGCACCGGCCCCGATTCAAGCTCATGGCGTCGTGCAGGAACGTGAGGTCGCCGATGAGTGCTCGCACCGCCCGCCCCGAGCACTGCGTGGCGGGGCCGGTGTCCGGCCGGCCGGGCGCGGGTCGGCCGGTGGCCATGCCGACGGCGGTGGCGAGCGTGCCGTCAATGCCGGCCAGACCGCGGTTGGCAAAAACTCTCGGCGCCTCGGCGACGGTCGGTCGGGCGAGCCGATCGAGGCGGCGGATCGTCAGGGACGAGCCGAGCACGAGGCGAGGACACGGGTCGGGCGCCGCCACCAGGCGCGACCGGGGGTCCATGGGAGCGAACCGGCGCCGGCCGCCGCACGCAGGGTCCTCGGGTGGATCGGGTACGCAGGAGTCGTAGACGGACAGGGCGACGGCGTCGGCGGTCAGCTCCTCGCCAAGAGGCTCTAGCTCGGGCAGCGCCGCGACGGCGTCGCGCCAGCAGCGCATCCAGCCGCTCGGAGCGGGGCCGGCGTCGAGGGCGGCGGCCAGGTCTCCAAGACCGCTCGCGCGCAGCGGTCCGCCTCCGGGCGGGTCGGAGACGATGGCGCGGACCGTCCCGGCGACGTCGGTGATGCGGGCGGTGGAGGCGACGACGTCGATGGGGATGTCGCGGCGCGCGAGCAGGGCGGCGATGGAGCGCGAGAGGGTGGGGTGCCCGGCGACGATGACACGCTCGACCCGGTCGGCGAGCGCCCGGCCCGCGGGGGTGGCCAGCAACTCGGCGTAGCGGGTGAGCGCCTGGGTGCCGCCGCGCATCATGGAGGTGGGCTCGGCCAGCAGGGGCCAGTCGAGCTGCTCGGCGAGCCGGCGCAGGCGCAGGGCGATGGTGCGGTCATGCTGATCGCCGGCGACGACAACGCCGCGGACGGGGTCGACGGGCCGGTCGGAGCCGTGGACGATCCCACCCGGCTCATGGATGCGGATCGCGCGGACCGGCCGGCGCGGGCCGGGAGGCGGGCTCAGGGCGAGGGCCTCGTCGGGAACGGCCCCGTCGGGCCCGATCGCAGGTGCCAACGGCGGGCGGAAGCGTACATTGAGCTGCACCGGCCCGGGGTCCCTCGTCATCTCGCCGCAGGCGGCGAGGAGGGCGCGGCGCACCTGGCCGGCGATGGCCGATTCGGCGGCCGCGAGACCGAGATCGCCGGTGAGGTCGGCCGGCAGGTCGACGACGGCGCGCAGGACGCCGTCGAACAGACGCGTCTGCTCAGCGGTCTGGTTGGCCCCGGTGCCGACGAGCTCATGGGGCCGGTCGGCGGTGACGACGATGAGAGGGATGCCGGCGGCATCGGCCTCCAGAACGGCCGGGTGCAGGTTGGCGACGGCCGTCCCGGACGTGGTGAGAACAGCGGTCAGGCCTCCGCGTCCCCAGTGGTCCAGGGCACGGTTGGCGCCCAGCGCCATGAAACCGGCGCTGCGCTCGTCCACGGCGACGCGCGTCAGGAGCTGCCGGCGCTCCTCAGCGGCCGCGATGACGGGGATGAAGGGGGCCGAGCGGGAGCCGGGGGCGAGGACATAGCCGTGGACGCCGACACGGTGGAGGGCGTCGATGACGGCGCGGGCCATCCGGATCGCGGGCGGCTGCTCCACGGGCGGGCCGCCCGGGCCCATTGATCCGCACGCGCCGTCGAGCCTGCCCGAGTCGGGTTCGACCCCCGGCCCGGCGACCGCCCCGCTCACAGGGGGAGCCCCGCGACCGCGGAGGAGGGGTCATCACGCTCGCGCTCGCGCCGAGTGCGCAGGGCGTTCAGAATATGCCCCAGCCGCACCTGCCAGCGGGCGGTCAGCTCGTCGTCGGCGACGACGGCGGCCAGGAGCCTGCGGGAGACGTGGACGGGCCTGACGGCGAGCGTGCCGCCGCCGGGGACGAGGGAGGGGGCGGCGACGTCGCGCTCCAGCAGACTGACCGTCCCGAGTCCGCAGGCGCCTGCCGGTCCTGGCAGCGCAGCCGCGAGCGCGACTCCGGCGCTCATGCCCACCGAGGTGTCGAGGGCCGAGGAGACGACGACGGGCATGGCCAGGCGCTCGGCCAGGGCGAAGGCGCGGCGCGCTCCGCCGAGCGGGGCGACCTTGAGGACGGCGACGTCGGCCGCGTCGCTGCGGGCGACGGCCAGGGGGTCGGCCGACAGGCGAATGGACTCATCGGCGGCGATGGGCACGTCGACGGCGCGGCGCAGGGCAGCGAGGTCGTCGACGCCGGGGCAGGGCTGCTCGGCGTACTCCAGGCCGCCGGCGGCCTTGTCGATAAGGGGCAGGATGGTGGTGGCGGTGGTCAGGTCCCAGGCCCCGTTGACGTCGACGCGGATCCGTCCGCGGGGCCCGATGGCCTCGCGGACGGCCTCGAGCCGCTGGAGGTCGGCGGCCAGACCGCTGGTGGCGTCGGCGCCGTCCCCGCGACGGCCCGCACCCGCGATCTTCACCTTGGCGGTGCCGGCCCCGGAGCGCGCGACGAGGTCGCGGGCCGTCACCGGGTCGACTTCGGGGATCGTGACGTTGACGGGAATGCTGGTCCGCCTCCGGGGCAGGTCGGCGATGCCGGTGAGTGCCGACTCGAGGGCGGAGGCGAGCCAGGTGGCGCAGGCCTCGGAGCCGTGGTCCCAGAAGGGGGCGACTTCGCCCCATCCCGCGGGCCCGTGGAGCAGGACGCCGTCGCGGTGCCCGATGCCGCGGAAGCGAGTCGCCATCGTGATGCTCCACACGACGGCGCGGTCAACGGCGTCGAGCAGTCCGCCGGGGTCCTGGGCCCGCAGGGCGCGCAGGTCGATCTCGCCGCGCGCGCGGCGCGGGACGTCGGTCGGCGCATCGGCGAGCGAATCATCTGCGGGCACATGGCCAGGATAGCCAGCGGGCGTCGCGATGCGTCCGCCACGCGCCGCGAGCGGGCGCCGAGTGGCGCGAGCGGGGCGCCAGCGGACAGGGAACCGGGGTTGAACCGCCGCGTCGGGCGCGGCGGGCAGCGGACGGGGTCGGGACGTGCCAGCCCGCTCCCGAGGCCCTCCTACTCCCCCAGGGTGGCGACCATAACGGCCTTGATGGTGTGCACGCGGTTCTCCGCCTGGTCGAAGACGATGGAGGCGGGGCTCTCGAAGACGTCGTCGGTGACCTCCAGGCCGTCCATGCCGGTGGCCCGGTAGATCTCCTCGCCGACGGCCGTGTTGCGGTCGTGGAAGGCGGGAAGGCAGTGCATGAACTTCGCATCGGGCGCGGCCCTGGCCATGAGGTCGGCATCCACCCGGTAGTCGCGCAGAAGAGCGATGCGCTCGCCCCAGACGTCCTTGGGCTCGCCCATGGAGACCCAGATGTCGGTGTGGACGAAGTCGACGCCGGCCACGCCCTCGTCGAGGGAATCGGTGAGAGTGATGCGGGCGCCGGTGGTCGCGGCCACCCGGCGGGCCTCCGCGACGCACTGATCGTCGGGCCACAGGGCCCGGGGCGCCACGATGCGCGTGTCGGCGCCGATGAGAGCGCCGTTGACGAGCAGGGAGCGGCCGGTGTTGAAACGGGCGTCGCCGACGTAGGCGTAGGAGATCTCGTCGGCGGGCCGGCCGGCGTACTCGATCATGGTCAGGCAGTCGCACAGCATCTGGGTGGGGTGCCAGTCGTCGGTCAGGCCGTTCCACACCGGGATGCCGGCCAGCTCGGCGAGGGTGGTGACCTTGGCCTGGGAGTCGCCGCGGTACTCCAGACCGTCGAACATGCGGCCGAGCACGCGAGCGGTGTCGGCGATGGACTCCTTGTGGCCGATCTGGGATCCGGTCGGGTCGAGGTAGGTGACGTGAGCGCCCTGGTCGTGCGCGCCGACCTCGAAGGAGCAGCGGGTGCGGGTGGAGGTCTTCTCGAAGATGAGGGCGATGTTCCTGCCCGTCAGACGCTGGGTTTCACGACCGGCCCTCTTGTCCGCCTTGAGCTGGGCGGCCAACTCGATGAGGGCCATCCACTGATCGGGGCTGAAGTCGAGCTCGCGCAGGAGACTACGGCCCTTGAGTTCCGCCAGGACGGCGGCGTCGGGGGCGGGAAGGGTGAAGGTGGTCATGCGGGTCCTTTCTCGGCGCGATGGGTGGGATACGGGGAGGGGAACGGGGGATCGTGTGGTATGGCGAATGCACTGCTGTACCGCCACATGCTGCGGCCCCGTTGGCTCGAATGCTGCTCGAGTCGACGGGGCCGCAGCACGGCCGAGCCGACGCCGCCCTCGACCATGACTCGACTGCGGAAGGGCGGAGGCGGTCAGGTCAGGACTTCTTGAAGTCGAACTCGGGGTGGTTGTCGGACCATTCAGTGGCGGCGTCGTCCTCCTTGCCCTCGCCGTAGTTGGTGACGAGGCTCTCGAGGTCGCCGTACTGGGTCTCGTCCAGCTTGAGGGACCCGAGCCAGTCCGCGATCTCGGGGTAGTCGTCCTTGAAGCCCTTGCGCGCCAGGAAGTGGAGCCCCTCGCCACTGCCGAACGCGTTCAACGGGTCCTCCAGGTCGCGCACGTCGTACTTGTTGTAGGCCCAGAACGGGTGCCAGAGAGTGACGACGATCTCCTTCTGCGCATTGATCGCCTTCTCGAGCTCAGTGATCATGGCCTCAGTCGAGGAAGTCTGGACCTTCCAGTCGTCCAGCCCGTAAGCGGGCCGGACAGTCTCATTGGAGATCTGGGTGATACCGGCGCCCTCCTCGATCCCGGTGATCGTGTGATCGAGCTCGTCGGCGTGATCCGGGAGGTCGGAGATCGAGTGCATGGTGGAGTAGGAGGGGACGGACCAGGTCAAGTGCGCCCCCCCGTAGTAGGACCCCAAGTCCTCGATGGAGTCGCCGTACTGGTCCATGTACTGCTTGTGGGTGACCTCGGGCCACGCGGACGCGTAGAGATCGATATTGCTCTGTTGCAGCCCCGTGTAGAGGACGCTGGGTTCGCTGATGTCCTTGAGCTCGGTTGAGTACCCGTTCTTCTCGAGCTGAACTTTAGTGAAGTGAGTCATGCACACGCCGTCGGTCCAGGAGGAGATGAACCCGAGGGTGATCTTCTTCCCCTTCGAGCCCTTGCAGGCGGCGAGGGCTCCTCCTACTGCGAGGGAGGCGAGAGCCGCATTGAATGCGCGCCGGGAGGTCTGCATGATAGTCCTTTCGTGTGTACGTGTGTCTCGGTCACTGATTCCCATGAGCCGGCCTCGCGCCGCCCTTCTTGAGGAGGGCGCGCTTCTTCTTGAGGAGGGCGCGGGAGTGGCGCCACTTACGATATCTCCGCCTGATCTCGTCGATGAGGGAGGGCAGGGACCCCTTCTCCCTCGGCGCGCCGAGTGCCGATGTGACGCGGTCGAGGAAGATCGCGAGGAAGACGATCGACAGGCCGGCCTCCGAACCCTTGGAGATATTGATCTTCGCGAGCGCCGAGACGACCTCCTGACCCAGTCCCTCGGCGCCGACCATTCCCGCGATGACGGCCATGGACAGGGCCAGCATGATGACCTGGTTGACTCCGGCCATGATCGTGGGAATGGCCAGGGGGAGCTGGATCCCCTTGAGAATCTCCCAGTCGGTGGCTCCGAAGGAGCGACCCGCCTCAACGGTCTCCTTGTCGACCTGCTTGATTCCCAGCTCGGTCATCCGCACCCCGGGGGGCATGGAGAAGATGAGCGTGGCGAACAGACCGGGGACGGCGCCGATCGAGAAGAACAGCACCGCCGGGATGAGGTAGACGAAGGCCGGCATGGTCTGCATGAGATCGAGAATCGGGCGGACGAGCGCGCTGACGTATTTGTTCCGGGCCGCCCAGATCCCCAGAGGAATGGCGATGATGAGGGCGGTCAAGGTGGCGACGATGACAAGGGCCAGCGTCTCCATCGCGTTCTCCCACTGCTCCATCGAGATGATGAGGAGGAAGGTGATGGCGGTGCCGACAGCCAGCTTCCATGACTTCACCACCCAGGCGATGAGCACGAAGATTACCACCATGACCAGCGGCGAGGCGACCAGGAGAATGTTCGTGAGGGCCTCGTTGATCTGATTCCCGGCATCGGCGATGGCGTCGAGGAAGCCGGCCAGATTGTTCTGAATCCATCTAATAATGAACTCGGCCCACGAGCCCACGGGGATCCTGGGAATGGGGGTCTGTGCTGACATCATCGGGCGTCGACTCCTTCGACCTCGGTGGTCTGCTGCTCGGTCTGCTCGATCCCGTCGATCCGCCCGCTCTCGCCCTCGGCGGCCGAGGACTCCTCGCCCTGGCCGCCGTCCTCGTCCCCGCTCCCGCTGTGATCACTGATCGCGGCGAGCAGGGTGACGCGCGGGATGACGCCGGAGATCCGGCCGTCGTCGTCGATGACGACGATGGGGGCGGCGTGATGGGCGGAGTCGTCGAACAGTTCGCTGATCGGGGTCGACTCCTGGACGACGGGCATGCCGTGGACGGTGGACAGCGGGAGGCTGCGGGCGCCCTCGGTCACGGCGCGGGCGACGTCGTCCTCCCAGACGAATCCGGCGGGAGTGCGGTCGCGATTCTGCACGAGGAGCCACGAGGGCTGGTTCTCCCGCAGGAGCTTGTGGGCCGCGTGGGGGCTGCGGTCCGAGCCGAGAACCGCGTAGGGCGGTTCGGCGATCGACCCGGCGGTCAGCACGCGGGTGCGGTCGACGTCCGCGACGAATCGTGCGACGTAGTTCGAGGCGGGATCGCGGAGGATCTCCTCGGCCGTGCCGATCTGCTCGATCCGCCCGTCGCGCATCATCGCGATCCTGTCCCCCAGGCGCATGGCCTCGTTGAGGTCGTGCGTGATGAACAGGATCGTCTTTCCGAGCTTGCCCTGCAGGTCAATGAGCTGGTCCTGCATCTCGCGGCGGATGAGCGGATCGAGCGCGGAGAAGGCCTCGTCCATGAGCAGGACGTCGGTCTGGGCGGCCAGGGCCCGCGCCAGACCCACTCGTTGACGCATCCCGCCGGAGAGCTCGCCGGGCTTGTAGTCCCCCCAGCCCTCGAGCCCGACCATCGCCAGAGCCTCCTCGGCCCGGCGCTGGCGTTCGGAGCGATTGATGCCCTGAATCTCCAGGCCGTAAGCGGCGTTCTCCCCCACCGTCCGGTGAGGAAGAAGAGCGAAGTTCTGGAAGACCATGGATACTCGTTTGCGGCGAATATCGCGCAGTTTCTTCTTGGAGGTGCTGGCCAGGGTCTCATTGTAGATAGTCATGTCCCCGGACGTGATCGGGAGGAGCCCGTTCACCATCCGGATCAGCGTTGACTTGCCGGAGCCGGACAGCCCCATGACCACGAAGATCTCACCCTCGTCGACATCGAAGGATGCGTCGATGACGGCAGCGGTCAGCCCATCCCTCCTGAGGTCGTCACGCGACTGCCCCGCCTGGAGTCTCCTTACTCCGGGAACCGGACGCCGACCGAATATCTTGTAAACGTTGTTCGCCTCGATTACTTTCACAACTCTCCTCGAGACCCGACATCCGGGGCTCGAGCCATGGGGCCGGAGGCAAGAAAATCAATATTTGCTCCGGGCGCCCTCTGGACGGCCAGGTGTCGGGATCGGTGGCTTCTTCCTACACTTGCATGGACAGGACTACCAGGGCGGCGGAGTGCTCGTTGACGTGTTGAATCTGCTGCCTGTATCGAGTTGTTTTATCGAGTTGGGTTGACGTGGATGACGTTCAGCACGACCGCGAGACGAGTCCGATTATGTATGCAGTGCACGTAGACGGTCAACTGCAAGCGCGTCACATCGGCGTGCATTACTGTCGACGCGCTCTTGACAGCAGATTTCAAGTGACGACGATCACAGATGTCGTCCGAGTGCCGGCACCGGGTTCGGCCGAGCCCTCGGGGTCGCCCATGAGGGGCTGCGCAATCGTTGCTATGACACAGGATACTGCACGTCCCTCCTCCGCGGGACGCGGAGTCGTTCACGACGTCCCATAACGAAATCTCGCAACATCTGCAACCGCGACCCCGAGAGGCATCAGAATGTATAAATCATCACATTCTACTGTCTCTCGATCCCGGTTGTACTGCTGCCGGGGCTATACGGAACCGCGAGTGACGGGGCAGGTCATGCAGTGGGAGCCGCCGCGGCCGCGCACCAGCTCGACCCCGGGGGTCTCGATGACGTCGACGCCGGCGCGGCGCAGGACGTCGTTGGCGGCCTGATTGTGGGCGTAGCCGATGACGCGTCCCGGGGACAGGGCCACCACGTTGCACGAGTCGCGAGACAGCTCGCGCAGCGCCTCGGCCTCGTCGGACATGTCCGGGCTGATGACCCGGAAGGAGTCGATGCCGGCGGCGCGGGCGAGCACGGAATCCATCTCGGAGCCGTCGTGGACGGTCACGTGCAGCGCCTTGCCGCTAGCGCCCGGCTCGATCTCAACGGTCGTCACGTCGTTGAACCCGCTGAAGCGCAGGTAGGTGTCGGGGGTCACCATCGTCATGAGAGTGTCCAGGTGCATGACGGCATCGAGCTCGGTGTAAAAGGCGCGGTCGGGCATGTGGACGCCGATGACGCGGTCGGCGGCGCCGTCGTCGAACAAACGGGTGGCCAGCCGCTCGACGCCGGCGGCCGTTGACCGGTGCGACAGCCCCATCACCAGAGCACGGTTGCCCAAGATCTGGAAGTCGCCGCCCTCGACGGTGGCCGGTGAGGCGCCGTGGGCCTCGGTCCACAGCCTGCCGCGGCCGGCGAAAGCGGGGTGGAAGCGGTAGACGGCCTCGTAGTTAACGGCTTCGCGCCGTCGCGGCGCCAGGGCCATCGTGTTGACGCTCACGCCGCCGTAGAGCCAGGCGGAGGTGTCCCGGGTGAACACGTGGTTGGGCAGCGGGGTGATGACGAATTGCCCCTCCAGGGTGGACAGGAACGTGGTGTCGAACAGGGTGGCGGCGTCGGCCGGGTCGAGGCGCTCACGCAACTCGGAGCGGGTGATGCCGGCGAGCATGACCTCGGCGAGGTCGGTGTCGGGAAGGCCCTGAAGGTAGTCGGTGAGGACCTCGGAGGTGGATACGCCCACCGCCTCGGGCCCAACGGTCTCGGTCAGGACGAGGGCGCGGGCCCGGGGGACGGCGAGGGTCTCGGCGAGCAGCTCGCGGAAGTCGTGGACGATGACGCCCTCGTCGCGCAGGATCTCGGTGAAGGCGTCGTGCTCGGCCTGGGCTCGGGAGATATTGAGGGCGTCGTCGAACAGCAGGGAGTCCGCGTTGATGGGGGTGATGCGGGCGATCTCGCGCCCCGGACGGTGAACAATGACCTCGTGCAGCCGCCCGGTCTCGGAGTCGACGCGGCCCCCGCCGTCCTCGGCGGGGACGAAGGGGCGATCGACGGCCGGGCCGGCGCCCGCCGTCCCGGTCTCGGTTGTCTGCGTCGTCGGCGTCATGGGGTCAGGGTAGTCGGCCGGTGCTCAGGGCCCGACGCGGTCCCGCCCCGAGACGCTCGATACCGATCTGCGGCCGATAGGACCGCTCATCGGGCGACAGCGAGCGCACCCCACGCAAGAATCAGGACGGCCGCCGTAGCGCCGACCACGGCGAGCATCCGAAGCGACTCGGCGCACCCAGCGGCGTCGGTCGCCTCCCGCCCGCTGCGGCGACGACCGCCGACCAGCACGAGCAGCCCCTCCGCCTCCAGCAGGAAGAGAACAAACGCACCCGCCCACGCGGGCCACGGAATCCCGGGACGGAACAGCGCATCGATCCCCACCGCGAGGCCGGACAGCAGGACGCAGTAGGCGTGCCGCCCGTACCTCGTCTTATTGACGACCCGGTTGATGCCCCTCATGCTCCTCATAGCCGCAGCCCCCGCCCTCAACAACACCCTCTAGTCTAGTATCTCGATCGACCCGGCGGCCCGCCGCCCTCGGCGGGGAACGCCCGCCCTGAGAACGTCCTGCTCGTCGAGCCTCCCGCTCGCACTCGCCTCCCCCCCTCCTCCTACCCTGGCCCCATGAGCCCGTCCTCCCCCGCCGACCGCCCTCTGCCCGCTCGCGTCTCCGAGATCTTCGACCCCTCCCGCTGGCGCGAGGTCGAGGGTTTCGGCCATGCCCGGCACCGTGCCCCCGAAGCGGGCGGCGGACCCGACGGACTCGTCCTGACCGACGTCACCTACCATCGCGGCTGCGTCCGCGGCGACGACGGCGCCTGGCTGCACGATCTGCCGGTCGTGCGCATCGGCATCGACCGCCCCGAGCTGCGCAACGCCTTCCGCCCCCGCACCGTCGACGAGCTCTACCGCGCTCTCGACCACGCCCGCATGAGCGGCGACGTCGGCGCCGTCATCCTCACCGGCAACGGCCCCTCCCCCGAGGACGGCGGCTGGGCCTTCTCCTCGGGCGGCGACCAGCGCATCCGCGGCCGCGACGGCTACCGCTACGAGCGCGAGGAGACCCCCTCCTCCGCATCCTCGCAGGAAGCCGAGACCGCACCCGGCTCAGACCCCCACGACGCCGAAGTCGCCGCGCGCCGCTCGCGCATCGACGCCGCCCGCGCCGGACGCCTGCACATCCTGGAGGTCCAGCGCCTCATCCGCACCATGCCCAAGGTCGTCATCGCCGCCGTATGCGGCTGGGCGGCCGGCGGCGGGCACTCTCTCAACGTCGTCGCCGACCTGTCCCTGGCCAGCATCGAGCACGCCCGTTTCAAGCAGACCGACGCGAACGTCGGCTCCTTCGACGCAGGCTACGGCTCGACCCTGCTGGCCCGCCAGGTCGGTGACAAGCGCGCCCGCGAGATCTTCTTCCTCGCCCGCACCTACGACGCGCTCACCGCCGAGCGCTGGGGCGTGGTCAACGAGGCCGTCCCCCACGCCGAGCTGGAGGAGCGGGCCCTGGAGTACGCCGCCACCGTGGCGAGCAAGTCCCCGCAGGCGATCCGCATGCTCAAGCTCGCCTTCAACCTCGCCGACGACGGCCTGGCCGGCCAGCAGGTCTTCGCCGGGGAGGCCACCCGCCTGGCCTACATGACCGACGAGGCCGTCGAGGGTCGCGACGCCTTCCTTCAACGTCGCGATCCCGACTGGTCGTCCTTCCCCTACTACTTCTGATGCTTCTGACGGCCGCCGCCTCCTCCCCGCTCGCATATCGATCCGGACTCCTCATCGGCGAGTCGCCGGTGAGCGTCTGGACACCACGACGACGCCATGCCATCGTGGCGCGTCCGCGAGCTCATTCTCACGGACGCTCTCGCCGCCCGTCAGCGCCGACCGGCCGCTCGTCGGTCGGCCCGCCGCCGGCCCCCTCACCGACACTGCTCCGGAGGTTCCCGTGCCCGCCTGGATCGCCTCGCTGCTCGCCAGCACCGACCCCGCCCGTCGTCGTCCCGGAATCGCCGCACTCGTGGGGCTCATCGGCGGGGCGTTCTCCGCGATCGTGAAATTCGGCTGGGAGGTGCCCTTCCCGCCCCGCACACCGGGAATCCGTTCGGAGACGAACCCGCCCCAGGCGATGCTGGAATGGTTCGGCATGTCCCACGAGACGTCGCACGCGATGGTGAGCTTCAACAACAACCAGCTGCCGATCATGTCCTTCGCCGTGCATTTCAGCTTCGCGATCGTCTTCGGCCTCGTCTACTGCATCGCGGCGGAGTACGTCCCGCGCATCACGATGTGGCAGGGCGCCGTCTTCGGAACGCTGGTGTACATCGGAGCGCATGTGATCGTCATGCCGATACTCGGCTGGGCGCCCAGCCCGTTCCCATGGGTGGCCGGCGCGCAGACGTGGTCGGAGCATTTCTCCGAATTCTTCGGCCATATCGTGTGGATGTGGTCCATCGAGATCGTGCGCCACGACCTGCGGGGCCGTATCACGCACGAACCCTCCGCCGAGATCGACATGTCGAGCTGAGGTTGACGGCGCCACCGTCAACCTCGGAGAAGAATGTCGACCTCAGTGACGAGGCCCTGTCACCGCTGCCGCACGACGAGCACGAGCGCCGCCGCCACGACAACGCCGTAGACGAGCTCGTACAGACCGGCATCGCGCAGCGCCGGAATGAGGCCGCGCCCGACGGCACCGGCCACGACGGTGCGGGTCGCGCGCCATGCCATCGCCGACAGGATGATGAGCGTCCCGAGCAGGACGGCTGCCGCCGGCGCGCCACGGCCCGCCGGTCCGTCGGCGCAGTGCGCCCAGCCGAGCGTCACCCCGGCCAGGAGCACCGGCAGTTCGACCAGCGCGGTGAAGGCGGTGCGCGCCCGCCCGGCTCCCAGCCGCACCGCGAGCGTGCGCTTGCCCGCCGCGGGGTCGGTGCCGATGTCCCGCAGGTTGTTGACCATGAGTAGGGAGCAGGCGATGAGGCCGATCCCGCAGGCAGACACCCACACCCACCCGGGCACGAGCCCGCCCTGGACGTAGAGGGTGCCGACCGTGGCCATGAGGCCGAAGAAGATGAAGACGAAGACCTCGCCGAGCCCCGCGTAACCGTAGGGGTGGGAGCCGCCGGTGTAGAACCAGGCGGCCGCCACCGCCGCGACGCCCGGCACCAGCATCCACCACTGGCCGCTGAGAGACAGGAGAACGAGTCCGAGGAGCCCGCCGACCCCGAAGCAGCCGAAGGCGGACAGTTTGACGGTGCGCGGCGCGACCCGCCCCGAGGCGGTCAGGCGCGGTGGGCCGGTGCGGTCGTCGTCGGTACCGCGCACGCCGTCGGAGTAGTCGTTGGCGAGGTTGCAGCCGATCTGAAGGGCGAGCGCCACCCCGGCGGCCAGCAGAGTGCGCGGGACGGAGAGGGCGCCGAGGGCCGCGGCCGCCCCACCGCCGAGGATCACCGGGGCCACGGCCGCCGGCAGGGTGCGCAAGCGCACGACCTCCGCCCAGCTGGTGGCGCGGGGCCGGACGGTCGCGGCGGGATCGGGGATCACGGGGGTCCTCCTCAGTCGGGGTTCCTCGGTCGGAGCGGGACCGACCCTATCGCGTGCTGCGACATCGAGGCCCGACGGGCGTTCGGCCTCGCGCGGCCCGGAGACGGCGCAGTCCGGCCCTTCATGCGCGCGCGAGCAGAGCGGCCACTGAACGCCGGTCGACCTTACCCGGTCCGCGCAGCGGCAGGGCGTCCACGACCAGGACCCGCTTGGGCGCGCGAACGCCGTCCAGACGCGCCCTGGCCAGCGCCCTGACCCCCTCCGCATCAAGGCGGTCGCCCGCCCGAGGCACGACCGCCGCGACGACGGCGTTCCCCCACGTCTCGTCCGGGACGCCGACGACGCACACTGCGGCCACTCCCGGCAGGGCGGCCAGCACCCGCTCGACCTCATGGGGGTCGACCTTGAGCCCGCCGGTGACGATGACGTCGTCGAGGCGCCCGAGCACGACGAGTCTGCTCGAACCGTCGGGCAGCGTCTCCAGCCGTCCGCGGTCGGCGGTGGCCAGCTCGCGGGGGCGGGCGCGGAAGCCCGCGGTCGGCGCTGCGGTCCCGGTCGGCGCCCCCGCAGCGGACACCCCGGCGTAGCCCTCGGCGAGGACGGGGCCGGCCAGCACGATCCGCCCGGCCCCGTCGTCATCCGCCCCCTCGATGCGCACACTCACCCCCTTCAGAGGGACGCCGTCGTAGACGCACCCGCCTGCGGTCTCACTCATGCCGTAGGTCGTGACGACCCGTATGCCCGCGGTCCTGGCGCGGGCCAGCATCCGCGGGTCGGCGGCGGCCCCGCCGACGAGGACGGCGCTCGCCCGCGCCAGGACCGCCGCAGCGGGAGGCTCATCCAGCACGCGCAGCAGCTGAGTCGGCACGAGCGGGACGTAGACGGGCCCACCGGCGGCACTCGCCAGAGCCCGTTCGAGGCCGGAGGTCAGCGCCCCGGGTTTGAAACCGCCGGCGGTGTCGACGACCACGGGCCGCGTGCCGGCGAGGAGGGAGCGCACGAGTACCTGGAGGCCGGCGACGTGGTGGGCCGGCAACGTCAGCACCCAGGTTCCAGGGCCGCCCAGCCGGGAGTGCGCGGCACGCGCCGACGCGGCCAGGGCGGAGGCGCTCATGGCGACCAGACTGCCGGTGCCGGTGGTCGAGCCCGACGTGCGCAGGATGAGGTCGGTCCGCTCGGAGACGTCGTCGAGGCGCCCCACCAGGTCGGCGCGCACAACGGCGGGGTCCTCATCCGGGCCGATCGGCACGAGCAGCGACCACTCGAGCGGCGCGTCCGCCGGCGCGGACGTCGTCGAGCGCTCGACGATCGCGGCCTCCGCCGATCCCGCCGCCTCCCGATCCTTCGGTCCCGCCGCTCGCCGCGAGGAGCCAGCGCCCCCATCGGGACGGGCGGCGAGCGAGGCGCCCAGGACCTCGGCGAGCGCACGGCGCAGGAGGCCGACATCACGGGCACGGGTCCCGCCGACGACAAGGCGCGGAGCGGGCACGGGAGGTACGGGCGCGTTCACGACGGCAGGGTCGCACATCGACCCCCAGAAATCCTCGTCCGTCCCATCCGCCACACCACACCCTCCCTCTGGAAGCAATCATCTAGGGTGGCGTCATGCGCGCCGTTCTCATGGTCCTCGTCCTGGCCCTGACGATCTACTCCCTGCTCGACTGCGCCCGTACGTCGGAAGAGTCGATGCCCGCTCGCATGCCGAAGTTCTTGTGGATCACACTCATCGTCCTCATCGCGCCGATCGGCTCGATCGCGTGGATCATCGTCAGCCGGGTCAAGGCCGCCGAGGAGCGCGGCGGCGCGGTCGAGCCGACCGTGTGGTCCTCCAAGGACGGCATAAGCCTCCACCGGCCCGAACGCTCACGGCCCACCGCCCCCGACGACGACCCGGAATTCCTGCGCGGTCTGGAGCAGGACATCCGGCGCAGGCGCCACCACGGGGGCAACGGGGACAAGGAGGACGGGGGGAGTCCGGGCCGCACCGGGAGCGCGGACGGCACTGCCAACGGGGCTTCCGATTTCCCCGAGGAAGAGGCGTGATCGCGGGACGGACGACGCGACCGGCCCGCCGGACGGGTCGTCATCATCCCGATCCGACGCGATGGGAGCAGCCGCCGGGGACTGCGGACAGGTAGCCGCGGCCCGCCCTCTCAAGAGCCGAGCAGTCCCCTCACCAGCACCGTGATCGTGGAGTCGAGCTTGTCGGACTGCGGAAGATCATGGGGGCGGAGCGCCGCTGTCACGGTGAACCCCTGCAGTAGCACGAGGACGAGTCCGGCGGTCTCCCCCGGGGTCAGACGGGACGCGCTCCAGCCGGAAGCTGCGACGATCCCCTCGATCCGCTCGTGCCAATCGTCGAGCGCGGCTCCCTTCCCGCTTCCTTCGAACGCCTGCGGGGCGACCAGCACTGTCGTCGAGGCCAAGGCGCGGAACCGTGCATCGCCGGTCAGCAGCCGTACGAATCGGGATACCAGCGTCGCAACCGCATCGCCCGAACGGGTCTCGGGCTCACAGCCGGCGTCCCCGTCACCGCCGGTACTATCGGTCCCGGCGAAGAGGCGCTGTCCATAGTCGGCCCAGCCCCACTCGAGCGCCTCGAGGAGCAGCGCCCGCTTGTCGCGGAAATGATGGTGCACCGCGCCTCGCGTCACGCCCGCGCGCCGCGCGACGTGCTCGAACGTCGCCCCCCGCCACCCCTTCTCCTCGAAGGACTCCAGCGCCGCCTCCAGCAGCGCGACGCGGGTCCTGGCCGCGTCCTCAGCCGTTCGCCTCATATGTGCAGGCTAGTACGCGTGCGGGGTGGTTCCGCGCGTCGGCCCGTCTCACCTCAGCGCGCGCGGGGTGAGGCGCGGCCAGGCGGAGGTGTCGACGTCGTAGCCGTGGGCGGCGGCATGGATGAGCCAATCGCCGGGCAGCCACGTGCGCCCGACGATCTGGGGATGCTCGGGCATGTACCGACCCGCCCACAGCACGAGGACGAGCTCGGACCACTGGGCGCGCAGCTTCCACCGCGCGGACCCGTTGGCGTTGGAGGCGGCCATGACGATCTCGCCGGTGCCGGTGAGCCGGGCCTCCTGGACGTCGCGGAAGGCGATCGGCATGACGCCCTCCCCCGTTCCCAGGTAGATCCCGTCGGTGGACACGGTCAGCCGAGCGTCGGCCAGGTGACGCCACCGCTCGACGGAGTCGGCCTCGGCCGCCCTCCTGCGCCGCGAGTCGAGGTAGGCCCGCCCGCCGAAGAAGGCGGCAGTCAGCGCCAGACCGGCTGCGCCGCCGGCCAGGAAGAACCCGCGCGACGGGTTGTAGACGGCGTCCCCGCGGCGCCAGACGAGCAGCTCGGCATCGCAGGTGGCGAGCATGACCTCGTCGGCGGCCAGGGCACGGCGCACCGGATCGACGACGGGCGACACCGGATTGGGGCGCCGCCCGGTACGCAACGCCGTGAGGACCGCGGCGGTGTTCCACCACACGAAATCCTGTCCCGTCCACGCCCGCCGCGGCGCGGGCCGTGCCCCGCCGGCGGCCGTCAGGCCGGCGGACGCCGCTGAGGTCACGGGGACGAGTTCGCCGTGGGCGCGGCCGGCCGGCTCGCCGTGGGCCCCCCTCGCCTCCGGCACGGGCCGAAGAGTCACGCCGCCGTCCCGCTCGGATCGGCCGGGCCATCACCCGTCCCGGCCGGGTCGACGGCACCGGTCGAGCCGGCCGGGGCCGACGCCCCGTCGACCGGTGCGAGCCCGGTGACCCGCCCCGTGGCCTCGGCCGCCGCGGAGGTTCCGGGAACCATGTCCTCGGCACGGCGCAGAAGATCGCCGGCGGGCTCCCAGTACGACAGTCCGACGAGCGTGCGGTCGTCGAAAGTCAGCGAGGTCAGCGACGCCAGCGAGCACTGTCGGTGGCGGGGGTCGTGGACCAGGGGACGGCCCTCCAGCCACAGGCGCGTGGCCCACACGGGCAGCTGGTGGGAGACGAGCAGCGCCTCGCGCCCCTCGACCGGCTCAATCGCGTCGCGCACGGCACCGCTCACGCGCTCGACGAGCTCGGCGTAGGACTCGCCCCAGCTCGGCCGCAAAGGGTTGAGGTAGTAGCGCCAGTGCTCGGGATGGGCCAGAACCCACCGGTTGCGGTTGACGGGGATGCCCTCGAAGTGGTTGCCGGCCTCGATCAGGCGCACATCGGTCCTCGGCGTCAGACCGAAGGCGGCGGCGGTCGGCGCGCCGGATTCGCGGGCGCGTTCCAGCGGGGAGGTGATGACGGCGGCGATGTCGTGGCCGGAGGCGGAGAGCACATCGGCGACCTGCTCCGCCATCTGCCGCCCCAGGCTCGACAGGTGGTATCCGGGTAGACGCCCGTACAGAACGCCCTCGGGGTTGTGGACCTCGCCGTGCCTCATGAGGTGGATCGTCGTGCGCGC
>ERZ772964.314-NODE-314-length-23165-cov-8.64777_pt1 | contig 23165 bp, 36 predicted proteins | sample MGYA00580675_ERZ772964 | MGnify/ENA primary metagenome ERZ772964 (study PRJEB29015, sample SAMEA2737941) | human oral metagenome | biome: human oral; feature: human-associated habitat; material: dental | place: China | collected 2139 ... | reverse complement strand
AGCTTTTTAGTATGTTCTGTTTCTATACGCTTATTTACTACTTTGTGTTTTCGTATTATCTATTCTCAATAGGTAAATCATAGGAGAGATAAAGCCATCTCTATATAACCTCTTTGTCTCGTAATTTGCCACACCCTACCCTGTCTGTTATAATGTGTAGTATTCATTAACTTTAGATTATTATGGAGTAGTATGGACTACGATTATCCTTCAAGCTATTATTCAACCCCCTCATATACCCCAGCAACCAGCAGTGCTGCAGATCCACTGGTGTGGGTTATGGTTATCATCATGCTCATCCTGAGCTTTGCTGTGATGGCCGTCGTGCTTGCCTCGATGTGGCGAATATTTACCAAAGCTGGCAAGCCAGGCTGGGCTGCCCTTATCCCTATCTACAATACCGTCGTCCTGATGCAAATCATCGGTCGGCCAGAGTGGTGGGTGTTGCTGCTGTTTGTGCCTTTTGTCAATATCTATGTTGCTATTGTGTCGGCACTCGAGCTTGCTAAGTCCTTTGGCAAATCAACTGGCTTTGGCGTATTAACGATCTTCTTCCCGGTCATTATGTACCCAATCCTTGGCTTTGGCCCCAGCCAGTATCTTGGGCCAGTTGCACCTCAGCCTGCACCATACTATCCACCACAGCAGCCACCGCAAGCCTAAAGTACTAGCCTGCTAAGCCAAAAGAGCCAGCATAACGCTGGCTCTTTTTTGTGACCTCTGTTTATTGTACGAAGTTTGCACTGCAAGCAAATTATTGCTACACTAGGATTAGAAAGGAGGAAATATACCATGCCAACAGGAAAAGCAGCTGTATGTTATGACGATAGCGCCAGGTGGTGGCGGTGGGTTATCGTACCCTGTTAGTAAACGACGCTAGGCTACCGTTAGCTTAATACGTCAATTTATAGCAGTCTACTATAGCTATAGCAAAAACCACATAACACAAGGAGACAAGGATGGGCAAGTATAATCGTTGGTGTTGCGCTAATCCAGTACAGTACTGGCACATGCGTCACGATGTTTCTTGCCTGGCTACAATCAGCTACACCGAGACGTGTAGTTATCTTTTTGGCAAATCCTATTGCGTATAGATAAATTTTTGAGCGCGCGTCTATACGAAGCGTCTCCTCAGGAACAAAGCACCTCTTGGACGAGAGGTGCTTTGTCGTTGTGTCGGCAAAAATGCTTCTTACGCAGCGTCCTCTGCCTCGGCTTGTTTGCGTGAGGTTTGGCGCGGCGTAGCAGTCTTTTCAAATGAGCCACCAGCTGCCTCAAGCGCAGCTACCACACTCTTCGACGCACCTTGCGTCTGGAGCACGAGCTTGGCAGTCAATTCACCACGAGTAATCACCTTAACACTGTGAAATGGCGTCGCAATCAGCCCAGCCTCGTACAGCGCAAAGTTATCAACGGTGCCCGACAGGTTATTGAGATGATCGCCATACACCACCTGAGCAGGGGTGCGCAAGCTCTTAAAGCCACGTGCCTTTGGCACTGCTGTAGCAATACCATTCTGCCCACCTTGGAACATTGGGCGCAGCTTCTTACCAGTACGAGCGTTTTGCCCCTTGGTACCACGGCCAGCGGTCTTACCACCACCAGCGGCAATGCCGCGGCCAACGCGCTTGCGATCTTTATTAGCTGCGATGTGGAGTTCGTTGTATTTCATCTACTTGCCCTCCTTTGCGGGTTGCTTCTTGGCACCAACCCACTGCTCGCGTGGCACCATGCTGCGCAGGGCTTCTACCGTAGCATAGGCAATATTCACCTTGTTGGTGCTGCCCAGACTCTTTGAGAGCAGGTTGCGGATGCCCGTCACACCAATAACGGCGCGCACCACACCACCGGCAATGATACCCGTACCAGGCGCAGCTGGCTTGATAAGCACGCGCGCACCACTAAGCTTCACTTCCATCTCGTGTGGGATAGTCTCATTCACCACCGGAATAACAACGAGGTGTTTCTTGGCTACCGAGGTTGCCTTGGCAATGGCAGTCTGCACATCGGCACCCTTCGCTACACCAACACCAACCTTGTTCTTGCGGTTGCCCACCACCACCAACGCCTTAAAGCGGAAGCGGCGGCCACCCTTAACGACGCGCGCCACGCGGTCGATGTTGACAACAACTTCTTCAAATTCCTTTGGCGTGTCATCACGCTGGTTGCGCCGGTCATCGCGGCGACCACCTCGGCCCCGACCACGCTGGTTGCGCCGGTCATTTGGACGAGGTGTAGTATTTGCAGGTCTGTCTGCCATACTAAAACTCCAATCCTTCCTTGCGGGCAGCATCTGCGAGTGCGCTCAAGCGGCCAGCATACTGGCGACCATTGCGATCGAAGACAACTGCACTTATCTTTGCTTTCTTGGCCTTCTTGGCGATATCCGTGCCCACCTTGGCGGCTTTCTCTGTCATGGTACCGGTTGCTTTGGTACCAACAGTAGTGGCAGCAGCCAATGTTGCGTGAGCATCATCATCGATAAGCTGCGCGCTCACGTGCAGGTTGCTAATCGTCACACTCAAGCGTGGGCGCTGAGCCGTGCCGTGCACGCGGGCCCGAACGCGGCGCTTGCGCAGGTCACGATTCAGGAGTTTTTTTGCTAATGCGTGTGCCATTATTTCTTACCTGCCTTCCCTGCTTTGCGCAAAATTTGCTCACCAACGTACATAATGCCCTTGCCCTTGTATGGCTCTGGCTTCTTAAGAGCGCGGATCTCGGCGGCGACTTGGCCGACCTTTTGCTTGTCGATACCTGTCACGACGATTACCATTCGCTCGTTCGTTACATTAACTCCCTCTGGAGCTTTGTAGTGGACTTCGTGGCTAAAGCCCAGGCTCATCGTCAGCTCGTTGTTGCTCGACGAAACCCGAAAGCCCACACCTTTGACCTCGAGGCGCTTTTCGTACCCCTGGGTCACGCCAATCACCATATTGTTGATGAGGGCGCGCATCAGCCCATGCTGGGCTCGAGCAGCCTTGGATTCATCCTTGGGATGAACCGTCACCTGCCCGTCCTCGACCTTCACCTCGACCGCTGGCGTAATGAACTGCGAGAGCTCACCTTTGGGGCCCTTGACGACCACATCACCAGAGTCAACCGTGATTGTCACACCCGATGGAATCGCCACCGGCAGTTTTCCGATTCGACTCAGACTCATTGCTTACCTTTCGATTAGTAGCCAGCAAAATGTTTGTCTCGTGCTGCCGGCCGCTCTCCATAGGCGAACAACCAGAACGCAAAACTCCCGTTTCACTCGCAAAGTTAATATCCTGCTAATTGTACCACAGATGATGGGGAGAGTGCAAGGATGGAAGTGCCTCAATCTCAAAACCCTCACCAGCTCTTATGCCCCGATAGATAACTATAATGATTAGTGTCTATATCAATATCTTGCGTTGGGCTGAAATCAATCATCACGATCAATTTCACATGCCATCAGATGAAGTATGGGAAGGTGGAGTTAGCGCTGAGGTAGAGGTTGAGCTTTTGTCGGAAGACACCTGTAGAAGCATTTAAAGACATAGTTAGCCAGCATAAACTGCTCATAGGTACTGCTGTAGGATTATTGCTGTGTGCTGCTCCGGCGGCGGACATGCACCACCACTGCCACCGCAATAATCGCGCCAATTATCATCAATCCCACCAGCCCGGCAAGCGCCCACAGTGGGCTCCCTGGCTGCCACTGGCAATCAAGCCAGCCGATTACTTTGTCACTACAGGCAAAAAACGTCAGCATAGCGCTCCCCCGTCGCGAGAATACATCATCTGCGTTGTCATGAGCAACCTCCTTACTGCATATTGGCTCTCTTCTTTATAGTATACACCTACCCCCGAGCAGCATCAAACTGCTCAGGCGTCAAGAGGAGCTGGCCCGTCGATTGCCGGTAGAGCGGGATGTAGCGGCCACTCTGGGGGATAATATGCCGCACGTGCTCGATTGCATCGGCAACTTCCTCCGCCGTCCAGTCTGCGCTCCGATCGCGAATCACAATACTCTTGACCCCTATTGTCGCCATACTCGCGAAGCTCTGGTACTGCTGAGTATGCTCACGCGACAGGTGCACCTGACCAGGCTCTGGCTGGGTCAAAATGAGATTGACGAGGCCATAGGGGTCATTGCGGGGTAGTGGTATATCGCTCCCAGGCTGCACCGTGTGACGAGCGGCGAAGAAGCTCACCGTCAGCGGAAAAGCCGGGTCAAGCCCCTGCCGGTGGGTAACCTCGCTGCAGCGCAAGCCAAGCACCAGTGCCTCAGCCACGTGGGCCGGCTGCATAGCGTGGATCATATCGCCCTGCTCGATCAGTGGTTGGCCAGTCTCGTATTGCTGGCGGTTGCGCCTATCAGCCTGCTGCCACTGCTCGGGTGAGCTCGACTGCGCCATTGTCTCGAAGAGGCGCTGCCGCACTACATCATGTTGAACCTGAGGTACGAGCTCAGGTAGCAAAGCAGCACCACGCGCCATCACCATCCCAATCTTATCTGGCGCGCAGTAACCTGCCAACTCTTCATAGCTCATCTGAGCAATTGGCACATGCGCCACTGAATCAATTGCATTATCATAGTGCATTCGACTCCGCAGCGGCAGAGCAATCGGCAGTGTCATAAGCGGTGTCGGCCACCTAAGATCGGCGCACTGCAGATCATGCGTATTCAGCAGCTCCACAGCCCGCTGACTTGCACGATACCACAGCGCGTCGGTCAACTGGTCTTCATATGACGTTACTTCGCAGGGTGATGGAGGTGGTACTTCGTATGATGGCATGGCGTTCTATAACTTATAAGATACTTCGCTTCGTTTTTTTACTTTCGTTCTGAGTGCTTGCGCATTAGTATGCGGTATTTTTGATGGAAAAGCAATATTGAGGGTTCGTTACAAACTCCGCCGAGATATGAGTCAGCTCAACGCCCCTATCATGGCGACAGTATCTTCGGATGGGTTAGTAATTTCAAGGCTATACTTCTCTGGCATCTTTATACGATATGTCGTTGTTACATTATTGTTGCCTTCTCCATCGTCTGCTTCACTATGCAAGGTTTCTCTTACTTCTCGTACGAGCGCAAAACCAAAATTTCTCTGCAGATCAGAGCCTCGTTCTCCCGTAATATGGTCTACTTCTACACCATACGTTCGGAGGATCTCCATCAGCTCCGTGTGTGTCTCCTCAGGAAACGACCACTGTATTATGCTCTTTCTGGTAGTCTCAGTGTCGTAGGTGAACTCAGTTGGCTCAATGCCATCGCGCTCTGCTTGCTGCCGCATTTGGTCAAACTCATCCTGGGTGAGAGGGTCGTTTATATGAGTCATCAAGCGCAATTCTTCATATGGTATAAGCATCGGCTTCAGACTAATATGCGCTACATCGCCACCAGTGCTTGATTTGCCACAATAGACAGCAAATCGATCGGTATCCGCCTGAGAGGATAATTCTACCTGATAGATATAGCTATCATCTTCGTGCGTACCAGCTTTAATCACGCTCCAGCGCTTAATTTCTTCTAGCCAGGGGCACTCGTATTCATAGCCATTTGTCTGTCGAAATTGCTCGTACTGTCGGACTGCAAGCTCTGGAATACTATGTTTTTTTAGTGGATCAAGAATGACCTGCTGCAGAACTTCCTCGTCCATCTCGCTACCAAATGGCATATAGAACTGACGTAAATCAGCCGCAAGCTCCTCAAGGCTACCGTATAAGAAGCACTGGCGACATAACACGCTTTGTTCCATATCTTGCCGACGGAATGTATCAAGCTGCCGAGCTTGCTCATCTGTATTACTCTTTGCGGCACCAATCGCCTCTGCGATACCGTCTTTCGTCTGCCATTGTTCAGCAAAATCGATACGATCCACCCCAGCTACCCGGAGCGCACGAGCAAGCTCTCGGCCAGCCGGGAATACTTCTGCATCGGCCTGTCGCAAGCGCATATCGCAATATGCATCTCGCCACGAAGTAAATATATCATTTAGTTGCCCTTGATCCTCACCGATCGGCGGGTGGTTACGTATAAACTCAGCAAAATCATCCTTCGTTGGCAAGACAAACCCCAGCTGCTCTTGGTAGTGCAGCACACCTGGATGCGACGACGTACGGTCATCAAACCAGTCGTCCAACACTGTCCTCATTGTTGTTCGCGCTTGGTCAACCACCGCTGGATCGACCACTTCACTTTGCTCCGCAATCAGCGCAGAGAGGTCCCATTGGTATACTTGTTTTGTTGTTGTACTGTCAGTAAAATCGAAGGTATCTAGCTGATCAAGTGCAGTATCATAATGCGATGGGTCATTTGCTACATAATCCTTCAATGCCCTGAATATCTGCTGAAAATCACTTGGTGGCTTTGGTGTATATGGGTCTTTTGGCTCTTGTAGCCTACGTGGGATTGATGCCTCGCGTGTCATAATGCGCCTATATCTGTATTATTTACTATTGGTCTATACCATACTCTCTATTTCGCTCAATGTCAACTGATTACATATTTGTATACACAGCTCCCAAATCCACACAACCATATAAATGCGCCCTCCACCACAGGAAGAGCACTTATCCATGTACTGCGTTATGAACTTCTTGGTCTAGCAGACCTTCAACAGTCCTTATTCCTACTACGCTACAAACTCTGATAAGAGATAGCTTGCAAGCTTATTGAAATAAATAGAAAGGGATGCCACTATATGCTATGATGTTGCCATGGATAAGGATTCTTCACAAACGCCACCACCATCTCACGATGCTATATCGCAGCGTCACGATGGCACATCACACCCTCAGCCTGAGACAGTACATCAGCAAAACAGCTCGACGCAGCTACCACGCCCCTCGCGCTTTGATCATATGACGTGGCCACAATTGATAGGCTGGCTAGGTGGTATATATGTATCAGCGATGGTGATTGAGTGGGGTTTAGCGTTCAGCTTAAGCTATATTAAGGGATCGTTCCATACCTATCATAATTCACCTATTTCGGCCGTCTCGGTCATTAATATGCTTATGTTCATAGTTACAATCTTCCTCGTGACATTCCCACTCTGTGCACTGGCTATCATTATACACTTCTCTGTCAGGCAAGATCTCTTAAAACGTGCAGCCTCCCAAAGCACAGCAGAGCAACCTCACGATGACGCACCAAAGCACCAAACTGTGGCAACAAAGAATACACCAATCGACCCCCTCCCTCGGTTTGTCGACCGTTTGACGTGGCTGCAAGCAGTTGGGGCGGCGGCTGGTGTATTTGTTATATCTGTGATAGTGTTCAGTGTTCTCGTTAAACTATCTGGCGCGCATCCTTTGGATGGATTTATGGGGGGGTACTCGTCATAATTCAAGCTTTCAAGACTTTATTCTTGGACTAGCGTATTTTCAACCTGTAGCAAACGTACTGCTGTTTGCTCTATATTTTGCCGTGAGACGAAAAGACGTGCCCATCTTACTACGCGCAGCACTCATTGTGCTACCACCCTTGCCTCTCGGGTACATTGGTATAGTAGCAGCGATGATAGCTGCTGCTCCCTCTTATTAAATTGGGATATCGGCGTGAGGTACTATAAACCCCACAGCCTCTCTCATCGCTTCATCTGCTGGAGTGCGAGAATCGATCATGACGATTGAATCTCAGCCCTGGCGTCAAGAGGTCGATATTTGAGAAATATCAACCCTACTAGCGTTTCTGAGAAGAGAGTATGAAGAGATGACCGGTGAGTAATGAGCAAGGTTTTTGAGGTTCATAGTACATACCACCGCGATAATGCCGCGTGCCATCTATCACAAAAAGCGCCCAGGATTTTCTCCTGGGTGCTTTCATTTTGCTGGCAATGTACGGATTAGTAGATCTTCATCAGCACTTCGCCACCAAGCTTGTGCTTGGCTGCTTCGCCACCAGTCATGACACCCTTGCTGGTGCTGACGAGGACGATGCCGCGGCCTTGCTTGACCTTAGGAATGTCGGCAGCAGCCACGTACACACGGCGACCTGGCTTAGACACCCGGGCCAGCTCGGTAAAGGCTGGGCTCTCGCCAGCGCGGTTGATGGTAACAACCAATGTACCGCGTGGCTTACCAGCCTCGACGGTAGCATCTGCTAGGTAGTGATTCTTGACCAATTGCTCGGCTACAACTTGCTTGAGCTTGCTGGTGGGCACACGGACTTCTGTCTTGCCGACCATCGCAGCGTTGCGGATTCGGGTGAGGAGATCCGCGATTGGGTCAGTTGATTGTAAACTCATAACTCTATCTCCTTTCCGTTACCAACTGCTCTTTGTAATGCCTGGGATTTCGCCCTTCGATGCCTTCTCGCGGAAGTTGATGCGGCTCAGGCCAAAGCGACGCATATAACCACGCGGCCGACCGCTGAGGGTGTCGCGGTTTTTCCAGCGGGTTGGGCTCGAGTTGCGCGGCAGCTTCTGCAGGCCATCAAGGTCACCCGCCGCCTTGAGCTCAGCGCGCTTGGCAGCGAATTTCTCGATCATCTTTTGGCGTTTGCGATCGCGTGCGATCATTGATTTCTTAGCCATACGCTATTTCCCCTCCTTCTCAAACGGCAAACCAAACTTCTCCAGCAGTGCCCGGCTTGCAGCTGGGCTGCCCTGCTCGATGGCAATCGTCACCTGGAGGCCATGAACGATCTGCGTCTCCTCAAAGGTGAGCTCGGGGAAAATACTCTGGTCGGTAATACCAAGGTTGTAGTTGCCACCCTTGTCGAACTTGCTCCCCACGCCGTGGAAGTCGCGCACCCGCGGCAGACTGACATTGACCAGCCGGTCGAGGAATTCGTACATCCGAGCGCCGCGCAGCGTCACACTCACGCCAATCGGCGCACCCATGCCAGCACGGATCTTAAAGCCGGCGATCGACTTCTTGGCTAAGCGATCAACCGGTGCTTGCCCAGTGATCTTAGTAATCGTATTGCGTACCAGTTGGTGGTAGCGCTTATCTTCTTTGTGCTTGCCGATTCCTGCGCTGACCACAATCTTCTCGAGCCTAGGCACTTGGTGCACATTGCTCAAGGCTAATTCGGCCTGGAGTTCCTTGCGGTATTGATCCAGATACAAGGCTTTCAAGCGAGGAGTCGGAGCGGCGGATGCAGTTGCCTTCGCCATTAGTTGACCTCCTTGTTGTTCAGTTGCCGAGCAACGCGTACCTTAGCGCCCTCAGCATTAATAGTATAGCCAATGCGGCTCGTCGTGCCAGCTGCTTCGTCGACAACGAGAGCGAGCTTGCTCAGTGGCACTGGCACATGAATCTCCTTGGTACCACCACGTGGGTTAAGCTGGCTTGGCTTGACATGGCGGTGGCGCAGCCCCACACCCTCGACCAATGCAGTCTGCTGAGCGGGGTTAACAGCCAGCACCTTACCTGTCGTGCCTTTGTCGTCACCACTGATGATCTTGACGATATCGTCTTTTTTGATGCGCTGTGCCATTAGAGTACCTCCGGTGCCAAGCTAATGATCTTGCTGTAGCCAAGGTCGCGCAATTCGCGTGGCACAGGGCCAAAGACACGAGTTGCCTTGGGTGTTTTGTCGTCGTTGATAATGACGGCAGCGTTGTCGTCGAAGCAGATAGTGCTGCCATCTTTGCGGCGGATTTGGTCGCGAGTGCGTACCACCACCGCCTTAACGATAGACTTCTTCTTGACGTTGCCGGTTGGGCTGGCGTCTTTGACGCTAGCGACAATCACATCACCCACCCGAGCGTAGCGACGCCGAGTACCACCCAGCACGCGGATACACAAGATGGACTTTGCACCACTGTTATCTGTTACCTTAAGGCGAGATTCTTGCTGGATCATGCTGCCTCCTCTTCGCCTGCGTCATCGTTTTTGAGCTCAATCGAGCCCTGCGAGCGCTTGAGTACGGCGTCGAGCCGAAATGCTTTGCGCTTGCTGATCGGGCGCGTCTCAATGACCCGCACCGTATCACCAACATTGGCATCGTTTGTCTCGTCGTGAGCAGCATACTTACGGGTGACGGTGTATTGCTTGCCGTAAATAGGGTGTGTTTCGCGGCTGGTCACGGTCACCGTGATGGTCTTGTTGCCCGCGGCCGAGGAAACAACGCCGGTCAATGTCTTGGCCATTAGTTTGTTCCTTTCCGCTGATTAATTTCCGTTAGTATCTGCGCAATCTCTCGGCGATACACACCAAGGATCCGCGGGTTGGCGAGCTCACCTGCCCGGTGGCCACGCTGGGCCTCAAGCAGGTCGGCGCGCTTGGCGGCCAGCTCTTGCTGGAGTGTCTCGAGGCTCTTGACCTCTGTCGCAGGGACTGCATTCTCTGCCATCGCTAGGCCTCCTCTTTCTTAATAAAGCGTGTTTTGACAGGGAGCTTGTGGCTTGCCAGGCGCATTGCCTCGCGGGCGACATCCTCTGGCACACCCTTCATTTCAAACATCACCGTGCCATTCTTGACCTTCGCAACAAAGAACTCAGGGTTGCCCTTGCCGCCACCCATCTTCAGGCCCAGTGGCTTGCGGCTCACTGGCGTGTGCGGGAAGATCCGAATCCAGATCTTGCCACCACGCTTAACGTAGCGGGTCATTGCCTGGCGAGCTGCCTCGATCTGGCGGCTTGTGACACGCTCGTTGCTCAGGCTCTGCAGGCCGTAGTCACCAAAGGCAATATAGTTGCCCCGTGTGGCGTTGCCTCGGTTCTTACCGATGCGGACTTTGCGAAATTTTGTTTTCTTTGGTAGCAACATTACTTCGCACTCCTTTCACCCTTATAGATCCAGACCTTGACACCGACGATACCCACGCCAGGGCAGTTGGCCCGTGCGGTGTGAAAATCGATATCGGCCCGCAAGGTGTGCAGTGGCACCGAGCCCTCGATGACCTTCTCGCGGCGTGCCATCTCGGCATTGTTAAGCCGGCCGGCTACCTCAATGCGGATACCCTTTGCACCACTATTCATAGTGTTCTGGGCAGCCATCTTGACAGCACGACGGAAGTTAGCGCGGCGCTCGAGCTGGCGAGCAATATTCTCCGACACCAGCTTGGCACTGAGCTCTGGCCGACGAACCTCTTCAATATTGATACGGACTGGCAAGCTGGCGATCTTCTCGATTTGTCGCTTGAGCTCTGTCACGCCAGCCCCACCGCGGCCAATCACCACACCAGCCTTGGCAGTGTGAATTGCGATGGTAATCTGGTTTGGGCTGCGCTCAATCTCGATCCGGTCAATCGTTGGCCGGCTTGCATAGCGAGCTTCAATCAGCTCACGGATTTTGATGTCTTCTGCCAACCAAGCCGCAAAGTCGCGCTTGTTTTGGCCAAACCAACGCGAGCTCCAGTTTTTGTGGACTTGGAGGCGGAAACTGACTGGGTTTACTTTTTGGCCCATTTAGTTGTCTCCTTTCTTGGCTGTATCGGTTGCTTTGGCGGGTGCCTTCTTGACCTGCTTCTCCACACCACTCACCTCAACCAAGATATGGCTCGAGCGCTTCTGGAATGGCTGAGCCCGGCCGCGGCTGGCCGGCTTGTAGCGGCGCAGACGTGGGCCAGCAGTCACGCTAAGGCTGTGGATGTGCAAGCTGCGTGGGTCAAGGCCATGATTGTTGATGGCGTTGGCTTGGGCGCTGGCGATTGCCTTCTTAACAGGCAGTGCCGCGCGGCGCGGGGTGTGGTCAAGAATGACCAGTGCATCGGCCACACTGCGGCCACGCACCAGGCTAGCAACAATGCTTACCTTGCGCGGGGTCTGGTCTATACCCTTGATGTGCGCCCGAACGATGGCTGGTGCATCGCTCGACCCCTGTTGTGTCTGTGATGCGGCCATTACTTCTTATCCTTTCCACCGTGCTTGCGGAACTTACGGGTTGGGCTAAACTCGCCGAGCTTGTGGCCAACCATATTTTCTGTAATCAGCACCGGCACATGCACCCGACCATTGTGCACTGCAAAGGTGAACCCCACCATCTCTGGCGTGATCGTGCTGCTGCGGGCCCAGGTCTTTATCACGGTGCGGTCGCCAACTTTCAGCGCTGCCACTTTTTTGGCAAGCTTCGCGTCGACGAATGGGCCTTTTTTGAGTGAACGACTCATAGACTACCTCTTCCTCTTAGCTTCGTGACGACTGCGGACAATCATCTTATTAGTTGATTTGCGGCGGCGGGTCTTGAAGCCAATTGCTGGCTTGCCCCACGGCGTCTTCGGGATGCGGCCAGGGCCGGTCTTGCCTTCACCACCACCCATTGGGTGATCAGCCGGGTTCATGGCTTTACCGTGGACGCTTGGGCGCCAACCCATGCGGCGGCGGCGGCCAGCCGAGCCAAGCTTGACATTCTGGTGCTGAACATTACCGACTACGCCGAGGCTAGCTTCACATTCCAAGCGGAACCTGCGAACTTCGCCTGACGGCATACGCACCATAGCATAGTTGCCTTCTTTAGCCATCAATTGAGCCTTAGTACCAGCTGAACGAACCATTTGGGCGCCGCGGCCTGGATTAATCTCGATAGCGTAAATCTGCGTACCAACTGGAATACTAGCTAGCGGCATGCGGTTGCTGGTCTCGACAGGAGCGCTAGCGCCAGTTTTGATGACTGTACCTTTGGTCATGGCGGTATCTGCCAAAATGTAGTGGTATAAGTCGTGCTGATCTTTGACACGGGCGATGCGCGCGCTGCGACCTGGGTCGTACTCGATTTCCTCGACCATCAAGGTCATGCCAGCCGGCATCGCGTGATTGACCAAGCGATAGTGGCGCTTCACACCGCCGCCGCGATGGCGCACGGTGATTTTACCGGTGTTGTTGCGGCCCGCGCGCTGCTTGCCGGCTTTAATCAAGCTTTTCAACGGTTTGCGAGTCGTGATGTCGCTCAAATCCTGCGAAGTCATGCCGCGACGAGCCGGAGTAGTCGGTTTGTAAGCTTTGATTGCCATTACTTATTCTCCTCCTTGACTTCCTCTTCAAATACTTTGATTTTGCCTTCGCTCAAAACGACGTAGGCTTTTTTGCTGTCCTGGCGATGCGTCGTGCCCGGATAGCGGTTTTTGCCGCGGCTATAGCGCACCGCTTTGCCTTTTTGGACTAGCGTGGTGACTTTAGCGACTTTCGTGCCGTCGAACTGCGACTCGACTGCGGCTTTGATTTCGTTTTTGTTGGCGCTCATCGGCACATCAAACACGTAAGTGTTTTGGCTAGAAACCAAACGATAAGCTTTTTCGCTCACGCGCGGAGTGACAAGTACGAGTTTCATTACTTAACCTCCTTTGGATTGAGCCAAGCGTCGACCGCTTTCACAGCAGCCGGCGTCATGATGATTTGGTCAGCATTCAAGATGTAGTATACGCTCAAATACTGGGCGCGAACCAAGAGGGCGTTTTGCAAATTGTTCGTCGCGCGCATCAGTTCGGGCGTTTTTTCGTCGACTACCAGCAAAACGCGGCGGTCGCGCTTGAATTTTTGGCCGGCGATAAACTTCGCGATTTCGGCAGTTTTGCCAGTCGTTTTGATATCGCTCACCGTGATTTTCTTGGCTTGGTTCGCCAGCGTCAACGCTTGGCGCAGCGCCACGCGCTTACTGGTTTTCGACAGCTTCAGTTTGTAGTTTTCGTTGCCGCGCGGCCCGAAAACGACACCGCCGTGGCGCCAAATTGGGTTGCGCGTACTGCCGAAGCGAGCCCGCCCCGTCCCCTTTTGCCTCCACGGTTTTTTACCGCCGCCACGCACCTCGCCGCGCGTTTTGGTGGTTGCACTTGCCTGGCGGCTGTTCGCGAGGAACGAGTCGTACGCGAGCTTTAACAGCTCGTGATTTGGCACATCAACACCAAATACTTCCTTCGGCAAGGCTGCTTTTGCTGGCTTGGTTGATTCAGCCATTACTTAGCACCTCCTAATACGATTAAGCCCTTTTTCGGACCTGGCACCGCGCCCTTGACACCGATTAGGTTGTCTTCCGCCGAAATGTACGCAACTTTCAGGTTCTTCACCGTTACCTGCTCTGCGCCCATGCGACCCGGCATACGCTTGCCTTTGAAAATTTTCTGCGGGTACATGCTGCCGATTGAACCGACTTTGCGCGTGTTACCCTTGCCGCCGTGCGTTTTGCGGTGGCGTTTGAAGTTGTGGCGCTTGATTGTACCAGCGAAACCTTTACCTTTGCTGATACCGGTAGCATCCACGATGTCGCCGAGCTCGAACTCAGTGACATCCCACGCATCGCCGACCTTTACCTCGCCCAGGTCGTCGACACGAAATTCCCGAATTTCTTTCGGGGTTACACCGGCTGGCTTGACATGACCAGCCACGGCCTTGCTCAGGTTCTTACCCGCACCATACGCTACCTGGACTGCGTTATAGCCGTCAGTTTCGACGGACTTGACCTGAGTCACAGTCACAGGTCCGGCTTGAATCAGCGTAACCGGAGTTACGACACCATCTTCGCCGATGATTTGGGTCATACCAATCTTGGTACCGAGAAGTGCTTTCATTGCCCTCTTGCTCCCATGTAAAATCCCCGGCGACTAGCAGTATCTTGGTACCAACGCTGCATGGCTACACGCTTTGCTGGCCAAGACTTACCAATTCGTCCTGGGATGAGTTGCTATTACGTAATAAATTACGGCTACCATAGTACCATAGAATGGAGCAAGAAAGCAAGAGGGCAAGCGCTCTAGCCGTTTGGCTCGGAACGCTCGCCCATGTCCTTTCTCATCAATCACTACACCTCATCTTAAGAGAGACTGTGCCGCTACCATCTCACTAGTTCTAGCTACCTATGATAACGTAAGCGATACCTCTACTGGTTCAATGCTCTGTTAGCCGCTAATGCTCCATTGACACCATCTGTATGCTTCGTGGCAATTTCCATCTTGTGCCATGTGCCATCAGGTTGTGGGAAAGCAGCCTCTTTTGGGACTTCACCTGCACCAAAGTTATCTTCTGCCTTATGGAACTCAATACATTGAGTGACCACCAAGCCACTCTCCTTCACTGCATTAACACCATTACCATCAGATGTTGTGATAAAGTTGATGTCACTTTGTGGCACTTCGTTGATTTGCTCTGGATCATGAGTCGCTGTGTAGAGTTTTACGTCAGCTGCTGGATTCTTCCTGACCGCACCTGGCTGGCTGCACGACGGGTCACCCTTAACCGTTGCCAGCGGTAGAGCATACGTATCACCACTGTTAGCATCCAGCTTTTTACTAACGTAACCTGGCGCAATCCATACTGGGCCCTCAACTTCATCAGCCCAGCTGGCATAACTAGTAGGGCTAAAGTCTGCTGCTGTCGCACTGTCTGTGCTGGTTTCTGCTGGTCGTGCTTGTTCCTGCGCGCCACAGCCAGGCAGCCCAGCCGCCAAAGCCAATGCTGCAATAGCACCGAGCGGTTTGCGGAACCCATGCCAATTTTCTTGAGTTGATGTTGGTAGTGTTAATTCGTGAGACATGGGCCGCTCCTTCTCCGTTATTAGTATGTCGTAGTAATTATGTATTGTAATACTGCTTTGTGCTAATTGCAAATCGGTGGATCAGTTGCTGCTGTGTATATCACCCACTATGCTACAATATAATGCATTAATGCGTCACTCACCCTCTTCACCTACCTCTGTCGATACGTGGCTGGCTGCGGCGGCTGCCCAGCTACGGACGGCTGGTATTGCCAGCAGCTGGCTCGATAGTGAGCTCTTACTAAGCCATGTGCTGCAGCAGCCTCGGCACTGGCTGCACGCCCACGGCGATAGCGTGCTCTCACAGGCGCAACAGACACATACAGAGCAGCTCCTTGCCCGCCGCCTCCAGCATGAGCCACTGGCCTACCTGGTGGGGCACAAGGAATTCTACGGGCGCGATTTCGTCGTTTCACCCGCGGTGCTGGTGCCCCGGCCCGAGACAGAGCAGATGATTACTCTCTTGCTGCAACTCATTCAGCCCACTCAGTGCACCATTGCCGATGTTGGCACTGGCAGCGGCATTCTCGCCATTACAGCACAGCTCGAGCTCTCACAGTGCCAAGTTGATGCGTACGACATCAGCCCCAAGGCCCTCGCCATTGCTCAGCACAACGCGCAGCAGCACGACGCTACCTCTGTTAACTGCATCCAGAGCGACCTCCTCGCGGCAGCGCAGCAGCGTTATGATGTCATTCTTGCCAATCTCCCCTACGTCAGCCCCACCTGGCAGCGCGACGACCGCGAGACAGCGCACGAGCCAGCTCTGGCGCTCTTTGCCAAGGATGATGGGCTCGCGCTCATCTCTGCCCTCCTTGCCCAGACGGAGCAGTGGCTCGCACCCAGCGGCCTACTCATCCTCGAGGCCGACCCCTGCCAGCACTCACGCATCATCGCTCGCGCCGCCATGCACCAGCTCACTCATGTGCGGAGCGAGGGGTATGCGCTGGCCTTTGCCAAGCAGTGCTAAGCATGACCTAGCCAGCTGCAGCGCACGCTGACCCATCTGCTCTACCGTATCCACAGCTGTTCGCGGCCAACGCTCGGGTCGCAACATACGATCTACTTTGTCGAGTTCTTGGTGGGTGTAATAGTCTGGTGATTGGATTGTTGCTCGCTGGAGCAGCGCATATACATCGGCCAGCTCTTGGTCATCTACCTCTGCTGGCTGCACCTCATCCTGTGATATAAAGGCATCATCCAGCTTGGTATAATCATACTCACAGCAAAATACCTGCGGCTCAGCCAGCGATACATCGCTATGGTCAGGTGCGTCAAGGTAGTACGACCGCACTGCGCCAGCATACGCGCCATATTTATCCACCTCGTAGATGACAATATGCGGGTCGTGCACCCGGCTATCTTTATCCAGGGCAGCCCGAGCACTCAGGGTAAGGCGCTGCCCATCATCAGTTTTGTGGCCAAAGTATACACTGCGCACCTCACCACCGTCGTAGCGCTGCCGGTCAGCCGCACCACGTCGGCGCGCACTTCTATACTGGGTAGTAATAATATCCTGGACGACTGCGGTGAGCTGCTCAGCCAATAAGCCCGGCTGCTCGTGCTGACCTGGCGGTGCAAACTCAGTGCCAGTATTAGTTACGTGTGACGCGAGACGCAAATCATCGCCCGCGCGGGGTGTTGTGTTGTATGTCATATTGTTCTCTCTGTGTGTTAGATATACTTCCCTTTTAGCATACTATAGAAGGATAGCTTCGTGCAAATAACAGAGGTGAGCAAATGAACGTCCTTATACTATATTCAGAATAGCTTTACTATAGCTCTCTGTACTCTGCCGTTGCGAGCAGTTCGCGCAGCTTTAGAACTAAAAACCACCCATCAGCTGGGTGGTTTCTTGTTGCTATTGCTCAATACGCCGTGATTATTTGATCGATGTGATCATAATACGGCTGTATTGCTGGCGGTGGCCACGCTCTTTGTGGACGCGCTTTTTGGCTTTGTAGCGAATGACGCGGATTTTGTCGCCCTTAACGAGCGCTTCCACGACCTCGGCCTTGACCTTGACGCCTGCAACGTGCGGCGTACCAACAGTGGTCGTCTCGCCATCGATGGTCAGGAGTGCATCGGCTTCGAGCGCTTTTGTGCCGTCCGGGAGGCGGTCCACCAGGAGGGTCTCTTTTTCGGCGACAAGATACTGCTTGCCGCCAAGCTGAATGACTGCTTTCATCTGATTCCTTATATCATTAATACTTCCGACTGATTGTAGCAGAGACGGCGGCGGATGTCAAAGTTGGTATATCCAACTATCATTACTCACCAGCCGCTGCACCACCGTTGGTAGCTCTGCCTCGCTGCGCCATAGCTCCGTCCGCGTGGCAATGAGCTGGTCGCTCAGGTAGCTCTGCTGGCCCACGCTGTGGTGCTGCGCCAGGGCGATTGGCTTGCCCAGCGCCAGTGCCGCCCCTACCTCCATGAGCATCCCCTCGCTGCGCCGTGGCGATGCTTGGACTACTAGCACCATGTCGTACTGGGGTAGCACGCTCAGCGCACGGCGGATGAATTCACCTGGCGTATGGTAGCTAGGCCAGGCTGGGTCGAAGAGATTGCAATACACCGCGCAGCCCACCTGCTCGAGCGCTGCCACCACTGTGCGCATCCGTGCCCGCACCACCGCCTCGTCCTCACCCGTAAAGGCATAGGAGCAAAAGACAGCGGGCGGAGTGGCTGGTGGAGCGGAGTTCATATATTAGTAGTATACGCTACTAATAGCGCTGCAGTATATCTCTGAGCAACTTTCTCTACTACTTTGCCACTAGGCGGCTAGTCTCACGTCTTGACGAGCCGCTCATATATTGATATATATATATTAACCTTTTGCAATCCCGCAAAGGGGTCGGACTTTTTCAGGAGAGGAAGAACGATGTTTTTCAACATCTTCGTGATCGCTATTTCGATGACAGCACTTGCTCTCGCGCGAGTACGTTTGCTGGAATATATCAAAAAGTGCCGTTGGGGTAGTGTTATCTTCTTCGGCTTTATATGTGCAGTGAACATCGCCAATATTGCGTTCAACCTTGACAAAATTGTCGTGGCTCACATAAACTTCAGCATCTCTCATAGAATTACATTGGTGTGTTGTATCATTGCAGCTCTCACTGCAATTACCATACTGCGCACTATACGAGACCTCAGAAGGAGGAATGACACAGAGGAAGTAATCATTGTAGTCACATCTCAATAAAAGTCCGCTCTCACCACTCACCGTCGAGTGCGCTGCATTCCGGTGAGTGGTGAGCTAACCTTGTTTATACGTAATATATGGCGCTTTGGCGCTATTTTTCTTATTTTTCTCACGATTTTTGCCTCTGTTGCAAGCCGATTTTTCACAAATCTTATTTCACATCCTGTCATATCTATGCTACGCTGGGTAGTATGAGTATGAAGAGACTCGTGTATGGCATAGCTGGTACAATGATCGTCTTCGCAGGCGCGGGCGTCATCGTAGCAGCCCAGCCAAAGAGTGGTTCGTCAGCGCCTGCATACAATACAACAAGTGCAACAACCGGTGGACATATGGCCAAGGCATTAGCGCCGTCCGACCAGCCATCCGCGCAGACACTCGCACAGCGCAACCAAGCTATCAAAATAATCATCGCTTCTAACGCTTCTCCCAAGGCTATCAAGCCAGCGTCGAAGCCCAGTGAGACACCAACGCCAACGCCAGCAGCTGAGCAAAAGCCAGCCGCAACCAATGGCGCCTCGTCTGGTTCGAATACGCGCTCAAATAACAATGTTCAAGGGAGTAACCTGTCTAACAAGAAATCAAACTCAAATTCTAACTCCAACACGCCATCGCCGGAGTTTGTCGACCGCGTCTTTGCGACGGTCAACAAGGAGCGGGCAGCCCGTTCGCTCGGTACGGTGCAACGCATTGAGCAAATCAACACGAGCTCGCGCGCTCAGTCGGCCTACAATGCGCAGATCAACCAACTCAGTCACGAGGGCGGGACAGATCGCCTCAAGCAAAATTATACCTGCCGCGCCAGTGGTGAGATTCTCGAGCTCGTGCCGATCTCGTACAATGAGCAACAAGCCACGGATGTATGGATCAATTCCCCACCACACAACAAGATCATGTTCTCAAGTGACTACGACAAAGCTGGCATTGGCCTGACGCAAAAAGGCGACCAATATTACATTGCTATGCAGTTCTGCCGCTAGGAAAGGATAAGCAAGAATATCTGAGAGAAACACTGCTCAAAACAGAGAAGAACCAGCCATCATGGCTGGTTTTTACTTTTCAGAAGAACGTCGACCTTAGTGAATCTCAAAGTCCTCCTTGGTAATTTCACACTTTTTATCGTTCCTTCTCTTGAAGCTAAAAGCTGACGACACTCCCAAGAGTGACCTCAGTACTAAAATAAATACTAGTTATGCAACCAATTCTTGATTCTACCTGCCTGAAGTGGTAGAAGGGCGGTTGGGATTAAGAATGCGAAGCTTTGCAATCCAAATCACTTCAGCTCACCATCAAGCGACTCCGCCCCATTCAGAACCCTCCAGAGCTCTCGCACTTCGGCGCCACTCACCACTTGATCGCCTCGGCCGATCCGTTGGCTCTCACCAATCGTGCACGTGGCAGGCTGGCCACTATATGCCGAGCTAATCAGTGAGCGTACCACCCGCTGTCGATAGCCTTCTGTAATAATGCGATAGCGCAGCTGCTCTGAGCCACTCACCAGGCTTACCTCGTGTGTTGTCGCAGCTATCGCATTGTCGCTTAGGTTCGGCTGGATTGGCTCACGCCAAAATGTCGCCGTCTCGATATCCGCCTGCAACCGCGAGCCATCGGCATACGGCGCTATGAGCCTGAGGATGGCACGACTCTGGCCTGGAAACAGAGGCGAATCAGCCCCTTCTACTAGCGTTGTCTCATCTACTCGGCTACCATGCATGCCCACCCGGTCAGCAAATTTCGTCATCATATGCAAGGCAATCTGGCTTAGCTGCGCCACTGCCGCCGCTTGGTCGGCTGCTGTCACTCGTTCGCGCGGGGTGTCTTCCAGTGCGCAAAATGTTTCTTGGGCTCGAGTTCGTGCCATCTATCTGTCTTTCTGTCGCAGTACGCGGCGCATTATATTAGTAATAAAACAAAGGCTGTCTTGGCAATTGAATAATCTCATACCTCTCTCATACATCCTCTTCTAAGCTGCTACAGAAATTGCCATCATAGATTAAGCTGTATGGTACTGATGGTGATCAGCAGCTGGCCCTGCGCTGCCAGATAAGAAAGAGATGGTACATGAGAGAAGAGAAGTGTGCAGCTTAACCTGCGCTACGCTACTCAATCGTCTTCTCAAACACCGTTGTATTATAGATCGTCGCGCCCTTGTGGAGATAAAAGCGGTGGGCAGCTTGGCGCTTGGGGTTGGAGGTGAAGGTAAGTTTGGTAGCACCGTGCTGCCGGCCCCAGCTCAGCATCGCATCCCACAGCCGTGAGCCAACCCCCTTGCCCTGCACTGATGGGTCGGCTACGAAGTCATCGAGGTAGATCTTACGCCCGGCGATTGGCCCTACCAGCAATGCGAGCGTTGCCATGCCCACCACCTTGCCATCAAGACGAGCCAGGAGCAGAACTTGATTCTCAGCAGCGATCACTGCTTCTAGTGCCTGACCTAAAGCGTCCATCGCCGCTGCATTAGGAGTTGTCTGAGTAGTTGGCACGATTGTTCCGGCTTGGTGCAGCACATCGCCCAGTGCTGCGATTGCCGCCACATCAGCTTGGCTGACGGCGGTTGCCTGTTCGATTATGAGTTCTTCCATATATCGATTATACTACACGTATGAACCAGCGTATACTCACCCTCCGCGATGCGCTTGCCGCTCACCCGCCGCGCATCGCCTACCCAGAAGGCACCAACCCCATTATCCTCAGCGCTGCGCGCCAACTGGCCGATTGGCAGGCCGCGCGGCCTGTGCTTGTGGCAGACAGCCCAGCAGCCATCAGGCAAGCCGCTGCCGATGCAGGCATCTCACTCGATGACATAGAGATTATGACGGTACCCCACCAACACGATACTCCATCTGCAAATACTACTGGCACACCTCCCTTCACCCCACTCACCTACGCTGCCCAGCTGCTCCACGATGGCGTGTGTGATGCTATGGTGGCGGGCATCGACCACCCCACCGCTGCGGTGCTACGCGCTGCGCTGAAGGTCGTTGGCCTGGCGCCGGGGGTGCGCTATGCATCGAGCTTCTTTGTGATGGATCTGCCTCACTTCACTGGCGGAGAGGATGGCTTGCTTATCTTTGCCGACTGTGGGATGAACATCGCACCAGATGCCGCTGGCCTAGCCGCCATTGCCGAGGCCAGCGCCTTGAGCGCCACCCACCTTGGCTGGCAGCCCCGCATTGCGCTGCTATCGTACTCCACGCTGGGCAGTGCTGGCGGCCAGAGCGTCGAGACGATTCGCCATGCTCTCGCAGAGGTACAAGCCCACCAGCCAGAGCTTCTCATTGATGGTGAACTCCAGCTTGACGCGGCTCTCGTCCCCGCTATTGGCCACAAAAAAGCCCCTATCAGCCCCGTCGCTGGCCAAGCAAACGTCCTCGTCTTCCCCGATCTCAACTCCGGCAACATTGCCTACAAGCTGGCCGAGCACCTGGCTGGTGGCCACGCCTACGGCCCTATATTGCAAGGCTTTGCGCGGCCAATCAGCGACCTCTCGCGTGGCTCGAGTGTGGATGATGTGATTGGTGCGAGCTTGATTGTTGGTAGCATGGCGGCTGAATAAATTGTGGAGTTCATTCACGCAGGCTGGCGGTTTATTACTTGCTTTTTGCAACTGTGTGTCGTGCCGCACTTCTCTCTCACCCTCTCTTTGTAGCAATTTTTTTGGTCTGCATATTGCCCTCACTCGACACAAAAAACACCCTTCTACTGCTTACTTTTTCTACCGTCTCACAGCATAATGACCGATCTTTTTTGCTTGCATATTGCAAGCAATATATCTCCCTCTTTGTGAGATTCATACCCATAAATACCCTACTATCAAGCAGCGCACAACACTATTCTCTCCGCACAATATACAATTATATTGAATATAAACAAAAAGTATTCAACAATATATTGTATAATCGATCCAAACACTCCTGTCTACTATACAATCAGTATTCTGACGTATATTGCCTGCTATGAATAAAATTAGTGTTCGATTCATTAATATAACAGTGGTAGAAATTGCACAAAATCTTATCTATGAGATTGCAAAAATTCGCGCAGTGCTGCAATTGGTTTGATAGTAGGATACGTCGTTGCATCTTCTTCTGGCGATAGCTCAGCGCGCGTCCGGCCATCGTAGCCATCTGGGCAAAATATTTTGTCCCAACCAAAGCCACCATCGCCACGCGGATGCGCTGCGATACTACCAGGTAGCTCACCGCGAAAAATGTGCATCTCGTGGCCATCATAGTAACCAAACACACCTACCGCCAGTGCCGATCGATCATCAAATCCATCAAGCATGCGGCATAATTTTTCCAATCCATCTAGTACCTCGACGAAGAACTTAATGAATGGGCCAGGTAACCCATTCAGCGCCACAAATCCCAGCGACACATCTTCCACAAGGACTGGCTGCTGAGCAATCTCATACGCTTCACGCACTTTATGTCGAACAACCTCCTCGGGTGAGGACGATTGAATTTCTACCAAATCAATCTTGCGATGTTCTAGCGGCATACCAAGCATGTGCGCGAGATAGTCGGCTTTGTGCTGGTTACCCGTGATGAATAATGGTTGCTGCATGATACTT
>ERZ772964.311-NODE-311-length-23285-cov-4.14141_pt1 | contig 23285 bp, 20 predicted proteins | sample MGYA00580675_ERZ772964 | MGnify/ENA primary metagenome ERZ772964 (study PRJEB29015, sample SAMEA2737941) | human oral metagenome | biome: human oral; feature: human-associated habitat; material: dental | place: China | collected 2139 ... | reverse complement strand
AGAGTCGATGGGGCGACCTCTGCGGGGTCGCGAAGGACCACGACTGTGTGCGGGGCCGGGTGCTCCGGGTCCGCCTGGCGCTCCTCGTACAACTCAATGAGCTTATGTAAAGAGGCGTTCGCGAGGGCGATGGCGCCGATGTTCGTTCCTCCGGGGACGACGAGGACGCGTGGCTCGGGCATCATGACTCCTTGTACGACTCGTGAGACTGCTGGAAAAAGATTTGTCTGTCAACAATATGCCGCTCTCGCTTCGAAAACTTGAGGAAGGCGGAAAAGCACGAATCTGTGGCCGATTCCCCAAGGAGAGAACACAGGAGAAACCGCGTCTTTCGTGTCTTTCACACCCGCAGCGCGACGGGGCGCGCCCCGAGCAGCTCTGGTCTGCGCGTGCAGAAGCGGGCCTGAAAGGGCCCGCGTTCGTGCAGAGGGAGGGCACTTCCCCGGAGAGCGGGCGGGGACTTCCCCGGCGGTCGAGGCTACCCCGCGAGCGGCGCTCGCTGAGAAGTAGCTCGCTTAGAAGTAGTAGGGGTGAGCGCTCCAATCCGGTTCTCGATGCTCGAGGAAGGCATCACGCCCCTCCTGAGCCTCCGAAGTCATATACGCCATACGAGTCGCCTCGCCTGCGAACACCTGCTGACCCGCCATGCCATCATCAGCGAGATTGAAGGCGAACTTCAAAAGGCGGATCGCCTGCGGCGATTTCCTCGCGATCGTCTTGGCCCACTCGAGGGCCGTGTCCTCCAACTGCGCATGCGGGACGGAGGCGTTGACCACTCCCCAACGCTCAGCCGTATCGGCGTCGTAGCGCCCCGCAAGGAAGAAGATCTCACGAGCCCTTTTATCCCCGACCTGGCGGGCGAGCAGAGCCGAGCCGTAGCCCGCGTCGAAACTGCCGACATTCGCGTCGGTCTGCATGAAGGCCGCATGCTCTTTCGAAGCGATCGACAAATCACACACGACATTCAAAGAATGACCTCCGCCTGCCGCCCACCCGGGGATCACGGCGATCACGACCTTCGGCATGGTGCGGATGAGGCGCTGCACCTCGAGAATATGCAAACGCCCGGCCCGTGCCGGATCAACCTGCTCGCGCCGGGTTTGAAGATCCGCGTCGGCGTTGGCGCCCTCGACCTCGTAACGGTAGCCGTCATTGCCGCGCACCCGCTGGTCGCCGCCCGAGCAGAAGGAATAGCCTCCGTCCTTCGCGCTGGGACCATTGCCCGTGAGGATCACCGCCGCAACATCACTCGTCATTCGCGCATGATCGAGGCATCGGTACAGCTCATCGACGGTTCCAGGCCGGAAAGCATTACGAATATCGGGGCGGTCGAAGGCGATGCGCACAACGGGCAGATCCTCCCCAAGGGGGCGCCCGTCAATCTCACGGCCGCGAGAAATCCCCCGGTGATAGGTGAGGTCGTGAAGGTCGAAACCAACGACTTCACGCCAACGATCCGGGTCGAAGGTGTCGGAAACGAAGGGGAGTGCACTCATGGGTTCAGGGTAGGCGATCCGCCTGAGCTCTTCTTGCCCTCGCCCGCTACTCTTCGTCCATGACCTCCCTCCTCGTGCCGATTCTTGCAGCCTCGCCGCGCGCCACCGCTTTCGCCCTCGATTGCGCTCACGCCCGAGCCCGAGGACGTGCCTGGATCGCTGATTTCGACACCGATCCGAAGAGCGCTGTGGAAGAGGCCGGGCTGCTCGTCCTCGCCCTCGCCCACGGGGCTCAGGGGGCTTCGGTGCGCGGGCGCGTGCTCGGGAACGTTTCTGATCTTTTCACTGATGCTCCAGCGCAAGACAGGGGACTCGGCATTGAGACAATAGGGCGCGAAGGGGCTGGGACGGAGAAAAGTGGCGTTGAAGCACGTGCCCCTGAGAGCGCTGGCCTTGAGGGAAGGGGCGTTGAGGGAACGAGGCGCGATGTGCAGAGCGCGTCCCGGATCCTGTGTGTGTCGACCACGCCCACAGCCTCGTTCGCGGTCCAACGCTGGCACGCGAGCTCTTGGGAAGCGGGCTACCCCCTTGGAATCCGCGAAGCCCAGGAGTTCAACGAAACACTTCAGGGCTTGAGGGAAACACTCCTGAGGGGACATGAGGTTCCCCGAGGAGCAGGGGATGGGGAAAGACAAGAGTGGACAAGAAGCGGGGATCTGCCTCGGATTCTCATCGCAGACTCGAGTATCGAAGAGGAGGAGCTGTTCCCCCTTGTCGAGGAGGGCATGCAGGTGATCCTCGACTATTGCGAGGATGAGGGCGATGAGGGAGTCCTCGACTCGGGATTCCTCGTCGATCGGATCTCCCGAGCGGGCCGCCACACACAAGCGCTTACCGGAACGCCGGGCCCGCTTTTCAGCGGTGTCGCCCCCACCCTGAAAAGAGCGATGGACCGCCTCCTCGACCCTCCTCCCGCTGCCAGAAGCCTGCAAGCCCGCGCATCCCTCCTCGTCGAGCAGGGCGAAGAGGAAGAAACAATCGCCCTCCACCCCGCAGGAGGGGCGGCAATCACCCGTGAGCCCTGCGGCACGGGAGCCCTATGGCGCATTGGAAGCGTCCTGGATTCAGCGACGAGACGCGGCCTGCTCAGCCTGGTCGGCGCCTACGCGAGAGTACAGCCGAGCAGGGCCGATCTGCCCGATGGGATTGAAGCGGCCCAAAGGGGCGGGATGCTGCTGCTCATCAACCATGCGGATCGTGCGCGCGAGATCTCCGGGGTGTTCGGAACTGATCGGGTGAGTGGGAGCCTGTGCACAGGGCATGTCGTCCTCGGACGTTCGGGCGCCATGGCCGTGGCGGCACTCTGAAACACAGGCAGGTGCAGGAGCATCGGCACAGGCCGAGCGTTTTCACGAGCAAGGAGAACCAGCCACCGCCTCGATGACTACACACCCACTCGGGAACCGTCCGAAGCGCCCCAGAGCCGGTTTCACAGTTCTCACGAGTCGCGTGTCGCTGCCTCGGGCACAATGGACGCATGAAGAATCACGGCGCAGCCCTCACTCGCATCCCCCTCGAAGAGCTGTCCGCACCCGTTCGCCGCGTCCTCGGCGCCGTTGATGACCTCCTCGTCCACTCCCTGAAGATGAACGTCCGATTCCGACAACTGAACAGGCGAGACGGTCTTCTCCTGCACGGCCCCTTCGGCTGGGCCGAAGCATCCCCCTTCTGGGACTACGATCCCAAAGAATCTGCGAACTGGCTGGCCGCAGCGCTCGCCCATGCGAACGAAGAACGCCCCACGCCCCTACGAGAGCGCGTTCCCGTCAACGCGACGATCCCCGTGATCACCCCCGAAGAGGCGTACAAGAAGATCCTCCACTCCGGGGGCTGTGCGACAGCAAAAGTGAAAGTCGCAGACCCAGGCACACCCCTCCATGAGGACATTGAACGAGTCCGGGCCGTCGCCCTCGCCCTCAAAGAAACAGTCGGTGAAGCGGCTCGGGTGCGCGTCGACGCGAACGGCGCCTGGGACGTGGACACGGCGATCAGCGCGATCAACGCCCTCGAGGAAGCGGCCCGCGACGCCGGGGGACTCGAATATGTCGAGCAGCCCTGCTTGAGCGTGCCAGAACTCGCTCAAGTCCGATCCGCAGTGAAAACCCCCATCGCCGCCGATGAATCGATCCGGCGCGCCCCAGACCCCCTGGCAGTCGCCCGCGCCGGTGCCGCAGATGTCGCGATCATGAAAATCGCTCCCCTCGGCGGCATCCGCCGAGCCTTAAGAATCGGAGAGGAGAGCGGACTGACGCTCGTCATCTCCTCCGCCCTCGAATCCTCAATCGGCCTGGCAGCCGGAGTGCACGCCGCCGCCTGCCTGCCCGGTGAGCCCCCCGCCTGCGGTTTGGCGACCGGAGGATTCTTCACAGCAGACACCGTCTCCGAGCCCCTTCGCGTCGAGGATGGACACCTGCCCCTGCGTGAACTCGAACCCGATCTGAGCCTGCTCGAAGGGCCCGGAGTCGCCCCCGAACTGAGCGAACAATGGCTGCACCGACTCGACGCCATGTGCGCCCACCTCGACGAGAAACGAAGCGAGGAGAAACGATGAGCCACCCCGCTGAAAAGCTCGCCCGCGCGATCCTCGCAGCCCTCATCTGCGCGGGAGTGAAAGACGTCGTGTACTGTCCGGGCTCGCGCTCAGCCCCCTTCGCCTATGCGCTTGACGCCGCCTGCCGAGCCGGTCATCTGCGCGCGCATGTGCGACTCGATGAGCGTTCCGCAGCCTTCCTCGCCCTCGGATTGTCAAAAGCCGGACGCAGTGAAGAGGACGGGGCGGAATCAGAGCCCGAGCTTTCCATTCCGAGGCCCTGCCTTCGCCCCGCACCCGTCGCAATCATCACGACCTCAGGAGGGGCCGTCGCCGAGCTTCACGCCGGAGTCGCCGAAGCGAAGCATTCGAGGCTCCCACTGCTCGTCATCAGCGCCGATCGGCCCGCCGAAATGCGAGGAGTCGGAGCCTCACAGACCACCAGTCAGCCCGGAATCTTCTCCTCCCACGCCCTGGAAGTCCTCGACCTGCCCGCAGAAACAGCCCCCGATCAGAGCCTGAACGCCAGGGTCCGCCGTCTGCTCGCCCACGCCGAGGGCATCCCCACAGGAACCCCCGGCCCGGTCCAACTCAATGTCGCCTTCCGCGAGCCCCTCACCCCCGAGGGTGGTTCCATCACTCCAGCGCCCTTCCTCCTCGAGAGAGAATCCACGAAAGTTCTTCGCGCCCCCACACCCCGGGTCGAATGGAAGGAAGCCGTCAGGGAGGGGATGCGCACCCTCATCCTCGCCGGAGATGGAGCCGACCCGGATGCTTCCATCTGGGCGTCGCAGGCCGCACTTCCGATCCTCGCCGAGCCCTCGAGCGGCCTCGCCTGGGATGAGAACGCCATCCCCTACCAGCAATCCCTCCTGTCCGGGCCCCTCGCCCGAAGCGTCGAACAGGTGATCGTCACGGGACGGCCCACCCTTTCGCGCCCCGTGTCCGCACTCCTCGCCCGCACAGACCTGCGGCTCGTAGTCATCGACCCCTCTCCAGAATGGACCGATGTCTCAGGCAATGCGGCCCTTGTCGCGCCGGGGCTAAGCGCACCATGCAAACCGGTCACCTGCGACCAAGGCGCATGGCGTGAACAATGGCGCGAGGCCGCCCTCGAAGCGGGGGAGAAGATCAACCGCCTCATCGAGGACGAACCCCTCTCGGTCCTCGGCATTGCCCACACCGTGATGGCTAAGGACACACGAACCCTGCTGCTCGGCGCCTCCAACTCCGTGCGCGCCGTCGACCTCGTGGGCCGGGCGAGCGCCAAACGCCTCGTGGTCGCCAACCGTGGGCTCGCAGGCATTGACGGGACCCTCGCCACCGGGATCGGTCTCGCCCTCGGACGAGGGGAGGCGGTGACGATCCTCCTGGGTGACTTGGCGTTCTGTCACGACGCCGGGGCGCTCGCAATCCCCGCAGAGGAAAAGACACCCGACCTGCTCATCATCGTCGCCGACGATTCGGGCGGGGGGATCTTCGCCGGACTCGAGCACGGCCTTAAGGAGAACGCGCCGACTTTTGAACGCTGGTTCGCAACCGCCCAGCCCACCTCCATCCGAGAGCTCGCCGCCGCCTATGGTGCCGACTACCGAGAAGCACACACGAGAGCCGAAGTGAGTGAACTCATTGGCGAGGACGGGAAGGGGATCCGGATCCTACGAGTCCCCTGCTCCAGGCCGAGTGCGCTCGCGGCTGTGAAAGCGGTGTGTCGACAGGGGTGAAGGCCCGCGCCCGATGCGGGCCGAGGTGAGGCCGATAGCTGAGGAGTGAGACAGTGGCGTACAGGAAACATGCAGGCGAGTATCAGTGTTGAGGCAAGGAAGGCACCCATACTGTCTCCCATCAGCCGATAGGCAGTGAAAGAAGGACTTATGACAACGACCCCGCAATCTGATCCCTTAAATGCTCACAAGGGCTCTTCTTCGAATCCGCAGAAGAACGAGGATGCGGAGACGATGCACCTGCCTCTAACCCCGGAGCAGGCGGGTGCAGGGCGTGACGCGCAGCAGACCTCGGTTTTCTCAACTCCCTCCCCCTGGGTGCGCGGGAATGCTCACACGCAGGAGGGAGCGGCCTCCACTGTGCCCATGCCGAGGGCGGGCGCCCCCAGGGGTGCTCAGGCCCCTTCGCAGGGCGCCCCCAGCGGCGCTCAGGCCCCCTCCTTGGGTGCACCCCGTGCTGCTCAGGCCTCATCGGGGTCGCGACATGGGATGCCTGGGCAGGCAGGACACTCTGCCCGGACGGGGCAAGCCCCCTTCCCCGGGCCGAGCGCTCAGACAAAGCCCCTGAGCCCCACTCCTTCCACTCCCGCCTCGACCTCGGCCGCAGATTTTGCGAGCGCACAGCCCTGGCCGATGAGCCCTCAAGGGGCAGGAACGCCCATTGATTCGCAGATGAGTGCTGGTTCGCAGAGGAGTGGTGGTCCGCAGACGAGCGAAGAGACTTCTCCCTCCTCACCCAGGGGCACAGGCGGCAGCAAAGAAACGAAGAAAGGCCCCTCCTGGTTGGCCCTCTTCCTCGCGATGCTCCTGACCTCCGCTTTGACCCTGGGCGGATCCTGGGCGCTGTTCAATGGCAAGCCCCACGCCACGCCCCACACCTCGACAAACACCCAATCCGAGGGGCCCTCGACGGTTCAGCCAGTCTCAACCACCGGTGACAGCCCCGACTGGGCGGCTGTTGCGCGCGCCGTTTCCCCGGCGACTGTGACGATCAGTGTCTCCTCGAACTCCAGCTCCGGAGTCGGCTCCGGCGTCATCTACGACGCGCAGGGCGATATCGTGACGAACTACCACGTGATCTCCGCAGCCCTCGACGGTCAAGGAAGGATCACCGTGACCCTCGCCGATGGGCGCATGTACGAGGGAGAAATCCTCGGACACGATCAGACGACTGATCTTGCGGTTGTGCGCCTGAAGAACCCTCCTTCGGATCTGACCGTCGCAACCTTCGGCTCCTCCAAGGACCTTTCAGTCGGTGACGAGGTCATGGCAGTCGGCGCGCCCCTCGGCCTGTCGAACACGGTGACCACGGGCATCATCTCCGCTTTGAACCGACCGGTCGAGGTGTCCACCGAGAAATCAGAGTCCGAACAGCTTGATCCCAATGATCCCCTCAATCCGAATGACCCCTTCAATCAGCTCCCCGGAGTGCCCAACCCTCAAGCGGCCTCCTCAGAGTCGGTGATCACGAACGCCATTCAGGTTGACGCCTCCATCAACCCCGGTAACTCCGGGGGCCCGCTCTTCGATTCATCTGGCCGGGTCATCGGCATCAACTCCTCGATCGCATCGAACTCGAGCTCCTCAGACAAGGCCGGGTCGATCGGCCTGGGATTCGCGATCCCCGTCGACCTCGTTACTTCGGTCGCTGAGCAGATCATTCAGACGGGCACTGTTGAGCATGCGGTCCTTGGCGTCTCCGTGACGACGGGGCAGACCCAAGTCGATGGTTCGACTGTTGCCGGAGCCGAGGTCGCGGAGGTCTCTCGAGGCGGCGCGGCTGAAGCGGCGGGTCTGCGCAAGGGGGATGTGATCCTTGCGGTGAATGGCGAGTCCGTTTCCTCTTCGAAGCAGCTCACCGGTTATATCCGCCGCTACAAGAGCGGTGACTCTGTTGAGATCACCTACGTGCGTGAGGGTGTGAAGTACGACGTGACGACGACCTTGAAAGCGAAGCAGCAGTGAGTGCGTGAATGTGGTGCCCGTCCTCGGAATCGAGGGCGGGCACCGCGCATTGAGGGGACACTGCGCGTATTCACGGCGGGCATTGCCTTGGGGCGAGGGCGGGTGCGGGGCTTCTTGGGCCCGAGATACCCGGGCTGTGCGTGCTTTCGGCTGGTGTTCCTATGCCGTGGCGTCTACGCCCAAAGCGTCGAGCAGGGGAGCCATCTTCCTTCGAGTCTCCGCCAACTCCTCGCCCGGATCGGAGTCGGGCATGATGCCGCCCCCGGCGAAGATCCTCAGTGCCCTTCCCTCCTCCTCGAGCGCTCCGCAGCGCAGCGCAATACAGAACTCGCCTTCGCCGTTCGCATCAACCCAGCCGACGGGGCCGGAATAGCGGCCCCTTTCGGTGCGCTCGTGCTCTTCGAGGAGTTCAAGAGCAAGATCCCTCGGGGTTCCGCACACTGCAGCCGTCGGGTGCAGGGCCGCCACGGCCTCCAGAAGGGAGAGCTCACCTAAACGGGCTTGAACATCGCTCGCCAGATGCGCAACATTAGGAAGATCCAAGATGAAAGGGGTCTCAGGCACTTGCAGGTCGTCGACGATCGGGCGCAGCGCTGAGGCCACGGACTCGACTGCGAGCGTATGCTCGCGCAGATTCTTCTCCGACTCCAAAAGCTCGGCACCCCGCCCAGCGGGAGAGGTGCCCGCAAGGACCCGAGAATGCAAGACGCCATCGGCTGCGGAACCCAGCATCTCCGGGGATGCGCCGATGAGTGAATCCACGCAGAACCTCCAGGTCTGCGGGTAGAGAGAGTCGAGGCGTTCGAGCAGGTAGTGGGCAGTGATCGCAGAATCTGCGCGCACCAGCATGTCGCGGGTCATGACCGCTTTCGAAGCGTCACCGGCCCTCAGCCTCGCCGCGAGCGCCTCAACAGAAGCCCTCCACTCCCTTTGAGTCATGCGCCCCACATCGGTGCGCAGCCCACGCGGGGGCCTGGGGGATGAGGGAGTCGTGGAATCGAGGACTTCGAGGGGATCGAGCACCGGCGAGGACGAGGAGATGGAAACCGCCCAGCGCCCCTCAGGAGTGTCGATCAGGAGGAAACTCGGGACGATGAGCGTTGACTCTGTTCGAGCTGAAAAACCAAAAGAACCGAAGGCGATGGGAAAGGAAGGAAGAGCCCGCTCGAGGTGTGAAGCCGCTTCAGCCGAAGGAGAGTCGCCGGAAAGCGAGTCGCCCGAGAGTGGGGCGCGTGAGGCCCGCTCGTCCAACTCCCGGTCTTTCGAGTGTGGGCCATGAACATCCACACTCACGCTCGAGGCCGCGCGAAGACGATCCCACCAGGCCCCGGCCTCGCCAATCGCATGAACACCCGAGCCCTTCCATGCGGCTGCGCGCCCCCAGCCGACCATCTGACACCTGAAACCCAACCACGCCAGGGCTACAGCATCCTCGCGGGGGTCCTCGGGGAGGAAATGAAGCAGAGGAGTGTCCGCCCATTGCGTGCCCGCGAGCGAGACGGCTCTGGCGTGGAGGGACTCGGTCGTGGAGGCGTTCGGCATGGCGACCATCCTACGCGCGTGAACACCCGCCCACCCTCCTCAGCTTCTTCGCCACCCTGAGGTCAAGGGCCAGGCGTGGGATGATTGACCCATGATGCCAGCCGATTCCCCTGTCCTGCGTGCAGATCTGACCAAGGCGCCCAGTGAGATCGCCTCCATGTTCGACCACGTGGCCGAACGCTACGACCTCATGGACCTCATCATGACCGGCGGGATGGACCGCGTGTGGATGAAGGCCTTCCGCAACGCAGTTGCGCCCCTGCCAGGCGAGAAGGTCCTCGACGTGGCCGCAGGAACCGGAGCCTCTTGCGCGGTGCTCGCGAAAGCGGGGGCGGAGGTGACTGCCTGCGACCTGTCTGAAGGGATGATCGAGGTCGGACGTAAACGCCACCCCGATATTGAGTTCATCCAGGGCAATGCGATGGAACTGCCTTTCGAGGAAGCCTCCTTCGATGTTGTGACGATTTCCTGGGGTTTGCGCAATATTCCCGACCCGGAGCTGACTTTGAGGGAAATGGCTCGCGTCGTGCGTCCCAAAGGGCGTCTCGTCGTCTGCGAATTCTCCACTCCGCCGAATCCGCTTTTCCGCTCCCTTTACGAGTGCTACCAGTCGAGTGTCCTCAAATATCTTGCGAAGGCCTTCTCTTCCGACGAGGCCGCCTAAGAGCAGGTATATTGCTTCGAAATATTGTATCCCACGCCTACGACTATCTCGTCGAGTCGATCCGCGATTGGCCCGACCAGCGCACAATCGGCGAGATGATCGCCCGAAACGGCTGGGCCTCGGTCGAATACCGCAACCTGACGGGCGGTATCGCGGCCCTGCATCGGGCGGTCAAGCCCCTGCCCTGAGGCCTGCGCGCCTCGGCAAGGAAAAGGGAAGAGGAAGACACAGCAATTAGGTACACCTTCCTTTTCTAAAATGCTCTCTGCGTTTCGCCTCGCAAGCGCAGAAAAACCATGCGAATAGCGCAATTACAAGCCGCGGAACAACACCCTCACGGAAGGGGCTAGGCTAGCGAATCGGAATGCGGTGCAGTGCACACCGCTCCGCTTTGCACATCTGCGCAGCAAAGGGCTGTGCAACACTTGGGAGGACTACCAGTGGTCGATGACCTACCTGGCACAATGACGGCCGACGTGGTCGTCGTCGGCGCAGGCCCCGCTGGAGCCTCCACCGCCTACCACCTCGCCTCCCTGGGCATCGACGTCCTCGTCCTCGAAAAAGCCCAATTCCCCCGTGACAAGATCTGCGGAGACGGACTCACCCCCGCAGCCGTCCACGAACTCATCCTCATGGGAATGGACACCTCCGAGTGGACCCGAAACCGCGGCCTGACCGTCATCGGCGGCGGACACACCATGACCCTGGGCTGGCCCGACCAGAAATCCCTCCCCGGCTACGGGATGACTCGCGCCCGCACACAACTCGACCACGAACTCATCACCCGAGCCCGCCAGGCCGGGGCCCGCCTCATTGAAGGCGCAACCGTCACCGGCGCAATCCAAGACGCCACCGGGCGCGTCCTCGGCGTGAATGCCCGCATCGGCCGAGGCGATAAGGCGCACGAATTCAGCGTCCACGCCAAACTCGTCGCCGATTGCGGAGGAGTCGCTGCGCGCCTGGCGACCTCCCTGGGCCTGGAGAAGAAACACAATCGTCCCATGGGAGTCGCTGCCCGCGCCTACTTCCACAGCCCACGCGGCGAAGAAGAGTTCATGGAAACCCACCTCGAACTATGGAACGGTGAACCCGGAAAATCCGAACTCCTTCCCGGATACGGCTGGATCTTCCCCATGGGCGGGGGAATCGTCAACGTCGGCCTCGGCTCCGTATCCTCCACGGCGAACGCGACCCAGCTGCCCTACAAGAAGATCTTCGAACAGTGGACCGCGAACCTGCCCGAACACTGGGGCTTCACCCCTGAAAACCAGATCGGCCCACTGCGTTCCGCAGCCCTGCCGATGAGCTTCAACCGCTCACCCCACTACATTTCCGGCCTCGTCCTCGTCGGCGACGCAGGCGGCATGGTCTCGCCCTTCAACGGCGAAGGAATCGCCCCGGCCCTCAAAGCCGGTCGTTTCGCCGCCCACTGCGCCGCCCAAGCCCTGTCGCGCCACAGCCGGGCGGGCTTCGACCGGGCAATGAGCGAATACCCCGAGCTGCTGCGCGAAGAATACGGCGGCTACTACCAACTCGGACGGATCTTCGTCGCCCTCATCGAAAAACCGCAGATCATGCAGCTGTGCACGAACAAGGGCCTGCCGATCCCGCGCCTCATGACCTTCGTCAACAAACTCTTGTCCGACGGCTACGAACGCAAGGGCGGCGACCTCGACGATCGCCTCATCACAATGCTCACACGTCTGGTGCCCTCCCTATGAACCACAAGGGCCCCAACCTCGATCGATCCATGGAGGAAAGATGACGAATCCCTATTTCCCGCTGCTCATCATGGCTGCGGCGGCACTCGTCCTGGCCTTCGGCGGCCTGGTCGCCTCCGCCATCCTTGGACCGACGAAGAAATCACAGACGAAGGCCGATAACTACGAATGCGGAATCGAACCGACCTCCGCACACCTGCACGAGGGCCGATTCCCGGTCCGCTACTACCTCGTCGCGATGACCTTCATCATCTTCGACATTGAAGTCGTCTTCATGTACCCCTGGGCCGTGAGCTTCAACCAGCTCGGCCTCTTCGGGCTCATCGCCATGCTGACCTTCATCGCGCTCATCACCGTTCCCTACGCCTACGAATGGCGTCGCGGCGGACTCGATTACTGAGGGACAGGAAGGAACAACCAATGGGTCTTGAAGAAAGCCTGCCCGCCGGCGTTGCGCTGACGAGTATCGAGAAGGTCCTCGGCCTTGCACGCAAATACAGCCAGTGGCCCGTCACCATGGGCTTGGCCTGCTGCGCCATCGAAATGATGGCCGCAGGTACCCCCCGATTCGACATGTCGCGCTTCGGCCTGGAAGTCTTCCGCGCCTCGCCGCGCCACTCCGACATGATGATCGTCTCGGGGCGCGTCTCCCACAAGATGGCGCCCGTGATTCGCCGCGTCTACGACTCCATGCCCGAACCCAAGTGGGTCATCTCCATGGGCGCCTGCGCCTCCTCAGGCGGCATGTTCAACAACTACGCCGTCGTCCAAGGATGCGACCACATCGTGCCCGTTGACGTCTACCTCCCCGGCTGTCCGCCGCGCCCCGAAGCCCTCATCCACGCGGTTCTCGTGCTGCGCGAACAGATCGGCAAAGAACCCCTGGGCGTCAACCGCCGCGAAATCGCGCGCAAGGCCGAGCAGGCAGCGCTCGCCGCCACCCCGACCCACCAGATGAAGGGACTCCTCGCATGAGCGACGAACTCGTCACGCCCAGCGACGCCTCCGGGGTCGCCCCCCTCAGGGCCTTCGCTCCGCCCGAGCTCATCACCCGTCGCCACGGCATGTTCCCCGACACGAGCGGATTCTCCGGCCTCGTCACCGAAAGCTTCCTGCCCGGCGAATCCCCCCGCCCCTACGGCTCCTGGTTCGACACCGTCGTCGACGTCCTCGAAGAACTCCTGAGCGCCGACGGCCTCGACATCAAGGACGTCATCGAAAAAGTCGTCGTCGACCGGGGCGAACTCACGATCTTCATCGCACGCGAGCACATCGTGCGGGTCGCGAAATACCTTCGGGACGACAACGACCTGCGCTTCGAAATGTGCCTGGGCACCAACGGCGTCCACTACCCCTCAGACGAGGGACGCGAATTGCATGCGATCTACCCCTTCTGGTCGATCACCCACAACCGCATGATCCGCCTCGAAGTCACCTGCCCCGACGCCGACCCGCACATCCCCTCCATCGTGTCCATCTACCCCGGAAACGACTGGCAAGAACGCGAAACCTGGGACCTCATCGGCATTGTCTTCGATGGGCACCCCTCGCTGACGCGCACCGCCCTGCCCGATGACTGGGTCGGACACCCCCAGCGCAAGGACTACCCGCTCGGCGGCATCCCCGTCGAATACAAGGGTGCCACCATTGCGCCCGCCGATACGCGGAGGTCGTACAAGTGATGAGCACCCCGAACTTCCACGCGGCCGCCTCAGGTGCCGCCCTCAACACCGATGAGATCCCCGAGGTCATGACCCAGGGAGGAGACTGGGCGGACATCCTCAACGAGATCGAGAAGATCGCCTCGGAGCGCATCGTCGTCAACATGGGTCCAGTCCACCCCTCGACTCACGGCGTCCTGCGCCTCATCCTCGAACTCGACGGAGAAACCGTCCGCGAAACCCGCGTCGACACCGGCTACCTGCACACCGGCATTGAGAAGACGATGGAATACCGGACCTTCACCCAGGGCACGACCCTGTGCACCCGCATGGACTACGTCGCCCCCCTCTTCCAGGAGGCCGCCTACTGCCTCGCCGTCGAAAAACTCCTCGGCATCACCGATGACATCCCGGAGAGGGCCAGCCTCATCCGCGTCATGATGATGGAACTCTCACGCATCGCCTCCCACCTCGTCGCCATCGGCTCGACCGGCAATGAGATGGGCGCGACAACGATCATGACGATCGCCTTCCGCGGCCGCGAGGAGATCCTCAGGATCTTCGAACGCATCACGGGCCTTCGCATGAACCACGCCTACATCCGCCCCGGCGGCGTCGTCCAAGACATCGGCGAAGGCACGATCGACTACATCCGCGAACTCCTTCCCAAGTGCCGACACGACATCGGTGAACTCGAAGACCTCACTCGCGCCAACCCGATCTTCAAAAAGCGCCTGTGCGATGTGGCGGTCATGCCGCTGAGCGCCCTCATGGCCCTGGGCACCACGGGCCCGGGTGTTCGCGCCGCGGGTCTTCCCATGGACCTTCGCAAGTCCCAGCCCTACTGTGGCTACGAGACTTTCGACTTCGATATTCCCGTCGCCGACCAGTCCGATGTCTACAACCGCACCATGGTCCGCTTCGACGAGTGCTACCAGTCGCTGCGCATCATCTACCAGGCCCTCGAGCGCCTCGAAAAGTGCGAGGGCGCCCCGGTGATGGTCGCAGACCCGATGATCGCCTGGCCCGCGCAGCTCTCCGTCGCAAGCGACGGCCAGGGCAACTCCCTTGAGCACATCCGCGAGGTCATGGGCTCCTCCATGGAATCCCTGATCCACCACTTCAAGCTCGTCACCGAAGGATTCACCGTTCCGGCCGGACAGGTCTACCAGACGGTCGAGCACGCGAAGGGCATCCTCGGTGTCCACCTCGTCTCCGATGGCGGGACCCGCCCCTTCCGCGCACACTTCCGCGATCCTTCCTTCGCGAATCTTCAAGCACTGGCCATGATGACCGAGGGCGGCCAGCTGGCCGACGTCGTCGTTTCCTTGGCCGCAATCGACCCGGTCTTGGGAGGCGTCGACCGATGAGTTACACCGAGGAAGTCGAGACTCGACTGCGAGCCGATTCTGCCGAGATCATCGGCCGCTACCCGAGCGGGCACTCCCGTTCTGCGCTGCTCCCGATGCTCCACCTCGTCCAGTCTCAGGACGGCTACGTCAGCCCCGATGGCATTGCCCTCATCGCCGACATCCTGGGGATCACGCGCGCCGAAGTCAGCGCCGTCGCCACCTTCTACACCCAGTACAAGCGCCACCCCACCGGCGACTACCTCGTCGGAGTGTGCACCAACTCGCTGTGCGCCGTCATGGGTGGAGACGCGATCTGGGAGGCCGTCTCCGCACACGTTGGCGTCGGCTCCGATGAGACGAACGAATCGGGGCGCATCACCCTGGAACGCATTGAATGCAACGCGGCCTGCGATTACGCGCCGGTCGTCATGGTGAATTGGGAGTTCTTCGACAACCAGACCCCCGAATCCGCTATCGCCCTCGTTGATGATCTTGAAGCCGGGCGCCCCGCCCACCCCACGCGCGGCGCCCAAGAGGTCCCGACCTTCAAGGAGAACGAGCGCACTCTCGCCGGATTCCTCGACGGACACGAAAACGAAGGCCCCTCTGCGGGTGAGCCCTCCCTCCTCGGCCTGCGCATCGCCGCCGAAAAGGGTTGGAGCGAACCCCTCGCCCTCGACGACACCAAGGGAGGCGAACAAGAATGACGACATTCGCAACACCCGGCCCCCTCACCCCGATCCTGACGAAAGGATGGGACGAGGAACGCTCGTGGACGCTCGACTCCTACCTGTCGCGCGGAGGCTACGAAGGCCTCAAACGCGCGAACACCATGGAGGCCGCTGAGATTGTCAACGCGGTCAAGGCCTCTGGTCTTCGCGGCCGCGGCGGCGCGGGCTTCCCGACGGGCCTCAAATGGTCCTTCCTGCCGCCCGATGATGGTCGTGCCCGCTACCTCGTCGTCAACGCCGACGAGTCCGAGCCGGGAACCTGCAAAGACATCCCCACGATCATGGCGAACCCGCATGTGCTCATCGAGGGCGTTGCGATCACCTCGAGGGCGATCAACTGCCGCCACGCCTTCATCTACCTGCGCGGCGAAGTCGTCCACGTGTACCGCAGGCTCCTCAACGCCATCAAGGAGGCGAAGGAAGCGGGAATCCTCGGGGATCTGGAAATCACCGCGCACGCGGGCGCCGGCGCCTACATCTGCGGCGAAGAATCCGCGCTCCTCGACTCCCTTGAGGGCCGACGCGGCCATCCGCGCATCAAACCCCCCTTCCCCGCGGTCGCGGGCCTGTACGCCCGTCCGACGGTCGTGAATAATGTCGAGTCGATCGCGCAGGTCGTCGGGATCTTCCGCAACTCCCCCGAGTGGTATGCCTCAATGGGCACGGAGAAGTCGAAGGGCCACGGTATCTTCTCCCTGTCCGGACACGTGAAGAACCCCGGTCAATTCGAAGCGCCCTTCGGCATCACAATGCGTGAACTCATCGACATGGCGGGCGGCATCCGCGAGGGCCACACCCTGAAGTTCTGGACTCCGGGTGGCTCCTCAACCCCGATCTTCACCGAAGCCGAGCTGGACATTCCACTCGACTACGAGTCGGTGGGCGCCGCGGGTTCCATGCTCGGCACCCGTGCTCTCCAAGTCTTCGACGAGACGGTCTCCGTTGTCCGCGTCGTCACCCGTTGGGCAGAGTTCTACCAGCACGAGTCCTGCGGCAAGTGCACTCCCTGCCGTGAGGGCACCTATTGGATCAAGCAGATCATGTACCGCCTTGAAAAAGGCCAGGGCCTTCCCGGCGATGTGGATCTGCTCGACGAGATCGCCCACAACATCGCGGGACGCTCCTTCTGCCCCCTCGGCGACGCCGCAGCAACGCCGATCACCTCGGGCATCAAAAAGTTCCGTGAAGAATTCGAAGCCGGGCTGAACACAGCGGCCCGTGAACTCTTCCCCTATGAGGCATCCGCCGTCTACGCGCGAGGAGGTGTCCGATGAGCGACGCTCCCACCATGGTCACCGTCACCATCGACGACGTCGAAGTGAGCGTCCCCCAGGGCACTCTCGTTATCAGGGCCGCCGAACAGGCCGGGATCCGCATCCCGCGTTTTTGCGACCACCCGCTCCTCAAGCCCGTCGCGGCCTGCCGCCAGTGCCTCGTCGAGGTCGGGATGCCGGACCGCAACACGGGTGAGCTGCGTTTCATGCCCAAGCCCCAACCCTCCTGCGCACAGGCCGTCACCCCGGGAATGGTCGTGAAGACCCAGTTCACCTCCGAGGTCGCCAAGAAGGCACAGCACGGGGTCATGGAGTTCCTCCTCATCAACCACCCCCTCGACTGTCCGATCTGCGACAAAGGCGGGGAATGCCCCCTACAGAACCAGGCGATGACGGATGGGCGCGCCACATCCCGTTTCACGGATGCGAAGCGCACCTACCGCAAACCCCTTCGCCTGACCAGTCAGATCCTCCTCGACCGTGAGCGCTGCATCCTGTGCCAGCGCTGCGTGCGCTTCGGCAAGGAGATCTCCGGTGACGTCTTCCTCGACCTTCAGGGCCGAGGTGGGGGCTCTGCGCCCACGGATGAGCACTACTTCATGGCCGAGCAGATCGGCGGCTTCGACACCACCACCCTTGATTTTCACGATCCCAAGGGCAAAGAGCACAGCGCCCCTGAGTTTTCCGGCCCCTACGGTGAAGCCGGCCTCCTCGGTGCCCTCAACTGCGGCGAACTCACGGAGGCCGATCGCGACCAGTCCGGGCGTGCTTTCGCGTCCTACTTCTCGGGCAATATCGTGCAGATCTGCCCGGTCGGTGCTCTGACTGCAGCCTCCTACCGTTTCCGTGCACGCCCCTTCGACCTCGTGTCCACCGATTCGGTCACCGAGCATGACGCCTCCGGTTCTGCGATCCGCGTCGACATCCGCCGCGGCGAGGTCGTGCGCCGCATGGCCGGGAACGAGCCCGAGGTCAACGAGGAGTGGATCACCGACAAGGACCGCTTCGCTTTCGAATGGGAGAAGGAATCACGCCTGAAGACGCCGCTCGTTCGCGTTGATGGCGCCCTCGTCCCGACCTCCTGGTCCGATGCCCTCGACGTGGTCCGCAAAGGCCTTGAGGCGGCGAAGGGCCAGGTCGGCTTCCTTCCCGGTGGGCGCCTCACTTTCGAGGACGCTTGGGCGTGGTCGAAGTTCGCGCGCACCGTCGTCGGCTCCGATTCCATCGACTTCCGTTCGCGCGTCCTGTCCGAAGAGGAACGTTCCTTCCTCGCCTCAAAGGTCGCCGGATCTGGTCTGGGTGTGAGCTATACAGATCTGGAGCAGGCCACGCAAGTCCTCCTCGTCGCTTTCGAGCCCGAAGACGAATGCGGCGCGATCTTCTTGCGCCTGCGCAAGGCAGTCCTCAAGGGCGGCCTGAAAGTCACGAGCGTCGCGCCTTTCACCTCCAAGGGTTTAGCCAAACTGTCGGCGAGCCTGCTGCGCGCAGCTCCGGGCACTGAAGCTGAGGTTCTTGCCTCTATCGCCGAGGGCGGGCAGAACGCCGACTTAGTGGAGGCTTTGAAGGGTGGAGTCATCCTCGTGGGCGAGCGTGCGGCTCGCGCCCCCGGCCTGCTCTCCGCCGCCCTCGAACTGGCCGAGCGTACGGGTGCGCGCCTCCAATGGGTGCCGCGCCGAGCCGGAGACCGCGGCGCGATTGAAGCGGGCCTCCTTCCGGGCCTGCTGCCCTTCGGACGTCCCCTCGATGATGCGGCTTCTCGCGAGCAGATGGGCTGGACACTGCCTCAAGCCCGCGGCCTGGATGCGTCCGCCCAGCTTGAAGGCGCCATCAACTCCAGTGTTTCCGCCCTCGTGGTCGGTGGCGTTGACGTGCGAGACTTCGAAGACCCGGCCGGTGCTCTGCGCGCCTTCGAAGCCGTTCCCTTCCTTGTTTCACTCGAAGTGCGCACCTCCGATGTCACTGAACTCGCGGACGTGGTCCTCCCCGTCGCTACCCCGACGGAGAAGAACGGGACCTTCATCAACTGGGAGGGGCGCCTGCGCCCCTTCGGCCAGGCGATTTCCGCCCGTTCCCTCACGGATCGCGAGGTCTTCACCAGGCTCGCCGAAGAGTTCGGCGTGGATCTTGGCATCACGACTTTGACGGACCTGTATGAAGAGGCGAACACCCTCATGGTCTCTTCGGGGGCCCGTGAAAAGTTCACGCCTCTTAGCGCCCCGGCCCCGACGCCGGTCAATGCGGGCCAGGCGATCCTCGCGACCCACAAGCCAATGCTTGACGCGGGTCGCCTCCAAGATGGCGCCCCCTGGCTCGCAGGCTCAGCCCGCCGCCCGATCATCCTCGCCTCCGAGAACACTCTCGCCGCCGCAGGCGTTGCCCCCGGCTGCGCACTCACGCTCACAAATGAGCGCGGCTCCATTGAACTGCCCGCTTTCGCAGCGGATCTGCCCGACTCGGTCGTGTGGGTTCCGGAATGCTCGCAGGGTTCCCTCGTCCATCAGTCACTCGGCACCGCCGGTGCCCTCGTGACTCTCAGCGCCACTGGGGAGGTGGCCCGGTGAATCTTCTGCTCAACGCGGTTCCCAACTACACCGCATCCGACTTCTCTGAGGAGACCTGGTGGTTGACGCTGCTCAAAGCGGTGTTCATCATCGTCTACCTGATTGTCAACGTTCTGCTTGCCCTATGGGTCGAGCGACGCGGCCTGGGTCGTATGCAGACCCGTCCCGGACCGAATGTTGCAGGCCCCCTCGGCCTGTTCCAGGCCTTCGCGGATGCAGGCAAGCTCTTGTTCAAAGAAGACATGTGGACGCGTCGCTCCGACAAGTTCCTTTACTTCCTCGCCCCCGCGATCGCGGCCTTCTCCGCTTTCAGCGTCTTCGGCGTGATCCCGATGGGCCCGAATGTCAATCTTTTCGGCCACTCGAGCCCCCTGCAGCTCGCCGACATGCCCGTCGCGACGCTCTACATCCTCGCGATCACCTCCCTGGGCTTGTACGGCGTGGTCCTCGGCGGCTGGTCGACTCGCTCGACCCTTCCCCTCTACGGCGCGGTCCGTTCCTCCGCCCAGGTGATCTCCTATGAACTCGCCATGGGCATGGCCCTCGTTTCTGTGTTCCTCATGTCGGGGACAATGTCGACATCGCAGATCGTCGCCTCCCAGGGCAATGTCTGGTGGGCCTTCGCATTGATTCCCGCTTTCCTTGTCTACTGCATTTCCGCCACTGGCGAGGTCAACCGCCTCCCCTTCGACCTTCCCGAGGCCGAGGGCGAACTCGTCGCCGGTCACATGACCGAGTACTCCTCAATGAAATTCGGCTGGTACTACCTGTCCGAATACGTGAACATGCTCAACGTCTCCGCGGTTGCGACCACCATGTTCCTCGGCGGATGGCATGCGCCCCTGCCCTTCTCCTTCTTCCCCTTCTTCAACGAGGGCTGGTGGGGAATGCTGTGGTTCTTCCTCAAGATGTGGTTCTTCATGTTCCTACTCATCTGGACCCGTGCGACCCTCCTGCGTTTCCGCTACGACCAGTTCATGACTCTCGGCTGGAAGTGGCTCATGCCGATCGCCCTCGTCTGGCTCGTCGCCGTTGCGATCGTCCGCGGCATCACCGCCTGGGTGGAGGTTTCCCTGCCGGTCCTGGGCGCAGTGATCGTCGCAGTGTTCGGGCTCATCATGCTCATCATGTGGATCACCGACAAGGGCGAGCCCGAGCAGCGGCCCAAGCCATCCGATGAGGAGTACACCGGCTTCGCCGACGGTTTCCCCGTCCCGCCCCTGCCCGGTCAGACGCCCATCGCCTCCTCGCGCCAGGGCCGCAATCCGATCGTCGTCACCCCTTCGAAGGAGGGCTCCGATGAGTAAGAACACCGATAAGGGCGAGGAGATGCGCTTCGAGCACGACCCGAAGGGCCCCATCGCGGAGTTCTTCGCCCCGATCGCCGGCTACGGCGTCACGATCTCCTCTTTCTTCCGTAAAACCGTCACCGAGCAGTACCCGCGTGAACAGGCCCGCGTCCAACCGCGCTTCCACGGCCGCCACCAGCTCAACCGCTACGCGGACGGCCTTGAAAAATGCATTGGCTGTGAACTCTGCGCTTGGGCGTGCCCCGCTGATGCGATCCTCGTCGAAGCCGGGTCGAACACGCCCGAAGCCCAGTACTCCCCGGGGGAGCGTTTCGGCAGGGTGTATCAGATCAACTACCTGCGCTGCATTTTCTGCGGAATGTGCATGGAGGCATGTCCGACCCGCGCACTCACCATGAGTAACGACTTCGAGCTCGCCGTTTATGATCGCGCGGCGGACATCTACGAGAAACAGGATCTGCTCGTGCCCCTCAAAGAGGGGATGCTCGCCGCGCCGCACCCGATGGTTGAGGGACTGTGCGACGGCGACTACTACCGCGGTGAAGTCACCGGCCCAACGCAGACGCAGATCGACTGGGTCAAGGAGCACCGCCCCGACGACCCGACTATCGCTTCCGCCGAGGCCGCAGCGAAGGAGGCACGTCGATGAATCTTCTCGGTACATGGCCCACCATGGGCTCAACGGGTGAGGCGGTGCTCTTCTCCATCACCGCGATCATCATGGTCGCCTGCGCTCTTGGCGTCCTCTTCTTCAAGAAGGCCGCCTACGCGGCGATCAGCATGGTCGGCGTCATGCTCGGCCTAGCGGTCCTCTACATCACCGAGCAGGCACCCTTCCTCGGCATCGTCCAAGTCGTCGTCTACACGGGCGCCATCATGATGCTCTTCCTCTTCGTCATCATGATGATCGGCATCGGCGCGACCGACGATTACGCGACCCAATCAAAATCCCTGATCGTTTCCGCGATCCTCGCAGGACTCGGCCTCGCAGTAATCATCATCTCCGCCATCGCCCACACCACCCTCGCGGGCGAGGCCGTGGGTCTTGAACCGAAAAACCCATATTCGGATGAGCCGATCACCGCTTTGGCGACAACGCTCTTCGCCGAGCACTGGCTCACCATGGAGGTCGCCGGAGCACTGCTCATCACCGCCGCCATTGGCGCGATGCTGCTGACACACTCCGACGCCCTGAGCCCGAAGATCTCCCAGCGTGAGACTGCGAAAGCGAAGATGCGCGCCTTCGCCGAGACGAAACGCCACATCGGCCAGCTGCCCGCTCCGGGCGTGTACGCGCATTCGAACGCGGCGGATGTTCCCGCGATCTCGGGTGAGACCCTCGCCCCGGTTGAGGAGTCCGTGCCGCGCGTGATTCGCGTGCGCGGTTTGGGCCGCCGCATCGAGCAAGTCGACCCTGAGGTCGCGCAGTCGCTCATGCTCGCCCGCAGGGCAGAGGTCATCGATTCGCCTTTCGCCCCCGAGGCTTCGGCAGCAATCCCCCTCTCCGGCTCCTGGGGCATGCCCGGACCTGCCGCTCCGAGCGGCCTTGACCAGCCGCTCGCCCCCTCCACTGAGGAGAATGCGGCCCCCGCTTCAACCCAGGAGGAGGAGAAGTGAGTCTTTCCTGGTACCTCATTCTCGCGGGGGTGCTCTTCGCGATCGGCGCGGTCACCGTCCTCGTGCGTCGTTCCGCGATCATCTCCCTCATGGGAGTCGAGCTCATGCTCAACTCCGCGAACCTCGTCTTCGTGACCTTCGCTCGGATCTTCGGCGATGTGAACGGCGAAATCATGGCCTTCTTCGTCATGATCGTCGCCGCAGCTGAAGTCGTCGTCGGCCTCGCGATCATCGTGTCCATCTTCAAGTCGCGCTCCACGACGAGCGTCGACGATGTCAACCTGCTGAAGAACTGAGGGAGGAGAACCACATGACTGCATCCCTCGCACCCCTCCACCTTGTGGAGCCCGTCGCCGCGAGCGGCTTCGCCTCCTACGCCTGGCTCATGATCGCCGTCCCGCTCGCCTCGGCCGCGATCCTTCTGCTCCTGGGACGCCGCTGCGACGCTTGGGGTCACCTGCTCGCCACCATCGCCTCCTGGGCCTCCTTCCTCGTTGGCGCGCTCATCGTCGCCCAGATGCTCGGCGCCGATGAAGTGTCGCGCCGCATGACGCGGACCCTGTTCACCTGGATCCCCGCCGGGGAGTTCTCAGTGGACTTCGGCCTCCTCGTTGACCCCCTCTCCATGACCTTCGTGGTCCTCGTGACTTTCGTCGGCTCGCTCATCCACGTGTATTCGATCGCCTACATGGCCCATGACGTGGATCGGCGCCGATTCTTCGCCTACCTCAACCTCTTCATTGCGGCGATGCTCACCCTCGTCCTCGCCGACTCCTACGCCGTCCTCTTCGTCGGCTGGGAGGGCGTGGGCCTGGCCTCCTACCTGCTCATCGGCTTCTGGAACCGTGTGCCCGCGAATGCGCGCGCCGCGAAGAAGGCCTTCCTCATGAACCGGGTCGGAGACATGGGAATGCTCCTCGCGATGATGGTGATGGTCGCGAACTTCTCCTCGGTCCGATTCTCGGATGTCAACGCCGGGGTTGCCGGCCTCCCGCAGGCCCAAGCGACCCTGATCGGCATGTTCCTCCTGGTCGCAGCCTGCGGTAAATCCGCGCAGTTCCCCCTGCAGGCCTGGCTCGGTGACGCCATGGCCGGCCCGACCCCCGTGTCCGCTCTCATCCACGCGGCCACCATGGT
>ERZ772964.308-NODE-308-length-23404-cov-46.1078_pt1 | contig 23404 bp, 25 predicted proteins | sample MGYA00580675_ERZ772964 | MGnify/ENA primary metagenome ERZ772964 (study PRJEB29015, sample SAMEA2737941) | human oral metagenome | biome: human oral; feature: human-associated habitat; material: dental | place: China | collected 2139 ... | reverse complement strand
GAGCTGCGGACTTTTAATCCGAAGGTCGTGGGTTCGAGCCCCACAGGGGGCACCACGACCCCCTTATACGAACCCACACCACAGAGAAACTTCTCTGTGGTCTCATCAGATGAACAACGCTCACCCATTCGGGTGGGCGTTGTTTGTGCTGAGGAGGATGCCGGGGCTGGTGAGACTGAGGAGCCTGCGGAGGCTGACGAGTCCGAGGAGGCTCGAGACGAGGAGATCAAGCTTGAGCTGGGAACGCGTGAGGGCGCGGTGGATGCGCTGTGCTGCTTTGCTTCTGGCTTCGCTCCTGTTGCCAGGCCCTCTCCGTGCCCATCTCCCGGGCCATCGTCTGGCTGGATCTGGGCAGCTCGCCCGGCTGTTGCCAGGAGGTGTGGGCTGCTGAGTTGGTCGAATGGGAAGGCCAGGATGGCGGCAGCGGCGGTGTGGCTGAGAGAATCATTGACCAAGACGGGTGATGGCGTGACAGCTGAGGCGGCGGCATGGTTTGCTGCGGTGAGGGCCTCACCGCAGCTCTCGTCACTCTCACCCGCGCGTGAAACGGCACCAGCTCCGCCTACGCTCGGGCTCTCCGGCGTTGCGCTCATCCTGCTCAGCTCACCCGGCTCAGTCCCTCCGTCCGCCCCACTGCTTGCGCCTGAGTCATGGCCTGGCCCGTGGTCCGTCTCACCCTCTGGCCCACTGCTGTCTCCGGGCAGGACGACGTGGCCATCGTCGTCGATGGGTGGGTTGACCAGGATGTGGTCGAAGAAGACTTGGTTGAGCTGTTTCTTGAGGTGGTCGGGGGCGGCGGTGTAGAGGCGGGGTGCGTCCTGGAGCAGGTCGAGGGCCTGACTGAGATGCTGACGGACGAGGGCGGCATCGGCCTGGTAGCCAGCCAGGGTGCGCTCGATGGTGTGGAGCTCATGGCTGAGTCGGTCTTGCTCGTCTTTGAGGAGGTCCAGGGGGATGGCGCCGGCGTAGTGGGCTTGGAGGAGCTGATGGCGTTGGTCCTCGACGTTGGTGCGGCGCACGGTCAGGGAGCGGATGTCATGGGCGCTCCGGGCCTCGATCTGTGCCAGCTCCTCGAGCAGGTACTGCTCGACCAGGGCGCGGTCCTGCGAGGACAGGCAGATGGTGCGGTAGACGTCGGTGACACGGGCTTCGACCTGTTCGATGAGCACGGCGCGGAAGGCGCAGTCATGGCTGCGGTGGCGCCGGGCGCAGACGAAGTAGGGATAGACGGTGCCGGAGCGGTTCTTGGCGTTCTGAACTAGGAGCCGGGCCCCACACTGACCGCAGACTACGGCTGAGCGGAGGAAGTGGGTGTGGATGCGCTCCCGCTCACCGTTGCGGTGAGAGATGAGGATGTCCTGCACGGTTTGCCAGGTCTCGGGGGTGACGAGGGCCTGATGCTGGCCGGGGTACTCCACGCCCTGGAAGGTGACGATGCCCTTGTAGTACGGGTGGCGCAGGATCTCGTGCAGGCGCGTTGCCGTAATGGGCTTGGCGCAGCGCCGTGGCGTAGGTGGGATGTTCAGGCCGAGCGTGTTGAGATGATCGGCCAGCTGCCGCACCGTCCAGTTACCGGTCGCATACTCCGTAAACGCCAGCCGCACCAGTGGTGCCCGCTCCTCATCCAGGGCGATGGTGCGGACCTCTCGGCCGTTTTCGTCCCTGGCGCGCACGTTGATGTACCCCAGCGGCGCCTTCCCCAGTGTCCCGCCGTTCCTGGCTTTCTCACCCATCCCCTTGATGACCTCATTAGCCAGGTTCCGGGAGTAGAACTCGGCAATACTGCTCATGATGCCGTGCAGTAACATCCCGCCAGGCGTCTGGTCGATGTTCTCGCTGGTGGAGATGAGGCGGACACCCGCCTCATCCAGCACCCGGTTGATTTCGACGTCGTCAGCCCGGTTACGAGCCAGGCGGTCCAGCTTGTGCACGATGACGTAGTCGATGGGCTCCAGCGGGCTGGTTGACCTGTTCGCCTCATCGCCAGTACCTGAGGCACGACCAGCCTGCGAGGCAGCGGCGCCCTGCCGTCCGGCCGCGCGACCGGACAGACGAGACGTAGCGCCAGCCGTTGCCCCTACACTATTGTTCTCCTGTAGGTAGGCCAGCATCTGCTGCAGGGCCGGCCGGTTGGCGCTACGGGCCGACTCTCCTCGATCCACGAACTCCTTGACGATGAGCGCACCGACACTGGCGGCCTTGCGCTTGTTGGCGGCCCGCTGCGCTGGGATGGAGAAGCCCTCCTCCGTGCCACCCCGCTCGGCCTGCTCCCGGGTCGACACCCGGATGTACGACACCGCTCGCTTGGGCGTCAGGGCCTGGCTCATCGCGGCGAAGGGATCTGAGGCGCCCAGGGGTTCCATGGACGCCGGACCACCGCCCCCGGCTCTGAGCTCGGTGCCACCACGCGAGCTGACGCCACCGGACCACGCTGCGCCATCCGTACTTGCTGCCTTGCTTCCACTCATGACGACCTCCTCTCATGCCTTATTTGATCTATTCGATCATGTTCTGAATCTATTGACGCTCAGTTGGACGGAAGAGTCAAGTCAGGCGGACGCGTGGTCAAGGAAGGCGCCCAGGGATTTGCGTTGACTCTATGGGGGTGCCCATATCCGCCCTGACCTGCACCGATGTGGAGTCGATCCCTGTAGGGGCACCCACTGCGCTCCAGATTTCAGGGGGTTGGTCGAGATTCGTCGTCTCGCGAGTCCTGTCGCCCCCTCCCGCACCCCTGTCGAGTCTTGAATGGGCGTCGGCCAGCGTCAGCCGCCGACCTCACGCTGCGTGACCACCCCTCCGCGCATTCCCCGGGCCACGGTTCCGACTCGAGTGCCGTGATGCTGCTTGCTGCCGATCCGCGATTGATAACCATATGCGCAAGACCTGCAAGTTTGCACAACATTTGATTTCGAAGTTGAAGAATATGTCTTTGGCCGAGGTTGGCGTGACGCCAAAAATTGTAGGAATCGCACAATGGTTGGTGAGTCGGCCATGAGTTCCGTACCTGGCGTGCCCTGCGATGATGGGACGAAGGTCGCGGATGACATCAGCTAGCAACCCAAGGGATTGTCGAGGAAGGCGACTATCCCTTGAGAAGACGCCAGATAGGGTGCTACCACATGTATGGAGTTGTATGGGCTGCCTGAGAGGTGCTAGGCTATGGCATGGCTCACAACGGAGGTGAGCGCAGCTCGGAGGCCGAGAGCGTCCCCAGGACGGGACTAGATCCCGCAACCCCGCAGCGCTTCGGCACTGCCAGTCGATCCACTAGCGCGAGACCCAGCGTCTCAGTGCCCACTGTCTACATCGGCTGCTATCGGAATCGCCTGGCCCATCCAGGTCAGGCCCCTCAGGAAGGAGGGTTCATCATGAGCTCCCTCACCACCCTGTCCTTACCTCTCCTCCCGCCGTCCCGCTCCAAGCGGTGGCTGGCCACCATCTCGGCCGTACTCCTCACCACCCTGGGACTCACTGCCATCGCTCCGGCCGCGCAGGCGGCGCCGACGGAGGCGACCGCGACGGTGTTCTCCGTACCGGGCTGGGACTACGCGAATGTGCGGAGTGGGCCCAGTACCGACAAGGCGGTGGTCAAGACCATCCCTGCTGGCTCGACGGTGACGCTGGGCTGCTCCACCCACGGCAGCATCGCCGCTGGCCCGTACGGAGCCTCCAACCTCTGGTACAAGGTGGCTGGGACCGACACCTACATTGCCGACGTCATGGTGTTGACGGGGAGTGACGAGGCGGTTACCGGCGCGTGTACCGAGACAGAGGAGGTACCAGCACCCGCGCCCAAGCCCGCCACCCCGTCGCAGAACTACAACCGTTCGGCAGCCGTCCAGTGGGCGCATGACAATGTGCGTACCGCGCCACGTTTCGAAAGCGACTGCACCTGGTTCGTCTCTCAGGCGCTGTGGGCAGGAGGTTTGCCTAAGTCCTCCGATTGGACTTCTAACGTTACCTCGCTCTCCATCAAGAAGCCATATCTCCTACAGCCCAGAGCGGCCACCGGGGCAGACTACCTGAAGAACTACCTCGTCAACGACACTGGCATGGCGACGATCACCGAGCTGAAGTGGAGTGACAACACTGCTGGAGGCGCCCAGCCTGGCGATATCATCGCCTACGACTGGAATAGCGGCGCTGACGGCGTGATCGACCACCTCGCCATCGTCACCGGTTCCACTCCTGAGGGCTACCCGCTCGTCTCTCAGCACACTCCCGCCCAGTACGACCGATACTGGTCTTACTCTGAGTCCGGTCGGGACTGGATCGAGAACGCCGAGAAGGGAGCGCGCGTCTACCTCATTCACATCGCCTACTAGTTGACAAAGCCAGCCGGTAGCTCACAATATCCTCCAGCATGACCGCATAATTCATGCTGGAGGATATTGTTTATGGTAATATGCCCAGAGCCGGGATACACGAAGCAGCCATACAGTCACGAGATTATTGGTGACTGGGTCTTCACTCCTGCTCTTACGCGACATGTGGGTGGCGACTTCGGTCGCTCGTTAGACGAGCGCTGCGTCATCCCCTTCAATGCCAAGCAAGGCGTAAGTCTCTTCGCCTTCGGCGGTGAACTCGTCATCGTCGTGTCGTTGCTCATTTTTGCCCTGCTGACGCGGCGGCAAGCAAAGCGCACGCCACATACTCTCTGGAAGCGCGCGGCACGTGTGTCGATGTGGGTACTCCTATTCTACATCGTCGCTATATCGGCGGTGACTGCATGGCGGATCTTGAGACCCTAGGAGCGAAAATGTGCATAGCCTGAGAGACTCAGGAACTCGTTGACGTGAGGCTGCCATTGTAAATGCCACCGCTACACACAAGAGGTAAGAGGATTCAAGACTGCACGCCGAGTTCACAGATACTGACGCAGCCAGTCTGGAATATAGGGGTCGTCTAGAGCCCACGATTCGACCAGGCTCTCTTCCCGATCCCATGTGTTCTCGTCGCCATCGAAAAACTTCTGTCGATGACACTTGTACTTGACGACCTGGTCGCCTTCGCGGCGGTACTCATTCCAATAGTAGTTCTGCCTCCCGTAGCTTTTCCATTCATTGGTTCGGTAGATTAGCATGCGAAGCGCCCTCCTTGACATCGTGTAGTATTGATGCGTAGTTCATGCGTATTGGTTGCTCAGATCAAGCCTGCGTCAGACGGTTTGAAACGTACGGATATCCAATGTCGTAGTGCTCGATTGGGCTCTTTTCCAACTCCTTGAGTTCACCACGTGAGGTGCGAAGCCAGTTGTGGCCAGCGGCATCGCGGAAGGCGAGCTCAACGCCGGGGTACGCATGCATACCACGCCAGCCTTGGGGGAACGGAAACTGCCAGTCTCCGGGTGGGACGCTCCTGAAGGTGTGACGGTAATTCTGATCCTGCTCGACGGGAGCGTGTCGCCCGTCCCTGTCCTTGATGACGAATGTCAGGACCGCGTCGTAAATCGGCTTGCCTGAGGTGTTGCTGAGGATCTGGAGCTCTTGTGCCTCGTCGACCCATGCGGTGAGCTGCTCGGCTTGGTGTCGGCGTCGATCTGAGCGGTCTTGCTCATAGTTGGCTTGATACTGGAGCGCATTGGCCTTCAACTGTTTGTTAGAGGTCCGCAATGCGAGGACGGCAGTAATAGCGGCAATTGTGGCGCAGAAGGTGCTGATTACCGACAACCAGTTTTGAAGCATGGTCGTTCTCTTTCGGTGGTATTCGGATATTGGTGACTGAACATCACAACCAGTTAACCAAAGGGAGCATCAATGATTTCCAACCTACGTCATCGCTCTTCGTGAGCCATACGACTGGGCTAACTGGGCCAGGTCGCGCATCATCTGTGTAGCCTTGGTCATTATGTCAGCAATGAACTGACTGGATGAAACCTCGGCCAGCTCCTTCTTCATGAGATTTTGTCCGCTTGAGCCTGAAGCGTGCGCGGCGATCAGGGACCTCATTTTCTGGATCTTCTGTAGCAGGGTGATATCTCGATCGACGTGCGAGTAGGAGTGATTCTCCAGATACCGCTTGAGTTTTGCGATACCCTTCTCGTTGTCGATCTTTGGAAGCTCTGCGGTCAATTTCTTCTCATTGAGCGGGTCGACGAGCACGAGTGCAAGATTCAACAGTTGATCGCGAAATTCCGTCTCAGTTTCGTTCAGTGGAATCCTTAGACGCTGAAGGGCTGAGGAAACTTGCTGGTCATCCGAGCGATAGAGGGTCCAGCCATTGTTTTCGTTCCATGCGTTTTGGAGATCTCGGTAGGCAATCTTGAAAAGGTGCTCTGGGCTCTCGCTACCAACCCATTGCCCTAAAATTGATCGTCTGAAATGTGATTCGCTCATGCGACCTGTCGGCGGGACGTTGTGCGCCAGCCAGTGCGGCCACTGTGCGCTTGGGATATCTCGTCCAATGTCGCCGAGAAAAACCATGACGCGTCCTGGCGTGTCGTTGTCGATCTCGACACCCCAATTGTGCGCACATGAAAGGCGGCCGGCCTTGACCGAGTAAAGCGAGGTGTCATCGTAGTACCTTTGGAGCACCTCTGGCTTGAAGAAGACAGGAGTGAGATAATGTGGTGCCCCCGGATTGGCGCCGAAGTAGTTCCCCAGTTCTTTCGGATTGCATGTGTACTTGATTGGCCGTCCGTAGTCATCTTCACCGATAATGAACTCGGGGTACTCACTCGCTGAGACTTTATCCCATGGCCAGAGACCGCACGTCTGCTGTGGTGGAGCCTTGATGATCCGCTTCGCCAGAACTCGAGAGAATATTTCCCCTCGATGTAAAGTGCCGATATTGCGGCTAAGAATGAAGTTGTCCTGTACGGTTCGTTCCAGATCGAGATGCGAATAGTCGTGATTGTCGCCTATCGGCTCGGACACGACAGAATCGACGAACACTACCGCATCAAGTTGTCTCGCTGCCAAGTAGCGCTTGAGAATTGGTGTGCGGATCTCGATCTTACTGAGTGAGATACGAATGGCGAGATCTCGAGACCCATCATCCTCGATGCGATAATAGTCGCCTGTCTTGGGATCGAGCCAGAGATTCATGAGCAAGCGAAATTCTTCGGATATCAGGAGCGCATCAGGCACCGCTCCGTGGAATTCTTGCACAATGACGAGCGGCTCGATATCGGGACCACAGCCGGTCCTACAGTATTCGGTAACCTGCTCGCCATCCTCGTAAGACTTAGAGAAGCCAGGGGTCCCGTCCCCCTTCATGAGGTCCCAACAAGCATCTGCCAGGACTCGCTCGCGGATGCTCGGCTGAGAGAGCATGATGTACCGACCACCGTGGTCCTCAGCATGATGCCAGTCCTCATAGACGATAGTCCACGCGCTATCGCCGTTCGACAGACTCGACTGAATCAACTGTTCCTGGCGCAAACGTGATTCGACACGCCTGATCTCATCGTCTGCGTGGTTACTTTCAGACATGTCTTGCCTTAGTCCCCTTCTGGCGCATCAGATACGGTCGGATGGGCCACTCCACCGGCTGCCTCCGTGTCCTTTTGGAGTCGGTCAAAGTCGCTGACGTAGTGTCGATCCTGGATGAGCCGGAATCGCTCGAACTCACTCAAGGCGTAGTCGTCTGCCTGGGTTTTCGAGATACGACCTGCGCCTTCTAGGACCTGGCGGTCGTCGAGATCGAGGAAGGCGTCCAAGCGCTTGGCCCAGTCTTCCATGGTCATGGGGATGTGACGTCGGGCTCGTGATTCGGCGAGGTCAAGGAAAGCGTTGACGAGCCGGCCAAGATCCTCAAGTTCTTCGCGGGTCAAGTAGTTCTTGCCTATCGTCACGTCGCCTCGCAGGATCTTGCCATCAGGGCTACCGCCCCAGGTGGTCAGTCCCATGTGAGGGCGGTCTGCGTCTGCGCGCTCACGGATCAGCTCGGCAGCGGTATGCCCGTGGACTGCGTAGTGCAGCTTGTTCTGGACGGTGGCGAAGAAACGCTTGGTGGTGGGAGCATCACGGTTGTAGTCCACGCTGGTGGCGTAGATGTCCGTGACCTTCTGGTAGAAGCGTCGTTCAGACAGTCGTATCTCGCGGATCTCCTCCAGGAGTCGCTCGAAGTAGTCCTCTCCCAGGAAGGTGCCGTTGGCCATGCGCTCTCGGTCGATGACATAGCCGCGGATGGCGAAGTCGCGCAGTACCCGTGTTGCCCACTGGCGAAACTGAGTGGCTCGGACTGAGTTGACACGGTAGCCGACAGAGATGATGGCGTCGAGATTGTAGTGAGGGACGCGTCTGCTGACTTCGCGCGACCCTTCGGTTCGAACCTGTAAAAATTTTTTACAGGTTGCCGCTTCTGTCAACTCTTCAGATTCATAGATGTTGCGGAGATGGATGGAGATGTTGGCTCGGCTCGTACCGAACAGTTCTGCCATTAGCTGCTTGGTCAGCCAGAGCGTCTCCTCTTCGTAGCGCGCCTGAATCGAATCGACGCCCTCTTGAGCGGTGAAGATCAGGAACTCGGCTGTCGAGTTACGAATAAGCTTCTCCGAACGATTTGACGGTATGGCGTCAGGTTTCATAAAACTATTATACCTCACATAAATTACATGTATATAGGCCGAAAATCTGGCTTCCATATTTCATGTGGTGCAGAGTTTTGGCGTTGTGAGGGATGAAGTTGTCGGGCAGACTGTCGTGGTTTCAATTAGTCTTCTCCGGTCTGACCTGCTCCAACTCCTCAAGTGAACCCCTGATTTTTGTCTTGAGCTCCAACGACAACGGCATTCGCTCAACCTTGGCGAGGATCGTTTTTGTTATCTCGCCGCGCCGATTCAGTTCTTTGGTAACCTCTAGGAATATGGTCTGCGCCCCGTACTTTGTGACTGCGTCCGAGACCAGTACTCCGACGCCAAGCGTCGCGACTCCTCCCAGCATGCCACCGGGACCAAGTGCTGCAAGTGCGGTCGTTAGTGCAGCGGCACCGGTGTAACCAGTAGCAGTCATGGCGAGGACGAGTACCAAACCAGGTACTCCGAGCGCAGCGATCTTTGCTGCGACCACGTCGAGACTGAGGCGATAGCCAAGGCTTCCGACAGTCGAACGAATGGAGGGAACACGTGGCATGACGCGAGTCTAGGGTGACCAGCGAGGAGCCAGATGCGGACGGAGCGGCGCCGTTGGTCACGGTTCGGCCACGAGCGTCAGTGCGGGTACGCCACTACCCCTCTCGTTTAACAGCTCGTGGGGCGCTACCGCCGCTCCCTCACCAGCTCCTCTGCCTCCACCCCGATGGTCTGGGCAATACGCTCCAGGCTCTGCAGAGTCAGGTTGCGTTCTCCTCGTTCAACACCACCCATGTAGGTGCGGTGTACACCCAGTAGCTCGGCGAAGGCTTCTTGGCTGAGACCTTGAGACAGACGGTAGGCGCGAAGGTTCGCGCCTACCGTCCTCTGCAGATCACCAATCGCCACAAGGCCATAGCCTCACCATGTGCTACTTGAAGGTCTACAGACTTATGAGTAGCATCAAGGGTGACCTGCACGGATGCAAGCCCGAGGAGGTGGGAGCCATGGGTGGCGACTGAAGCGCGACCAGGGCAATCCACTTTTGGCGGCAGCCTGGGTGCAGCGAGAGATCAAGGGAGGCGATGGCCATGCTGTGCGGTGGCGACTGAGATCAAAGATCGTCAGGCTGCCTCGCGATGCTCGGTGTCGCGGGGCAGTTCGTCGTGGAGAGCCCAGGTGGCGGAGAACCCGGCCTTGGGAAGGAGCCAGCCGTCGAGATTGACCGATGAGACCTTCCCGGCCGCAGCAGCCGGCGACCGGGTGAGCTGCGTGGCCCGGCCGCTTGGCAGGTTGTCGGTGATAGCGAGCTCAGCGATCGTCGTGTCGGTGTAGTCGAGGCGGAGTGAGAAGCCGCGTGCTGGTTGTGGGACCTGAAAGTAGAGCCGATGGCCCCACATCGGCGTCACCGTCCGGAAGACTTGGCGGATGCGGACGGGCTGGCCACTGCAGACTTGGCGGTCGAGCTCGATGGTGTAGGTCTGCCCGGTGGCGGTGACGGTGCGCTGGATAGGTTGACTGCGGCCGTCGACAGTCAGTTCGAGCAACTCGTACGCATCGCGGCTGGTGGCGTCCATGCCCGGACGCGGCTTCATCAGCCAGGCGGAGGTTGCGGGGACGTCCAGGAGGAGCTGGCGGTACTCATCCCGATCCGACACACAGGCGAAGCGGCGGATGCTGTGTGCGGGAACGGTGGTGTACTCCCACTCCACCGTTAGGTCAAAGAGAGGAGTACGCACAGTACTCCTCTCTGGTGCACCAGAGAGCCTGGCTCGGACATCGACGTCGTACCAGCGCTCGGCGGCGCGGATGGCCTGGTCGCGGATATCAGCATAGAGCTCCCGAGCGAACTGGTCGTCGCCCAGGCGCAGGGCCATGACGTTGGCGGCGATGTCATCGAGCAGCTCAGGCGTGGCGACGCGTTTGAGGTCGTCCGGGTGGATGGCGAAGCCGTCGATGACGGCATCACGCATAGTAGGAGCTTGCTCCCTGATGATCTGCCGGAACTGAGCGATGGTGGCCTGCTCTTGGTCTCGACGGAAGGTGTACTCAAACAAGGTGGACAGGACACCGGCGCCAAACAGGGTGCCACCCAGCTCAGTGAGCGGGAAGCTGTGCAGCCAGCTCCAGGTGCCGAGGTCGAGGTGATTAAGCCAGGCGGCGAGCATCATCAGGAGGATACCGGCCAAGGTGAGGGAGACCGCCAGCAGGGCCGCTTTGACGCGGTGGAGGCATGCAGTGGTGATGGTCCGGTGTTGGCTGCCATTCACTTTCTATTCTAGCAAATTGGGCTGGTCTAGACCATGGCGGTATGTGAATGTGGTAATGCTTGACCCGACGAAGTGAATCCATCAAGATGGAGGTACGGGATGGCGTCACCGTGGTTCTGCGGAGACGATATCCCTCTTCTTTTGATGACCATGCGGCAGCAGCCCCACCTCTTCCGACTGCATTGTCTCAAGCGCCGCGCTGTGGTTAAATATATGTATGACGAATGAAGAATTATCTCAACAGATACAAGCGTTAAGCGAGATGGTTGAATCGATGAGTGCTCGGCTCGGCGCCATGGACGAACGATTCGATGCGGTAGACCAGCGGTTTGATGCAATGGACAAGCGCTTCGATACGATGGATCAGCGGCTCACAACCATCGCAGAGGTGACGCAGGAGAACTTCGACGCAGTCACCAAAGACCTGAAGAACCTTGACGACACCATCAAGGATCTCGATCTGAAGTGGGATGAGAAATTCACCGAGTTTAAAGCTGGTCAGAGCAGCCTGGCAGCCAACCAGGACTCACTCGCTGCCGACTTCGCGGTACTGCGCCGTGACATCTTCCACGAGACTGGTTCGCGGGAGACAGCGGACAACGCTGTCTTCACCACGCAGTCCGACCACTACCAGGAGCTGGATCGACGGCTTCGGATGGTGGAAACGAAGTTCTCAGACCTGACGCAGTCGGTCGCGGCGTAGGTCGTCGCAGCCCGTTGATGCCCCTACCCGCCTCCGCTGAACCCGGGCCAGCACGTGCACGTCGTGATGGTGTCCGCCGCTCAGGTAGCGGCTGCGCAGGATGCCTTCTTCGGTGAAGCCGAGCTGGGTGAAGAGGTGGCGTGAGGCGAGGTTGCTAGCCAGGATCCAGGCTTCCAGGCGGATCAGGCCGAGGTAGCCCTGCGCCCACTCGATGATGGCGCTCGTCCCCGTTCGGCCATAGCCATGGCCACGATCCTCGGGGCGCCAGATACAGATGCCGACCTGCCCGACTCGGCTATGCCATTCAATCGTGTGGACGGAGACCTCGCCCACCAAGCGATCCCCGTCAGCGATAACGAAGGTGTAGGCAGTGGCAGGCCCCGGTCCGGCAGTGTCGGCGATCTTGCGCTGCAGCTCAGCGCTACTACGAGGCCGCCAGTACGGGGCGCCATACTGCGCCAGCTCCCGCCAGTCAGTGCAGACCTCGAGGACCAGCGGGATGTGCTCCGGCGCCAGTGCTTGCAGGGTGATGGTGGGCGCAGCGGCAGGCATGGTGGATCCCTCCTTCCCTGCTGGGCGTTCTGAGCTCAGGTGTATCCCGGCGGTCCGGCCGATGCCATGGACTCTGGCGAGGAGCCGTCGCCTGCCCTGGCCTGCAGCGCAGCGTAGCCGGCTCAGCGGACGATGCTACTCATAAGTCTGTAGACCTTCAAGTAGCACATGGTGAGGCTATGGCCTTGTGGCGATTGGTGATCTGCAGAGGACGGTAGGCGCGAACCTGCGCGCCTACCGTCTATCTCAAGGTCTCAGCCAAGAAGCCTTCGCTGAAGTCCTCGGTGTGCACCGTACCTACATGGGTAGCGTCGAACGAGGAGAACGCAACCTGACGTTGCAGAGCCTGGAGAGGATCGCTGACACACTGCGCATCGATCCACTGGATCTGATGCGGAGGTGAGGAGAAGAAGATGGACGAGACCTGCTCCAAACAGCTGCTATTCTTCTTGCTACCACTTTGAAGCACGAGGAGCCGAGACACTCCAATGGCCACCGATAACGAAGAACCCGTCTCTCCCAGGTTTCTACTAGAGGGTTGCGCGATTGACCCGCTGCTGGACGATCCGGGTTTCGCCCAGCTGGTTGCTGATCTTGCTCGCGACCACCGCATCACCGTATACATCACCGACCTTACCTTCCAGGACATCATGGCCGTTCCAGACGATACCCGTCGAGCGCAGTTGCTGGGCGTCATTGATGCGATCGAGACTGAGCAGGGTCCTCTTCCAGCCGTCCTTGCGTCCGAGGAACCCAAGCACGGACGCCTAACATATCCAGGAAAGGTCTACCCAGTTAGCGACGAGGACTGGGAACTGCTCAACAGACTAAAAGTTGACGATCGTGCCGACGCCCGGCAAGCTCTTGCCGCGAAGTGGTCTGATGCCACGCTGGTTACGAACGACAAGAGACTCATCAAGCGCGCGATGGAGCAGAGCATCGAGGCCATCTCGACGGCGCAGTGGCGTGCCCGTCTGGAGGATTTAGATCTTGTCGACCGACTAAATGACTGACCAGCGAGCAGCAATATAAGGACCATCTCATTCTTGCGAGAGGTGCACATCCTTATATTCTTATCAGCACCCCAACTAGCGCGCGAGAAAGACGCGCTATGCGATCAACAGCACGTGCCGACTCTATTCCTATCTCAGAAACTGCCTCGCTGATCACGCGCCTCCACGCTTCGTAGACTTGATCATCCATCAGTGTACCAAGTATGCTCTGGCAGTGGACCTGAAATAGACGGCGCTTTAACCGACGCAGACGACTCTTTGCTTTTCGAGGGGAAGGAATCTCCCTATTTATCTCACGCCTGTCCTTTTGTGTCAGGCGCGCCAGCTCAATCTCATCGTAGGCAGCTAATCCTCGATTCAGAATTACCAAGCGATGGTCAATCAGTTCATGGAAACGTCTCGTCACCAGATATCTGAATGCTTCAAAACTGTCAGTACGAAGGATCTGGATTCGGACGATATTTGTACATACTAGCCCGATCGCAAGAACTCCAATAATCATCGATGCTCCGAACAGAGCATACGCTAAGAGACCGCTGACGCCAGCCGCAAGAGTACACGCAGTCATGACGAAGGTAATGGTAGCCAGACCAACCACCCAACGGACCAGGCCGAGTGTACGTGACAATACAAGGTGCTCTTCACCAACTACAAGGAAACCGAGCAGCAACGGCAATCCTAAGGTGCTGACAGACGAAATTAGACTCCCATGGTCGCTGCTTTTATCCATACCGATCATGGCGATCAATAGGGCGTAAACCGTACAAATCAGAAGCCCCAGCGTAGGGGTGAGGAAACGAGATCGCTTACTACTCAAGCTTAGGCGAACTTGCCACGGCGTTCTCCCTTCCAGAATGCTTTGACCGTACACTCGGTCTTGTGACTTGTACAAAGGCAATCCACGGTCGTGCAATTCAACTTTACGACGATTGTATATTACTTCTAAAGCTATTCTAAAAGAACTCTTTGCGCCATGGCCAATATTGGCTACATTCGCCAACGAATCGGCAGCCGTGGAAATGTAACCATAGTGTACTGACCAGAATTTCGGTGTCGTGCCCGACTTTCCACGGCGCTCCAGTGGCAGAGGGGTATTCCCCCGAAATATTTCCACACTATCGATAGACATGCCACGAGGCGCTTGTAATTTTACGTGATTACCGCCGCCAGCATGCATGCCAAAGTCGGATAAAGGTAACATATACTCCGCGCCACTGAAAACCCGGAATATATTTCTAGTGAGAAAACTGCGATCACTGTCATGCGGTGAAGTTTCATCATGCGAAATTGGTTCCTGGCGAGATACTTTCACCGTCCTAATATCGGAACTCCTCGAACTCTCCTTCTGGATAACTGCACACAACGTATATTGTGTCAAGTAGTCAAAAAAGTAGCGACCGAAATCATCGGACTCGCTGATACATTTTCCGACTTCGGTTGGGATCCCCTTCGGCAACTGCCATTCGCTGAATGTCAGTCCAGGGCGCATGTCGACGGTTGATTCGGATACAATCAGGTCGTCAAGTAGGATAGGAACCCATGAGAGTTCTTTAGTAAAGTTTCCAGGAGATGGAAACGGACGAGTCAAGTAAAACGAATGCAAGATATATCCGACGATCGTTGCTGCACCTATCGTCGCGTTCTCTTGGCGACGGGCAAGCACAACCTCACTCTTGCCATCAAGAGAGACATCGACATCGAGTATTGGTGCCCGCTGCATCCCCTGCTGCAAAGGAATATATAAGTGTGTCGAGGATTGAAGGTACTTGTCTCTGAGGTATGTCAACCTGTCAAAGTCGACGTCAAGAGTCAAATTTTTTCTGAGCGTCAACTCGCTTTCAAAATTAATAGTCTCAACTCGACGTCTGATCCATTTCTTGTTGGCGTCTAAGTCATAAAAATAGAGACAAGAAGGGACTATTTCGCCTAAATTTCTACCAACTACTTCCTGGGAATACGATGGCATAGTAAGTGAATTACCTCATGAAGATAGTCGCACTGAGGATACCTGCCCGGTATCACTCTAGCGTAAAGATCTGAAGGTCCACATCCGATCAAAAGGGACTTTCTATCTAGCTCCTTAGCACACTACTACCAATTGCCAAAGCTGCTTGCCAGTTGCTTACTTGCTACGAAGACGACTAGGCGGCGTCCGTCTCTTCTTCCTGGTATTCTTCATAAGTCATCACCGTTTTGATGTCATCGAGGAACTTATCGAGTCGTCGACTATACTCAGGATCGGTCAGTTGAGCGTAGCCGCGTTGTCGGCGTTCAACGTCTTCGGCGCATGGAGGGACAACACTCGGGATATTGACCCAGAGATCAGAAAGCGAGTTGGGAAGCCCAACTAAGATCTCGATCTCCAGACCGGACTGAGCGAGCCGCTTGTTAAACCATTTATTGCCAAATCTGCTCCTAGGGCCACGAGTCAATGAAAACGGACTATCATCAGTGTCATCGAACGTAGTTTTGAACTCCTCAGTAACTCGATCAAGCGTTTCTGTTGCCATTGGAGTTTCTCCACTTCTTTCATCACATAGGGTCTCGTCTACAGATTTGTGCACTACATCGCTCGTGCCATCGAGCGGTTGAGCGCCATCGATATACTCGCCTGACATCGATGAGGTATTCGATGCCCGGTCTGGGGTCTGTGTTTCATCTCCTGGGATATGTCGTGGCGTCTTTTCCATATACTCCACATATACCAATTAATGCGTCCAAAGTCAACAACTTTGGGCGCAAAGTGGGCGCAGTGCGGCGTAATATGGAAATGGCGGACGTCGTCAATGGAGGCCGGAATATCCACCGGCGTAGCAAAGGGAGAATATGCGCAGCGGGTATGCCCGAACGACCCTCGTGGCTGTCGTTCGGCCTGCCAGGTAGTGATCCTGGGGCTACGAAGTGCGCTCATCTCTGCTGTCTCTAGTGGTCGCTCATCCGTAGCGGCCGGTCGTTGTCAGTGTAGGTCGAAGCAGACCTGCTCCGGTAGGCGCCATGCCGTAGTGGTGGGCGCGGTGCTAGCGGCTCTCACTCGGGATGCTGAGCGATGGTCGCCTGTGACTGCACAGGGCGAGGATCGGGCTCGACTCTGGTGCCTGCCAAGACCATACAGGATAGCAGAGATTGGCGGACTGTACTTTGGTTGGATCGTTACAGGACGGCTGGCCTGACTCGGTGGCTGGGTCAGCCTGGCTGGCGCCTCACTCGTCCTGCTCCAGGCGTGCCGCCAGCTTCCGCCAGGTGACCATCCGGCGGCGGATGGTGTGCTCGCTGTACTTGCGGCGGCGAAGCAGGGCCCGGTACTGGGTGAGGTCGCGCTCGCTCAAGGCCAGGACGTCCTTGTCTCGGGCGACAGCCCACTCGAAGATGTCTTGCAGGTCCGCCCAGTAGGCCCGGGCGGTCTGGTGGCCGTAGTCGAGCAGGATGTCTTCGCGCAGGTCGAAGAAGCGCTGCCACTGCTGGACCTGGGCTGGGTCGAGGTCGGGCGGGAAGTCCATCAGGTAGTCGGGATAGCGGCGCTCCTGAGGCGGAGGCGTACTCGATGCGGAAGGGGCGCTGGGCGACTGGCCTGACTCGGTGGCTGGGTCATCTTGGCTGGTGGTGGCCATGCTGGTCATCGCTCCTTTCGCGTGGTGGCACATGTCTTGCGCTTGGCTGTCGGCTGTGGTGGTCGGTCGCGGGTTCGAGAGCCGGGTCTTGCCAGACTCCTGACGATGGCCATTGTGGCGGTATGTGTGCTGGTCAGAGGCGTTTGAGGCTGCGGTTCGGGCAGTCAGGGTTTTTGGGTGGCGGAGCGGCTTAAGGTGGACCTTTCGGCGGGCTGCTCAATGTTATCACGGTTATGGTTTGGCCTGGGATTTCAACGGTTTAGCGTGGGTGCTGACCGGATCGGCTGTTATCTGAGGGCGGGCGTCAGGGCGCCGCCCAGCTGGCTCCGGTCGGAGAGGAACTCGCCATGAGTGGTGAGATCGTGGGGCGGATGCCCAGCCCCGAGCTGTACGTGCCGGGGATGCAGCCGTTTGCGAAGGCGGCGTCGCGAGCGGTGGCTCGGCGGATTGACCGCCAGGTCGACAGTGTGCTGGCTGGGGCTGCTGTGGCCCATGCCAGTGACCAAGCCCGGGCTGTGCTGGCCGCTGGCGCCCTGCACAACGTCGGGACGCTGGCCGGCCTGGCCGAGCAATGCGCCCAGGTGGCACCGGCCGGTGGGCCGTACTACGAGGCCGTTCTGCGGACCTACGGTCTGAGCGCCGCCCGAACTGTGGCCGAGTTCTAGCCCCTGGCCAGGCACGGCAGAACGGAGTGAAGCGATGGAACTCATCTGGGACGGCCTGGCCACGTTCGGGCTGGTCACGCTACTGCTGCTGAGCTGGTTCTGGTGGCAGGGCGACGACGAACCACCAGCACCCCCTGCTCGACCGAACGGGCCAAGCGGCCCATCGTGGCCGCCGGTGCTACCAACGATGAACGATGCTGCTGGTCGGGAGTCGGTCGCCCGCCAGGCGGCGGCAGCGCAGTGGGAGCAGGACCAAGCCCTGCTCATCGCTGCCCGGCAGATGCTCGGAGCGATGCAGGACTGCCAGGCGGAAGCGGCTGCCGGGACAGACGAGTCGGCACCTCAGGACGGAGCGGTCACATCACGCCGCGATCCGTAGCACGGCATAGCGATCGGCAACACCAGCCGCCACACCACCAGTTACCCGCATGGCCACTGATGTGGGGTATGTGGAGTGACCACACCACGCAATGGGACTGGCGGGAGCATCGACGACCCCGTCGATGCGGGGGACTGACCTGCGGCGGGGTGTGGTCGCTCCGTTCTGACGGTGTCTCCATCCACAGGGTGTGGTCGTTCCTTAACCACCTCCATGCCTCCCCATCGACCTGCCCACTGCCTCCTCGTTGTCAAAAGCACATCACGCACATTCGGCTCCCGCGATCGGCAGGCGGGGCTGCTCGCTGGCCAGGGGCGCGGCCGGGGTGGCTGGCTGCCGTGACTGGATGACGCGTCGCTGGCGAAGGCGCTGGCGGGGCCATTGTTCATGTACTCATATTGTGTCAAAGATGGAAGAAAGCCATCTAAGACGAAAGGACATCATCATGGATCGTTCAACCGCATCACAGCCAGACGTACCAACGAAAGCGGGAGGAGTAGCCGGGGCGACGGATGCCCTGCTCGGGGTGCCACCTGGTGGCTTCCGCACCATCTTGGCGGATCCACCGTGGCAGGCACAGAGTGGTGAGGCGCATTACCAGACGATGAGTCTGGAACGGATTATGGGGATGCCAGTGGTGGAGCTGGCAGCAGCGGATGCGCACTTGTGGCTGTGGACGACCAATGCCCTGCTGCCCAGGGCGTATGAGGTGGCCCAGGCCTGGGGGTTTACGATGCAGAGTCCGTTGACCTGGGTGAAGTTCCGACTGGGCCTGTCAGGACGGTACCAATTGCGTAATGCCACGGAGCAGTTGTTGTTCTGCACCAGAGGGAAAGCCCCACTGGGCAGCCATTCCCAGCCAACCTGGTTTAACGCACCCGTCACCGAACATTCTCGTAAGCCAGCGGAGCAGTTCGCCATCATTGAGCGGATCAGCCAAGGGCCATTCCTGGAGCTGTTCGCCCGTCGGCGGCCGGAATCCAACCAGGACTGGGCGATCTGGGGCAATGAGGTGGTGTCCGATGTGCGGGTGCCGGGGTATGGGGTGCCGCGCTACCGCGCTGGCCTTGGCGAGAAGTCAGATGCGGCACCGGAGACAGCACGATGACCCGGCGGGATGTGAGAGGACGTGATGACGATGGCGAGCGCGTCGCCGCCGTCCCTGTCTCGGGGGCTGCTGCGCCTGGGGCTGGGGTTGGTGCTGGTGGCGATCGGGCTGGAGTGGCTGGTCGATCTGCTGCACCGGCTGTGGCCGTGGCTGGTTGGCGGGCTGGTGGTCGTCGGTGTCGTGGCTGGACTGGTGGCCTGGTGGCGCGCTCGGCAGCTGTGGTGACGGGAGGCTCATCATGAGACGGGACCGTCATCCGGGCGGTCGTCCACCGCAGTCACAGCGCGTCCAGGTGGTGGCGCGGCGACGACGCGGGCTGGATCATCAGGCGCTGGCGCGGATTCTGCTCGCGATCGCGACAGCCAGGGCCGAGCAGACCAGCCAGCGCGAGGCCACGCCGCCAGATCCGGCGGCTTCCCCGGCAGGAGACCAGTCATGACCGGCCGAGGCGCTGTGCGGTGGCGGCAGATCCACTTTGCCCTGCCGCTGGAGGCCGAGGTAGCGGTGACACTGCTGCACCGACTGGTGGCCGATGCCTCCCTGGGGCGGATCGTGCTGGAGGCACGGGCCCGTGTGGGACGCGTCGCCTACTTGGTGGGTGCAGCCAGTGGCCAGCGGCTCGATGACATCGTTCGCCAGCTGGCGCCCGGCAGCCGGGTGGTGCCGCTAGCGGAGGATCGCCAGGCGGTCGAGCAGGCGCTCAGCGTCAGTGCGCGGCGAGCACGCCTGCCCTTGTCGGGGGAGCGGCTGGAAGCGGTAGCCCGCGCGGTCTTGGCGGCATTGGCTGGCACTGGGAGCCAGGAGGAGCTGGTCATCCAGCTGCAGATCGGACGGCGCTCACGGCCCAGCCTGTGGTCCGGACAGCAGCCGCAGGGCTGGCTGGAGCTGCTGGGCTTCGCCTCACCACCGGCACCGGGCAGCGAGCTGGTGGGTCAGCAGCGCGCCCAGGCTGCCCAGCACCGAGCGGGCGTGGTGCTGCGACTCGGCGTACGTGCCAGCACCCCCATGCGGCGGCGCCAGCTGCTCGAGAGTCTGCTCGGGGCGCTGCGTCTGGCGGAGAGCGCTGGCCTGGCGTTCCGGGCCCGGTCTGAAGCGGCCTGGCGGTTGAACCACGGTCAGCGGCCCTGGCGCTATCCGCTGACGCTGACGGCGCACGACCTGGCCTGCGTATCCGGCTGGCCCATCGGTCTGGGGCAGTTGCCCGCCATGCCCAGTCGTCATCCCCGCTTCCTGCCCGTGCCGGTCTGGCGTGACCAGCAGCGCGTCTTTGCCCGAGGCGTGGCCGACCAACAGGATCAGCGCCTGGGGCTGTCGATTCGTGACGCGCTACACCACACGGTGCTGCTGGGGCCAACCGGCGTCGGCAAGTCCACTGCCATGCTGCACCTGGCGCTGGCCGACATCCGCGCCGGACGCAGCGTCCTGGTCATTGACCCCAAGGCGGGGCTGGTCGACGACCTCCTGGCCCGCATCCCCGCCGAGCGGGCTGACGACGTGGTGGTCATTGACTCGAGTGATGCCCGCCCCGTCGGGCTCAATCCCGTGGCCTGCCCACCCGGACCACGCCAGGCGCCGGAAGTAGTAGCCGACGCCATCCTGGCGGTGTTCAAGCAGCTGTTCGCCGAGTCCTGGGGTGTGCGCAGCGAGGAGATCCTAACCGCCAGCCTGCTGACGCTGGCTCGCACACCGGGCGCCACGCTGGTGGATCTGCCGCTGCTACCGACCAACCCCGCCATCCGGCGAAGCATTGTCGGTCAGCATACCGATCCGCTCGGCACCGACCAGTTCTGGGACACCTACGAGGCGCTGTCGGAGGGGCAGCGCAGTCAGTGGATCGCGCCGGTGCTCAACAAATTGCAGCCCTTCCTCATCCGGACCTGGCTGCGCACCATGCTGGGGCAAGCCGAACCATCCTTCGACCTGAGCCAGCTATTCACCCAGCGGCGCATCGTCCTGGTGGCGCTCAACAAAGGCCTGCTCGGCGCCGAGGCGGCACGACTCCTGGGTAGCCTCATCGTCGGGCAGCTGTGGCCCCGCATCCTGGCTCGTGCCGCCAGTCGGCAGGCGGCACTACCGATCGTGTCGGTGTACATCGACGAGGTCCAGGACTACCTGGCCCTGCCCGGTGACCTGGCCGATGCCTTGGCTCAGGCCCGCTCACTGGGAGTGGCCTTTCACCTGGCGCATCAGTACCGGGCACAGCTTCCGCCTGGGTTACGGGCTGGTATCGACAGCAATGCCCGCAACAAGATCATCTTCGGCCTCAGCGCCAGTGACGCAGCCGAACTGGCCCGCCAGGCACCCGAGCTGGAGAGCGACGACTTCCAGCTACTGCCCCGCTTCCAGATCTACACCCGCACCCTCCACCAAGGACAACCCCAACCCTGGGCCCTGGCCCGGACCCTGCCGCCACCACCAGCCTGCAGCGACCCCGCCCAGCTGCGCCTACGCAGCAGCCAGCGCTACGGCCAGGACGGGGCAGCGACCGAGCAGCAACTACGAGCACGGCTCGATGGCACCAGTCGCAGCGGACGGACAACAGTCACAGGCGAGGCGGTGATCGGGAGGCGCAACCGACAGCCAGAACAGTCAGACGAAACCGGACGAACCAGCCGAAGTTGACCACTAATCAGCACCAGCGCGCGAACTGGAGGCATGCGAACCACGACCAGCCGCCAGACGAACCGCCAGACCCATCGCGACCACAACTCAGCTGACATATGCGCCGGTCACGCGGCCAAAACAGCCCTTCACGGGAGGTGACTGACTGCGCCTTGGCCGCTGTCATCAGCCACGGCCCGGGCGACAGATGGCGGCCACAGAACGGAAGCGGACCATCGAGTGACAGCAGTGGCCTGCGATCTATCTCCTCTCGCCGATCTCACCACGGCGGTTCACAGAAAGGAGCGCATCCATGACACCAGCACCCATGAAACGGATCGGGGCCCAGCAGCTGGCAGCCCTGGCTGAGCAGCTCGACGCCATCGACCGGCACCTACTCGAGCTCATCGACATCCACCGCTACGCCACCACGCGATAGCTCGCCCAGCTGGTCAGCCTGAGCCACGCATACGCCAGCGCCCGCTCAGCCCTGCGCCAAACCACCCGGCGCCTGCGACGGCACCGCAGCCTGGGACTGGTCGACCACCTGGTCAGACGCATCGGCGGTGTGCAAGCCGGCTCCTCCGGCTTCGTCTGGCACCTGACCGAACCCGGTCACCGGCTACTCCACCCCAGCAGTGGAAGACAACGCCAGGCCGAGCCATCCGTCACCTTCCTCAGCCACACCCTGGCCGTCACCGAAGCCCGATTGGTCATCCAGCAGACCATCGCGCAGGGCGGCGGTGAGCTGGTCGTGCTGCGCACCGAGCCTGCCTGCTGGCGCAGCTGGCTCCGCCCCAGCGGCGGGACGCGCTGGCTCAAGCCCGACCTGGAAGTCATCACCCGGGCGGCAGACGGCCAGGAGGACCATTGGCTCATCGAGGTCGACCTCGGCACCGAGAACCCAGCCCGACTCCTAGCCACCTGCCACCGCTACCAAGACCACCTGCACAGCGGCATCGAGCAAGCCGCGCTCGGCTACTACCCGCAGGTGCTGTGGCTCTGCAACCAACCCAGGCGCGCCACCTGGCTCAGCGAGCGCATCGCCAGCGATCCGGGACTACTCAATGAGCTGTTCGTCGTGGTGGGGAGTCGGGAGGAGGTGGAGCGGGTGGTGCGGGGGAGAGGAGTGAGGTCCTCGATGCCCACCTGCGACCTACTCGGAGCCAGATGACACTGCCGTTAGGTCGTAGGTACCGCATGACGCGGAGGTTGGCTTGAGTGACAGACCGCACAAGCACGAGCTCGCGCACCCCTTCCCTTCTCCCGAGGTCCCACCTACGTCCAGCTCCTCATCCCGCAGCCAGGTGCCTGCGCACCGTGCCTCGGTCGAAGCCCAGCTCCAGGCCGATGTCGATCAGGGAGGCGCCTTGGGCTCGGAGATCCAGGGCCTGCGCGCGATGCTCTGCCGTAAAGCGGTGCGGGCCTCGTCGCGGTGGCTTGGGCCGCTGACGCCAGAGCTGACGCACCGTACCGGGATGAACGCCGAAGCGGTCAGCCACCTCCAACGCCGTCTGGCCGCTCTCAGCAAGCGCCTGGATAGCCTCGCGGGCATCTGGTGACAACGGACGAAGCTCCGGATGATCGATGCGGCGAGCCTGCCGCGCGGACGGCTGGCGGTCGGTCGCCTCGCCGGTGTCGTCGGTACTGGCGGAAGGCTCGCTTGCTGCACCAGAAGCCAGCGCAGTAGCCTCCTCTCGACCTAGCCGGGCATCAAGATGCGCCCTCAGCCGCCGGAGCAAGCCACCCCAGTTGTTCGTATCCAGGGTGCCCAGGCGCACCAGCGAGAAGCCCGCGATGACGCCGGAAGGTCCCGGCGGGCCGGGGCGCCGGAAGCGCCTATATCCTCCATGTCCGCTACGCTATGGCTGCACCTCGGGGGGGCTGGCGTGGCGCGCGGCGAGGGCGAGGGATCGGTGTACATGGCGCTCGTCAACGCCCGCTCCGAGGCCGGCAGGGGCACTGCCCCGGAGGTCTACGCCAACGAGCT
>ERZ772964.307-NODE-307-length-23468-cov-5.24491_pt1 | contig 23468 bp, 19 predicted proteins | sample MGYA00580675_ERZ772964 | MGnify/ENA primary metagenome ERZ772964 (study PRJEB29015, sample SAMEA2737941) | human oral metagenome | biome: human oral; feature: human-associated habitat; material: dental | place: China | collected 2139 ... | reverse complement strand
TGAAAGGATTTGAACCTTCACGCCACGAGGGCACATGCTCCTAAGGCATGCGTGTCTACCAATTCCACCACATCCGCATAGCAAGGTTATTATACCAAATGAGCTGGTGTATCTGCAACCTTAGCTGCGTCCATCAGCTCGGCGGAAAAAGGTGAGGTGCGCGTTTCCATAACTACGATTGTCCACCACAACAATGTCGTTTGCTAATTTTGGCCCCTCACCTATTCCTGTATGTGATAATACCATAAATCCGCCTGGTTTGAGAAGGGCAAAAAGTCGGCTAACTGTTGTAAGCTGGAGATCGTGGTAGGGCGGGTCGGCAAAGATGATATCGAAGGCTTCGCCATCGTACGTATCAAGCCATGGGCTGACGCCTGCTTTGACTGCAGTAGCGGATGGATCAGCACCGAGCGCTGCGATATTCTTACAGAGGATGGTGAAGGCGAGGCGGTCACGCTCGACAAACACTGCCTGGCGAGCTCCACGGCTCAACGCCTCTAAACCAACGGCACCAGTGCCAGCAAAGACATCGAGGACGCGAGCATCCTGCACTGCATCGCCAAGCGAATTAAACAGCGCATTGCGCACTCGCTCGCCCATTGGATGGGTACGGCGATTATCTGGTGCATCGAGCCAACGCCCGCCATAGCGTCCCGCAATTACTCGGACTTTCATAATGGATAAGCCTCACATAGTGCACTGTACCACGCGAAGGTAACAGTGCGAATAATCTCTGGGATGAGTTCATTGCGCGTCTGCAAGGCTAAGCCCGTCGTCCAGCCATTACGCCAAAAAGTGTGATACATATCAAGTGCATACACCCGCTGCACTGCTCGCAAAAAGACTGTCTCTAGACCGAGTTGCTCAGCCTCAGCTACCCACTCGGGCGATGGGCAGGTGTCGGCAAAACGGGCAGTGCGCATCGAGGCGGCCACGCCAAGCTCGAAGAGAATATGCGTTGCAAAGACGCCTTTCGCCCCCCAGTATTCCCAGTTTTTGTTGATGGTATCGAGTCCCGTCGTCCCGTGAATGAAGTTCTTATCTAAGACGGTAAGGCGCTCCTCTTTGGGACGACCCCAGAGTTCCTCAATTTTATCACTTAGTGGATAGTGATGAGCCGGCGTGAGGCCATCGACAATAGCGTGCGACATCCACGCTGCCTCAAAGGCAGCACGCACTGTGTTGTTTTGGCGTAGTGCTTGAACAAGATTGTAATGATGATCGAGAATCATAACGACGAGGTCGCGGTCGTCTGGCTTGGTAGGGTCGATGTAGTGCCAGGGTTCATCGACGCTAGGGCTTTTGCGTTTGATACCGTCGGGACCATTATTTCCCTCAAAATGGAGAATGTCGCGCGAGCTTGGGAAGTGAAGAATGGCGACATGGTGGCTGCACATCTGGCCAAGGTCGCGCCGTGCGATCTGGTTGATTCGCTGATGAACACCAACCAAGTGCCCCGACTGGTCTCGAAAGGTTGTTCCACTGTACATATCTCATATAGTATAGCAGATTTTGGCGTGGCTGAATCGTTACTATGGATGTTTTGTCGAGATTATCCACGTTTCATTATTTTGATGGTATTCCATGCTGTTCAGTGGGGTGTAGCGAGCTGATGCTATGCGAGCAGGAGAGGTCTGATTGATTTTGCTTGTCCACCCGCTCTTGCGTTTCTTCTTCGAAAATACTACGCATACCTAGTATTCCTCATACTATATAGATTTGATGACTTTATGTAACAGACAATAGCTGCACTTCATTAGATGAAATGATAAAGATTACTATAAGGAGAAGGTTTGGAATGTGGGCGAAATACTCTAAAATGACATTCCCAACCCTAAATGGGCGAGAACGGAGAGAATGAAAAAGGTAGAATTAAAATAGTTAAGATTACCTCAGCTTAATTAAGTGTCGTGAGTCGTTGATTGCGTTGCACGGCTGCCTGGAGCTCCGGGTAGCGTTCGAGTGAATCACCACTGGCGATAAAGGCTTGGGCTGCTTTTTGGGCTCGGGCGATTGCCTTGCTGTCAGCTAGGCTCGCAATGCGCAGATTGAGTGCGCCATGCTGAGCTTTGCCGTAAATTTCGCCCGGGCCGCGGAGCTGCATGTCGACTTCTGCCAGGTGGAAGCCGTCGTTTGAAGCCTCCACCTCACGCAGACGCTGGCTCGGCCTGCTGTGGTTATTAAGCAAAAGATAGCAGTAGCTCTGGCGCGCGCCACGTCCCACTCGGCCACGCAGCTGGTGGAGCTGGGCAAGACCAAATCGCTCAGCATCCTCGATCATCATTACTGTCGCATTTGGCACATCAACACCAACTTCTACTACTGTGGTACTCACGAGAATATCATACGCATGCTGATGAAATTCTTGCATCACCCGTTCTTTGTCAGCAGGCTTCATCTTGCCGTGAAGCAGACCAATTCGCCACCGTCCTAAGGTGCTACTCTTGAGATGGCGCACAGTTGTCTCAACACTGCGTGCGTCATTGTCTGGGTTGTTATCGATGAGGCTGCAGACGACATAGGCTTGGCTACCGGCCTCGAGCTCCTTCGTGACGCGTTGGTACAGGGCTGGGCGCGAGGCGGGAGAAATAATTTTGGTGATGATCGGCTGGCGACCCGCCGGACGCTGGCTAATAATGCTAATATCAAGCTCGCCATAGACGGTCAGGGCAAGGCTGCGGGGGATCGGTGTTGCTGTCATAGCAAGTAGGTGTGGCATATGGCCGGATTTATCAAGTAGCTTCTGGCGCTGCGTCACGCCAAAGCGATGCTGCTCGTCGATTACCACAAAGCCAAGCCGTGCAAAATTCACCGAGTCTTGGATGAGTGCGTGCGTTCCTACTACGACATCTACCTCGCCGCGTGCAATTCGCTGCACAAGCTCACTACGCGTAGCACCGGTCACGCTGCCAGTCAGCAGCCCAACTTTGATGCCGAAGAGCGCAAGCAATGCATCGAGCGTGGCGGCGTGCTGACGGGCAAGAATCTCTGTCGGTGCCATCAAGGCGGTTTGGTAGCCAGCACTGGCAGCCTGGCGAGTGGCCAGGCCAGCGACCACTGTTTTGCCACTGCCCACATCACCTTGGAGGAGGCGATTCATTGGCGTACTACGCTGAAAGTCTTGCAAAATATCCCAGGCCGCTCGGCGTTGATCGTCTGTGAGAGTAAAGGGTAGAGCACTCACAAATGACTTCACGATAGCTTGCTCAAACGGTATGACATAGCCTTGGAGCTGAGCATGCGTCTGGCGATTGAGCTGGCTAGCAAGCAGCAAGCTAAAGAGTTCCTCAAAGGCAAAGCGCTGGCGTGCTCTTACGATACCCTCTGATGTGGTAGGGAAATGCATCGCAAGTAGCGCCTCGCTCCGGCTCATTAAGCCTTCGCGTGCAACAATGTGCGAGGGGAGTGTCTCGGGCAGCATTGTTATCAGTGGTCGTAGCTCAGTGAGTAGTTTGCGTACCAGTTGGCTTTTGAGGCCGTGTACTGCGTGGTAAATGGGTAGCAGGTTGGTGTCATGATGGACAAGCTCTTTAACACGCTCGGCACTTGGGTTGGTGAGTTGGTAGCGGCCATTCTTATACTCAAATTGCCCCCGAAAGTAACATTCATCCCCACTCGCGAGCTGTTGCACCCGATACGGCTGATTAAACCACACGGCATTAAGCTTGCCCGAGCTATCTGCCAATACTGCTGTGGTAATGCGGAGACCACGCCGCACCGTACGCGTGCTGATTGATTCGCAGCGCGCCGTGATCGTCACATTGCCTGGTGTCAATGTTGCGATTGAGCTCGCCGCAGTAAAATCATCGTGCTTGCGTGGCAAAAACATGATGAGATCATTGACAGTCAAGAGCCCAGCCTGAGCTAGTTGCTCAGCTGTTTTTGGCCCAACGCCTTTGATTTGAGAGAGCTGTGTCGATAAGTTCACATTTTTATTGTACCGCACCTGGTGTAAATGCGCTGCCCTGTGATATAGTATAAGCAGTAAGCTAACGGGGGAAGTGTGAGTAAAATTGCAAATTATTTACGCAGTCATATTGCCGGGTCTGTTTCGACTCGGGCCGATTGGCGTGCGTCAGTCAGTGCAGATGCCGGTATTCTAGCCGCAACGCCAGAACTCGTGGTAGTGCCGCGCGTTGTGAGTGATATTCGCAAGATCACCCGTTTTGCCTGGCAAATGGCCGAAAAAGGCCACACGATGCCAGTCGTCACACGCGGCGCTGGCTGTGGTGCGCTGGGCGGTGCTGTAGGGCAGGGGATACTGCTCGATACGACAGCTCTCGACACGATCTTTGAATATGATGGCAAATCGCAGCGAGTTCGTGTTCAGCCAGGTGTGCTGGCGCATAACCTGACTGTAGCACTGAGTATGCAGGGTGCTGGTGTTGGGCCACTAGCTAACCAACGGGGTACAGTCGGTGGTGTTCTGGCGGCAGGTGTCCGTGGAACAACATTGAGTCGTACGACTGACTTTGCTGAGGCAGTCGATCAGCTTGAAGTCGTGCTTGCCAACGGCGACGTTATGCAGACAGAGCGTCTCTCACGGCGCGAGCTAAATCGACGCAAGGATTTGCCTGGGCTTGAAGGCGATATCTATCGTGGTGTCGACGCGATTATCGCTGATAATGCATCGTTGATCGAGCAGATTGATCCCAATGACGCTTCTGGTTACAGTGGTATTGCGCGGGTTAAGCAACCGGACGGGACGTTTGACCTGGGACCGTTGTTAATTGGAAGTGAGGGGACGCTCGGTATTATTGATGAGCTAATTCTTAAGACGGAGTTTTTTAGCTTTCGGCAGACGATGGGGGCTTTAGTGTTTCGTAGTGGAGAGGATGCACGAGCAGCGATTGACACGATTGATGCTTTGCAGCCTGCTCGACTTGAATATATTGATGCAGCGATTTTTGAGCAACTCCGCCGTGATGGCAAAAAATATGCTTTTTACGAAGCGGCTGCCCAGCAGTTTACGCCACAAGCAGTTTTGCTCGTGATGCTTGATGATTTTAATAACCGGACGCGTGCTCGCAAGCAGGCTAAGCTTGAGCAACTGCAATTAGTGGGCGATACTACTGTTTCAATCGCAGAGGATAATGATGACGATGATATTGCGGTGGGGTTTACTGCGCTTGATAACTATCGCTGGCCCGATGCCGCACATGTTGGGGCACCGCGCTTATTCGAGGGATTTTATGTGCCGCCACAGCGCTTTGAAGAGTTTATACGAGCTTTAGCACCACTGGCGCGCGCACTGCAGTTACCGCTACCTCTCGCTGGCCATCCTAGCCTGAATCTTTATGGTATTTATCCACGTCTCTCGCTGCGTAAAGTGAGCGATAAGCAAAAAATCTTCAAGCTCTATGACGAACTCGCCAAGCTGCTTGCGCTATACGACGGCCATTTGGTGATGAGTGGTGGTGAGGGTCGGCTCAAAACTCGTTTTGTGCGCGCCGCGCAAAACCCAGATCTTACAGCTCTCTACCAGCAAATCAAGCAGCTCTTCGACCCTCACGGCATTCTTAATCCTGGGACAAAAACCACCCTACAAGCTCGCACCATCACTGCAATGCTACGCAATGAATATACGGTAGATTGGCAATAAAGCGTTGCGGGGAAGTGTATCTGCTATCTATAGCAATTGATTTCTTTGTCGTGCCTCAATAAAATAGAGGAAGAAAGAGGTTAATGAACATGAGTGTCGATCAACGCATAATATCCCGTAACCCTGCCACCAACGAACCAATCTGGTCTGGAAGTCTTGCGGATGACGCTACAATCGCACGGGCTGTTTCTGTCGCAACACGCGCACAGCACACATGGGAGGCGACACCGCTTGATGTGCGCAAAGATATAATCCGAGCCTTTGCCGATCAAGTAACGACACATAGCGAAGATGCTGCACGAATTATTTCGCAGGATAATGGTAAGCCACTCTGGGAAGCACGCACTGAAGTCAAATCACTTGGCAATAAAGTGCAGGCGGTCTTTGACGCCTATGACCAACGGGCTCAGACAGTGACGAAACAAGTCAATGGACGCCAGTCGGTAACGCGTTATCGACCTCATGGTGTTATGGCAGTGCTGGGGCCGTACAACTTCCCAATGAGCATGCCAAATAGCCATGTCATGCCTGCTCTTCTTGCTGGCAATGCTGTGATTTTCAAACCAAGTGAGAAAGTGCCATATGCTGGTGAGTACTACGCGCAACTCTGGCAACAGGCTGGACTGCCAGATGGGGTGCTTCAGGTAATTCATGGCGATGGAGACGTAGCACAGAAGCTCATTGCACACCCTCAGGTAAACGGCGTCCTTTTCATCGGTAGTCGAGCGGCTGGCGTGTCGATCGAAAAGCAGCTTGCTGGTGCACCAGACAAGATCTGCGCCCTCGAAATGGGTGGCAATAGCCCACTTGTCATCTGGGACTATGATGATGTACGCCTCGCAGTGCACATTGCGGTGCAGTCTGGCTATATTTCAAGCGGCCAACGCTGCTCATCGGCACGGCGGCTTATCGTCAATAGAGCGATTGCAGACGAATTTATTCCTGCACTTCGGCAAGCGGTTGAGAGTATTGTCGTTGGTAATCAGTTTGATACCAATCCAACGCCTTTCATGGGTCCGTTGGTTGACTATGGGGCGGTTCGTCATTTCTTTGATAAGTACCATGCTGCCGTCTCAGCTGGCGCACATGTTCTCGTTCCTGCTGAACCAATCCCGACGCTTGGCGACAACTTTGTCAGTCCTGGGTTGATCGATGTCACTGGTGTGCTATTACCAGATGAAGAAATCTTTGGGCCACTCCTTCAGGTGTCGACAGTGCAGACCCTGGCCGAAGCAATTACCCAAGCAAACGCAACACAGTTTGGTCTTGCTGCTGGCATCGTTACTTGTGAGCGTGCACAATACGAAGCATTCTACCAGCAAACAAAAGCAGGCATCATCAACTGGAATCAGCCACTGACTGGTGCAACGACTGCGGCTCCATTTGGTGGAGCGAAGGCTAGTGGCAATTACCGATCGGCTGGATTCCTGTCGGTTGACTACTGCTCATACCCATGCGCGTCGATTGAGGATGCGTCACCAACAGTCCCAACGACGTTGCCGGCTGGGGTGGTGTATTAAATAACTAAAGTGAGTTGACATAGATAGTAAATGGTGTATGATAATGCCATGAAACAATCCTATCCTCTAGCACAACTGCGAAGTATCCTGCTCTATCTGTCAATCAGCTTACTAACATTGTGCGCGCTTCTCGGGATTCTTGCAGCACTATCACAAGAAGTTGATTGGCGAATCCTATTGACGACATTCTGTGCTGCAATCGCATCATTGATTGCCATGAGCAATATATCACGACTTGCCGATAACCGAATAGTTATAAAAATTCTATCTATCATATCAATTATCTTCAACGCCCAGTGGTTTGTTGGTGCGTTTGCCCTCCAGTGGAACCTCTATCGGATCCTTGGTTTTTGTCGACCCTCTATCAGCACAAGGAATCGATACAATAGGCATTATAGCGAGGAATATAATTACGATTATAATGACTATACTAGCTATGATTACGAAGGTCGTGCTCAAGCGCGAACATGCAGCGACTTCCTCTCAATTGCGACGAAACTTACACTCACAGCGTTAATTATTACACTACTCATTACATTAAGTACAAAGATTTTGTCATACGCCAACAAAAACTCTTTCATCATAGGAATGAAAATGATGACGGTTACTTGCGCCAGTCTTTTAAGTATGGCATGTTTGAGTATGGTATGGTTTAATGTGCGAGATACGTCAAGTACGCTACGTTTTTTGGTAGTTTTTGGTATACTCACTGTATTTGGTTTAATAGTAACGCCTATTTTGGTACATCTAGAGAAGGTACAGCGCTACCTGCAACCTACACAACCAAATACACTAGTACAGAATGAGCAGCAGCTTCGGCACGAGATTGAACGCCAAGTGCGAGCACAAATTGCTGCCGAACAGCAAACAGCAAAAGCGGAGGAACAAGCTCAAGTACCTCCCACAGCTTCGAATGAAGATGGTGCAATGCATGATGTGCAGCCTGATTGATGAATTAACAATGGGTGATTATACTCCCGATAATGATGGGTGGTGCTGAATGCAAGAGGTGATGGGTGTTGCAGATCGACAGATAATCAATAATTTGAGCGACAGGGTTACCTGTGTATGCCATCAGAGTTCAATGAATGATTAGAGTATTTCCGATTTAGTGATACTCAAAAATACGACACAGCAGTTAGCCATTTAATGTAATAGAAAAGAGGAGGTGTACATATGCCTCGCAGGCGAGGAGCTATCATCACAATAGGCGACGAGGTGCTTAACGGAAGTACGCTCGATACTAATTCTCACTGGCTTTGTACACAAATTGCTGGTCGCGGTGCGCTGGTTACGACGGTAGTTACGGTACACGATGACCCAACTGCAATACAAGACGCGTTGGCATATTGCATGCGTACGGAGCCAGACTTGATTTTTACCATTGGAGGTCTTGGCCCGACGATTGATGACCGAACTGTTGAGTCAGTTGCTCGCGCCCTCGAGTTGCCGCTCGAGATTAATCAAACTGCAATCGAATATATCCAGAAACGATATTCTGACTTGGAGTCACAAGGAATAGTTGAGCGGGATGTGTCTGCATCAGCAAGGAATGCTCGCAAAAAGATGGCTTTGCTGCCCACCGGGGCAGTGCCAATCTATAATCCGGTTGGCGCTGCACCAGCGGTCGTTATTGATGTAGATGATACGATGTCTGTTCTGTGTCTTCCGGGTGTTCCTGCAGAGGTTCGCGCGATAGTTAGTAGGCATGCATCCGGTATTTTGGAACGCCGCCTCGGTAGCGGATTTTTAAGAACGATGACGATCATGACGAGTACAAATGATGAGTCGGTCCTTGCAGAAGCATCTGCTGTACTGACTCGTGAATTCGTGGAGGTGTATGTGAAAACTCGTCCGATTCGTCAAGAAGGTGGAAGAATTGGTGTGACACTAACGGCGTCTGGAAACAACCAAGCAAAAATTGGCGTTCTGTTAGATACAGCGTTTCGGAGACTGACAGTTCTTCTTGGGGGATACGGCGTCAGTATTGTTAGATGTCATGTTGATAATGCAGATTGACGGCAACTCAATAATTCCCTATGATCAAATCATGCAAACAATTCGCCATAAATACCGACTGTCATTCTCCTATCTCTTGCATTAGAGATACTATCGCTTGTCAGCAATATCTACTTTCCCCAAGAAATGGAAGGGCAGTTGCAGCTATACTCTTGTATCCGCAAGATATTTAGTAAGTTAGTTAATGCAGGTGTTGTCTGGGCAGCGTTGCCATTCTTGGCAGGGTGGAGATCTCAAAGCTTGGTAAAAGCGGCGATTAGTGGCGCTGCCATTGCAGAACTCACACTGCTACTGCATTACGGTATCGGCTATCTTATTGGGGTGTATGGCTCCACGATATTTATGGCGAATTCATTTTGGTTTATTGCTGCTCTTGTGCTATGTGCACCACTGGGGGTATGTGGCTGGATCGCAGCTTTGCCAAAAAAGTCATCGCGTATATTCTGGTTTATCCTGCCGATCGGGGCAATTCTCGAGCCCTTTGTGACTCGAAAACTAATACCATACTCGATAGTGCGGCCATGGCCTGAAGTATATTCGGATTACGTTAGCGGTACAGTGCTGTTGCTTGTTGGTATCGTTGGTATAATTCTTGTGAGATTAAAGCAGGAAAGTAATGAGCAAAGATAAGGGATAAAGTACTTATGGCTGTTTTACATTCCCTGATGGGGGATATATACAGCCAGGTGATGGTATAGTTGGATCAACAAAAACGGAGTAGGCGCTCACAACTCTCTTTATTTTTTTAGACTGACTAATTCCTTAATATTCTCACAAAATGACGAGAGCCTAGCCACTACCTTATAGTTTGAAGCTGCATCTATCGCGAGACGCCCAATACTTTTGGGTATTGACTGGTCGTCCGGCTAAGCTTCCGTGTCGTTTTTTGCGGAAGTGTTTCAAAGCAGTAGGTCGTTTTCAGGCTGCTTTGGTAAATCCTGGTGGGGTAGAGCTTCACACATTAGTTATTATTTAACTCATTAACGCAATGCTGCAGTCGAGGGGTTAGTCGTTGTGGGTTGATGATATTTCGGACAACCGATACAAAAAAGCACCAGTCTTCTGATTAATACAGACTACATCAAATTCCGCAACACTTCCGCGAGAGCGCGTTATACAGCGGGCATCACGCGCAATAGCTTGCAGAAAAAGGTCGCGAGCAGTTGGTTGCCCAAACGTTGGGAGATGAAAGAAGTTACCGCCAACGGCATTGTCTACATCATCAGCGTGCGTCAGACCAGCATGAGCAGACTGGTCTTCTGATGATTCCCAACGGCTACAGCCACGTGGGCAGTCTCGAAACACCCGCTCCGGCAAGGATATTGTTCCTTGGCCAGGTGTGGGGCGGATGCGCCCAATTACCGTCCCATCGGGGTCAGCGTGCGGGCCCAAATAATGCATCGTATTGCCTGAGTCGTAGGTGATATCGACGCGCTGCGTCACCTCCTCCGTCACAATACGCGCAAAAGTACCTCGAGCGCTCCACGGGCCGTAATTGAGAAATAGGGTTAAGCAGACAATAACGAGTAGGGTAAAGGTGAGACGTTTGTGGCGATGAAGAAAACGAGCAGGCATAGTAACTGCATTATACAATATAACTGCAGAAATGACGAGTTAATCCGTTATCCGTACTCCCATAAAATTCGCCCACTCAGTATACCCTCGGGTCCCATCACTGAGTATCGGGCGCACGATACGGATATCGATTCGGTCGATGCGGAACCCAGCCTCCTCGAGCATGCGACGTGGGATGTCTATTGTCTTGTAATGCTGAAAGAATCGCCCAGACTGCGCGTAATCGGTAGCTGTTAAACGCTCAAAGCGGAGCCCTTGATCGGATATAGCAAAGTTTGCAAGGAATGCACCACCAGGAACAAGGGCGGCACGGATTGACGTAAGGACGGCGGGTAGGTCTTCTTGCCTGAGGTGTATGAGACTAGCAAGCGCAAACGCACCAACAAAACTACCATTATAATCTAGTTGTCTCATGTCAAGGCATCGAGTTGTTACTTTTGTTGATGCTCCTCGACGATGTAACTCTTCTATCATTGCTGGGCTATTGTCAACTGCTTCGACATCATAGCCTTGTGAGGCAAAATATCGACTATACTGGCCTGGCCCACAACCTAGGTCAAGAACTCGGCCATGCGGTGGAAGCATTGCAACAAACGAACGTGCGAGGTCTTCATTGATAACTTCAACGCCATCCTTCAAACCATATGTCGGTGCTAAACGGTTGTAAGCGGCGAGAGAAGAATTATATAGTGCTGTAATTTCTTGCATGTTAAGTCTCCTTTTTCTATAGTAGCAGATAATTTTCGTGCTAACCATCACTATAATGGTATATTATGTGAACAGCATATATTGATACGGTCTTGTAAAGAAATGACAGACATGGATATATTTTGCGGAATAACGTGGAAAAATAACGGTAATCCTCATTATGAGATCATCCGTAATGGTGTCGTTACTGCGATCAACTTGTCCGTCGGAATCCCATTACCACAGGGGACCGAACGGCACTGCACTGGTTATTATGACTTTTCTTGTGGCACTACTGGAGCACATACTCCTTGCCCGCATGCTGCTCAGGTAGCCAAAGGACATCAATGTCGGTCTTGTCAGCTTCAAGAGGGTTTCGTAGCGCTACACAACACTAAACACCTAAATGCTGTGTCGCCACAACTACGCAGCTACATATCCCAAGAGCATTACCTCTATTTGGCTGCTTTTGGAGGCGGGGTTGTAAAAGTTGGCACAGCTGCACGATCACGCCATCCAGCCCGTTGGTACGAACAGGGCGCGTTGGCAGCTATGAGGATTGCGAGCCGCCCTGACGGAATAGCTATACGTCAACTGGAATCTAGAATATCGCACGCTCATGGTATCACGCAGACAGTTCGCGGTAATCTGAAGACCAATCTTATCTCGACTCTACCTTCTGTAGAACAGGTAACGGCTGATCTTCATGCTGTTTCTCAGCTAGTTACAGATGACCGGGATGTCTTAGTTTCAGGCACGATTTGGTGCGATATGTTGCCGACGATCGTTAATCTGAAACAGAAGTCTGAAGAATGTCGCATCCTGCCTGCAGGTTCGACGTCATGGAGCCTCCTTGACGGACCTTATGCAGTTGGTCAGTGCTTAATTTGGCATGGTCACTTGAGTAATTATTTGCTAGATATAAAGCCCCTCGTCGGACGGAGTGTCGTGTTTACGGACGTAGGCGAAGGTGAAACTCCTCTACAAACTGCTCTATTTTAAGTAACTCGTTTTAGCATCATTCACCTGATTATATTACGGTTATAGTTACTTCATCTGCGCCAGGCACCAGCGAACCCACGACTGCACCTTCACCGCAGTCCTCATCGACGTCGTCGAAGACCGGATGAGTGACCTCTACCGGACGATCCCGCTCAGCGCAGCAGACAGAACGCAGATTGAGCACTACCTCCACGACGAGCTAAGCCAGATAGAAGGAGACAAGGCCAAAGCAGTGCGCTCCCTCACCACCCGGCGCACCAACATCGAGGACAGACGACGCCGCCTGATGCACGCCCACTACGAAGGGGCCGTCCCCCTAGAGCTCCTCAAAGAGGAACAAGCCAAGCTCACGAGCGAGCTGAACCAGATTGAGCGCCAACTAGCCGCCTACCAGGCCGATGCCGCCGAAGTCCGCCAGCACCTCACCCAGGCTCTTGACCTCCTCGAAGACTGCCACCGCCTCTACCAAGCCGCGCCCGCCCACCTAAAGAAACTGCTCAACCAAGTCTTCTTCCAGCGGGTGCTGGTCAACCCACTGGTCGATGAGGAGGGCCGGGTCATCTTGCCTGACCAAGGCGATGGCGCGACCGACGGTGGCAAGCAGCCGGGCAAGGGCGCGGGCGCACACGATGGACAGGACAGCGCCGAAGAAGAAGGAACTGGCGATGCTAGCAGGGGAGGGGCTGCCGATGCTGACGCGCCAACCCTGATGTCTCACCCCATCCACCTCGCCGATACCGGCTCCGGCACTCGCCTCAGCGCCCTGCTCACTCCACCCTTCGACCAGCTGGCCAGCCCCGGCCTGCACGCCGCCGCCCATACGCACCACCTGCAGCACGCGGCTCAGGCTGGCAACTCGACTACGCCGCCCACCGCTGACGATGAGCCCACGAGTTCCACAACACGAACAACGCCCACCCTGGTGGGTGAGCGTTGTTCATCATCTGGAACCGCATCCCAGCCTGTTTCGACTGGGGTGGGTTCGGGTAAGAGCTTGTTGGTACGGATGAGAGGACTTGAACCTCCACGCCCCGCAGGGCACTAGCACCTGAAGCTAGCGCGTCTACCAATTCCGCCACATCCGCAGATATTACGCACCGCAGGCTCTCACGCTGTATTGTATACGAATTTCGGCCTTGCGTAAAGAGTTTTGTGGTACAATCAGGTAAATAAACTATGGCGGGTCTGCCGCTATTTTACATTATATAAGGAGTAATGATATGACCTCTATCCATTCATCGTCTCAAAAATTCGATAAAGCAGATTGGATACAACAAAAAATCGAAGAAATCCGAGAACGGTGCGGCACTGCCAACTCGGGCAAAACTGAAGATGAGCAGCATGCTGAGGTGCACCGACGGATGGTTGGGGCACTGGCCGCAATTGCCACGCGATCGAGCGAGGACCTTACGCTGGATACCGCAAGTCGCATGCTGTATGGTCTTGCTGTATCACCACGCACAGGGCAACCAGCGCATGGTGAGCTTACCGAAGATGATATCCGCACTATTCGCGAGGTCAGTGGCATGGCGCAGCAGTCCGTCGAAGAAAATAATACTGATACTATAGGAATAGCAGCATAGTATCACCAATGAATACTATAGAGCCCACCTCCACATTAGCCGACCGTCGCAATGTGGTAGACCGCTATAAAGGGCTGCCTCACCAAGCGATCGTTGCCGATCTTGATGAGCATGGCTCGGCACTTCATATTGTGATTGATAATGTCGTGCGCGATTTCAACATGGGGACGATCGTCCGCAGTGCCAATGCCTTTGGGGTGCGGCATGTCCATATCATTGGTCGGCGGCAGTGGAATAAGCGTGGTGCGATGATGACGGACACGTATCTGCATGTGCATTATCACCAAACGGTTGAAGATTTCTTGCAGGCCATTGCTGGCCGGCCGCTTATTGCGGTCGATAATGTTGCCGGTTCGCAGCCACTTCACTCGGTCGCGCTGCCGCGTAGTGCCGTGCTTTTGTTTGGGGCAGAGGGGCCTGGTATCCGTCCCGAGCTGCTTGAGCGGGCTACGAGTATTGTTGCAATTGAGCAGTTTGGCAGTACGCGTAGTCTCAATGTCGGCGTGGCGGCAGGCATTGCGATGTATGCCTGGGTGCAGCAACATCGGTTGCACCCAGATCAGGAGTAGAGATTCTACTCTCTTTACTCCTTTTCACAACATAAGGTAGTAAGAGAGGGCATGTAGCACTGCGTAACGCTATGGAGAGGTGAATCCGGCCAAGGGCTTGTTTTTCCATGCCGTTTATGCAAAAATAGCAGTAACTATGACAAAACTTTCATCGGAATCATATCGGGGGGCGCGGGATTGGTATCCGGAAGATCTTCGCGTGCGCAAATACATCTTTCAGACCTGGCGTCACATCGCCAAGAGCTATGGCTACGAAGAATATGATGCACCACTGCTTGAGCCAGTTGAAGTGTATGCTGCCAAGAGTGGTGACGAGTTGGTGAATGATCAGACATATCAGTTTATTGACCGTGGCGATCGACAGGTAGCGATCCGTCCCGAGATGACACCAAGCGTAAGCCGGATGATTGCCAAGCACCGCCAAGAGATCGCCTATCCAGCGCGTTGGTTTAGTATTGCCCAGTTTATGCGCTATGAGCGACCACAACGGGGGAGAGAGCGTGAATTTTGGCAGATGAATGTCGATATATTTGGTGTTGATAATATGCAGGCCGAGGCCGAGATTATCGCACTTGGTAGCCGTATCATGAAGGCCTTTGGCGCGACGGACGACATGTACACTATTCGCATCAACAATCGCCAGTTGATCAACCTTATGATGGCGCAGTTTCTCGAGCTCGATGCTGTGCAGGCTCAGCTGATGATCCGGCTGTTTGATCGTAAGAACAAGATTCCACCACAGGCTTTTCGCGACCAGGCGATTGAGATCTTTGGTGAGGCAGCAGCACTGGTCGGCTTACAACGGATTGCTCAGCTCTTGACGGCACGTACTATGGCCGATCTCCCCGAATCGATTCGCGATAGTGAGGCGGTGCGCGATGTGCAGCGGCTCTTTACACTACTTGAGCGTAGTGGCGTAACAAATGCTATCTTCGATATCACGCTCATGCGTGGACTAGATTATTACACGGGTACAGTGTTTGAGTTTTTCGACACGCATCCAGATAATAACCGTTCGCTCTTTGGTGGTGGGCGCTATGATGGCTTAGTGGGGATGTTTGGCGCTGAGCCTATCAGTGCGGTCGGCTTTGCACCGGGCCTATCAATGATGCAGCTCTTTCTCGAGGCGCATCAGCTGCTACCAGAGTTTAGCTCCACAACCGATATTTATATGATCGTCCTTGGCGGGGCAATGCGCGGTGCGCTAGAGCTAGCGGACGACCTGCGCGATGAGGACGTCAATGTGGAAGTTGATTTCACTGGCCGCAAACTAGATAAGCAGCTCAAGGCAGCGATCAAGAAACAGATTCCATATTTCCTCTTTGTTGGTGAGGATGAGCTGGAGAACGAGATTTACACCCTCAAGAATATTGCGACGAGCGAGGAGCAAAAGCTCAGTCTGGAGCGCGTCGTCAGTGCCGTTAAGGATTACCGTCGTCAGCCATCGCGCAGTGAAGATGATGACTTTGATTTATCGTAGTATCACCATGTGCATCTCTATGATAGCTATAGCTCATCTCTGTTAGCTTCTCGTTTTGCTCGTCTTGCGAAACAGCATATATACGCATACATACTTGGGTCTGTCGCATGCCTATTTCACACTGCCAGCGACATATGATACAATAACCAACTATGAAGACGACACTAGACCACCTATCAGACACCAAAGTACGCGCCACGATTACCGTCGGTGCAGACGAACTGGAGGCAGCTCGCCAGGTTGCTTTGCGTAAACTCGCCAAGACGACTAAAGTTGATGGTTTCCGCAAGGGTCATGCCCCGCTCGAGTTGGTTGCAAAGAATACCAATCCAGAACACCTCGCCGAGGAGACGCTTAACAACGCCCTGAGCAAAGCAGTTGCTGCAGCCTTCCTCGAGAGTGACGTGCAGGTGCTTGAACGCCCAGAGGTGGAGATTAAGAAGTTTGTGCCTGGTAGTGAGCTGGAGTTTACTGCTGAGGCAGAGGTTATGCCCACGATTACTCTCGGTGACTATAAGAAACTCAAGCTCAAGCCAGCGAAGATAACCGTTACGCCAGAAGAAGTAACGGAGATCCTTGACCGGATTCGCCACAGCATGGCCGAGCGTACGGACACTGATGAAGCAGCTCAGGACGGCGACGAGGTGACGATTGACTTTGTCGGTAAGCGCGATGGTACGCCTTTTGCTGGTGGCACCGGGAAAGATTATCCGCTTGTGCTCGGCAGCAAGTCATTCATTCCAGGCTTTGAAGAGGCATTGATTGGCCTTAAGGCTGGTGAAACGAAGGCGGTTGAACTCACCTTTCCGAAGGACTACCATGCGAGCGAACTAGCTGGGCAAGCAGTCGTCTTTGATACGACCGTCAAGAAAGTCAAGAAAGTGACACTGCCTGAGCTGACTGATGAGTTTGCTGCGAAGGTTGGGCCATTTACTTCTATTGAAAATCTCAAGAAAGATATCGAGAAAGAAATTACTGCGCAAAAGCAGCGTGAAGCAGATGACGAGCTGCGCGACGTGGCCGTCAAGCAGTTGGCTGATGCCAGCACAGTAGCCGTCCCAGAGGTATTACGGGCCGATCAGCTTCGCTCGATCGAACAAGACTTGGTGCAGAACCTCGCTCACCGCGGTCGCACTCTTGAGCAGTATCTTGCCGAGAAGGAATATGAGGACAAAGACGAGTGGATCGAGAAGGAGGCTAAGCCAGCGGCCGATGAGCGCATTAAGGCTGGGCTTGTCCTGGCTGAGTTGAGCAAGGCCGAGAAGATCGAAGCTACAGCGGAGGAGCTACAAGAGCGCATCAGTGCTTTTAAGCAACAGTATGCCAATGATGCAACTATGGTGGCGCGCTTTGATGAGCCAGAGGTGCAGCACGAGATTGCCAACCGTCTCTTGACAGAGAAGACGATCGACTGGCTGGTGGCGCAGAATACTAAGAAGTAGCAGATAGTACAGCTCGCATAGCAGAAATTAGCACTCTATATTGACGAGTGCTAATTTTCTCGTTACAATAGTACTATGATGAAACCGAATGATTACCTAGTACCCAACGTCATCGTCCGCACGCGTGATAGTGAGCGTGGCTATGATATATACTCGCGTTTGCTCGAGGATCGCATTATCTTCCTCGGCGAAGAAGTGACTGAGATGACAGCCAATGTCGTTGTCGCGCAGCTTCTCCATCTTGCCAATGAAAATCCAGACAAAGACATCCAGCTCTATATCAACAGTCCTGGTGGAAGTGTGTATGACGGCCTCGCAATCTACGATACTATGCAATACATCGCGCCAGATGTGCAGACGATTGGTATTGGCCTGCAGGCAAGCATGGGTGCCTTCTTGCTTAGTAGCGGTGCGAAGGGTAAACGCTTTGTCTTGCCTAATGCCCGCGTGATGATCCACCAGCCGAGCAGTGGTACGCGCGGCAAAGTGACAGACCAAGAAATTAGCTTACGCGAGAGTATCGCCCTCAAGGAGCGACTGGCCACCATTATGGCGGACAACACTGGCCAAAAACTCGATAAAATCAAGGCTGACATGGAGCGTGACTACTGGCTGAGTGCCGCAGATGCCGTGGCGTATGGCCTAGCTGATGAAGTGATTGGTGCTCGCATACAAAAAATAACACAGCGTTCGTAGCAACTTTATGGTATCATATAGATATGATATCACGTAGTACAGATACTAGCTCCGAACCTAAATCAAGCCAAAAACCCTTACGTTTCCGGCGTATTATGCATTATCGCCCACGTCGGGTAACAGTGATAGTATGGCTAACGGTTATGCTAATGCTTTTGACCGTTGTAGCCGTGAGTATATTCTACAAGAACCGTCAAAGCGCTGCCTCCCTGATGAAATCGCAGCTCGTCGAAGGTGCTATGCTAGCACGGGCTGCTACGTTCTCGTCGGATGGTGTAATTTCGTGGGATGCGTACGCTGATGGTGGTGTGTATGGGACGATTACTTCGCAGGATGACCGCAACCGCCTGCTTGCACAGCAACCATTTATCCGCTGTACGGTTGGGAAAGAGTGTAGTGGATGGATATCAGCTGCGCAAGCACAAACCTATACACAGCCGATACCAGCTGGCGACACAGTGTGGTATAAAAACGATTCACTTCGACATTATGGCGAAAGCATCCTACGCGACACAAGTGCCAAATGCGCCTTTTGGCAGTCTCCAGTTCAAAGACTGTGTGTTTCCGCCAAGACCGGCCGCTTCTTCTATTATGTTAATGGCTTTGGATCAAATAGCTTACACCGGTTATAAAGGAGTGTATTATTAACCTGACGCGCCGTAGTATGACAAAGAAATGCGTTACAGTGTGTTACGATACTATTCAAGCGGTCTATAAAAATTGAGGCCTTGTCACTTGACGGAGTAAGGTGCGATCTGCTACAATCAAAAATTAATGAAGGTTGTGTAATATGGGTTAGGTGCGGACTACGCCGGTGGCGTGGCGTTTTAGTGTGCGAAAACTTATATTGAGTAAAGCTTCGGTGCCACAACAAATGCACGAGTAGGGTTTTGGAGTCCTTACACGTGCGGATAGATAACAATAATTCAAGAGGAGTTTACATGCCTACACCTACCACGGCAACAGCTGCTCCATCGCGTGTGTTTTTTACTAGCAATGACACCGCGCTGGCAGTACCCGACTTGCTGGCTCACCAAGAAGAATCCTGGAAGGACTTCGTCGAGACGGGCTTGAGCGAAATTTTTGCAGAGCTCAACCCAATCGAAGACTACACTGGCCAGAAGCTCGAGCTACGCTTTAAGGATTATGCCTTTGGCGAGCCCAAGCACACAGAGCAGTTTGCGAAAGAAAACAACCTGACCTTCGACGCACCACTACAAGCCACCGTCGAGCTCATCAACAAGACAACCGGCGAAGTCAAGGAACAGAGCATCTACATGGGCGATTACCCTTGGATGACCGAACGCGCAACATTTATCATTAATGGAACAGAGCGTGTGGTGGTAAGCCAGCTGATTCGGAGTGCTGGTGTACTATTTAGTGCTGACCGCGTGGCAGGGCGCAACCTCTATGGCGCTAAGATGATCCCGGGCCGTGGAGCATGGCTCGAGTTTGAGACGAGCCCATCGGGTGCAATCTATGTGAAGATCGATCGCCGCCGCAAAATTGCCGCTACCACCTTGCTGCGTGCTCTTGGTATGAGCAAGGTGTCGGCCATTCGCGAGGCCTTTGCTGATATCGACACCGGTGAGATGAAATACATCGAAGCCACCCTTGAGAAGGATCCAGCGCACGGCATTAACGAAGCGTTGATTGAGGTCTATCGCCGTCTGCGCCCAGGTGATCTCGCTACGGTAGAGAACGCTCGTCAGATGATTGAGCGCATGTTCTTCGACTTCAAGCGTTTCGACTACAGCCGTGTTGGTCGCTACAAGATCAACCAACGTCTGGGTGTTGATGTGCCCAATACGACTGAATATCGCACATTGCAGATGAGTGATTTGATTGGTGTCTTGCGTGAAATTATTCGTCTTAACAACACACAAGAGCCAGCTGATGATATCGACTCGCTGAGCAATCGCCGCGTGAAACTGGTTGGCGAGTTGGTGGCGCGCCAGTTCCGCGTTGGTATGCTCCGGATGCAGCGCAATGCAATGGATCGCATGAGTATGAGCGACCTCGAGACGGTCACACCGAGCCAACTGATTAATGCTCGCCCGGTAGTGGCAGCAGTGCGCGAGTTCTTCGCCAGTAGCCAGCTGAGCCACAAGCGACGCTTGAGCTCGATGGGGCCTGGTGGTCTTAGCCGTGAGCGGGCTGGTTTTGAGGTGCGCGATGCTCACCCAACCCACTATGGCCGGATTTGCTCGGTGGAGACACCAGAGGGTGCCAACATTGGTCTGGTACTTAACCTCGCTACCTATGCACGTATCAACGAATACGGCTTTATTGAGACACCATACCTCAAGGTGGTTGATGGCCGTGTGACTAATGAGATCGTCTACCTTGATGCCTCGCAAGAAGTAACCGAGGTGATTGCCGATGCTGGTGCTCGCCTTAATGAGGATGGTACCTTCGTACGCGATCGCGTTAGTGCGCGCAAGTTCCTCCAGCCAGGGCAGGTAGACACGAGCGAAGTCACCTACATGGATGCTGCGCATAAGCAGATCCTTGGATCAACCGCGAGTCTCGTGCCATTTATCGAGAAGAACCGTATTGACCGCAGCTTGACTGGCTCCAACATGCAGCGCCAAGCGGTGCCGCTTTTGCAGCCAGAGTCGCCAACGGTTGGTACTGGTATTGAGCACGAGGTGGCGCGTAACTCGAGCCAGCTCATTACAGCTGAGGCTGATGGGGAAGTGATTCGGGCTGATGGCGAAGCAGTCGAGGTGCGTTATGCTGATGGCGTCAAGCGCTACGACCTAATCCACTTTGCCAAGAGTAATGACGATCGTTGTATCAACCAAAAAGTGCGGGTTAGCCGCGGCCAAACCGTTGCGAAGGGCGACACGCTCATCGAGGGCGCGTCCATTGCCGATGGTGAGCTCGCCCTTGGTAAGGACTTGCTGGTTGCCTTTATGCCATGGGGCGGCTACAACATGGACGACGCGGTGATTTTGAGCCGCCGCTTGGTAGAAGATGACACCCTTACCAGCATCAATATCAAGGACTACACTGTCGAAGTGCGCGAGACAAAGCTTGGTCCAGAGATCGTGACGCGCGATATTCCCAATGTGAGTGAGGATAGCCTCCGTCACTTGGATGAGAGCGGTATCGTGCAGATTGGCTCTGAGGTTAAGGCGGGCGATGTCTTGGTTGGGAAGATTACACCAAAGGGTGAGCAAGAGCTTAGCAGCGAGGAGCGCTTGCTGCGTGCAATCTTTGGTGAAAAGGCCAAGGATGTGCGCGACACCAGCCAGCGCATGAACAATGCTGGTGGTGGCAAAGTCGTTGGCGTCAAGGTATTTAGCCGCGAGAATGGCCATGAGCTCAAGACGGGCGTATTGATGCAGATTCAGATCTTTGTTGCCCAATTGCGCAAGATCGGTGTGGGTGACAAGATAGCTGGTCGCCACGGCAACAAGGGTGTGTGTGCCCGCGTGATGGCAGTAGAGGATATGCCATACCTAGCTGATGGTACTCCCGTTGATGTGATTCTTAATCCCCTTGGTGTGCCAAGCCGTATGAATCTTGGCCAGCTCTTTGAGACGCACCTCGGCATGGCTGCACGAGCACTTGGCTATAAGGTTGCCACGCCACCATTCAATGGTGTGCCCGCTGATACCATCAAAGATGAGCTAGAAAAGGCTGGCATTGCGCGCGACGGCAAGAGTCAACTCTACGATGGCCTGAGCGGCGAGCCATTCGAGGAGCGTACAACGGTCGGCGTGATGCATATGATCAAACTCCACCACATGGTGAGCGACAAGATCCACGCCCGCAGCACCGGCCCATACACTATGGTGACCCAGCAGCCACTCGGTGGTAAGGCCCAAAATGGTGGCCAGCGCCTCGGAGAGATGGAGGTCTGGGCACTCGAAGCTTACGGTGCCGCGACGACGCTGCAAGAGATGCTAACGATTAAGTCGGACGACGTGTATGGTCGCGCCAAAGCCTACGAGGCAATCATCAAAGATGAGCCTATTGCTGGGCCAAAGCTACCCGAGAGCTTTAACGTACTTGTTAAGGAGCTGCAGGGTCTGGGCCTACGTGTTGACCTGCTAGATGAATCTGACGAGTCGGTCGATGCCGAGCATGTCATTGCTGCTGCGGGCCCTGCTGACAAAACCGTCCCATCTGACGAGAGCGATGACGAAGCAACCTATCTTGATGAATCCGACGGCATTGGCACGATCGCCGATGACAGCGGCATGTCCGTCCAAGATATTGACACAGTAGAAAACCTAAGCGAGGAGGAAGCCTAAGATGTCCCACGTGGTAACAGATCACGATATCGCCAATTTTGATGCGGTACGCTTGGCCGTCGCCAGCCCCGAGGATATCCTCAAGTGGAGCTACGGCGAAGTCACCAAGCCGGAGACGATTAACTATCGAACCCAGAAGCCTGAGCGCGATGGCCTGTTTTGTGAGCGAATTTTTGGCCCAGTCAAAGATATCAACCCACACGACAGCAAGCTTAAGGGTGTGCGCAGCCGCGAAGCTGCAGTAGATAAGAATGGTGAACTTGTCACCAAGTCGATCGTGCGTCGCGAGCGGATGGGGCACATTAGCCTAGCGACCCCTGTTGCGCACATTTGGTTTATGCGCGGCACACCCAGTGCGATGAGCCTCTTGCTAGGCATTACGGTGCGCAATCTCGAGAAGATTGCCTACTTTGCTACCTATGTCATCCTCGACGTCGACGCTGAAACACGCGACGCTTATTTGACTGACCTTGAGGCTGAGACTGAGGCGGCACGGGCTGCCATCAAGATTCGCTTTCAGCGTGAAGCTGAAGCTGATGGGGCAGACGTGAAAGCTCTTGCCGAGCAGCAAACACGTGAGTACGAAGAGCTTGAGGCAACCTACAGCCAAAAGAAAGCTCAGCTTGAGAGCCTACAAAAGCGCGCCCTCCTAAGCGATACCGACTACCGTAACCTCCCCGAAGAGTATGAGGAGCTCGTAAAGGTTGGTATGGGTGGTGATGCACTCAAGGCGCTCCTTGATGATATCGACCTCGATGCACTCATCGCTGATTTGCAAGAAGAAGCCGAAGGGGCACGCGGTCAACGCGAGAAGAAGCTACTGAAGCGCCTTAAGGTGCTCGAGGGTATGCAAGCGGCAGGCATTAAGCCATCAAGCCTGTGTATGACAGTTTTGCCAGTCATTCCACCAGACCTGCGGCCAATGGTAGCCCTGAGCGGTGGACGCTTTGCGACGAGTGACCTCAACGACCTCTACCGCCGCGTCATCAACCGTAATAACCGTCTCAAGAAGCTCATCGAGCTCAACG
>ERZ772964.306-NODE-306-length-23502-cov-42.1725_pt1 | contig 23502 bp, 20 predicted proteins | sample MGYA00580675_ERZ772964 | MGnify/ENA primary metagenome ERZ772964 (study PRJEB29015, sample SAMEA2737941) | human oral metagenome | biome: human oral; feature: human-associated habitat; material: dental | place: China | collected 2139 ... | reverse complement strand
TGCGGCGGTTGGTTGGGGATTGGCTGCATCGTTGGCGTTGTTTGTGAAACTGGCGGTTGCTGATTCGTGTTTTGCTGGTCGTTGTTCATATGGTTATTATACATAACATCCATGACGTTACCCGGCTATTCACCGAGTTTTAGCTGCACTATGACAGCCGATATCGACAGAACAACTAGCATCCAACCAGCGGCAAACACATTCTGATTTGATATTATTCCAAAAATAAATATTAACGGCATAAGGATAATACGCCCCACGGCAGTTATCACCGAGCCAGAGCCAACTCGATATCTCGATGGCAGCTGATGTTGTATTTGTGCAATAAAATGAAATAAAAGTGCCCCCGAAATAACCGCTATCAGCACCTGAGCGATGATAGTTATCCATAAGTTAGCACTTAACGAAAGCACAACTGAAGCCAGCCCCAACAAAATTGACAAAGCTATATTCACCTTTTTTGAACCGAGATACTTAACCAACGAACCGCCCAAGCCACCCAAGCCTTCTATAGACGACCCAGCAATCCCAAAAACTATAGCTGGAGCCGACAGCGCAATGTACCACAATTGATAAGCCTCTCGATTTATTTTCTGCACACAAAATACCATCATAGTCACGGCCATCAACCAAATCAAACTCTTACTCTTGAATACACACTTAAAGGTATTTTTAGCATGCTTGATAAGTTTCTCATCAGCTACTTCACGACTAATTTTTGCGTCCTTGTATAGCAGGTGGCAAATCACAGATATAGCGATCGGAATAGTTGTTAAATTAAATGTCAACAACAGCGAATGACCACCGATCCAGCCGCCTAAAAAATTACTGAGAATTAAGGCTACTCCGCCCAAAGCCTCATACAAACCCAATGCTCGATTAAAGTTTCTGGCATGCCCCTGCTCCTCTAGCAAAGCATCATAGATCATAGCCGTACCAGTACCGCTCGAAAATGCATCATGAAAGCCCCAAATTACAACGGCCGCAGAGTACATAAAAATACCGTCACTAGCACCAGCCACCAAGCTACTAATCCCAAGAAATAAGCCAGAAAGTACCATCGAACCTTTACGGCTCCAGCGATCAGCAATAATCCCCGACGGAATCTCGGTCAAAATACATGACACCAGCAGGACGATTGTAATTAAACTAATGCCAAAATTGTCAATACCGATACTTCTTATGAACAATTTTTCAGTTGAATACCAAAGCACAAAGCTTAAGAAGAACTTGCCAGAATACAGCGGAAGCAGCCTCTTCATGACAGCTCTTTTCATGATATGTCTAGTATAACTCTTTTACGGAGATTTGACACTGACTTTTATGCCGACAATTACAGAATATGCTAAAATAGCATTATACGAATAGGAGGTATTTATGGAAATAATGATAGTAATTTTAGTCATCGTGACTATTTATGTGCTGAGTGGCATTAAGGTGGTTAACCAATACCAGCGGGGCGTAGTGCTGACGCTGGGTAGGTTTACTGGCGTACGCGAGCCGGGTTTGCGCGTAGTGGTGCCGATTTTTCAAACGATGATGATGGTGGATGTGCGTTCCACACCAATTGATGTGCCGAAACAAGAGGTCATCACCAAAGATAACGTCACCGTCGGCGTTGACGCGGTGGTCTATTTCCGAGTGATTAACGCGCCAAAGGCGGTACTAGAGACGACCAATTATATTTATGCCACCAGCCAATTTGCCCAGGCTGCCCTGCGCGACGTCACCGGTAACGTCGATATGGACGATCTCTTGGCCAAGCGTGAGGAGATTTCACAGCAGATTAAAGAAATTGTCGATGCCGAGACCGACAAATGGGGTATCGACGTTGAGAATGTCAAGATTCAGAATATCGAACTGCCTGGCGATATGAAGCGCGCTATGGCCAAGCAAGCCGAGGCCGAGCGTGAGCGCCGCGCCAACATCATTAACGCCGACGGTGAAAAAGCTGCTGCTGAAACACTGGCGCAGGCTGCCGAAATCCTGGCAAAAACCCAAGGGGCGATTAACCTACGTACGCTAAATACATTGGAGCGTATCTCCACCGAACCATCACAAAAGACGATGATGCTCTTCCCGATTGAACTGATTGATGCCATTCGCGGCGGTAAAAAATAGAAAATTACCTAGTTTAACCTTAGTTTTAAGAACCTGGACTTGAAATATATTCAAGGACGTGTTAGTATATTCTAAGTAATGTCTAAAACTCACGAGCTACCTGCAATATCACTACCTTCAAAGATGGAATCTGTTATAGATCCCGAAAAGGTACTATCAAATAAATATAACTATCCTGAGTTTAATTGGAATCCTGACATCCACGAGCAAAAAGCTTTAGCGCGCGTTAGAGAGATGTTCCTTAATATTGAACTGTCACATGCTACTGCTAGCGACCCTAAACTCCTCCAAACAGAGGGTATAATTCCTCCAAGCGATTTGACAGACAGGCAGGATTGGAGATCGCAAACTGGCAAACTCGACGAGTCGCTTGGATTAGATCACTGTACTTTTCTTCATTGGGGCGCGCTTCATCCAACTGGAAATGGGCGTTATATATTTCCTGTAGAAGCTCGCGATATACTTTTGTCACCAGAAACAATCGTCACTCCGTATGACATCCACTCTACGATGTGTACTTATATGATGAATACCGACGACATCCGAGCACTAGACGAAGAAGGACAAAGACGTCTTAACGAATATCTAGAAACAATAGTGCCAGGCAAAGATTGGGTTGATATAATTGCCAGGCGCGCCCTACGGCGCATGCAGCACGCTGATGATAAATCTGTTTACAAAGTAAGAAGTCACTCTGATTTAGGTGAGATAAAACATCTTGGTGCTATATCACCAACGTCACTACACGAGCCTATAGATATACACGATCAGCAGACTATGTATTCAAAGTGGCTATCGCTACTTGAAAATAATGGCCTGGCAGTGTCGTATATTACAAATATGTTAGAGTTTGGTTCAACCGACGATAAGGCTGAACTGCAGACCAGCCTTGATAAATCACGAAAGCTGTGGCGCAAGATACTAGATATAGCCCAAAAAAGCTAAGTCATCATAAATAAACTATCTAAGAGCAGTAAAAAGTAAGGAGTAACCATGAGCGAACAAAACCGCACCGAAGAATTTAGTGTTAACGGCGATCAAGTTGTCGAAAAGGTTAAGCAACTTATCAAAGAAGGCAACGTCCGCCGCGTTATCATCAAGAACGAAAAAGGCGAAAGCATCATGGAATTCCCAGTCACTGCCGGCGTGGTCGGCGCATTATTACTACCGACACTTGCAGCACTCGGCGCAGCGGTGGCGTTGATGGCGCAGTGCACGATCGCGGTGGAGCGGCGAGACTAAAATCATACACTTAATGGATACAGGCTAGCTTGCTGCAATCTGAAACAGACGAGTATCCGCCACAATTGCATTCTCCCGCGCTTTCAGGCATAATCATAATCAGTATGTACTATATCAATAGGATTGAGCTGGGGCGGACTTTGGCGGGACGCGTGAGCGATTTGAAGGGTCAGGAAGCGGTCGTTATCGCGCTGAAAGAAGATGCGCTGACAGCTTGCATTGGTTTGGCGAGCGAGATTAATGCTTGGGTGTTTCCTTTGCTTAGCAAGCGGATCATTATCCCTGGCGATCCGCGGGTGGTCGGACTGATTGATCCGGCGGGTATGTTCACGTGGAACCCCGACCTGGAAAAACCGCAGCGCGACGGCATTGAGCTAGAATCCCGCTCGGTACTAGAAGACATGAAGCGCCAGGCCTTTTCTGAGCTGAATCGCATTCTCGATCAATACGGGACATTTTCTAAGGAAGGACTCAACGGAAGAGTGTTGCTGCTAACCGGCGACATTGTCGAAGACCGGATAGAGATTGCGATGGCTCTGGAATATTTGAAGAGTGTGCGCTACAGAGCCTTATATGGGCTGGGCGGCAACGTCGACAGTACGGCGGCAGATTATTTTCACCTACAAACCGACAAAGACGTTGCCCTGGACGTCATGACTCATATGTTTCCGGCGGAGCATTATTTTGAACAAAAGGATAGCTACACTCCGGAAGAGTGCCGCTTGTTAGTAACAAATATTTCGCAATATTGGACATAGAAAGGAATAATTATTATGAATCCAAATCCGTTTATATCAGCAGACCAAGAACCAGCGCCAGCTCAGTCGGATTCTCCGGCAGACAATGGTGCGTCCGCAGCTATGCCAGAAGCGCAATCTCAACCGGCAACCGAGCCGGCAGCACAATCCCAGCCTGCAACCACACTAGCAGCACAGCCCCAGTCTGCCGCACAGCCAGCGACGCAATTTCAACCTGCCGCCGCGCCGATTAGCGACGACGAGCTGGCCGCAGCTAACCAAAATATCCAGACTGTTTTCGACGCTTTCTCGTCGCGAGTGGTCGGACAAGAAAACTTGCGGACGGCTTTGATGGTGAGCCTGATGACTGGCGGACATATTCTGCTAGAAAGCGTACCAGGTCTTGCCAAAACGACAGCCGTGCAGACGCTAGCCGCCAGCGTCCACGGCTCGTTCAAGCGTATTCAATGCACGCCGGACTTGCTACCAAGCGACATCATCGGTACGCAGATTTACGATTATAACAAGGGCGAATTCCGCACCGAGCTAGGCCCAGTGCACGCCAATTTCGTACTACTGGACGAAATTAACCGCTCCAGCGCCAAAACCCAAAGCGCCATGCTGGAAGCGATGCAGGAGAAGCAGACCAGTATCGGCGGACAACGTTATGATTTACCGAAGCCTTTTATCGTGCTGGCCACTCAGAACCCGATTGAACAGGAAGGAACTTACGAGCTGCCAGAGGCACAGCTGGATCGCTTTTTGTTAAAAGAAGTTTTGTCGTACCCTACTCCAGACGAGGAATTGGAGATTTTGAAACGCATAGAATCGGGCAAGTTAAGCGAGGCGCCGAATAATAGCAATACGCCGAATATTGAGCTGGCGGCAGTCGAGACGCTGCAAAACCTGGCACAAAAAGTATACATTGACGACGCTATTAAGAATTATATTGTGAAAATTGTCTCGGCAACGCGCAATCCAGCCTCAATCATACCAAGCGAAACGGCGCGCTACGTTCAATACGGCGCCAGCCCGCGCGCCAGTATCGCTTTCCAGCAAGTCGCCAAAGCCCTCGCTCTCATCAACGGCCGCAATTACGTTATCCCAGAAGATGTTAAGCAATTACGCCACAGCGTATTGCGCCACCGCATTATCCTCAACTTTGAAGCCATCGCCGACCAAGTTCATCCGGAAGTTATTATTGATTCGATATTTAACGCTGTTCCTGTGCCGTAATATGCCAAGTCTCTTCGCCAAAGTCAAAGCCAAGATGGATCTCTACGCCCACGAGAAGGTGCGGAGTTTACTGGACGGTCAATACGGCTCGGTATTTAAGGGGCGCAGTCTTGATTTTGATGACTTGCGTGAATACATTCCTGGCGACGATGTAAAAGATATCGACTGGAAAGCGACTGCTCGCAGTAGCGGTATTCGAATCCGGCGCTACCAAGCAATCCGCAAACATAATATTTTATTAGTAGTCGACACTGGCCGCCACATGGCAGCGACCGGTAAAAGCGGCAGCAATAAGCGCGACATCAGTATTATGGCCGCCGGAGTTTTAGGCTACATCGTATTGCGGCACGGCGATTTGATCGGACTGGTATCTGGCGACGCCAAGAATAACACCTACATTCCTTTCAAAGGCGACGACCGGCACATCGAGCAGCTGCTGCGGCACATTGAAAATAATACTCAGCTAGCAGCAGCGCCGAGCAATATCGTGAATCAGCTTGAATATATTGCACGCAATTTACGGCGCAAGATGATGCTGGTGGTGGTTGCCAATGACGATGAACTGACTGGCGAGCACCAGCATATTATCCGGCGGTTGCGCGCCCAGCACGAGATATTATGGATAACTGTCAATGACTCTTCAGGACTTGACGGAAACCGCAGTTTTTACGACATCGACGATTTAGCCGCGCTGCCTTATTTTATTTGTAAACAAACGAAACTGCAGGCTGATTTCAATCGCGAGCAGCAATCATACTACCGCGAATATTCCACTGCCCTGGAGCGTTTGGGCGTCATCAGCGAGCGAATCTCCGGAGAAGAGGACGTCGTCGGCAGTTTCTTTTCACTGTTAGAAAGGCAAAAGCATGCACGCTGGCGCTGAGCTTCGCGAATGGGTAGATTATGACCCGCTGTGGCTGATTATCGGCTGCTTGCTTTTAGGCGCGATTATTCTATGGTACGGATTTGTGTTTTATTCTACTCGCCGCCGCTCTCACCGCAGCCTGGCAACGCTCAAACCAAAACCGTACACACCGCCAGATTTGACTGATTTGAAACAGAAATACCAACAGTTAATCGACGAAATTGAACAAAATCACGCTGCCGGAAAGCTATCCTCGCGTAAAGCCCACCAGAAATTAAGTCATGCTCTTCGCATGTTCGTTGTTGAGATAAACGGCCACCGCGTTGACACGTTGACGCTGCGAGATCTAGAAAAGACTCGCTATAAAACATTGGCGGCCGCCATCAAACAATTCTATATTCCTGAATTTACCGCAGTCGAACAAGGCAGCGTCGCAGAGACAGCGGCACTAGCCAGAAAGACGGTAGCGACATGGAATTAGTTTTTTGGCAATTGTCGCTGGCGTTAATTATAGTTATCGCCCTGCTGTGGTTCGCCGCGCCGATTATACTCCGACGATACAGCCGGTCGAAACACCATGACGCGCCTAGGCAAAAACTCCCTATCGCTAATACCTCGCGGCTGCGCGCTTTCCCGCTCTATATTCAGCAGGTCAAGCGGTACAAAAAACTATTGGCGGTTGTACTGGGACTGCACGCGCTCCTGCTGGTTATGATGATTATTCTCACTGGCCGCCCGTCGTCGGTGGCTGTCGTTTCTCCCGAGGTGAAAAATCGCGACATCGTGCTGTGTCTTGACGTATCGCGGTCGATGTATGAATATGACGTAGAGATTATTAAAACTTACCGCACATTGGCGCGAAAATTTGACGGCGAACGGCTCGGTTTGGTACTGTTTGACCGCTCGCCGGCAGTGATATTTCCTTTGACAGACGACGCCAGCCTCATCGATAGTAAATTAGCGCTAATCGAAAAAGCGCTGACGCCGCCTGGAACGCTGGAATATTTTGACATTTTATCTGGTACGGTAGTCTCTAACGGGCAAGGCTCATCGCTGATCGGTGACGGGCTAGCAAGCTGCATCAGCCGCTTCGATAAATTGGACAGTAAACGCTCCCGGAGCATCATTTTAGGAACCGACAATCAACTAGCTGGCACGCCGATTATTTCCCTGCCCGAAGCAGCAGAACTTGCCAAACAAAAAGACATCCGCGTATACGGCATTTACCCGAATAGTAATAAAAACCGCGAGGCCGAAGCGGCAGAATTGAAGCGAACCATGTTGGCGACGAGCGGCGATTATTATGCACTGCGTGACAAAAGCATAGTTCCAAACATTGTCCAAAAAATCGCCGCCCAAGATGCTTCCCGATTCAAAGGCACGCCGCGCGTTACTCGCAACGATCAGCCACAATTATTACTGTACGGCATGCTTATCATCATAATTTCCCTCATTATTATCGATTGGAGACTTCGCATATGATAATGCAACCGATTTTGCCGTGGTATCTGCTGCTGATAATTCTGGTAGTTGCTGCAATTTTTACCAGCTGGAGGATTTTCTCCAAACCAATATCTAACCGGCGAGCGTGGCTGCGGCGGTTCTGTATTGTCTTGCTTATCATTACCGCTTGTTTTCGCCCAGCTATTCCTGGCGAAGTGAAAGAATGGGGCGCGCCGCTAGTCGATGTTTATGTTGTCATGGACACAACGATGAGTTCTGCTGCCGAGGATTATGATAACGGCCAGCCGCGAATCAACGGCATGCGCCGCGACGCCAAAGAAATTGCCAAAAAGCTGGTTGGCGCGCGATTTAGCCTAATAACTTTCAATAATAAAACCTTTGTCAATTCGCCGTTATCGACAGATGTCAGAATGTTTGAATCGGCAGTTGACACAGTAAATATCATCAGCGAAAGCTATGCCATGGGCAGCTCAATTGATACACCGATTGACACCATCGCCTCGGAAATTACTCGCACCAAGCATAAAAATCCCGAGCGCACCTCGCTGCTATTTTACCTGGGCGACGGCGAACAAACCAGCGACGCCTCGCCAAAGTCATTCGCCAGCTTGAGACCACTGCTTGGCGGCGGCGCGATCATGGGATACGGCACTGCCGACGGCGGAAAGATGAAAACGCCAAGTTACAGCGACGGCTTTGACGGTTTTTATTTGCGCGGACCAGATTTGAAATATGCCGTATCAAAAATCGACGAGACAAATCTTAAAAACATTGCCAGCCAAACGGGCCTGCCGTATACGCACCGGCAAACCCCAGATTCCATTGACGCCGTCGTCAAGAACGGCTCCGTCGACAAAGCCGTCAGTAGCAGCCGCTCGTTCTACGGCTACAACGATATCTATTGGATAGCGATATTTGCGGCTGCTGTTTTGCTGGCCTTTGAAATCAGAACCATCTATTTGCCTCTATGCAAACTTCAGAATATAACGCCGTCGGAGGGAGAAAATCGTGAGTAAGAATCGTCCATTTGACCTGAAAAAACTAGATTTTGAAAAAATCCGCCGAGAAAAACGCCGGAAACTGCTCCGCTATTCATTCCCTGTTTGCGCGATAATTTTGCTGGCTGCGGTAAAATTGACGAGCTTCCCCTTGTTGTCGCTAGCGGCGCGCGCTGCTTATAAAAACGGCGACAACAGCCAGGCTTCCTTCCGCTTATCGCCAGTTTATGCCGTGAATTTGTTTGAATCTTATAAAGTATTTTTTAACGATGGGAATGCTCTATACAAGCAAGCCCGCTACGACTCGGCAGAAAAACAATTCCGCCAAGCCCTGCAAAAAGCGCCGAAAACGCGCGAATGCCCTGTCCGCATCAACCTGTCGTTATCAATCGAGGCGCAAGCAGACGCCCTCGCCAGCGAAAAACGCTACGACCAGGCAATCATCCGCTACGACGAAGCAAACGCCGTACTGCACGACGGCGAGGATAGTTGCGGCGTGCAATTTGCCAGCCGGACAGTCGACGCGAATAATGACGACGGCAAAACGGCAATCGTTATTGAGCAGCGAATCCGGCAAAAGTTAACACAAATAAAACAGCTCCGAAACGGCGACCAGGGCATTTCAGTCACCAACCCTGGCGATAAAGAAAAAGTTGATGCGGGCAGCACCGATAGTAAACTCAAAGAATTGGACAAGCGATTCATCGACGCCTATAACGAACAGCGCAAATCCCAGGAAAGAAGCCAGCACTTGGAAGATTACAAAGACGCCACGCCAGATCATACGAAGAGAAATTGGTGAGAAGATTATTGAAATGGGCGGTTTTGTTTGCTATACTTACTATGTAATCGAAAGATTGGCTGTTGCATCGCACATCGTAGGCAAGTTCGCAAAATTATGACGCTTTGCCGGCGAGATACGCAGCAAACATTATGCGGGTTTAGCTCAGTTGTTAGAGCGCTTCCTTGCCATGGAAGAGGCCAGGAGTTAGAGTCTCCTAACCCGCACCAATGGAACTAATCTTGGAATTGCGGCGTAAATGCGTCGCTTTTTCTTTAGCTTCGTTAAAACCTGATAAGCCCATACTCCGCACCACCCGCTGTCGATTTTCTTTTTCAGCAAGGTTCACGAACGATCCATAGTATAAGTTTGAGACCTATTACTGCAATACAATATCTAACTCACTGGTAAACTTATCTATTTTATCCATTTTTTCGCTCTTGATGGCCTCGGCTAGCGCGCCAAAGCTTTTAGGTGTAATGAACGTAAACTTGTATCGCACATCCGACCCACGTTTTTCCAATTCTTCATTGATTATCTCAAAATGCTTTTTAGCCCAAACATTTTTACCTTTATTTTCCAGATAGTCATATTCATCATCACCACGCAGCTTTTCATCACCTTTGACTTCTGCAACAATAATACGATTGCCGGTAACGATGAAAAAGTCAGGGTTAAAGTTACTAATCTTTGAGTGGTGAGACTCCGATCGCCACGAATAATTTATGCTATAAAATCCTACGTGCGCTGATTTAATCCATTTGTCGATGAATAATGCAGTGTCTTTGTTTGTCAGCATTTCGATAAAACGTGCCTCTGGTTTCGAGTCGGCAATAACTAAATTGAGAGGCGTCTTGAACTCGTACTTGTTAGCGATAGGTATCACGTTAAAACTATTGAGCTTGTCCGACAGCTCGCCGTAAAACTCTTTTTCCTCGGACGATATATGATTAGCAGTTTCGCCAGTTACAAACAAGTATTTATCTTTGTGCAAACTCGACGCACTTACCGAATCATACTTTGCATAATCACTCGTCCTTATCTCTGTAAAATTAGTCGGCACAATCTCAAATCGCGCCTCTGGTATTTCAACTGTCTTTTGGCGAATTGTGTTTAGCGCATGAAGCAATTTTTGCCGCGATTCGTCCGTGATAACACTACTGCCGCTTTCTTCAAGCGAACGCTTGATAATGCTTTTTAGTTTCTCGATAGGGTATTCTTGTTGATACGTTTCCGCCTCGTCGACCTCGCCCAGCCTATCGAACATCGTTTGCGCCATTTCATCGATTGAGTACGTTTTGTTTCGCAGCGTCGTCTTCCATTTCGTACTCACTCCGCCCGACACCAGCTCGTCAAACTCGATATATTTTTCTTCTTGTTCTTGTGCGGTTGCTAGTGCCACATAACCTTTCTTGAACAAGTTATCGACAGGCTTTTTAGTAACAGTTTTTGTCTTTGTGCGTGGGTCGTATTTGACATTGAGTAGCTCAAAATTATATTCCGATTCTGGTACATTGCGACACACAATTTTCTTATCAAACTCCAGCACATCATTTACTAAACCTTGTACTGCGCCAGCCCACGATTCGTGATTAAACACAACGACTTTAGGCTGCCCAGCAGACATATGCCAACCAATAGGAATACGCAAGCCACGTCCCATAACCTGTGCAATCAACAGCTTAGAGTTAAACGCGCGCTCTTCGTGCGGCACAATCTGAAATACACGCTTAACATCCCAGCCCTCCGTCAGCATCGATACAGAGAACACCCACTCAATCTTGTTATCGTCATTATCAATACCTTTTAGACGATAGTTTTCTTTCGACTTACTATGCGCCACAAGCACTTTTTCATTTACCTGCTCATCACTCAAACCTTGCGTTTCCTTCAGAAAATCCTTAAACTCCGCCGCGATAGAGTCGCATGAGCGTGTCTTTTGCGCGACAACTATCGTAATCGGCAGAATACCCAAGCCCTTTACTTCGTCTACTCGCTCATTATGTTTGTTTACGACAAGTTGCCATTTCTGACTCTTGTCACGCAAATCATCAGCCTTTACGATATACTGCACACTCTTCACATAGCCATTTTCTATCGCTTGACGCAGCGAATACCGATACAAAACATCAGGGAAGTAGCTGTCTTTTATATAACACGTGCCAGATACACCAATGATATAGCGAAACCCAAACTCTGGCGAGTCCAAAAACGCCTTCCATTTTCGGATTGTTTCTGGTTTTTTAGGATCGCCGTTTTCGTTGCTGTAAACGTGGTGCGCTTCATCGTTCAATACAAGTGTTCGTGCACCCTTGCCAGTCAACGAATCACGAATTGATGATGTAGCATTTTCCAAAATCTGATGATAATTTTCGACACAAATCGCCCCAGCCACCACCGACTCCGAGCCATTGATAATTTTTGGCACAGCTGCACCCAGCAGCGATGCCAGCTCCGTATCACTCGCCAACTCACGAAACTTTTCCAGCAAACCATCCTCTATCGTCGTAGACGGACATAGTACTAATATTCTATCGACCTTGCCCTCTGCTAACATTATGGCTGCGATACCATATAGCACGTAGCTTTTGCCCGTGCCAGTCGCAAGATCGAGTGAGCCAGCAAGTTTATCAGGGAATGACAGCTTATCGCGAAATGACTCAAACGTCCGAAACTTACCAACCAATGCCTCATTGCTACCGTTTTGCCAGTTCTCTTGTGCCAACCTTGCCAAGTTTTCGTACTGCTCGCCCAGCAGATAGCGAAGTGCCGTCCAAATAGCCTCCTTTTGATACTCACGTGTACCGCACAGCCGATTCACAAATTGAAAATACTTGTCTTCGTTCCACACCGACGGATCGACATCATGCGAAACGCGCAGCACCAAGTCTTGATTCTTTATGGCGATTTTGTCGCTCATTTTATGTCCTCTTTGCTAATAATAGCGCGAACTTCGTTGCCGAACTTATCAAGAAATATCAGCATAGCTCTATCAGTGATTTTATCGCTAGCAAAATCAACCGCTTGCTCGTTAAAATCTTTCGCATACTTTACTTCGTCAAGGTCAAACACCTCACCATCATAGCCATAGTCAATCATTAGCATAGAAAAACTATCCCAACCGTGCGTTTCGTCTTGTCCTCGATTGCGCGTCTTGCCCTCAAACTGCTTGATATGCAGCTTGTCAGCCGCTATCTCAAATTCTAGGTCTGGTAGCTGTATAAAGTCAAAGCCCACCGCCTCAATACCGTCGTTTACATCTTCACTATTGCGCGGCTGGTTAATGGCGGTAAACTTGCGCTTATGTAGCTCGGCAATAAACGAGTACGGAATACGTAAGCTATAGTAGCGCACACCGTCTTTTTCGATATAATCTTCCATGAAATCAAAGCAGCCTTTTGGCGCGACAATAAACACATCACCATCCACACTGTCGCCAATCCGCGCATGCATATCGTCGATCGTTTCGGTTGTGATTTTCGCATCGGTAGAGTGAAAATCATAAATCCATACACTCTGACCTTCTCGCTTGCCGTCAAATGCAAAGCCTTTGATTTTGTGCTGGTCGTTAATACAATTAAAAAGTTGCAGGGCGAACAGTCGCCAGTCATCACGCGGCAATTCGCGTATTTTTGCAAAATCGTACAAGCCAGAGCTGTAAAGAGCAAACGGCTTAGTCTCTATGTGCGCTTTTGTTGCTTTATCAACAAGGTTCAGTAGACGTTTTTGCTGCGTATAGATAGAAAGTTTACCAACATCGCAAGAAATCCAACGACGCTCTAACTTCTCAGCAACTGCGGCTGTTGTACCTGAGCCAGCAAAGCAATCAAGAATAATGTCACCTTCGTCAGAGCTTGCCCTAATAATTCGCTCAAGTAGTGCTTCGGGTTTTTGTGTTGGGTATCCCGTAAGTTCTTTGCGGTAAGAAGATACGTTTGAGAAGTCCGCCCACCAGTCTTCAGGAACTTTCCCTAGCTCGTGTCGCGCTACTTGTATATCTTCGTTATAGTTCTTTTTGCCATGTACCCCTCGAGCGTGAGTAAAGGCTGCTTTATATGCCATACGTACTTTGTCTGCATTAAATACTACTTCACTTGATTTTGCATATCGCAAGATAATATCATGCTTCTTAGGAAAGTCTTTATTTGCAGGATTAGGACCAGTATAGCACCAAACTATTTCATTTCTAAAATGTTTTTCGCCGAATATCTCATCTAGTAGAACTTTTACATAATGTCCTTTTCGATAATCTAGGTGCACATAAATTGAGCCGTTATCTGCCATAGCTTCTTTAAGCAAAATTAATCGACGACGCAACCACTCTAAAAACTCTGCGCCAGCAACTTTATCCTGATATGCTTTCTGGTCTTCGCCCGACACTTTGAAGTCTTTGCGCGTCGAAAACGGCGGGTCAATATATACGAGACGCACGCCATCTGTACCATCAGCGTTTTTCAGTTTGCCATTTTTCTTATCTTCAATAAGCCGCTTCAACACTTGCAAATTATCGCCAAAAATAAGTTTATTTTGCCAGCCTTCGTAATCTGCAGGTGTATTAAAGTTACTTACTTCTTGCAAGGGCACCGGGTCTACATCAGCTAATATCGCCTCAGCGGTTTGCTTGCCATGATAACTTAGTTCGTATTCGCGCTTCTCGCTAGGAAATATCACTTTTACCCAATCGGCTGGAATCTCTTTACCTTGTCTGGCAAAATCGAGCGCACGGTTTAGTAGGTCGATTTGTTGCTGCTGTTTACTCATAACCCTTTCTTTCAGTGGACGATGTCATGAAATAAAAAATGACACCGTGCAGTCCACGATGTCTTAGGTCGTTTAAGCAACAGCACGACGAACGTTCTGCGCTTATCCTACACGGCGCCTTTAATCATCGTGCGGGCACAGCACATACTAAACTTCACTGTCGCTTTAACAGCCTAAGACTTCCCTTATTATACCGCAAATTGTGCCGCATTTGTACAAAATATTACGGTACTCGCCTTTTCTGCATACCTTCAGAGAAGGATCGATAGACAGCAACCTATGGATCGCTTGCTTGCTACTGCTTCCACTGTTCAAGTAATGGAAACTACATTCCATACTATCCACTAAGTTTTTCTTTTTTCAGCGAGAGCACACACCTCAACAAAAATGCTCCACAATCTTATTACCAGCGATGCCAAATCCGGTTAGCGTGTAAGTGCTCGACATGATGGATTGCCTGTGCGGCGGCGATTGCATCCAGGCGTTGAATGCCACACGGCTAGTGTGCAGATCTGGCGGCGAAGTTTGCACCAGATTCTCGGCTGGCGCATTACAGACAGCCCTCGCCTTAAGCAGTCCGTGCGGAATAGTTGTGCCTGGCTTATAATGGCTAAAATAATTATTCTCTTTCATATCATTCGCCATCCACTGCGCCGTTCGGTTAAGCGGCTCGTACATTTTTAACGGCTTCAGATTTTCTTTACTACGAGCATAGTTAATCAGTTCAAGAATCTCCAAAGCATCTGGCGGGCCTATGTCATACTTTTTATCCTGGTCTGCTGGTTGCGGCTGCGGATTTGGAGTCGGTTTTGGTTGCGGATTCGGCGCAGGCTGCTGCGAATTACCAGGCTGCTGAGGCTGCGGAGCTGGCCGTTGGTTGTTTTTCGGCGGCGTGGCTGGACTCGCCGGTGGTTGCGGGGCTGGATTATGCTTCGGGCGCACAGGGTCAATTCTCTGCTCTTTTTGGTTTGGCTGCGGTTTTCCAGGTTTCTTCTCTTGCTGGTTCGGCGTAGACTGCTTAGGCTGGGAGTCTGTATTAGACTTACTACTGCTGGAGCTATTGTCAGAATCAGACTTGGTGAAGTTAGGGCTAGAAGTTGTTTTTTGCTCCTGCTGCTGGCTGGCATTACCCTTATTTTTCGGCGCAATACATACAGCAATGTATACGCCTATCCCCGCCCCGATCAGTGTTAGAATAACTAATATAATTACAAGTTTTTGTTTTTTCATATTCTGATTGTAGCAAGGAAACCGGTTATGTCAATCTGGAGGTAGCGTCCTGCAAAAATAACCAGAGCATAGTGTATAATATAGTCAGCGCGGGTATCGTATAACGGCTATTATGTATGCTTCCCAAGCATGAGACGAGGGTTCGACTCCCTCTACCCGCACCAATTCACTCAAAGCGCAAAAGCGCTTTTTCTTTTTACCGCAATTTTCTGCAAACTACCAATTTCAGTAAAATTCACATTATTAAAAGGTCTATGATTCGTGAAAATAAAAACTTGTGAAAAAAATACCAAAACCCCTTGAAAAAACATAAGCACAGTCCTACAATAGAATAGAGATGAAGATTTTGATGCTTGGGTGGGAGTTACCTCCGTATAATAGCGGCGGTCTTGGTGTAGCCTGTTACCAAATGTCAAAAGCGCTCGCTTCCCAGGGCGTTGATATTGATTTTATTGTTCCTTATTCTGCCAAACATCCAGGCATTGATTATATGAACGTGTACTCGGCGACGCCGCTGCCGCCAAATTATTACAATTTGGGCGCATATGATCACGGCACGCCGGAAGACCGGGAAAACGCCAAAGACGAGCACGGCTTATCGCCAATGCGGGCAGTGCAGCGCCGTTACGGCAAGTTCGTCCGGCAGTTTGTCCGCAAGCATCCGCCGGACGCCATTCACGCTCATGACTGGCTGACGATGGAGGCCGGTATTATCGCTAAGGAAAACAGTAATGCTCCTTTGATTGTGCACGTACACGCGACAGAATTTGACCGCTCGGGCGAACAGCTGGGCAATCCGCTGGTGCACGAGATTGAGCAGCACGGCTTGATGATGGCTGACCGAATCATCGCCGTTAGCCAAATCACTAAGGACATAATTGTTAAGAATTATCACATCCCGCCAGAGAAAATCGAGGTAATTTATAACGCCATTGACCTGGCTAGCCTGCCGCCGCACGAGTACGATATCGACACCTACAAATACCTTGAAGACCTGAAAAGCGACGGCTACACGATTGTCGGCACATTGACGCGGCTAACAGTACAGAAAGGACTAACCTACTTCGTGCGCGCCGCTTCGGCAGCATTGAGCAGGTACGATAAAATCGCTTTCGTCTTATCAGGCAGCGGCGAACAGCGAGACGAGCTTATCACGCTAGCAGCCAGCCTGGGGATTAGCGATAAAGTGATTTTTACCGGATTCGTCCGCGGCAAGCAATGGCGCGATATATATCATTTGATCGACGTATTTGTGATGAGTTCGGTGTCTGAACCGTTTGGCCTAACCGCATTGGAGGCGGCTCATCATGACACTGCGCTATTAATTAGCCGCCAATCCGGAGTTGGCGAGGTATTAAATAATATTATGCGGTTTGACTATTGGGATGTTAACCGACTGGCTGATGAAATTGTTAATATCGCCCAATCTGCAGCATTACTAGAGACGCTGAAGAAAAATGTGAAAGATGAATACGCGAAGATTTCCTGGCAAGATGCAGCGCGCCAGTGTTTAAAGTTGTATAAAATTTCATTATCCAAAGGAGTAATTTCATGAACGACAGGCGCGGCATAACGCTTTACCTTCACGTCCATCAGCCATGGCGGCTACGGCAATACAGTGTTTTCGACACGGCGCAGCGGCACGATTATTTTTCAGACGGACACGATCCAGCCCAGAACAACCAGCAAATTTTCCATAAAATTGCCCGCAAATCATACCTGCCGATGAATGCACTGTTACAAAAAATGCTGCGCAAATATCCTGACTTTAAGCTATCTCTCAGTATGAGCGGCACGTTTCTGGAACAGGCACAACAGTTTGATCCTGAAGTTTTAGAAAGCTTCAAGCGGCTAGTCGCTACAGGCCGCGTGGAGATATTATCAAGTCCGTACCATCACAGTTTGGCGTTCTTTTATTCTTTGCAGGAGTTTGAGACTCAGATTGAATTACACCGCCAGGCTATCCGCCGAATTTTTGGCGTGGAAACGCGCGTTTTAGCAAATACGGAGTTAGCGTACAATGATCAGCTAGCCAAATGGGCAGAGAATCACAATTTCAGCGGCGTATTGGCGGAAGGCTGGGATCCAATTCTGGATTGGCGCAGCCCGAATTATGTATACCGCCCGAGCGGCACAGAAAAGATTGGTTTGCTTCTGAAAAATTATCGTTTAAGCGACGACTTGGCGTTCCGCTTTAGCAATCGAAATTGGAACGGCTGGCCGCTGACAGCAGAAAAGTTTAACGCCTGGGCGATGGATTCGCTGCAACACGCGCCGCTGCTTAACCTATTCATGGATTATGAAACATTTGGCGAACATCAGTGGTCGGAGACAGGTATTTTTGACTTCTTTGAGAGTTTCGTCGGCTGCTGGCTGAATAATCCTGACAATACATTTTATACCGTTAGCGAAGCGTTATCTGCACAGCGTCCAGTCGGCGAGATCAGTATGCCGTCGCCAGTTACTTGGGCTGACAGCGAGCGCGATTTGACAGCTTGGAATGGTAATGATTTGCAATCGGAAGCCTTGCGGTATTTGTATGACTTAGAAAGCAGCATACTATCCAGCGGCGACGAATCGCTAATCAGCGACTGGAGAAGACTGCAAACATCAGACCATCTATATTATATGTGCACCAAATGGTTCACCGATGGCGACGTTCATGCATATTTTAGTCCGTACGATTCGCCGTACGACGCCTTTTTGTACTACATGAATGCTATTCGCGATGTTCGCTGGCGATTATCGCAGCAGATACAAACTTAAACTAATAATTCGCAATCCACCTACTTGTTGCCTAAACTGCTGCTGGGTTGTTTGTTTTTCAAATACCAGAAATTTATTCTACATAGAAAAGCTCCTTGCCATAAAACATTCGGTAAGGAGCTTATTTTCGTAAATAAGCGGCAGCTATTAGCCTTTGCGAGCTTTGACTTCGTTACGGCCAAGGTTTTTCTTCGTCTGAACGTAAGTCACGTGTTTTCTCTTAATCGGGTCGTATTTGCGCAGCGTCAAATTACCCTTGCCTTTATTAGTACGATTTTGCGTATTGATAGTAGTATAGTAAGTCCGGTGCTTGCTTGAATTGCTCACCAAACCAATCAACTTTCGTTTCGTATTCTTCTTTGCCATCTCTTTAACTCGTTAATTTTTATAAAAATCCTTAGCCAATTATAGCATGCATATACGAAAAATACTAGACATTTAGCACAACTCAAACTACCTCTATTAGGAAACCTATAGTACATTGATTACTTGACACGCCTTGCAATGTACCAATATAATACCAGGCATGAACGGAGAACAACAAATTTTTCGTAACCATGATATTCCTCACATAGTAGGGGAATTATCGCTCGCTTCAGAAGCTCGTGTTGTTTTACTAAATCCAGATGAAGAGGAAGTTCTGTCAATTAGCAATGATTCTAGTTTCCACTCTGCCATAGAGGCTTTGGATAAAAAAGGAATAAGAATAAGCCGCCGCTACGATTATGACCCTAAATCTGGCAAATATACCTGCAATATACGCACTCTGTTGTTTTTACCCCACGAAACATGCGAATACAGTGATGACAATATTAAAGGCGTGGAGGTCTTGACATCAGTCGTTGCAGCTGAAGCCAAGTGCGACACGAGTTCTGGTATGTTGTTGTTATTCAAGTTGTCGCCAAACACAGAACATATGAGAGACGAGCCTAGCTACTTGACTGCTGAAGATCTTGTTTTTGGACACAATTGTCTTTACGGTGGTTTTATTAACGAAAAAGGCGTCCAATGGATGCGTTTTTTCGATAGCGGCAAACGTGTAGCAATTACTGAAATTACTGAACACATCGGGAAAGACAAAGAAGATCTTAATCTTGATTTAGCTAAATTTTTGAATTCCCGTACCGACGAAGCAGAATCTTAGTACCACCGCGCAATTTCATCCATAATTCGCCGCGTTTGCGGGTGCGGTTTCTTATTACCGTAACCCAGCGCCAGCATCACCACCGGCAGTTCTTTATCGCGGTCAATCAGCTTAACATCTTCCAGGATTTCTGCAAGTTTATCAATCGAGAATCCTTCCATGGCACACGAATCAATCCCCCGCTCCGCCGCCGCCATCATAGCAAATCCCAGCGCAATATACGCCTGGCGCGCCGCCCATTGATGAAGCTTGTCATCGTCGCCCAGAATCTTAAAATCAGTCTTCGCCCATTTTTTCCAAAACGTTTTATAGCCAGTCCTAACAATTGCGTTCATCTGCGCCACATCGCGCAGCATATGGTCAATATGCCCGTCCTTTCGCGTCAATTCCTGTCCGGTTTTGGCAGTAAAAATCAACAGATGGCTGGCGGTAAACCTCGCAGCGTTAACGCCGGCAGCTTTTTCAATCCTTTTACGAAGATTGGCGTCTTGCGCCACGATAACATTAAACGGCTCAAACCCGTACGATGTCGGCGCCAGGCGAATCGCTTCTAAAATTAGCTCAATGTCTTCATCGCTAATTTTCTTTTTCGAATCGAAGCTTTTTATCGCCCGCCGAAATTTTAGCGCCGATTCTATGTCTTTAACCGCAATATTTGGCTTATCCATAATTCCTCCGTCTATTTGTAATTATTATACCTTATGCTTATTTGACAGCCAAATTTACCCCGAGATACATTCTTAAAAATCGCTAATTACTCAGCTGCAGCGTCTGCTTGCATTCCGGATAATTAGTACAGCCTAAGAACTCGCCATACTTACCGCGGCGGCGCACCAAAAAGCCGCTTCGGCATGACGAACATAAGATTGGCTTACTTAAAATTTCGACATTATTATACGACTGGCTGCAATGCGGATAATGCGAGCAACCAACGAAACTCTTGCCAGTTTGGCTATTCTGGCGGATAATCAGCCTGCCGGTTTTACACCACGGACAGTTAACCAATCCCGATTCGCCATAACGTCCTTGGACCAGGTAATTGGAGTATCGTTTAATCTCCTTGGTAAACAGCGATTCGTTTTCCGGTGTTAATAGATAGGCCTTATTCCTCGTTCTGGTAAGCGCCACATAAAACAAACGTCTTTCCTCAGCGAAACGGCAAGCCTCCGGCGCGCTCAGCAGCAGCGATATAATCGGATCATCGGTTAATTTATTCGGGAAACCATACAAGTCGTTTTTCAAATTTAGGACGATCACATTGTCCGCCTCCAACCCCTTTGATTTATGCGCAGTAATAAATGTAATATTAACACCTTCAAGCCCAGCTATATTTAATTCGCCAGTGGCTTCATTATATCTCTTAACTTCCTCCCTCAACTGGTCTTTAATAACTTTTCCCTTGTTATCCCTCAGGCAAATCACATAATCCAGGTCAAAGCTATGCCGCCCCAACAGTAAAATATGCTGACCTACGCCGCATTCGGCAACAATTTGACGAATCTGCTCGACCAGCACCGCAAAGGCATTATTCTGATCATACACTACAAACTCCACCGGGCAATCCAACTGCTTGGAAGATTTAGGATTCTTAGCCAGCTGCTGCGGATTTTGCTGGATGAATTTGGCGGAGATATCGATCAGCTGCTGCGAGTTGCGATACGTCCTTTCAATAAATAATTTTTCATGCTCGCCAACAAACTTGCCAAAATCACTGAATAGCGAAATATCGCTGCCCGTAAACCGATAAATTGACTGCCAGTCATCACCGACGCAAACCAACCGCGCGCCCGAACGCTGGCGAATTTCCGTAATCAACTTAAACCTAGCCGCCGAAATATCCTGATATTCATCAATGATGATATAGTCATACGCTTTGGCGGCACCCTTTTGCTGCACCAGATTAGCAGCTTGATTAATCATGTCGTTAAAATCAATCTCGCCGCGCGCTGATAAAGCAGCGTCATATTTCTCGATAATCGGCAGCGCGAAATCTAAAAACAACTGCCGGCGAGCGTTCATAAATTGGTCGTCGGTTTCGCTGTCTTCCATAAGTTTTCGCAAACCATTGGCGGCTAGTCCCCGCGATTTGCTTAAATTGATAAAACTAGTAATTAAGTTAATAATCTCCGCGCCAAACGACGAATCCTGCTTGATAATTTTATGATAGATTTCCTGCTCGCTCAGCGGCTGAAAGGTAACGCCCGATTTCTCCAGCATTTCCCGCAGTTTATTCAGCAAAACATTATCGCGATTATACCACGAATACGTCTCTAAAAGTTTGGTTCGGTACAGATGGTGTTTGGCGCGTTTTTTATGCATAGATTTCAAATATTGCTTTTCCTGAAACTCCGATAGCCATTTGGCGCGTCCATACTTATCGATACCGAAATGCTCCAACCAAATATCATAATCCGTCAGATAAAAATCCGGCCGGTACATATGATCGCCGTGCGGATACGGTTTTTCATATTCATAATTCACGCCGTTTAAGAATAAGAAATTAGCAATCATCAACTCCTCGACGCTTTTAACGCGCTCGCCAGAAAATGTATCAAGTTTGTTTTTAATAATCCGCTGGCTACCGGAAGTATTGGCGTAATATTTCGACTTTAACGTTTCAAAATCTATACCGTTTTTAATATCAAGCTTCTCGCCAAGCGAATCAAACGCGTCATTTTCCTCGGGAATGTTCAGATAGCAAGCCATAAACTGCACAAATGATTTAAGCGCAGAATCATGATGTAAAATATCATTTTTCAAAAATTGCTTGATAGTTTGGTGCAGCAAATTCTCGTTAGCAACGGCCGGCGGATTCTTCTGAAAATGCTTGATGTAGTCATAGCCCAGCTTATGAAAAGTCGTCGCCTTGGTTTTCAGACCCAAATTACGCAGCCACTGATTTAGCTCCTCGACAGTCTTGCGAGTAAACGATAGCAGCAGGATTTTTGACGGATCAATATTTCTTTTCTCGACCAGATATTTTACTTTCCCTAAAATCGTCAACGTCTTTCCAGAGCCAGCTCCAGCGATAATTAAATTAGAATATTCATCGGTGATGATTGCCTGGCGCTGCTGATCATCCAGCGATTTGCCCTCGATATTATCAAAGAAATCGCGGTTTAATTGTTTTTGCGCAGCGACGTATTCCCGGTTATAGTTTTTAATAAACTCAGCGAAGTTTCCATACGTATCGTTAAATCGGCGAACGCGCGGCTGTTTTTTATAAAATTTGGACTTGCCCCGGAAAAAATCGCTGGTCTCCTCGTATTTTTTCAAAATTTCATCGCGTTTTTTCCACGTTATGTAATCATTGGAATGGTTAATTTGCTCTAAAGATTCATCAATCTTACGCAGGTTTTTAAGAAACGCCGGATCTTGATATTTTTCAACTTCCCGCAATTTCTGAGTTTGGAAAAATTTAATTATAATGACGATGGCAGCCAGGAATAAGAGTACAACCACTGCCCCAGCCATTGTTAAATCACTTGTTTATTTTTTAGTATAATTTCCTGCTCTTCGGGCGTAAATCGCCGCGATTCGCGCATTTTTTGGTAAGCTTTGTTGCGCGTCCAGGCGTCGATATGCTCGTTTTCTAATTCAGCCAGCGTCAGATCAAAAAAGTGTACTGCCGCCGTCGCATACAGCCAGGCCAGCGCCATTTTGACGTAATAGCCATCGTGCCTGACGTTTCGCAGCGCCGCGAAAACTTGATTGATGTGCGATTCATCTAGGAAATTAGTCATCAAAGAAATTATGCCGTAGCGTACTGTGAACTCAGCTTCACTTCGCAAGCATTCCAGCGCAAAATCCTGCCACATTTCGCCGGCAAAGCGCCGCTTTTTCTCGACAAATATATCAATGTGTGCCCACGAATCAACGTGCGGTAGATATTGCTTGGTTAGGTCAATCGCCGTTTGATCATCGAGCCGAGCGTGTGTGATCAGCAGCCCACATAGCAGCACGTAGTCAAATGATTCGTTCTGTGCCGTTAGTAATTTGCTAATATCCGCTGCGCTCATATCAGGCGCCAATTCCCGCGCCAACCGCCGCAAATCCGGTACGCGCACGCCGATGACCGGCATCTTGGTATTAACGATACGCCGGTTAAAGGCGGCGTAGGATTCGTTGCCTTGGGCAAGCTCCGCGAGTTGAGACGC
>ERZ772964.305-NODE-305-length-23526-cov-16.1054_pt1 | contig 23526 bp, 23 predicted proteins | sample MGYA00580675_ERZ772964 | MGnify/ENA primary metagenome ERZ772964 (study PRJEB29015, sample SAMEA2737941) | human oral metagenome | biome: human oral; feature: human-associated habitat; material: dental | place: China | collected 2139 ... | reverse complement strand
TGCATCCTTTCGCAGCTCAAGGAAGCGCGAGCAGCACCACACTGGTTGACTGTTAGAACTACTATTAATCTCTATGCGCATTGTCCAAGAAGTCTCGGCGAGATGGAGGCTACAAACACTCTAAGTACCTTCTCTATATCGCTACAGAGAGGACAATCTATACCACCGTTAACATCAATCGCTGCTACGGGGCATCCGCCGCCGCAGAAGAGTGCATACTTGCAGAATCTACATTTTTCAAGTGATAAAACGTTACGCTTAGTCCATTTATCCAGGGCAATTTGATTAATGTGAACACCTGTTTGGTCGAAGGATCCTATTTGATGTGAATTTCTGCCAGCCAGCATAAGACATGTTGTCACACTGCCGTTTGGCGTGAAAACGAGATTACAACCACTTGTTGCCTCACAATAACTGGTCTTCCAGGGCTTGACAGTCTGAGTGAAAGTAAATAGATTCTGGACATAGTTGATGCAAGGCGCAGAAATATGCTTAATTGCAGCATCTGATGATCCCAAATGCGGCTCTACTGCAAGTATCTGTGCAAGCAAGTCGCCTTCAGACATAGAATCATCTACTCCCTTGCGATATTTGAACACAGGAGCAACGTAGGGGACTATATAGTCATCATCCATCCATTCACTTGCACGAATAAATGAGATGAGCGACGACAATCCGTCAACGTTATCTTGGTCAATATTAATACGCAGGTGTGTCTGAATATGCGCGTGGGCTAATAAGTTGACATTCTCAACTATTCTGTCAAAAGTTCCTTTACCCGCAGCGGAGATTCGCCTCTTGTCGTGCGTGCTTTTATCACCATCGAGTGTAACCTGTACAGCAATATTGTCATATTGTTGTAACAAGCTAAGGAACTGTTGTATAGAAATACCATTTGTTATAATACGAACTTGCAAACAATGTTCATGTGCCATACTGAGAATATAAGAGACAAGGTCATAGTTCTCTGGAAGCAACGGCTCGCCACCGTAAAGAGATACTGAGAATTGTGGAGCTGTTGATGTATGACTAACCTCCTGTAAGTCGTGCTCGATGAGCGAAAAAATACTATCAATTTGTTCTTTTGTCATTTTGTCATGCAAACGATGCATGTCGTCTTGCTCAAAGCAATAAGTGCAGCGCAAATTACAACCCATAGTGGGACAAATTGTATAATTGCGTACTGCAGAAGCCTGCGCACCTGTTTGCTGGATGGATGTATAGCGTGCTACAAGCTCCATTTCATCCTTTTTACTCTCAAAGATATAGCCACGATTGAGAAGATCTTTATAAGGAAGTTTCGTTGACTGAGGATCAATTGAATCTCCAGGCACAATTAAAGAGGCGGTTGTCGCATCTACGAGATCTATCGCCCCTGAGATAGTATTTAGCAGCAGTGTTGTATTTTCGTCAAGTAAGTACTTCAACAGATAGTTTGTTATTCTCATACTTATCCCCCAAGCGTACTTACAGAAAGCTCTGTTATTGAGCTGACAGTAATAATCTACATCTACTATGCACTTGTTTTATGGAGCAGAGCGGTTGCAGGACTGATTTGTTAGTCAAATGGCACATAGAGGGGACTGAACGGTATTTTTGATTTTTCAGGAGGCAGATTAGCATTCTAGGTGCGATATAGCACCACCTGCAAAAGGGTGCTTCAACCTCCCTCGCGCAACCAACGTCTGTCAGAGGCATAGAAACGTCTCTTTTTCTTTCCATCTCCGACAGGAGCAGTGTCATATCATGCCATATAGCAAGTTTTTATTAAGGTATCTCTTATCACTCTGACATATGGAAAGCCCATGAAGCGAATGCCCCTGCGTAAGTCGGTCGCACGGTGCGCGCTGACCTCATGACAGCACTGCGACCCAACAACAGGAGTCCCTATGCCCGTGCACATGCCTGAGCCACAAAGTGGCTACACTACCTGTTGCGTGCAGACAGGTGGGAGATGACCGTTCATGTGGCTTCTGGCAGCGGCAGGCTCGGCGCTCTTCGCAGGCGTGACCGCAATCCTCGCCAAGCTCGGCATCAAACGTACCGACTCCGACGTGGCGACGGCAATCCGAACCATCGTGGTGCTCGCCTTCGCGTGGCTCATGGCAGCGATGACAGGGCAGGCGGGAGCCCTTGGCTCCATCGACGCCATGTCGTGGGTCTTCCTCGCGCTCTCGGGCATCGCCACAGGCGCAAGCTGGATCTGCTACTTCAAGGCGCTCTCTATGGGTGACGTCAACAAGGTCGTCCCCATCGACAAGACGAGCTCCATCCTCACGATCCTCTTGGCCATGGCGCTCTTTGGCGAGACGAACGCCCTGCCGCTCAAGCTCGCCTGCTCTGCAGCCATACTGGTGGGCACCCTTCTGATGGTCGAACGCAGGCAGGCGACAGGCACCAGCGCAACCACACCGCACGGCACCGCCTACCTCATCTATGCGATCGGCTCGGCCGTCTTCGCGGCGCTCACCTCGATCCTCGCCAAGGTTGGCATCGCGGGCGTGCCCTCCAACCTCGCCACGGCGGTGCGCACCTGCTTCGTGCTCGTGATGGCCTGGCTCGTCGTCGGCATGCGCCACAAGCTGCCGCAGGCGCGGCCCTCCGCGCTCGACCACCGCGAACTGGCGTTCCTCGCGCTTTCGGGCGTGACCACGGGCGCCAGCTGGCTCTGCTACTACTTTGCCATCCAGCAGGGCGTCGTGAGCGTCGTCGTGCCCATCGACAAGCTCTCGATGCTCGTCTCCATGGGCTTCGCGGCCGTCGTGTTCCACGAGAGGTACACCAGGCACTCGCTCGCGGGACTTGCGCTCGTCACCGCCGCGACGCTCGTGATGGCCGTGTGGGCGTAGGATTGCATCGTGTGTGCTCGGTCCCCAAGCAGGGCCTAGTCATCATCCCCCTTGGCCACGGCCTCATCCCGCACAAGGTCCTCGGCACGATAGGCCATATAGCCCTCGTAGGCGTAGGATGCGTCGAGCCCGCGTGCCAACAACGTGAAGTTATCAAGCTGGTCGGAAAGTGCGCTGTTCAACAGCACCTTGAGCTCCAGGTCGCGCACGGGACTGCGCTCCATGGCAAGAAGGTAGTCCTCGCGCCCAATCTTGCCCCAGTCGACGGTGCGGTCAAGTTCACGACGGAGCATATGGTCAAGCCAGATGCGTCCCGCACGCCCATTGCCCTCTCTAAACGGATGGGCAATGTTCATCTCAACATACTTCTCAACAATCTCATCGAAGGTGCCCTGTGGCATGGCCTCGATGCTTTTGAGTGCCGAGCTTAGATACAGCGCCGAGGCAAAGCGAAAGCTGCCCTTGGCCAGGTTGACGCTGCGTACCGTGCCAGCGAAGTCGTAGATGTCACCAAAGAGCACGCAATGGATGTGCCCGAGCGTGTCGAACGTGCCGGGGGCGAGTCTGTCGAGGGTGCCACCACGGTAGAGGGAGAGCGCCGCCAGCTTTGAGATCCGTTCCTCCTCGCGAGCAAGCTCCACAGCGTCGACAATGCCGAGCTTATTGTCCAAAACCATCGTCACATCACCTGTCTCATGGTATCGGGGACCTCGCCAAACGATCCATGGATGCACGCATCCCACCCGGTGCTCACAAATTTTTCGGCACGGCATCGCGACCAACCACCCTACAAACCATCATATCCTGACGGGCCCCATGCCGTTGAGCGAGGGTGCACACGGGCTACAGCACGTCTATGCCGAGCCCCACGATCTCCGCACGACGCTTGTCGTCGATGCTGTCGGTGACTATCCCAGTGAAGTCGCTGAGGCGTGCGTAGCAGTAGTTTCCCCTGGTATGAAACTTGTGGGAGTCCGCAACGAGATAGGACTTCCGGGAGTTCGCAAGCACCGTCTGCTTTATCGTGCCGTCCTCCATGTCAAAGGTGGAGACGCAGTCGTCTGCGACGTTGAGCTCGAGCGTTCCCAAGAACGAGATGTCGAAGCGCATGCGCGAGAGTGCCTGGGCGGTCGTTGCGCCAACAAAGCCGGAGAGCTCGAGGTTGACCTTCCCTCCGGGGCACTGGGCCTCAACGTTCTTTCCCGCTGCGACCTTCCGGACGACGTCGAGCATGTTCGAGACCACAATCGCCCACTTTGGCCCCGATGCAAACAGGTCGGCGAGGTAGAGGTTCGTCGACGATATGTCCAGGAATACCGTCTGCCCGTCCTCGACAAGGTCATAGGCCTTACGTGCGATGAGAAGCTTCTGGTCGCGGTAGTCGTCGATGCGGGAGGATACGACGCGCTTGGGCTGCTCGCTCTCCATTCCCACCGCTCCACCATAGACACGCTGGAGCCTTCCCTCGGCCCCCAGCTGCTGCAGGTCCTTGCGGATGCTGTCCTCGCTGACGCCAAATCGCTCCGCCAGCTCGATGGTGGTGACATGTCCCTCTCGCGCGATCTCGTCGAGGATGGCCTCGTGTCGTTCCGCCTTGAACATGGATGCCTCCCATGGATTCCCGTTTTGTCTCGCTTAATCTTATTCCAGATGGCTGTTTGAAGGAAACAAGAGAGGCTATGGACTCATCCTTCCAAAATATTACTAAATGTTATTGATTTTACCTTACAATCAATAGAAAACAGGATACTCTCGGATACATAGAGACCAGCAGAACGCGATGCCGCGGCCGCTGCGGTAGATGGGGAGGCTCGCATGCTCAGCACGAGGACGCAGGCAATCAGGGACTCGCTCTTTGCCAATCCGCGCAGGGTCGACCTGGAGCGTGCCGTCCTGTACACGCAGAGCTACCGGCAGACCGAGGGCCAGCCCGTCCTCATCCGTCGGGCACGGGCCTTCGCGCACCTGCTCGCGCACCATAGAATCGTGATTGACGGGTGGGATCTCCTGGCAGGCAACCGCACGGCCACTCCCCGCGCGGGCGTCGTCTCTCCCGAGATGAGCCCCTACTGGATCTTAGACGAACTCGACCGGTTCTCCGTCCGTCCCCAAGACCAGTTCGAGGTCAGCGAGGAGGGCAAGGCCCTCTATAGGGAGGTCCTCGCGCCGTACTGGAGCGGGCGTTCCCTCAGCGACTGGTACCATGCCCACCTCCCCGAAGAGGTCGCTGCGGCAGAGAGAGACAAGGTCTTTGCCGTCGCCCAGACCGACAAGGGCCAGGGCCACATCATTCCGGACTACCAGATGGTATTGGCACGCGGGCCTGCGGCTATTCGCGAAGACGTGCGCGCCCGCGCGGCCACGGCGCCAGACAACGAGTTCTACCAGGCCTCGCTCATCTGCCTGGACGCCCTCGTGTCCTACGTCGGCCGCTATGCGGACGAGGCCAAGCGCCTGGCGGCAGACCCCGCGACTCCCGAAGGCCGCCGTGGGGAGCTCGTCCGGATGACCGGCGTTCTGCGCCACGTTGCCCGCGAGCCCGCCCGCGATCTCTATGATGCGCTCCAGCTGGTATGGCTGCTCTGCGTGGCGCTCCAACACGAGAGCAACGCAAGCTCGATCTCGCTTGGGCGTATGGACCAGTACCTGCTGCCCTACTACCGCGCAAGCATGGACGCCGGCATGTCCGACGCCGAGGCACGCGAGCTTCTCCGGTGCTTCTACCTCAAGACCAATACCGTTGTCTTCCTGCGCTCGACCGAGAGCGCAAAGTTCTTTGGCGGCTTCCCCACGGGCTACAACCTGGTGGTGGGCGGCGTGGACGAGCAGGGGAAGGACGCCTCCAACGAGCTGCCGTACCTCCTGCTGGACCTGCAACACGACACGAGGCTGCCCCAGCCCAACCTGTCCCTGCGCGTGAGCTCCCAGACCCCAGACGAGCTCCTCCATCTGGCAGCGGACGTGATCCACCTGGGGGACGGCATCCCCCAGTGCTTCAACGATGAGGTGAATGTGCCGGCCTTCCTGCGACAGGGGGTGTCCGAGCAGGACGCGCGGGACTACGCGATCGTTGGCTGCGTCGAGCTCTCGATTCCGGGCCGCATGTACGGGCTGCACGACATCAGCATGTTCAACATGATGAAGTGCTTCGAGATCACCCTCAAGGCACATCCCGAGGGCTTCTTGAGCTTTGAGGCGCTCTGCCACGAGGTCGAGCGCACCATCGACCACTACATCGCCCTTATGACCAAGGGCTGCAATGCCTGCGGCCTGGCACATCGCGCAACGAGCCCCGCACCGCTCCTCTCCACCCTCGTGCACGACTCCCTCGAGCGAGGGCGCGACATCACCGACGGCGGTGCGCGCTACAACCCCTCCGGCGTCCAGGGCGTGGGCACCGCAAACCTCGCGGACTCCCTCGAGGCCCTGCGCAAGGCCGTGTTCGAGGAGGGCATCGTCTCGTACCAGGACCTCATGGAGGCCCTTGGACGCAACTGGCAGGGCGAGGGCGACGAGGCCCTGCGCCAGCGACTGATGACACGCTATCCCAAGTACGGCAACGATGTGGACGAGGTGGACCAGCTTGGCGCGCGCTTCCTGGACCACTACGGGCAGGAGGTCGAGAGGTATGACAACGTTCGCGGAGGCCGCTTCCAGCCGGGCTCGTACACCGTAAGCGCCCACATCCCCCTGGGCGAGGTCGTGGGGGCCACGCCGGACGGCAGGCGCGCGGGAGAGCAACTCGCGGACGGCGGCCTCTCCCCTATGGTCGGGCGCGACGTCAACGGACCCACCGCCAGCCTCGTGAGCGTCTCGAAGCTCGAGAACTGGCGTGACGCCAACGGTTCCCCGCTCAACATAAAGTTCTCTCCCAGCGCACTCGCCGGCGAGGACGGACTGCAGAAGCTCATGGCCTACCTCCGCGCGTTCTGCCGTCTGAAGATCCAGCACATCCAGTTCAACGTGGTCGACCGCGCCACGCTTCTGGACGCGCAGAAGCACCCGGACGGGCACCGCAACCTGGTGGTGCGCGTGGCAGGTTATTCCGCCATGTTCGTCGAGCTCTCGAGGGCCATACAGGACGACATCATCAACCGCACCGAGCACGTGCTGTAGGGAAGGCACCATGGACCAGGAGATGCCAATGGGCTGCGTGACCAACGTGCAGCGCTTCTCCATTCACGATGGCGGGGGCATCCGCACCGTGGCCTTCCTGAAGGGCTGCCCCTTCCGCTGCCCCTGGTGCTGCAACCCCGAGGCGCTCTCGTTCGACCAGGAGCTTGCGTGGCACGCCAACCTCTGCATCCACTGCTCCATGATGCCGGGGGGAGACGGTCGCATCGACTGCCCCCGGACGGCAGACGAGTGCCCCACGGGAGCCAAGGAGCTCGTGGGCAGGATGGTCGGCGTCGAGGAGCTTGTGGACGAGCTCCTGCGTGACAGGCCCTTCTTCGAGGAGTCGGATGGCGGCGTGACGCTCTCGGGCGGGGAGTGCCTCGCCGGGCGCAACCAACAGTTCACGCTGGCAGTGCTCGGGGCCGTGCACGCCGCCGGTATCGGGACCGCCATCGAGACGACGCTCGCGGTGCCCGTCGCCGACATGGGCAGGCTCGTCACCTGCTGCGACGCCTTCCTCGTGGACTTCAAGATTGCCTCGAGGAGCCGTAGCCTGGCGGTGGCTGGGTTGGACGTGGCGCAGCGGGACGCCAACCTCCGCGACGCAATCGCGCGGGGTGCGCGGATGGTGGCACGCCTGCCCATAATCCCAGGGCATACCGACGGCCTGGCAAACGTGCGCGCCAACGCAACAATCATCCATGAACTGGGAATCCGTCGAGCGGACGTGCTACCCTTCCATCAGCTGGGCGAGTCGAAGTACGCCTCGTCGGGACGCGCGTACACCATGGCAGGAATCGCGTCGCTCACGGATGCGGACGTCGCGCCGGTGGTTGACGTCTTGGAGGCCGCAGGCCTGGAGGTGGTCATCCACGGGGAGTGAGGCCGTGGTCGAAAGCTCCTTGGAACCACCGGGAGGCTAGGAACCGTGCAAGGCGGCACACAAGGACGATTGGCATCAAAGCGAGAGGAAGCAACATGGAACTCTTTCTGGACACCGCAGACGCACAGGCAGTCAAGGAACTCAGCAAGACCCTGACGATCTCGGGCGTCACCACCAACCCCACCATCATCACCAAATCCGGCAAGACCCCCGAGCAGGTAATCGATCAGATGTGTGCCGTCCTCGCACCCGAGCAGAAGTTCTTCATGCAGGTGGTCGCCGAGGACGTCGAGGGCATGCTCGCGGACGCACACGCGATCGACTCAATCCGTCCGAACATGGTCGTCAAGATTCCCGTGAGCCAGAACGGCTATCGCGCGATGAAGCTCGCGAAGGCCGAGGGCATCGCGGTCTTGGCGACGGGAATCTATAGCCCCGAGCAGGCGTTTCTCGCTGCGATGAACGGCGTCGATTACATGGCACCCTACGTGAACCGCATGTGCAACTACGGAGACGGCGCGGCCCAGGTTGCCGAGCTCCAGATCATGCTCGACAACTACAGCATGGGGGCCAAGGTGTGCGCCGCCTCGTTCAAGAATGCCCAGCAGGTCCACGAGCTGCTCGTTGCCGGCATCGCCTCGGCCACCATCGCGCCGGACATCGTGCGCGCCATGTTTGGCCATGCGGGCACCGCGGTGGCCATCGAGGAGTTCTCTGCGGCGTGGAAGGCAGCGTTCGGACGCACGAGCTTCAAGGAGTAGCTTCCAGGCCCATATGTTCCCCGCCTGCGTCATCCCCGAAAGCGTGTATATCGCGGGCGCGGGCAGAATAAGGTATACGGGCCTCTTGAACAGTGTCCGCGCGCATCCTGTGGATTCTACCCCTAGGATGTGAGCAGGCTCCTGACCTCCTCTACCTTATCCGTTTGACCATCAGCTTTCTGCGCCCAAGGCTCCTGCAACGTCTTGTTGAAGGCGTCGATGGCCCGTTTGCCGTTGACGTCGGCCGCATCTGGCCGCGCACCCTGCTGGAGCATCTTCTTGATGATGGCGATATCACCGTCATCTATGCCATTGCCACACATCGCCGTGACGAAGTAGTTGAGAGGCAACTTCGCCTGTGGCTGGCTCATATCTACCCCCGCATCAAGCAGAGCATTGACGATCTGGGGATCGTAGGCATCGAGACCCTGCCGGAGGCAGCTGTCGCCATAGTGACTTTCCTCATCCGTATAGTCACATGCAAAGAGAAGCAGCTTATCGGTGGGATGGGCTCCCCTGGCAAGCAGGGTGCCAACCATCCTATAGTCGTCGTGCCTGACCGCACGGTGCAGAAGCGACTCCCCATATTCTAGGCTTTCACGACAGGCATAGTCGTCAATGGCAATGTCCGGATTGGCATCGAGCACCTCCAGAAGACCCTTCTCATCACGCGCATCCAAACAGGCAAACGCCTGGTCAATAGCCTCGTCTTTGGCCTGCTTCTTTGCCGCGTCCGCAGACAGATAGGCATATGTGCCCACAACGATTACCGCCGGCACAAGGCCTACGACGAACAGAGTGATGGGGATGGCCTTCTTGAGCCCAGGCTTCTTCCCCTGGGCGGCGCGCCTTTTTGTGCCCAGGGCAAAGGCGATGGTGACGATGAGTCCCGCCCCTATGAACACGACGGCAACGACAGCAAGAATCAGGTAGACAAAGAAGATGCCATTGAGTAGGAGAACCGTACCAAAAGCCATGCTGTTCCCCTCTCGCCAGACGGCATGAGCACCTCGGAAGCGGAACTGAGCGCCCCTGCCGTTCCAAACTCCCGTTGTCACGTTGTCAGATATATAGCACAGAAGCTGGCATATGCCCGAGGCGCGTCAGCGCCAAGGAAAGAGCGGCACGTAGGCCAGTGGCAGGCGTCGGCAACGCCAGCATGCCGACCGCGGCGGTGACCATCATGATCATGCTCCTCCGCGCTTGGTTTCAGAGGCGATTAGGGTAGCGCGGAGGCCAGCGGAGCCGGCAACTCCCAGATGATTCCGTCTCACAAGAGCGCATAGCTGCCAAGGCTACCCACATCTGGAACAAAATCTCGTACGCTGACCTCTGCGTCGCCTCGGCGCACAAGATGCCAGTCCAGTTTGTGCCCCAAAGCCCCACAAAGGAGGCGTATTCCAGGGTTTTGTCCCTCTCTGCCAGCGCGAAACCTCGTCCCAAGGCGCTCGAATAGGTCAGCGTACGAGATTTTGTTCCAGTTCGGGCGGATGCGCGCCCTGGCCACCCCGTTCCATCGTGCGAGGTCCAACGGGCATCGTGCGAGGTTTTCTGGCCCAAACTGTCTCGCGTGCGGACTAGAGTCAGCACGCGAGACGGAATCGGCCAGAAAACCTCCCTCAGGCGCGCGAAGCCCCGGGCAGAGCGGGCGAGTGCATACGCGTCCCAAGCGAGCACGATGGCGTACACGACATACAGCGCAATGTCGAATGCGTCCGTGTGGTTCCGTGCCGCCACGATCACGAGCGGCAAAAGCGAGACGAGCAACAGGATGGAGATGGGTAGCATCCTGCGCCGGAAGATGCGACGGGCAAGGTCCATCCTCGACTCGTTGTCGCTGAAGAGGCTCTGCCCGCCTCCTTGCGATGCCTCGCCCGCCCTCTTGCGGAAGTAGCTGAACTGCTTGCAGTCCGACACATGCTCCCAGCCATAGTCCTGGAACATGGTGAGGTACTGCCGGCGCTCATCGGCGCCTTTGGGCATGTAGTCCAGCTCGTAGACGTACTCCTCGGGCGTGCAGGCTTCGAAGCGAAAGACGTACGGCCAGACACGCACGAGCTTCCAACCCTGACGATGGCGTTCTTCCAGGTAGGCCTTCTCTTCCTCGTACTCCGAGAGGAAGAACGCGCGAGCCTCGGTCTTACTCTGCATGGTATTCCTCCCCCTGTGCGTTTGCGTACAGCCTGCGTATGCGGGCAAGCTCCAGGTCGAGCACCTCGCGACCCAGCGGCGTGATCTCGTACAGCTTGCGCTTCTCGTGCTCCTCGACAAAGCGGATGAGACCATCCTTCTCCATCTTGGAGAGGGTCCCATACATGGTTCCCGCGGAAATCGCCACCTCCCCGCCGGTCATCTCGCGAACCCGCTGCGTGATGCTGTATCCATGCATCCGCTGCTGCAAGCAGAACAGGATGTAGAACCCTGTCTCCGTCATGGGCACATAGATGCGCCTGACGCGACTATCCATATTCCCTCACCTCCTAGACGGCCGTACCCACGCAGAATTTGAAAGCTCGATCATCCTTTGGCTCCATTCCGACTTTATATTTCACCACAATGCATCGCACTTCGATATATAAATACATCGAAGTGCGATGCATGTCAATGCGATATAAAATGTATTCCGTGTTCGGTCTGCGGATGGCAAGTTGTGCCACTCCACCCTCTGGCGCTTGACCTTCCCACCGCGTCAAGGTGCACAGTATTGCCCAGGAGGTGCGAGATGAACGTGAAGGGCGAACGGGACAGGGCGTGGCACACCATCGGCGAGACGGCCAAGCTCACAGGTGTGAGCGCGAGGACGCTGCGCCACTACGAGGATGAGGGCCTGCTCTCGCCCGCGCGGGCGGCCAACGGGTATCGGGTCTATCGGCCCCGTGACAGGGAGCGCCTTGGGCACATCCTGGCCATGCGGGCGTGCGGCCTGCCGCTCGGCGCCATCCGGGAGCTGCTTGCCGACCCCGAGGCCAACATCCGCCAGACGCTCGCCGACCACCTTCTAAGCCTGCGCGCACAGGTTGGGCACCTGGAGGATGCGGTGGCACGCACGGAGGCTGCCATCGCCACCATCGAGAGGATCGATGTCATGGATGACAACAGGAAGTTCGAGGAGCTCAAGAGGCAGAGACAGGAACAGTTCGAGGAGGAGTACGGCGCCGAGGCGCGTGAGCGCTTTGGCGATGACGCAATCGACGCGACCAACGGACGCATGATGGCACTGACCAAGGACGAGTGGGATGACAAGGAGCGGCTCGAGGAGTCGATAAAGACGCAGCTGCGCCAGGCGATGGCGGAGGGTGACCCAAGGAGCGAGGCCGCCGCAACGCTCGCACGCATGCACGAGCGGTGAATCCGCATCTACTGGGGAGAGAGCTACTCGCGCGAGGCGCATCTCGACCTCGTGCGTCACTACACGGCCGATCCGCGCTACCGCGAGTACTACGATGGTGCCGCTGGCGACGGCGCGTTGGAGTTCCTGATCGAGGCGATTGAGGCGAATCTGGCGTAGGGGACGTCTGGGGGGCCTGATGCGTCAGGCCCTTTGTTTTGCATGCTCTACACAACCTAACGTGGACATGCCTTCTATTCGTCCGTATTAATTCCCGACCTTAACCTCGAATTCCCTCAGGTTTCGGCGCCTTGCGTGCACAAGCTCAAGACAAGCGTCGCCATCGGCAGCAGCGTACGAGCGACGCCACTCGTTACCATCGGCATCTATGAAGGAGAGAGTCTTGATAGCATGACACATGCCCGTGCGGCCATCCACCGTGTACTGGGGCACGTAGTTCGACGGGCGCTCGCAGGGGTTTGGGAACCCCCACTTGAAGCCATTCTCCGCCTTGCGTTGCACAATCCAGGTGCCTTGGGGAAGAATCTCCCATGGCTCCTTGCGACCAGGAATCCTCTCTTCTTGTGGCTGCCTCTGGCTATCGGGCCAACATACCTCAAGGCGGACGTTGCGGAGGGGGCCGACTGAACCGTTGCGCACCATGACAAAGCGCTCGTCGCCCTTATACTCGTGACCCACTTCCAGAGCGACCCATGCGTCAACCTTGAAAGCGTCTTCCTCGAAGCGAGCATACAGATCCTCGCGCCTACGTGTCTCTTCACGCTCATACGTCTTATTGAGCTGGTAAAGTGCGACGAAGATTGCTACCACCGAAGCTGACGCGGTAATGACTTCGCTTATGGTCGCAAGCATGTGGAGCCTCCACAAAGATGAGCACAGGAACTGTGACACGACAATGTGATTATGACAGCAATCACCAGAATCGATAACAGATGTGGAGTGATTAGCCCATGATCATTTGGCAAAATGGCGGACTTGGTCAATGATTCGCATTGGATTCCACGGTACACAGCATCTGCTGGTTGAACTACCAGTCAGAATGACGCTGCTCCAAAAACGCTACGCCCCGAAGTCGGGTATACTGTCATCGATGCCGAAACTCCACCCGGGTTGACTAGTGCATTGTTTATATTTAATTTACTAACTCTATAACTGGGTACAGCCTGGCGAGCTTGTCCCGGGCGTCGCCGACCGTGAACTTCCAGTTGACCGTGCGGGCGCGCCCGTTGCGGTCGTCCTCCCAAGCCTTCGTCAGGCGCTCCATCTCGGCGAGGTCGGCCACGCGGTCGGGCAGGCCGTGGCGCATGGGGCAGCCGATCTCTATCTCGGCCATGTCCAGCCGGCTGCCGTGCCTGGGGGTGTGGTGGGCCTCGAACCGCTCCGCCAGCCTGCGGGCCTCGTCCGGGCTGAACGCCTCGTAGAGCGACCCCATCGTATGGGTGTTCAGGTTGTCCCACACCAGGGTTATGCGCTCCGCCTCGGGGTACAGCTCGTCGGAGAGCCAGCGCGGCGTCTCGGCGAGGTCCCTGCGCGTGCGGGTCCGCGTCACGCGCGCGTGGCGCTCGCACAGCAGCGGCGCGAGGCACATGAACACGTCGGCGACGCCGTTGCGCACGTACTCGTAGTCCCGGGTCTGCGGGTCTCCCGGGCGCGCGGGGAGCGGCTCGCGGCTGTGGGCCACGAGCTGGCGCGAGCTCTCGTCGAGGCACACGACCGGCCGCGACGCGTCGAGCGGGCGCGCGTACACGGCCAGCACGTCCTCCATGGCCGCCACGAACTCGCAGGACGCCTCCGGCATGCACCACTCCCTCACCCGCCAGGGCTTGATCTCGTTTTTTTAGGATGGCTCGCCACCGTCGCGGGGCAGATGGAGCCCACGTAGCCGAGCTCCACCGCCCTGTCGGCGAGCAGCCGCACGGTCCAGTGGTCGTGGCCGTCGGGCGCGTCGGTGCAGGCGATCGCGAGGATCCTCGCCTCGAGCTCCCCGTCGACCTTCACGTTGCCCGGAGCCGGCCCGCGCTTGCGCTCGAGCACCCCGCCGAACCCCTCCGTGACCAGCTTCTTCTTGAGGTTGAAGACGGTCTTCGCCGACGCGCGGCATGCCTTCGCGGCCTCCGCCTCGCCCATCCCCAGGTCGGCGTGATCGCCGACGTCGACGGCCAGCAGGATGTTCGCGCGCCTAACTTGCGCGGCCCCGCCCCTGCCCCCCTTGACCACGGAGAGCAGCTCCTTGCGCTCCTCCTTGGTTAACTCGACCCTGTACTTCTCAGCCGGCATGGCCCCACCTTTCTCTCGGTGTTGCCATTGTACGTTGATATTAGTAATTTATAAGTAGACTAAACACTAGTGCCAGGGCAGAGAATCGGCGTCTTTATTTGACGCGTACGACCGTTCCACGATGTAGGACGATGACCCCCTTCGCATCATCGAGGCCGGAGGCGAAGTGTTGGACTACCAGTCAGAATGACATTGCTCCAAAACCCGTAGATCGTCTCCGTGGTAGTGTCGGAAAAGTTGGTGTAAGGCCCGTTCCCCAAGGGGCGGCCTGCGCCCCAGAACCTTGACGCCATCCTACGCCGCCTCCAGCATGTCCGCAAGCTCGAGGCCCGCGTTGATCGCCCGCTCAGCGACAAGCCGCAGCTCGGCCTCCCTCTCGGGGCTCGGGGCGGGCCTCGCCGGCGCCTCTGGCGCGTAGAGCTCGGCCATGCGCCCCTCGGAGAAGTACCTGGCCCGCGACCATTCGTCGTCCTCGTCGCACATGACGGCGCCCACTAGCCTCTCGAGCGATGCCACGGATGGGAAGACCTGCACGACCCTGCTGCGGCGCTTGACCTCCCGGTTCGCGCGCTCCTGCACGTTGTTGGTGCGCAGGCGCTTCCAGTGGGAGGCCGTGAAGTCGAGGTAGGCCAGCACGTCGGGCTCGGCCGCCTCCAGCACGGCGGCGGCCCCCGGGCAGCGGCCGGAGAGCATCTCGCATGCCACGTGGTACACGGCGCGCACCTCGTCAGCGTCCTTCCCCCGGAACACCGGCACCACGATCCTGGCTACGCGCCTCCTGAGCTGGCGCGACGATGCCTCGCGGATGTAGTCGCGCACGAGGCGCACGACGCAGCGCTGCCACGCGGCGCCCTGGAATACCTCGGCGGCCGCCCTCCTCAGCCCCTCGTGGGCGTCGGAGGTCACGAGCAGCACGCCCCTGACGCCCCTGGCCCTGACCCTCCTCAGGAACCCGAGCCAGGAGTCGTAGGGCTCGGTGTCGACGACCCCGAGCCCCAGCACGTGGCGCCAGCCCTCGGCATCGCGGCCGATGGCGGTCACGACCGCCGTGGACGCAACGCGACCGCCCCTCCTGCACTTCACGTAGGTGGCGTCGAGCCACAGGTAGGGCGTGTCGAGGGCGGACAGGTCGCGACCGAGCAGCTCCTCCACCTCGGAGCCGAGCGAGGCGGCAATGGCGGAGACCCGGTCCTTGGCCATGCCCGTCACGCCCATCCTCTCGGCGACCCTCCGTACCTTGCGGGTGCTCGTGCCGGTGGCGCACGTCTCGGCCACGGCCGCGACCACGGCACGGTCGACGCGCTGGTACCGCTCGACGATGTCCTCCGGGAAGAAGGAGCCGGTCCTGAGCTTGGGGATGCGCATCCTTATCGTGCCCACGCAGGTCACCAAGTCGCGCTCGCGGTAACCGTTCCTGCTGTTCGCGCCGCCTGAGCACAGCTGATCTGCCTCGGCGTCCATCACCTGGCTCGCCAGCACCTCGGCGAGCGTCCTCACCGGCTCCTGCAGGTTCACCATCCCGTCGTCGAAGCGTGGCAGGAGGGCGGCCTCGGGTGCCGCCATTTGGCCTAAACTTTGCACTGCGGTCATCGTCCTTTCCCAGAGCCTGTCTGTCTCGCAACGACAGGTTCCAAGGCGATGGCCGCCCCTTCGCTCAGGCGCTTACGCCAACTTTCCCGACACTACCGTCTCCGTGACCATTGCGGACGTTGGACTACCAGTCAGAATGACACTGCTCCAAAACTCGGGGCATTGACAATCTTGCAATGCTTACAGTTTTCCCTGTTGCATGCTTTTATCTTGCGTACGGTATGGGCAATCACTTTAGTAAGTTTGGCACAAAGTTTGAGCTTTCCTATGGCATTTACCTCTGGGCTTTTCCAATTCAGCAAGCGCTAGTTCTGTATTTTCCATCATGGCACTGTAAGCGTCGGGCGACAATCGCCCCAAACAGTCAGGCAATTATCGCCCCTCGGAGTCAGCGCTGATTAGCCAATCTGAGCCAACGGATAATCGCCGATGCGTTAGCGTGGTTGATGGCTTACTTGCCGGTTCCTACACTCGTAGCTTCGACACCGATGGGACCGCCTCCACCGAGAAGGTCTCACACCCCGCGCCCCGGAAGCTGGGCCCGCGCATCATGTACACGGACGCCTTGTCGAAGATGCGGTCGAGCGTGCAGACGAGCGTGTCGCTGTCCCCCTCGAGGAACTCGTCCCAGTTGTTGACCGGCGTGTTGCTGGTGAGGATGAGCGTGTTGGGCACCTCCTCCTCGTGGCGCCTGTCCACGATGTCAAAGAAGAGGTTGGTGCAGGCGCGGTCGAAGGTGCACCTGCCGATCTCGTCGACTATCAGGCAGGATGGCTTGACCATCGACGAGACGACCTTCGCGGTCGTGCCGCCCTCCACCGCCCTCTCCAGCCTGTCCTTGAGCTCGCTGGCCTTCAGGAAGTACGTCTTGTAGCCCCTCATGCAGCACTCGCGGCCGTATGCCTCGGCGAGGTGCGTCTTCCCGATGCCGCCGGGCCCCACGAACGCGATGTCCTTGCGCGCGTGCAGGTTGGCGAGCGCCGGAAGGCCGCGCAGCGCGGCGGCGTCGCGGCCCTGCATCCTGGCGAAGTCGAAGTTGCCGAGGGTCTTCGGCGCCTTCTGCGGCAGCCCGCCCAGCCGCAGAAGCGTGGCGATCGTGCTCTCGTGGTGACGTTTCGCCAGGTAGGCGAACACCTCGCCGACCGCGGCCAACTCGGCGTCTCCGAAGCCGCAGCGCTCCGCGACGACGGCGACCTCCTCCGCGGGCAGGTCGACCTTGAGCGCGGCCGCGTCGGCGCTGATGGCCTCGTAGGCGCTCGCGAGCGTGCCCTCATCGGCCATCTTCGATCATCCCCCCGAGGTCGAACTTCGCGAGCGCCGGGTTGCCCGCGGGCAGCTCGACGCGCGGGACGGTCGCCCTCACCGGCTGTGACGGCACCTCGCAGGGCTGCGCGTCGACGTGCTGGTCCTCGCAGAAGCTGTCCTTCCTTCCCCAGGTGACGGGGTGGACACAAAGCTCCCGCGCGAGGTCCTCGCTGTATACGTGCAGGCACTCGCCCTCGCGGCTGACTCGGCACACGCTTCCGTCGTACCAGTACGGCACGCCGAGGCGGCGTCCCTCGTAGCTCACGAATCCGTCAAACGTGACGCGGCGTCTGGGACAGAGGTACATGGCGACCTCGTCACCGACCGCAAGCGCGCCCGCGGCGGGCAGGCACTTGCTGCCGTGTGTGGCCTCGAACACCTTGGAGACCTTGGCGCCCATGACCACCTGAACCTGTCCCATGGCCTCGGTCACCTGGATGACGCCCTCGATGTGGCTGACCTTCTCCTTGTCGGCCTTGGACTCGTCCTTGAGCTCAAAGCGCAGACGGGTGAAGCAGTTGGTCACGTCTCGGACGTTCCCCGTGCCTCCCACCGCCTCAAGAATCTCTCGCGCGGACTTGCTTGCGTCCATGTCCTTCCCCTTCTGTCAGATGGACCCTCATATTCAACGGGAAGTCTCCCGTTGTAACCAACGTTCCTGGAGCCTCCTACTGCGCCCGGTCAAAGCGATTGACGTGCATGGTGAGGTAGAGAAGCTCCTCGGGCGAACAGTGCCAGCCTCGCTCATGGGCCAGATAGTTATCGATGTCGCTGGCACACGCATACGCCAGGGGGAAGTCCTTCCCCACCTGTTCCAGTAGCTCATCCTCCGTGCCAGCCTGTTGCTTATCCCCTGCGGGTCTCATGAGTCACCCAATGAGGTAGCGAAGGTGCGTGGCAAAGCACATATAGGCATATGAGAACCGGTCGATCCTCTGGTCCAGCACCCGCTCGACAATCACCATGAGCTTTTCGATGAGCTCGGTGGACTCCATCACCAGGCTCATGTCTCCCATGGAGCCTGTGTTCTGCATCTCCCCGTTCACAAGATGCATGGCAATGGCGTACGCCTCGGTGCTCGGAATCTGCACACGGCAATACCGATGTGCGATCTCGACGCCCCGATGACCGATGGCTGTCTCGCGTGGATAGACGGCGGCGATCTCCGCTGCCAGGGGGTTCTCGATGGGTATGCCCTCTGTGGTGCGTGAGATGGCAAACTGGATATGATCGGCCAGCGTAAAGGCAAGATTGGGGTTGAGGCTACACCCAAGTTCGCTATGAGCCAGCTCGACGATTTCCGTAGCCGCAAGGAGCGCATCGTCTGAAAGCGATGCGACGATGCGCAGCACCTTGTCGCTCACGCCATAGAACCTCTTGCTGATGCGTGATTCGTCATAGAGGGTGTAGGGCGTCTTGGGATACCCAATGCCCTTGCCAAAGACGACAAGCTCCTTGCCTGAATCCTCACGGGCAAGGGCCACATTGTTATTGAGTTTTCTGACAATCAGCACGGCACACCTCAGCAACGACACAAGCCAACCGCAGGCGGACATAAGTATCCGCCTGGGCGCAAGCAATGCCTTCGGTGTGGCGAAGTTACAACCTTGCAGAATCGGTTGGTACTAGTTATAGCATGTCATCGGAGGAGACGGTACGCCGAGCCGGACGAATGGCAAGACGTTACCTCTGGCAAGAATGTCAAGCAGTGAGTCTCGCATAGAAATCTTGCTTGAACCAAACTTATTGTAATAAAAGATATGTACAAGAGGATGCCCCTGATAGGACCTTTTTCTCATTCAGAACCACTTATACATTCCCGCTTATACAATGCGGGGACATCCTCTTGGTTTAGACTATAAAAATCCTAGAAGCAGAAGCAGAAGCAGAAGCAGAGGCTAAAGCAGATACTAAAGCAAAAGCATCCAAACTCTTCGCGAATCTCCAATTCCTCTATGGTGTCACTTGTCCATAGTGTATTACTGGCATTGAGTGACCTCATGATTGCTCCTCTCTCTTTTCTATTCTCATGTCTAGATATGCATTGTATAAGCGGTATTGAATGATAATTATGAATATCATCTGCCTTTAAGTTGATTTCAATTGCATGACTTCCTCCTCCGGATCTTTGTGTCTTAGGGCAAAAATACTGGTGGCAGCTATCAATATATTTATGAATACTGCCAGCAAAATAGGAATCAAATCAACATTAGTGTTATGTCCAGTTATGCTTTGCATAATGAAATTAGAAAGAATTGTATAAAAGGCAAGTGAGAATCCAAATGATAGAACTATTACGGCAATAGTGCGCGCTTTCCACTGTGACGGGCCATACGTACTCCATACACCAACCGCTCTTAGGATTGCATATTCTTTACTATTTCCTTGTTCAATCATAAGTGAAATATTGATATTAAAAAGCACCGATGAAGCAAGCACGAGGAAGAAGAGCATCCTAAAGCTGGCGAGAAAATTATTTGCCTGACGAAGGAGATACTCCCCCACTATACTAACGTCAGCTACGTATACTCCATGAAGGTTACTTAAAAATTGTGGATCATCACTTTGTACAAGAAAGATTTGATTTGAACCCTCCTGAGGCATATTAAGTAGAACCCAATTATCATTGATGCCACCCGAATCATATAGGCCTCTGACAATAAAAGACTCGTAGGAGCCAGAGGAGGTTTGAACAGCTAACGTCGAACCTACCCGGAGGTCATTTGCCCCAGCAAGACGCTCTGACACCAAAACATCGTTCGAGTTGGCGTCGGTAAAGTTTTCTCCTTGCGTAATCTTGAACTGAGGCTTTTCCCCATCTACATTCGAAAGAAGCCTGAGAGACTGGATGCGTGCATTCGGAGCATCGGAAACAGTTGCTTGCTGAATGGTCAATTCGCTGTATGATTTAATGGTATCTTGATGCTCAAGCGTTGATGCAAGCTCTGCCGGTGATGTGCTGCGCATAATGTAGGTATATGGTAACACTTGAGATGTATGCTTATCTAAGCTGTCTCTGAGGTTGGATCCAAGAGTGAATCCGACGAGCAGGATGACGGCTAGCAAGGCTAAATTCGTAATTTGCAAGACAAACGCCAGTCTATTTTTTCTTATAAACCCTAGTGCAAGCAAAAGACTGGGCCATCTATGCCATACAGAAAGCCTCGAGAGCAGCCACACAATTAATAGGAGCATAAGCGCCATAGCTACCATAGATAGCAATACTACTAGACAGACACTAACCGATTGTCCACTCTGAAGTATGAGGGTAAAAAGAAAGAATGATAGTAGGAGACATACAACCAGTATTGAGATGGTCCCAATGCCCACCCAATGCTTCTTTTTTGCTCTCTGCGGAATAAGATCTATTCGATATACAACGCGTAGTATAAGTCTGTGAAATATAAATAGTACGAAGATGTTTACAAGCAGTATTGGAATGAACGATGACATCGAAAGACTGACTAGAATATCCAAGGACAGGATTACACCCTGAAAGTTTGCGAGCGCGAGAGTTATAGGAAAACTGAGGATAAATGCTGCTATCAGTGGAAAATAGACTGCTGGTGCTGTTGCCCTAACCATAGCGTGATAGGCGATTCGTCTACTTATACCCGCAAGCATCATATGCTTCAGGTCTTCTGCGGCATCTATGACGATGACATATAAACTACTTGTTAAGACACAGAGTGATAGTACAAAACCTATAACATTGATAACGCTCAATGTTGCGGTTTCACGATCAAGGTCGTTGTAGAGTTGCTGTACACGATTCGTATGTGTTTCGTACGTATAGCCGTTTTCGACTGTTTTAAGATCATCTTCCAGCTTACTCTCACTCATCGATCCAGTCAGAAACAATAAGGTTCCAGAGAGGGGTAGCTGCTTATCCATACTCTTAACCTTAACGTACCCTGCAACGTCAGCATCACGCGTAACTTCAGCAGAAATTTCTTCAATCGAACTCACGGTCCATGTTGTGTCAACTCCTTCAAAAGTGATCTGATCCCCTACATGGAGACCCCACGCATCGGCGAAGCTCCTTGAAATAACTGCATCGTCATCATCCAGCTGAGGATATCCGCTCATGAGATAAGTAAGGACCTTATTACCCCTATGCTCATAATACACAGGTGAGACGGAGACGCGCTCGACGGTAACCCCCTGGTCTTGAAGCGCATGTAGCTCATCATTGAAGGCCATAGATGGATAGGTTACATCTACCATGAGTTCAGCGGGGTTAAGCTGCTCAGCACATTGATTTATACGAGCACGTTTAGCTGACTGTATCTCAGGAATTACAAAAGACACAATCAACGCTAGTAGAAGGGAGAGTGCCATGCATACAAGACGCGCGGCATTCTTCCGCGAAACATTCCGTATGTAGTGATTTTGAGCGTCCTTAGCGTTCATGGAGCACCCCATCATCCAAAACAAACTGTCTATCACCTAGAGTTCCAATTTTTTGATCGTGCGTTACTACTATTAGGGCACTTTTATACTTTTCACGAATATTTAAAAGCAGCTTAAGAACGATATTACCTGACTGCTTATCTAGGGCGCCGGTTGGCTCATCGCAGATAATTATGGGAGGTTTATTGACAAGAGCTCGTAAAACTGCAACGCGCTGTTGCTCTCCACCAGAGAGTTTTTGTACGTTGAAGCTATGCTTATCAGTGAGACCAACCTCATCCATTAGCCTCAACGCTCTCTGACACTTTTCATTGTAAGAACCTGTACGCATAGGCAAGATAAGATTATCGAGTGTAGAGAGACACGAGATAAGATTTGGCTCTTGAAATACCATGCCCACATTGCTTTGTCGGATGGTCTCTCTTTTTCGATCTGAGAGAGCTACGGTATCATTCCCATCAAATAAAACATGTCCAGAAGTAGGCCTTATGAGAAGTGACATACAATTAAGTAGCGTAGTCTTGCCACAACCTGATCTGCCCATGATAGTAATGAAATCTTGCTGTTCTATGGCAAGATTAACACCACACAAGACGTGCTGGTGCTCGTCCCCAGAACAGTACTCCTTTGTTACGTCAACGCATTGAAGTAGCATTTACCGTTCCTTTCTGTGCGATGATGCGCTAGAACCGACTGCATAAGGTAAATAATCACAAAGATAAACGGAAGTACAAACAGCGCAATCTCATTGAGAATCGATATAGTGTTAGCGACATCTCCCCCAGTGAAGGAGACAGCTAACATCTGAAATTTTGATAGGAGAAAAGGAAAATCGATTATGATGCGCCAAAATGACAGAATACCCATAGCAAACATAAAGACGATAGCAGTAAGGTAGACGATGCCATATATGCCACAAAATAGTCGTTCTCTATTCAGGGTATATTCTCTTGAGGATTTTCTTACTGCAATATACCGAAGTATTTCATGACCTCCATTCATGATGGAAGGGACAAGCTTAAGATTAAGATTTTGTATGCCCACGCAGTCAGATAAAAGCCAATAGCCATCTAAACGTAAAAAGGGAAAAAGATTCGATAGAGTTCCTATGTAGATAATCAAGGCTGTAACTATAAGGGATGTAGCACCCGTGAAGAGATACGCCGCGAGAACGATGAGTGCCACCATGCTCTGGAAATACATACCACTTAGGTCGCATATGGCTCGTTGTTTCTTGTCCAGTGACCATGTATTTGTAAGATCAATATAAAATACTAATGTTATAAGATACAGGCCTACACCAATTTTACCTGTTGTCACGTTATAACGATATGCGGCTGCAGCATGACCAAGCTCGTGAATAAACATTGCAAATATTGAAATAAGGATTATCTGTACTGAGTTGAGTTGATTTATGAAATTAAATTGTCCATTACTAAGCATAAGCAGACACTGCATGAGACTAAAGGCTGATGCAAGCACCAGGGCGAGTACAACCGGTTTTGCGAAAAGTGGTTGTACAATACGGTAAAACCAGATAAAACGCCCTGACTCAACCAAAGGACGACGTATCCACAATCTATCATGGTTCTTATGTATTACTATTCCATCATCTTGCCCCTCAAGTAACTTACGAGGAATCAGGAAGTCGGTCACAAACTTGTTGAGATCCAGTTCAGAAACAATATAGCCCTCTTTATTTAAGGCATGGATGATGTCATCCATATCCATTGTGCCATTGAGACACTTAATAATATGAAATGCTCTAGCAGTAAGCTTAAGGTGGCAGCCATTCTTGAAGGAGAGAACATAGAATATCTCACCATTGAGAGTAGATTCTGAGCGTTCTGTATAAGGCTTCACACGTATACTCATGGTATTTTCAGACTTCATGTCACCTCTCCCCCAATCACTTGCCTACTACTATACCCAACAGTCAACCAGTGTGGTGCTAGATTGGCCTGGGCTGGGTTGGCATCACAA
>ERZ772964.303-NODE-303-length-23560-cov-113.224_pt1 | contig 23560 bp, 17 predicted proteins | sample MGYA00580675_ERZ772964 | MGnify/ENA primary metagenome ERZ772964 (study PRJEB29015, sample SAMEA2737941) | human oral metagenome | biome: human oral; feature: human-associated habitat; material: dental | place: China | collected 2139 ... | reverse complement strand
GCCACGTGGACCACGGCAAGACCAAGCTGCTGGACGCCATCCGCTCCACCGACGTGGTCGCGGCCGAGGCCGGCGGCATCACCCAGTCCATCGGCGCCTACCAGGTGCGCGTGCACCTGAACGACGAGATGCGCCCGATCACCTTCATCGACACCCCCGGCCACGAGGCCTTCACGGCCATGCGCGCCCGCGGTGCCGAGGTGACCGACATCGCGATCCTCGTGGTGGCCGCCGACGACGGCGTCATGCCGCAGACCGTCGAGGCGCTCAATCACGCCCAGGCCGCGAACGTGCCGATCGTGGTGGCCATCAACAAGATCGACAAGGAGGGCGCCAACCCGGAGAAGGTCCGCGGCCAGCTCACCGAGTACGGTCTGGTGCCCGAGGAGTACGGCGGCGACACCATGTTCGTCGAGATCTCCGCCAAGCAGCGCCTCCACATCGACGAGCTCCTCGAGGCGGTCCTGCTGACCGCGGACGCCGCCCTGGACCTGCGCGCCAACCCGGACACGGACGCCCGCGGCGTCACCATCGAGGCCAAGCTCGATCGGGGCCGCGGCGCCGTCACCACCGTCCTGGTCCAGCGCGGCACCCTGCACGTGGGCGACCCGATCGTGGCCGGCAGCGCCTACGGGCGCGTGCGCGCCATGTTCGACGAGCACGGCGAGACCCTCACCGAGGCGGGCCCGGCGCGCCCGGCCCTGGTCCTGGGCCTGACCAGCGTGCCGAGCGCCGGGGACTCCTTCATCGTCGCCCCCGACGACCGCACCGCCCGCCAGATCGCCGACAAGCGCGAGGCCGCCGAGCGGGCCGCGCTGCTGGCCAAGCGCCGCAAGCGCGTGTCCCTGGAGAACCTCACCGACGTCCTCAAGGAGGGCAAGGTCGACACCCTCAACCTCATCCTCAAGGGCGACAGCTCGGGTGCGGTCGAGGCGCTGGAGGACTCCCTGCTCAAGATCGACGTGGGCGAGGAGGTCGCGCTGCGCGTCATCCACCGCGGGGTGGGCGCCATCACGCAGAACGACGTCAACCTCGCCACGGTCGACTCCGCCGTCATCATCGGCTTCAACGTGCGGCCCGCCGAGCGGGTGGCCGAGCTGGCCGACCGCGAGGGCGTCGACATGAAGTTCTACTCGGTCATCTACAACGCGATCGAGGACGTCGAGTCCGCCATGAAGGGCATGCTCAAGCCCATCTACGAGGAGGTCGGGCTCGGCACCGCGGAGATCCGCCAGATCTTCCGCTCCTCGAAGTTCGGCTCCATCGCCGGCTCGATCGTCCGCTCCGGGACCATTCGGCGCGGTGCGAAGGCGCGCCTCGTGCGCGACGGCGTGGTCGTCGCCGGCGACCTGTCCATCGAGACGCTGCGCCGGGAGAAGGACGACGTCACCGAGGTCCGCGAGGGCTACGAGTGCGGCATCAACCTGGCCTTCAAGGACATCGCCGAGGGCGACGTCATCGAGACCTGGGAGATGCGCGAGAAGCCGCGCGGCTGACCGCTGAGAGGACGTCGCCCCGCCCGGGGCCCGTTCGGGGCCGCCCACCACCGGTGGGCGGCCCCGAGCACGTGGGCGGGGAGTCCCGTCGACCACGCCCCGGGCCGGTGCCGGGGCGGGCGGCGCCAGGGCCCCGCGCCGCCGTGGACGCCGGGCGCGGCGTGGTGCCCCTGTGTCTACTTTAATTTTACCGAAGACAGCAGGGGATTTTAGATGTATGATGACGACGTGTCGTGATTAACGGCCGAGGCGCTTCTGATCGTCGGAAGGGCCGGGTCTCTTCGGTCCGTGGCTGTGGCGCGACGCGAAACGCGAGTGGTTAAGCGGCATATGCGCTGATGGGGGCCGTGTGTGCGTCTGGTCGTCGATGGGTCTTCCGGCGCGGTCGTCCTCTCGCACGCGCGATCGCCTTGCGGCGGCCCGGAGGGGAGGGGCCCTCCTCCCCATTCTGCTTTTGGAGGTTTCCTATGGCATCGTCCGGCTCAGACGGCTCCGTCGAAACGGCTGTCGTAAAACGCGGGCGGCTCATCGGCAAGGGCTGGATCCAGGGTGTCGTGCTGGTCATGCTCTTCGGCTTCACCGTGATGGGGCTGCTGGCGTACCGCACGTACACCGACTCAATGCCGCAGCCGCAGAGGGTCGTCACCGCCGACGGCGAGACCCTCTTCACCACCGAGGACATCACCGAGGGGCAGAAGCTCTTCCAGGCCCGCGGTCTGATGGAGTACGGCTCCATCCTGGGGCACGGCGGCTACCTCGGCCCCGACTTCACCGCGGAGTACCTGCGCATGGAGGCCGTCAGCGTCAAGGGCCAGCTGGCCGCCAGGGGCGTAGACGACCCTGCCACCGCCACCAGGGACATGCTCCGCACCAACCGGTACGATCCCTCCACCGGGACGCTCGTGTGGACCGATGAGCAGGTCCGGGCCTACAACGAGGCCGTCGAGCACTACACGGCGATGTTCGGCCCCGAGGCCCACAGCCACGGTCTCAAGCCGGATCTCATCACCGATCCCGTGCAGGTCAGGCAGATCACCGCCTTCTTCGGCTGGACCGCCTGGGGCTCGGCGGCCCAGCGCCCGGGCCTGGACTACTCCTACACCAACAACTGGCCCCCCGAACAGCTGGTCGACAACCACGCGACCGGCGACCTCATGATCTGGTCGGTCATCTCGCTCATCGTCCTCATCGGCGGGATCGGCATCATGTTCGCCGTCTACGGACGCTGGAGCCGGCGGATCGGCTGGCGCTCCGAGGAGTCCCCGGCACTGTCCTTCCGACAGCCCGGCGAGATCGGCCTGACCAGGTCGCAGCGCGTCATCGCCTGGTACGTCTTCGTCATATCCGCGCTCTTCCTGGTCCAGACGCTGCTGGGCGCGCTGGCCGAGCACTACCGCGCCGATGTCCTGTCCTTCTTCGGTCTGGACCTGGGCAGGATCCTGCCCTTCTCCCTGGCGCGCACATGGCACGTCCAGCTCTCCCTGTTCTGGACCGCCATCGGCCTGCTCGCCGCGGGCCTGTTCCTGACCCCCTTCATCGCCCGCCGCGAGCCCAGGAAGCAGCACGTCCTGGTGTGGATCCTCTTCGGCGCGGCCACCGCCGTCGTCGTCCTGTCGTGCCTGGCCGAGGGCGCCAGCCAGCACGGCCTGAGCTGGGCCAAGGGCCCGCTGCTGTCCCAGCAGTGGGAGTACCTCGACCTGCCCTTCGTCTTCCAGGTCCTGCTGACTCTTGCCCTGTTCGGGTGGGTGCTCATCATCTGGCGGGCCATGCGCGGCCGTCTGCACAACGAGCACGTGGCCAACATGCCCTGGCTGTTCATGTTCGCAGCCCTGGCCATCCCGGCCTTCTACGCCGTCGGCATGATGGCGCGCACCGGTACCCACGTCACCGTGGCCGAGTTCTGGCGCTTCTGGGTGGTCCACCTGTGGGTCGAGGACTTCCTCGAGCTGTTCACCACCGTCATGGTCGCTTACGTCTTCGTGCTCCTGGGCGTGGTCAGGGAGAGGATCGCCCTGGGCATCATCTTCATGGACGTGATCCTCTACTCCGCAGGCGGCGTCATCGGGACCATGCACCACCTGTACTTCTCCGGGACCCCGGTGGAGCACATGGCCCTGGGCGCCTTCTTCTCCGCCGCCGAGGTCATCCCGCTGACCTTCCTCACCGTGGAGGCCTGGGCCTTCATGCAGCTCGGTGCCAACCGGCAGGGCAGGGAGGCCAAGCCGTTCCCGCACCGCTGGGCCGTCATGTTCCTCATGTCGGTCGGTTTCTGGAACTTCCTGGGCGCCGGTGTCTTCGGCTTCCTGGTGAACCTCCCGATCGTCTCCTACTACCAGATCGGCACGGCGCTGACGGCGAATCACGCGCACGCCGCCATGATGGGCGTCTACGGCTTCATGGCCCTGGCCCTGGGCATGTTCGCGCTGCGCTACCTGGTCCCGGCCGACAAGTGGCCCGAGAGGCTCGCCAAGACCTCCTTCTGGAGCCTCAACATCGGACTGGCATGGATGTGCTTCGCCACGCTGCTGCCGCTGGGCATCCTTCAGCTGCGCTACTCGGTCGGCGCAGGCTACTACGAGGCTCGCCGGCTCACCTACATCACCAACACGGTCAACACGATCATCGAGTGGGGGCGCATGCCCGGTGACCTCGTCTTCATCATCGGGGGAGTGCTGCCCTACCTGTGGATCGCCTTCCTGGGCGTGAGGAGCTGGCGCCACGGGAGGACCGTGGAGAGCTTCGCCGAGGACGCGCTCTACGAGGAGGTCAGCGCCTCCCGCAGGGCCTGGCACGGCGAGCGCGCGGAGCTGACCGACTGATGGGCCCACCGGATGTGAGCGCCTGGCTCATCGCCGCATACGCCCTGGTCATGCTGGGAGCCGCATGGGCCGTGGACGTGCTGGGATCGCGCAGCGCCCGGCGCTCGATGGGCTGGCGCCACTCCGACTTCGTCTACCACGACGACGTCGACGGCTGGCGCTGCCACGAGGACCAGTGGCTGTGGCCGGCGGCCTTCGACCCCGACAAGCGCGTCATCCGCTACAAGGGGGCTCATGCGGTCTGCGGGCGCTGCCCGTCGAAGGACGCCTGCTCGCCCACCCCTGGACCGCGCGAGATCACCAGGCCGGTGGACCCCTGGCCCTACTCCGAGGCGGGGCGGTTCCACCGGGGCGTGGCCCTGGTCATCGCCTGCGTCGGCGTCTTCATCCCGTTGCTCCTGTCCACGGTCCTCCACGGGGCCGGCGACCTCATCGTGCTGGGCACCACCGCCGTCATCGTCGTCGTGACCGGGGTCCTTCCGCTGGCCCGCCACCTGTGGAGCATCCCCGACAACGCTCCGGCCCACCTGCCGCACATCGGCTCGCAGGAGCGCCGGGTCGCCCAGTCGGAGGGAGCGGCCCGGACTGACGAGGTCCCCGGCCGCGGCGGTGGACCGGTCCCGGTCGTCATCGGCAGGAGGCCATCCGGGTACCGGTCGGTCCGTGAGGCCGCCGCCCGCGACGGTGCCGCCTCCTCCGGGTGGGCGGTGAGCGTCCCCTTCGTCGACGGCGCCGGATCGGCCGCGGCCTCCCGTGCGCCCCGGGAGCCGGAGCTGCGCCGAGTCGCGGCCCTGCGCACGCGCGGACGGGCGCCCGTCGGCACCACCAGCCCGGCCGACGACGCTATCGCCTCCGGCACCACCACCGCAGCCGGGGGCGTCCGGCGCTCCTGGCCCTCGGCGTGGAGCAAGGCCTCCCCCTCCCGTCCCGGCGCCCCGCCGCACTCCGAGAAGGATCCTCAATGACCACCCCGACAGTCGCCCTTGCGGCGATCATCATCCTCCTGCTGCTCCTGGTGGCGGTCTCGCTGAAGACCATCACCCAGTACGAGCGCGGCATCGTCTTCCGCCTGGGGCGCCTGCGGCCCGTCTACGGGCCGGGCCTGCACCTGGTGGTGCCCCTCCTCGAGCGCATGGTCAGGGTGGACACCCGCGTAGTCACCCTGACCATCCCGCCCCAGGAGGTCATCACCGAGGACAATGTGCCGGCCCGCGTCAACGCCGTCGTGCTGTTCAACGTGACCGACCCGGTCAAGGCCGTCATGGAGGTGGAGAACTACGCCATCGCCACCTCCCAGATCGCCCAGACCACCCTGCGCAGCGTGCTGGGACGCGTCGATCTCGACACGGTCCTGGCCCACCGCAGCGCCCTCAACGCCGACCTGCGCGACATTATCGAGGCGCAGACCGAGCCCTGGGGCGTCGAGGTCAGCGTGGTCGAGATCAAGGACGTCGAGATCCCCGAGCAGATGCAGCGCGCCATGGCCCGCGGCGCCGAGGCCGAGCGCGAGCGTCGTGCCAAGGTCATCAACGCCCGCGGCGAGCTCCAGGCCTCCGAGGAGCTCCGGCAGGCCGCAGACACCCTGTCGAAGTCTCCCGCCTCCCTCCAGCTGCGCTACCTCCAGACCCTCCTCGAGCTCGGAGCCGACCAGAACTCCACGGTCGTCTTCCCCCTGCCCATGGACCTCGTCGGCCCGCTCATGGAGCGGTTCAGCGGGCTGCCGCACCCCGGGTCCCCGGATTCTCCGGTGCGGGATGCCGACGGGCGTCCGAGCGCGCCGACGGCGGCGGGCGACGGCGGTGTCGATGAGGACGACGTTGAACCGGCGGATGGTGGCGCGGACTCCGGCCCTGAGGAGTAGACGCCTTCGGCCTCGGCCAGGCCCTCAGCCTCGGCCAGGCCCTCAGCCTCGGCCAGGCACTCAGGGGCATCGCCGAGGGCGACGCCGGCGCGGGACCGCGGTCGCCTCGTCTGCGAGGTCACGCTACGATAACGGCGATCCGGTGCCTTCATGACAGGAGACCAGTACTCATGACGAGAATGAGGACCGCATGCCGGCGTGCCGCCGGCCTGGTGGCCGCGGTGGCGCTCGCGGCGTCACTGAGCCTGCCGCTGGGCGCCCAGGCGGCCGGGACGTAACAGGGCACCACCACCCGGTTCGACACCGTTGCGGAGATGATGCGCGCCCCTGACGTGACGGGCACGGTGACCACGGCCGGGGACGAGGCCCCTGGCGACGGCGCCGGCATGACCTACTCGGTGACCGGTGAGCTGCCCGCCGGGGATCTCGGCCATGTCGCGGTCCCGCTGGCCAACGGCCAGTGGGCGGTGCCGCAGGGTCTGCCGACCCAGGCTCCGCGGCCCTACGACGCGACCGCGTTCGAGGAGCTCTCGGCGCGGGCGCAGACCTTCGCCGACGCCGGCACCTCCCTGATCTGGGACGCGAGCAGGCCCTCGCCGCTGACCGGGCAGAACGTCCACAGCACGACGAGCTCGCCCTACCCGGTGACGTGCTCCTCCTTCGTCGGCATGGTGGTGGCCGGCTGGGACTACGAGCACACGACCTACGTGGCCGATGAGAACACCCGGGTGGGCCGCTGGGTCGAGTTCGGCAAGCCGATCGAGGAGTACAAGTAACTGGACGCCAACGGTCTGGCGAGCTGGTTCTACGCCAACGGCGACCTGTGGCTGGACACGGGGGAGAGCTACCAGCCCGGGGACATCCTGTTCTTCTCCAAGCAGGGGGTTGGCGAGCAGCCCACCAACGGGAACAGGACCTACTTCGGCAACGTCTACCACACCGCCATCTACCTCGGTAACGGCGAGGTCATGCACTCCACCGGCGCAGACTCCGGGGCGGGGGTCTACCGCGCGAAGCTCTCCACGACCCTCAAGGCGGACGTGAGCTTCGTGGCCCGGCCCCACTGGGAGGGCGGCCAGTCCGTAGACCAGGCCGTGGACCAGGCTGCGAACCAGGACCCGGTGCAGAGCGCGACGACGCCGGCCGACTCGGCCGACTCAGCCGACTCGGCCGCGGCCCGGCCCGATCCCGCCGAGGCGGTCTCCGATCCGTCAGCCGCGGACTCCGACGTCCTCCCCGTGGCAGTTGACGGGGCGCAGCAGCCGGATCGGTCGGAGACCGCTGCCGGCCGGCAGGACGGATCGCCTGGAGCGGAGGCCGCCGACCCGGGGAGCCACGGCGAGCAGCGGCTGCCGGTCACGGGGTTCACGGACCTGGGCGCCGCGGCGCTCGGGGTCGCGGTGGTCTCCCTGGTCTCCGGCCTGGTCATCATTGTGCGGCTGCGGCGCAGGTACAGCCGGGTCTGAGACGTCGTCCGCCCGCAGCCCCGCCCCTGTTCGCCGAGATCGGTCGAGTTCCGCGTCGAGATCGGTTCACTTCCGGCTCGAGATCGGTCGAGTTCCGCGTCGAGATCGGTCCGCGTAATCGAGCGCGTCCTGGGAGAACGCGCTCGTCGCGACCACCGCCATCCGGTCCGCCCTCTCGACCGTGCCGGCCCCCTGGAGCTTCTGGATCACGGGCCCGCCCACCCTGTGGGAGCGCTGTAGCACTTGCACTCAGCGATGTAGGTCCGCCCCTGCCGGCTCGTCCGCAGGTCGGTGCCGCCGTCGCGCGCAGGCAGAGCGATCTCCGCCTGGAAGCCGAAGGCGCGCAGCGGGTCGGCGCAGAAGGGCTCGAAGCCGGTGGGACGGGAGGCGAAGGCGGCGACCAGACCGGCGAGGCTCACGGATGGGTCTTCGCGTGCCCGACCCGGAATCCCCCGGAGACCCGCTGCACGAGGGCGGTGTTGAAGCCGCTCCATGTGTCCGGGCGGCTGCGTCCGCGCGCCTACGTCCGGGGCCCGGGCCGGGCGGAGCCCCGGGAGCGGGGGCGGCGGGCCGTCTGGTGCACGGCGTCGGCCACGAAGATGGCCACGGCCGCCCACACCAGCACCATGGCCGCCCACCGGGCCGGCGGGATGGCCTCGTGGAAGACCGCCCACGCCAGGATGAACTGGATGATCGGGGCGATGTACTGGCTCATGCCCACCACGTTCAGCGGCACCCGCCGCGTCCCGGCGGCGAACAGCAGCAGCGGCACCGCCGTGACCGGCCCGGCCGTAAGGAGCAGGGCGCCCAGCAGGGCCCCGGCGTGCGGGTCCTGCCAGGCGGACTGCCCCTGCCAGGCCAGCCGGCCCAGGTAGGCCGCCGCCGCGGGGCACACCACGGCGCTCTCCACCGTCAGCCCGGTCAGCGCGTCGACCTGCGGCCCGATCCGCTTCTTGACCAGGCCGTACAGGCCGAAGGAGAGCGCCAGGGCCAGGGAGATCCACGGCAGAGAGCCCTGCAGCACCACCAGCAGCGCGACGGCGGCCGTCGCCAGGCCGATGGAGACGCGGTGGACGGGGCGCAGCCGCTCGCGCAGCACCAGGGAGGCCAGGGCCACCGTCACCAGCGGGTTGATGAAGTAGCCCAGGGCGGCGTCGGCGGTCCGGCCGGTGTTGATGCCGTAGACGTAGATGAGCCAGTTGACCGACACCAGCAGGCCCGAGACCGTCAGCGCCCCCAGCAGCCGGGCCGAGCGCAGGATGCGGCGCAGGCGCCCCCAGCGGCGTCGTACGGCCACGAGCCCCAGGCAGGTGACCAGGGTCCACACGATGCGGTGCCCGATGATCTCCACGCTGCCCGCCTCCGCCAGCAGGCGGAAGTAGAGGGGGAAGACGCCCCACAGGGTGTAGCAGCCCAGAACCAGTGCGATCCCGGTGCCCGACGGCTGCTGCGCCGCCGTGCGCGCCGACGCCGGGGCGGGCTCGGGCGCGTCGGGGGAGGAGCCCGAGGGAGCCGAGGAGTCCGAGGAGTCCATGGTGCGGTCCGTTCGCGGTCGGGGATGGCGGCGGCACCGGTTCTGTCCCGGACGGCCGCTCCGCGTAGCATAGTGAGGCGCGTTGCCGCGCGCTCGGACGGTTTGCGGCGTGAGAGGCCTCTTTCGCATCACTTCCGCCCGCATCGCCGAATTCCCGGAATCTCGACGATTCTGATCGATCTCACGCAGAGGAGCCCGCCATGGCCGACGCCGCCCGCGCCCGCAAGGTCGCCGACCGCATCCACGAGACCGTCGCCCGTCTCCTCCAGGGGCGCATCAAGGACCCGCGCCTGGGATTCGTCACCATCACCGACGTGCGCGTCACCGGTGACCTCCAGCAGGCCACGATCTTCTACACCGTCTACGGCTCCGACAAGGACCTTCGGAGCAGCGCCGCCGCTCTGAGCTCGGCCACGGGGCTGATCCGCTCCGAGGTGGGCAGGGCCCTCGGCATCCGCCTGACCCCCTCGATCACCTTCCAGCTCGACGCCCTGCCCACGCAGGCCAAGTCCTTCGACGACGCCCTGGCCCGGGCCCGCGCCAGGGACGAGGAGATCGCCCGCACCCACGCCGGCGCCTCCTACGCCGCCGGCGCCGACCCCTACAGGCACGACGACGAGCCCGTCAGCGAGGAGCGCGGCGAGGAGGAGGCCGGGGCCGACGGTTCCGGTGCGGCCGGACCCGGGGCGGTCGACGAGGCGGGGGCGTGAGGCCGCCGCGTCCAGACGTGCCCCGGGGCGCCGTGACGGCCCGTGACGGCGTCGTCCTGGTTGACAAGCCGGCGGGCATGACCAGCCACGACGTCGTCGCCCTGACCCGGCGCCTGGCCGCCACCCGCAAGGTCGGCCACGCCGGCACCCTCGACCCCATGGCCACAGGGCTGCTCGTCCTGGGGGTCGGCCGCGCCACCCGGCTGCTGACCTACCTCGTCGGCGCCGACAAGACCTATGAGGCGACCGTGCGCCTGGGCCAGGACACCCTCACAGAGGACGCCGAGGGGGAGGTGACCGCCGCCCGCGGATGCCCCGCCCCCGACTCCTGGCCCGGGGGAGGGGCCGCCTTCGCCCGGAGGCTGGAGGACGCGCTGCGCGCCCTGAGCGGGCCGATCATGCAGGTGCCCAGCGCCGTGTCCGCCATCAAGGTGGACGGCGTGCGCTCCTACAAGCGGGTGCGCGGGGGCGAGGACGTGGCCCTGCCCGCCCGGAGCGTCACCATCCGCGCCCTGACGCTCACCGGCGCCCCGGCGGGTGGGCGCGCCGACGACGGCACCGGGGTCGTCGACCTGCCCCTGCGCGTGTCGTGCTCCTCGGGCACCTACGTGCGCGCGCTGGCCAGGGACCTCGGCGCCGCCCTGGGCGCCGGGGCCCACCTGACCGCGCTGCGCCGCACGCGCGTGGGCCCCTTCACGGTCGAGCAGGCCCGCGGCCTCGACGCCCTGGCCGCCGAGGTGACCGCGGACTCCTCCCGCCCGGAGCCCGCGGGGCTGACGACCCTGCCGCTGAGCTCGGTGGCCCGGTGCTGCTTCCCCGCCGTCGAGCTCGACGACGCCGAGTCCGTCGCGCTCGGGCACGGGCAGGCGCTGCCCGCCGGCGTCCTCGAGCGCGCCGTACGCGCGCCCGGCCCGCCAGGAGACGGCGCCGAGCCGCGGGCGGGTGCTGCCGGGGGCTACGGCGGCCGCGACGTCGTGACCGCCGGGTTCGCCCCGGGCGGGGACGTCGTGGCGCTGCTGGCCCGCGAGGGCGGGCGCGCGCGTCCCGTCCTGGTGCTCGCCCCGGCCCGAGGGCCGCGGTGAGGACGGACCGCAGTCCCGGAGAGGACACGAGACACGATGAACCAGGCCACGGGCCGGACCGCGAGCAGGTGCCCCTGCCCCTGCGGCGGCCACCAGCACTGGAACAGCACTGGAACAGCACTGGAACAGCACTGGAACAGCACTGGAACTGCGCTGAGCCGCGCCGAGTCGCACCGGCGCGGTCGTCACGGTCCGCCGGGTCGCGCGGTCAGACCGACCGGCGCTGGAGGGCCTGGGAGACCGCGGCCAGGCGCTGCGCGGCCTGCGCCTCCCGGTACCCGCCCAGCGCGAGGTCCTCCACGACGCCGCCGTCCACGAGCAGCAGCACCCGGTCGGCGCGGGCCGCGACCCGGGCGTCGTGGGTGACCACCACCAGGGTCGTGCCCGAGGCGTTGATCTCTCCGAGCAGATCGAGGATCTGGGCGGCGGTGGCGGAGTTGAGCGCGCCTGTGGGCTCGTCGGCGAAGACGATGCCGGGCTCGTTGATGAGGGCGCGGCAGATCCCCGCCCGCTGGAGCTGGCCGCCGGAGACCTCGTTGACGTCGCTGTCTGCCAGCTCGGCGATCCCCATCCGCTCCATGAGCTCCCGGCCCCGGGCCTCCACCTGCGGGCGCGGGCGCAGGGCGGCCAGAAAGCCCGGCAGGACGATGTTGTCCAGCAGGCACAGCGTGGCCAGCAGGTGGGCCTGCTGGAAGACGAAGCCGAAGCGCGACAGGCGCAGCGCCGCCAGCTCGCGCTCGCTCAGGGCGGCGATGTCCGTGTCCCCCAGGAGCACGGAGCCGCCGGAGGGCCGGTCCATGCCGCTCAGGCAGTGCAGGAGCGTGGACTTGCCCGAGCCGGAGGGCCCCATGATGGCGATGAACTGGCCGTCCTCGATATCGAGGTCGAGGTCCTTCAGGACGGGGGCGTCGTAGCTCTTGGTCAGCCCTCGGGCCCGCAGGGCGGGGCGAGTGCCGGGGCGGGCCGCTGAGGCCGGGGAGGCCGGGGAGGCCGCTGCGGGTGTCGCGGATGCTGCGGCAGCGCTGCTAGAGGTCATGGGGTCTCCTTGATCACCATTGCTCGGTATTGTTCGGTATTGCTCGGTATTGATCACTACTCGGTCCACCCGGTGGTGCCCGGGGTCGTGGCGGGCAGACGGCGCAGGGCCAGGGCGACGGCGCCGGTGACGGTGGCGACCAGCGCGGCGGGCAGGACCAGCCCCACCAGCCACGGGCGCGGCAGGAGCACCACATTCGGCGCTCCGCGCGAGCCCAGGACCGCCCCGATGGCCGTCTCGCCCAGGGTGGACGCCAGCAGGAGGCCCAGGGCGGTCCCCGCCAGGGCGAGGACGCCGAAGCGTGTGAGGTACTGCCCGGCGACGGCGCGCCGTGTGCATCCCAGGGCCTGCAGCACGCCCACCCGGTGCCTCTCCCGGGACAGGACCAGGACCGCGAAGAGGACGGTGATGAGGAAGGCCAGCCCCAGCGCGACGGCGCAGGCCATGGCGGCGATGATGCGGACCTGGGCGGTGGTGGCCCCGAAGAACCGGGAGGTGTAGTCGCTCATGGCAGTGGCCTGGACGCCCGGGAGGTCCCGTTGCAGGTCGTCGGCGACGGCGGTCTCCTGGCTGTCGTCGCGCATGTCGGCGTAGATGATCTGCCACAGGGCGGGGGCGCCGTCGTCGAAGACGGCCTTGGCGGTGCTCCCGTTGTTGGTGATGTCCTGGTAGACGCCCGTGACCGTCAGGTCCCTGTCCCCCTGGGATGTGCTCACGGTGACGGTCGAGCCCACCTCGGCGCTCGTCGCCCTGGCCTGGTTGTAGGACAGGGCGACCTCGTCCTCACCGGTGGGGGCGCGTCCGGACATGTACTTCATGGGGAAGGCGCCGTGGTCGCCGATGTCGATGAGCACCGACTCCCAGTCTCCGCTCTGCGCGCGCATCCTGTAGCTGCGGCGCAGCACGGTGGCGTGCTCGGCGACGCGGTCGTCGGCGGTCAGGGCGCTCTCCACGGCGGCCAGGTCCTGGGTGCCGGTGCGCACGTCGATGCGCAGGTCCGCCTCGCCCACGCCCAGGTAGGTGGCGATACGGGGGTCGTCCAGGGTGGTGGCGACGTTGACCGGCAGCACCATGGTGAAGGCGCACAGCGCCAGGATGCCGAGCAGCAGGGCGTTGGAGGGGCGCAGCGCCTCGCGCACCCCGAGCCACTGCTGGACGGGCATGCGCCGGGAGGCGGCCAGGCGCCACCGGTGGCGGCGCCGGCGCAGGGCGCCGCTGGCCCCGGACCGCAGGGCCTCGACGGCGGAGACCGCCTCCAGGCGCCGCAGGGTGGCCCAGGTGAGGCCGACAACGGTTCCGGCCAGCCCCACCACCATGACGATGGGCAGGCCCACGCTCCAGACGGTGGTGGGGGGCGTGCCCAGGTAGAGCAGGGCCGGGGCTCCGAGCGCTGAGGCCAGGGGCATTCCCGCCAGGTAGCCGATCGCCGACCCTGCCAGCGTCAGCACCATGTACTTCAGGAGGTAGAGGCGGCGTATGCGGTGCTGCGGGGCGCCGATGGCCTTGAGCACCGCGATCTGGGCCAGGTCCGCCTCGATGGCGGCCAGCACCGTGTAGCGCAGGGCGAGCATGGCCACCACCGCCAGCACGAGCGCCACGACCAGGGCGACCGCCGCGATGAGCATGGTGCTCAGGGCGTTCATGAGCAGGACCATGGAGGAGTCCACGCTGATGCCCGTGCTGGGCAGGCCCGCCTCCTTGTAGGCGTCGATGACGGCGCGCGGACGGGCCGAGTCGGCCAGGGTGAACTCGATGAGGTACTCGGGATCGCTGATGTGCTCCTCCAGGGAGGCGAAGTCCTCCGGGCTGACCACCAGGCGCTTGGAGGGGACCATGGGCGCGTTCATCTGCGAGTCCCGCAGGAAGCCCGCCACCTCCAGATCCATCCGCCAGTCGCCGGCGTCCACGGTGACCGTGTCGCCGACGTCGGCCGCGCCCACCGCCCGGTAGTGGATCGGCAGCACCACCTGGCCCGGGCCCGGGTGGACCGGGTCGCCGCCCTCGTCCAGCAGCAGGTCGATGCGCTGCGGGGCGGTGACGAAGGCGGGCTCCTGGTAGGAGTCGGCCTGGCCGGCGCCGTTGATCCACAGCTCCTGGCGCGGCACCGGCAGGGTCTTGATGACCTCGTGGTCGGTGATCTCGCTGCGAGTGGCAGCCCAGTCGTCGATCTCCCGGGAGCTGACCCGGCCGGTGTGCATCTGGATCAGGTCCGGCGCCTTCGCCCGCTGCGAGAGCCGGTTCGTCGCGGATGTGGTGTCCACGATGAGGGATGTGCTGGCCGACACCAGCGCGGCGGCCAGGGCGATCAGGGCGGTGAGGGTCGCGGCCACGACGGCGCCGCGCGCCAGGTCCGCCTTCAGGAGCCGGGTCAGCACGGGGCCGCCTTCCGGGAGCGGGCCGCCGTCCTCGCGGCGTCGTCCCCGTCCCCCGCCCCGGCGGCGTCGGGCGTCCGCGGGGCCTGCCGCCCGTCGGCGGGAGCGGAGGGAGCCAGGGTCCGGCGCCGGATGTGGATGAGGGCCGCCAGGCATACGGTGGCCAGGCCCGCCAGCTCCACCAGCGCGGCGGCACCTCGCCCCGCCCCGGTGCCGATGACCGCTCCCAGACTGGTGGCCAGGGCCCCGTCGGGCGTCAGAAGGGGCTGGAGGACGCGGTCGGCCAGGGGGCCGGCGCTGAGGTAGGCCAGGAGGTACCCCAGCTGGGAGACCAGGCTGATCGTCCCCCAGACCCGGGCCTGGTGGTCGTCGTCGGTGCTCAGGCGCACAAGGGTCTCCGCCCCGGCGTTGCACAGGGCCAGGCAGGCGAAGACGGCGAAGCCGGTGACCGCCGCCCACCAGGGCCAGGTGCGCAGGGACAGGAGCACCATGGCCGTGCCCGCGCCCGCCGTCCCCAGGCTCAGCAGCGTCGTGGGGCGCAGGCGGGCCAGGGCCGTCACCAGGCCCGCGCCGGCCAGGATCCCGACGGCGGCCGCCGTCTCCAGGCGGCCCATGGCCGCCGCGCCCACGTGCGGCAGCATGATGGGCTTGAGCAGGACCTGCAGCATGCCGATGGTCAGGGTCACGAAGGTCATGAGCGCCACCAGCGCGCGCACGGCGGGCCGGGCCGACAGCGCCCGCCAGCCGCCCAGGAGGTGGGCGATCGGGGCGTCGGCCCCTCGGCCACCGGGGCGACGACGCCCCACGGCGCGCATGACGAGGACCGAGCAGGTCACGGTCACCAGGCAGGTGGAGGCGTCCAGGGCCACCAGCCCGCGCAGGCCCACCAGGGGCAGGAGCAGGCCGGCCAGCAGCGGGGACAGGAGGTAGCGGGCGGAGGAGGCGGCCTGCAGCATGCCGGCGCTGCGCACGTAGTCCGCCTCGTCCACCAGGTCGGACACGGAGGCGCGCAGGGCGGGCTCGGTCAGGGCCGCCAGGCAGGAGGAGGCCGCCACGCCCGCCAGGATGAGGCCGAGCCTGGGCGCGGACGTGCTCAGGGCGGCTATGACGACGCCCAGCCCGAGCACGGAGCCGCCGTCGCCGATCACCATCATGAGCCTGCGGTCGAAACGGTCGGCCAGGGCGCCGGCCACCGGGGCCAGCAGGACGATCGGGGCGAAGGCGCACAGCTGGACCAGGGCCACGGATGAGGCTGTTCCGTAGGCGGCGTAGGCGAAGATCGCCAGGCCGAAGGCGGTCAGTCCGCTGCCCACGGAGTTGACGAGGGTGCCGGTCAGGAGCAGGTGAAGGTGCTTCATGTCTCATCCTCCGGAGATGCCGAGAGTGCGCCGGGCCCGCGTCCCGGCCTGGGCTCGAATGGGTGCGCAGTGGGGGTCATGGGCTCCTCGCAGGGTTGTGCCGTCTGGGTCCGTCCCGGCCTCCGGGCGGACGGCCGATCGGTGGCCCGGTGCGCGAAAAGGGTTCCGAACCTCAACTAGACCGACCGTCGGTTTAGTATGAGGCTAGCGCCTTCGGGAGGTGCGGTCAACTCCGGTGGTGCGGACCGGGCCGTGCCCCGTCCGGCCTGCTCGTGCCGGTCCCGGTCCTGCCGGCGGTGTGATCCGGTGCGTCCACGGCGGGTGGTTCGCGTGAGGCGACCCGGTCGTGGCAGGGTTGACCCGCAAGATCGGCGGCGTCCGCCGAGTGGATCGAGAACAGGATTGTCCGCAGTGGAGATCTGGTACGGCTCCGGGCAGGTGCCTGCGAGGCTGAGGGATCCGCAGGGACCCGGGACGGTTGTCACCGTCGGCATATTCGACGGCGTCCACCGCGGGCACCAGGCCATCCTCGCCCGCGTCGTCGAGCGCGCCAGGCAGATGGCCCGCCCCGGCGGTGAGCGCCCGCTGGCGGTGGCCGTCACCTTCGACCCGCACCCGGTGCTGGTTCACCGGCCCGAGACCCACCTGCCCATGGTCGCCTCCCTGGCGGACCGGCTCGCGGCCCTGGCCGCCACCGGCCTGGACGCGGTCCTCGTGGTCCACTACACCCTCGACTTCGCCGACCAGAGCCCCGAGGACTTCGTGCGCGCCTGGCTGGAGGGGCTGCTCGGGGCGCGGGCGGTCGTCGTGGGCGACGACGTGCGCTTCGGGCGCGGCAACAGCGGCGACGCGGCGCTGCTGGAGCGGATCTGTCGCGCCGACGGCCTCGAGGCGGAGATCCTCGACGACGTGCGCTCGCCCTCGGGGCGCCGCTGGTCGTCCACCTGGGTGCGCGAGCTCCTCGAGGCGGGGGACATGCGGGGGGCCGCCGAGGTCCTCGGGCACGCCCACCGCCTGCGCGGCACCGTCGTCCACGGGCAGCGGCGCGGCCGCGAGCTGGGATTCCCCACCGCCAACCTGGACGCGGCCAGCGCGGGGGTGGTCCCCCCCGACGGCGTCTACGCCGGCTGGCTCGTGCGCTCGCCGGGCGCCGTGGCCCTGCCCGGCCCGCGGGATCCGGCGTCGCGCGAGCAGCGGCTGCCGGCCGCGATCTCCATCGGCACCAACCCCACGTTCGACGACGTGCCCCGGCGCACCGTCGAGGCGCACGTGCTGGGTCGCGCCGACCTCGACCTGTACGGGGAGGTCGTCGCCATCGAGCTCGTCGAGCTGCTGCGCCCCATGCGCGCGTTCGACGGCCTGGAGCCGCTCATGACCCAGATGCGTCAGGACGTGATCGACACCGCGCACATGCTGGCGGTGCCGGTCCCCGGGCCGATCCGCCCCGAGGACGTCACGGCCCGCTGACGGGCGCCGTGGCCGTCCGGAGGCGGCGTCAGCCCTTGGGGTGCGCGGTGAAGAACTCCCACATGAGCTGAGAGGCGCTGATCTCCTGGGTCATGGCCCCCAGGGCGCTGATGTCGGCCGACGTGCCCGGCCAGGTGTGCCCGCCGTCGGCGACCGTGTAGGAGACGACCTCCGCGTCCTGGGCGCAGCCCCGGTGGACCGTGCGCTGGACGTGCTCGCTGACCTGCTCGGTCGTCGTCTCGGTGCACTGGTCGAGATCGGCCCAGCCCTGGACGGCGGTGGCGACGTCGTAGCCCCACCGCGGGTCGCTGTTGCCGTTGTAGGGGTTGACCTGGTCCGCGGTCCCGTGGAAGGTCATGACCGACACGCCCTGGGCCGAGGCGCAGTCGGTCGTGTCGATGACGGCTGGGTCGTCGGCGCTGGCGCGACCCGCGCGCAGGCCCGCCACCGGGGCGATGGCGGCGACGAGGTCGGGGCGGGCGCAGGCCAGGGCGGAGGCCATGCGGCCGCCCCCGGAGAAGCCGGTGACGTAGACGCGCTGCGGGTCCACGCAGCCCTCGGAGGTGAGCTCCTCGATGACCGCGGACAGGAAGGCGACGTCGTCGCGCGCGTCGTCGGGCGGAAGCTGGCCGGCGGTGGTGGGGACTCCCGGGACGTTCCAGGCCCAGTTCCCGTCGGCCAGCGGGCTGTTGGTCGTCATGGCGATCGCGGCGGACGGCTGCGCCACGATGAAACCGGTCTCGTCGGCGTCGGCGACGGCGTCCAGCTCGGAGATGCTGGCCTGGAAGACGCCGTTGGAGTCCGAGCCGTGCAGGTCCATGACCAGGGCCAGTGGCGTGGCGGGGTCGGCCGTCTCGGGGACGTGCACCCGCACCGGGTAGGCGGTGCCCTCGAAGTCGATGTCGACGGTCTGGGTTCCGCTGAGCGTGCGACTGCACTGCGTCGTGGTCGGGGCCGCGGTCGCCTGCGGGTCTTGGGGGGCGCCGCCCGGCGACGGCTCGGGGCCGGAGGTGGATGCCGTGGGCTGCACGGTTGTGCGTTGCAGGAAGGCCGTCGCGGTCAGGAGCGCGGCGATAATGGCGAGAGCGAGGCCTCCGATGAGGATGGGGCGGCGCGGCATGGGGTCCTCCTTGTCCGCCGGGGCTCCTGGCGACGGCTTGAGAATGGGCGGGGGACGGCTCGTGCAGGCCCGCCTGCCGGTGAGCAGACCCGTCCCAGGGGGCGCTTCAGGATTATAACGACGAGGTCTCCCCGGCCGCGGTGGTGCTGCGCCGCAGGCGGCCGGGCGGGGCCCGCGTCGGCTTGTGCGCGAGTCCACGGGGCCGGCGGCGCAACGCGGGCGCGGGCACTGGTAGTGTTGGCGCGCCGTCGATCGGCCACGGACGTGTCATGCCCGGGAGGACCAGCCCCGGCGCTCCGTGCAACGAGAGTCAGGAGCCGCAGTGTCGATTTCCGCCAAGCGCAAGCAGGAGCTCATCGCCGAGTACGCCACCCACGAGGGCGACACGGGCTCCCCGGAGGTGCAGGTCGCCGTCCTGTCCGAGCGCATCGCCAACCTCACCCAGCACTTCAAGACCCACAAGCATGACCACCACTCGCGCCGGGGCCTCTACCTGCTCATCGGTAAGCGCCGTCGGCTTCTGGACTACCTCATGAAGGAGGACATCGAGCGCTACCGCTCGCTGATCTCCCGCCTCGGCATCCGCCGCTGACGCCGAGCGCCGCCCGTTGCCCCTCCGTCCCGCCCTCCGCCGAGATCGGTCGTATTCCGCATCGAGATCGGTTCAGGAGCCTTGCGGGCGCCTGCCGGCCGCCCAGGTTCGCTGAGCAGGGCCCGCCCCTGCCCCGTTGCCGCCCGCGCGGCGACGGGCAAGGGCGCCGCGGCCCCGCTCGCCTTGCCTGCGGCCACGCGGGCGGCGACGATGGTCCGGGCAGGACTGGCTCGCGCCGGCACCCCTGGATGAGGAGGATGACCATGGACATTGTCAACGGGCGCCGCGACGGCGCGCAGGCGGCGGGAGCGGACCGGCCCGGGGCGCGGGCTTCCGGCGGCGGGTCCGGGACGACCGCCCCGCAGACCGCTCCCGCAGGGTCCACGGCGCCGCGGCGCCCGTTCGCGCAGGCCGGGATCCGGTTCGACCGCAGCCGGTTCGCGGACGTCCTGTCCGCCTGCCTCGGCCCGTCGGCGGCGATCCAGGACGCGTGCGCGCAGATCGTCCTGGACGCCCCCAAGTGGTTCGTCGACTTCGAGGCCGGCACCCTGTCCTTCGGCGAGGTCTCCTACCCGGTGCAGCTCCTGGGCAGCGAGTCCTCGGCCGACGGCACGTGGATGTGGGGGTGGAACAATATCAACGGCTTCCCCGCGTCCGTCCTGAGGGTGGCCGAGTGGGTCCGGGGCCTGGGCCGCGAGTGGGGCCTGAAGGAGCTGACCACCGACTGCTTCCCGATGACGGAGGGGCTCAGCGGCCCCGGGCTCGCCGCGGTCGCCACCGTGCTGGCTCCCGGGTCCCTGTGCTACTACCGGGGCCCGTACGACGGCGGGGCGGTGCTCCTGGCCTTCTCCGGCCTCCCGGGGAGCGTCTTCGCGCCGGTCGACGCGGTCCGCTTCTCCCGCATCCTCGTCGAGTGCCTCCAGGTCCCCTGCAACCACCGGATCCTCACCGAGAGCTTCCTGGCCTGGAACGGCACCGACTACCGCTGGGAGGGGCGGCGGATCACCGCCCGGTTCCCCACCGAGCTGGTCATCGAGTTCGACGAGTCCGAGCGCCTGACGCGGGTCGCGACCGCCTGAGGGAGGGGCCGGGCCCGCCCTGCTGCGGGCCCGGCCGGCCTCACGGCGCGGGCCTCACAGCAGCGAGCGGTAGAGGGCCTCGATGTCCTCGCGGGCCGCCGGCCGCGGGTTGCCCGGCGTGCACACGTCGTTGAAGGCGTCCTCGGTCAGGGCCGCGACGCCGGAGGCGTCCACGCCGACCTCGGAGATCCGCGTGGGGTTGCCCAGGTCGGTCGTCAGCGTCGCGACGGCCGCCACGGCGGCGGCGCGGGCGTCGGCCAGCTCCATGGTGCGGGCGTCCGCGACGCCGAACGCCTCGGCGATGTCGCGGTACTTCTCCCCGGTGAACTCCGCGTTGTAGGCCATGACGGGGGCGAGCAGGATGCCGTTGGCCACCCCGTGCGGGGCGCCGTAGCGCCCGCCCAGCGGGTGGGCCATGCCGTGGACGAGGCCGAGGCCGACGTTGGAGTAGGCCATGCCGTTGATGTAGGCGGCCAGGCCCATCGCCTCGACGGCGTCGGGGTCGCCGTCGGCCGCGGCGCGCAGGTTCTTCGCGATCATCTGGATGGAGCGCAGACACAGGGCGTCGCTCAGCTCCCAGGCGCCGGGGGTGATGTACCCCTCGATGGCGTGGGTCAGGGCGTCCAGGCCGGTGGCGACCTTCAGGGAGCGGGGCATGGCGTCCATGAGGTCGGGGTCGACGACGGCGACCACCGGGATGTCGTGCGGGTCCACGCACACGAACTTGCGCTTGTTCGCGGTGTCGGTGATGACGTAGTTGATCGTCGTCTCCGACGCGGTCCCGGCGGTGGTGGGCACGCCGATGATGGGCACGCCCGGGTTCTTCGTGGGGGACAGGCCCTCCAGGCTCAGCACGTCCTCGAACCCGGGGTTGGTGGCGATCACCGAGATGGCCTTGCAGGTGTCCTGCGGGGACCCGCCGCCCAGGCCGATGAGGATCTCGGCGCCGGAGGCGCGGAAGGCGGCCAGGCCGGCCTGGACCTTCTCGATCGGCGGGTTGGGGGCGACGTCGGAGAAGACCTCCCAGGTGATGCCGGCGGCGTCGAGCAGGTCGGTGACGCGGGCGGCCGTCCCGTTGCCGGCCAGGACCGGGTCGGTGACGACGAAGGCCCTGGTCAGGCCGCGGCTGGTGATCTCCGCTGGGATGGCGGAGATGGCGCCGCGGCCGAAGTGGCCGGTCTGGTTGAAGATCATGCGGTGGGTCATGACAGTGCTCCTTGGCTCCTTGGCTTCTTGCGACTCGGTCGGGGGCGGTGCCGGCGCCCCGACCCGGACGGTGTGGTCCGCCCACGATCACATGCGGGGCGGCCCGCGGGGCAGGCCCGAAGGTCCCTGGCCTGCCGCGGTCGCGGAGCCCGGTGGGACGGGGCGCCGGGCTCCCGGCCGGCGCGCGTCCCATATCACGCCGTCGCGGCGGTGGCTTCACGCCGATACCGGTACCGCCACGGTAGGATCGCTGTGCCCGTACGTGTGCGCGTGCCCGCGATATCGGGGATATCGGGGCCGCACGCGCCGAGGACCGGTGAGGGCCGGCGTCGATGTGGCGCCGCCCCGCCGGTGCGGGCCCGGGACCCGGAACAACCCGTGGCCCCGGACGGCGGGAGCCGTCGGTTTTCGGTGGTGGCCTCCGGATCAGGCCGCGTCGGTCGCGGCGCGGATGCTCCGTGGGCCTCGATCGAAGACCGCGCTCCGGCCCCAGAGGAAACCTGAGAAAGAGACGCATCGCAGATGTTCATTGACGACCCCGAGGTCACCGCCGCCGAGGCAGTGATCGACAACGGCTCATTCGGCAGGCGCGTGGTCCGCTTCGAGACCGGGCGCCTGGCCAAGCAGGCCGCCGGAAGCGCCATGGCCTACCTCGACGGCGAGACGGCCATCCTGTCCGCCACCACCGTGGGCAAGCACCCCAAGGACCAGTTCGACTTCTTCCCGCTCACCGTCGACGTGGAGGAGCGCCAGTACGCCGCCGGGCGCATCCCCGGCTCCTTCTTCCGCCGGGAGGGCCGCGCCGGGACCTCCGCCATCCTCGCCTGCCGGCTCATCGACCGCCCGCTGCGCCCCTCCTTCGTCAAGGGACTGCGCAACGAGGTCCAGGTCGTCGAGACGATCCTGGCCATCGACCCCGACGACGCCTACGACGTCCTGGCCATCAACGCGGCCTCCATGTCCACCCAGATCGCCGGTCTGCCCTTCGCCGGCCCCGTCGCGGGCACCCGCCTGGCCCTCATCGACGGTCAGTGGGTGGCCTTCCCGCGCTACTCCGAGCTCGAGCGCGCCACCTTCAACATGGTGGTGGCCGGCCGCGTCCTGGAGGACGGCGACGTCGCCATCATGATGGTCGAGGCCGGTGCCACCGAGAACGCCTGGAACCTCATCGCCGCCGGCGCCACCGCCCCCACCGAGGCCGTCGTCGCCGAGGCCCTGGAGGCCGCCAAGCCGCACATCAAGGCCCTGTGCGAGGCCCAGATGGAGGTCGCCGCTCACACCTCCAAGCCCACCGCCGAGTTCCCGCTCTACCTGGACTACACCGACGAGCAGTACGACGCCGTCGAGAGGGCCGCCCAGGCCCACGACCTGGCCGGCGCCATCGCCACCGAGGGCAAGCAGGCCCGCGACCTGGCCACCGACAAGGTGCGCGAGGAGGTCCTGGCCGAGCTGGCCGAGCAGTTCGGCACCGAGGAGGACGCCAAGGCCCTCAAGGCCGCCTTCAAGTCCGTCACCAAGAAGCTCGTGCGCCACCGCACCCTGACCGAGGGCGTGCGCATGGACGGCCGCGGCCCAAAGGACATCCGCACCCTGGCCGCCGAGGTCGAGGTCCTTCCCCGCGTCCACGGCTCGGCCGTCTTCGAGCGCGGCGAGACCCAGATCCTGGGGGTGACCACCCTCAACATGCTGCGCATGGAGCAGCAGATCGACGACCTCTCGCCGGTCACGCACAAGCGCTACATGCACCAGTACGTCTTCCCGCCCTTCTCCACCGGTGAGACCGGTCGCGTGGGCGCCCCCAAGCGCCGCGAGATCGGCCACGGGGCCCTGGCCGAGCGCGCGCTCGTGCCCGTGCTGCCCGGCCGCGAGGAGTTCCCCTACGCCATCCGCCAGGTCTCCGAGGCGCTCGGCTCCAACGGCTCGACGTCCATGGGCTCGGTGTGCGCCTCCACGCTGTCCCTGCTCAACGCGGGCGTGCCGCTGCGCGCCCCCGTGGCGGGCATCGCCATGGGCCTGATGCACGAGGAGATCGACGGCGAGACCAGGTGGGCGACGCTGACCGACATCCTCGGCTCCGAGGACGCCTTCGGCGACATGGACTTCAAGGTCGCCGGCACCCGCGACTTCATCACGGCCCTCCAGCTCGACACCAAGCTCGACGGCCTGCCCAGTGACATCCTGGCCGGGGCGCTCGGCCAGGCCCGCGACGCCCGCATCTTCATCCTCGACGTCCTGGCCCAGGCCATCGACGCCCCCGACGAGATGGCCCCCACCGCGCCGCGCGTCCTGTCCGTGCGCATCCCGGTGGACAAGATCGGCGAGGTCATCGGCCCCAAGGGCAAGATGATCAACCAGATCCAGG
>ERZ772964.301-NODE-301-length-23614-cov-43.0189_pt1 | contig 23614 bp, 33 predicted proteins | sample MGYA00580675_ERZ772964 | MGnify/ENA primary metagenome ERZ772964 (study PRJEB29015, sample SAMEA2737941) | human oral metagenome | biome: human oral; feature: human-associated habitat; material: dental | place: China | collected 2139 ... | reverse complement strand
TTCAGGTGCTAGTGCCAGCAATGGCGTGAAGGTTCAAGTCCTTTCATCCGCACCATAATACGGATTTTTTGGAATTGTCGCTTGAAAGGGCGACTTTTTCATTTGAGTTTTCATTCTGTCTCGGCAAGTTTTACTATTATAGCAAATGAAGTATTTTGTGTTATAGTAAATATATGAGTGAGAAACCGCAAGGACAGTTTTGGCTGCGTCAGCCTGACGCTAGTCTTACTGGCAAGTGTCCTGATGTTCCGAGTCCATTTCAAGCATTGCAAAAACCAGGTGACGTACTCCCTGATGAACATAAGCCAGAGGGAATGCGGGAGTGTTTTCGTCGCAAGATAGTCGTACCAGCACTTAGAGGAGTGGTTGCTTTCTTAAAAGGCGCTGTGCTGATGATGGCTGCGATAAGGAAACCCCCTTTTATATCTCAAGCCCAGCCGAAACCGACGATTGGATAGATGATGGTTGTGATAAGAAAAAAATCTCCTTTCATACCAGCGCCGTAATGTTAACGCCCTTTACTCATGAAGAGGAGAAGGAATTTCTTGCTTGGCTTGATGAGCATGAGGAAGAGTTGCGCCGTAGGGCTTTCGAAGGATCTGACAAAGATTAAAACCTGTTAGTCGCCGCGAATCATAACTTCACAGTCTCATCGCATAACTTCCGCTGGCAGAAATACTATCAAGCATTTTGTTGAATACCGCCTCGTTCTTTTTCCAGGTAAACTCGTATGAGGATAAATATATTGAGCGGACAATACCATCGTTTCTACCGACGACAAGGCGGATTTTTATGATGAACGACGAATACTCTATTGGGCAGCTGGCAGTGACAGAAATCAATCCTACGACGCCGTTTGTATCGGATTTGTCAGGGGATTTATTGACGCTTGGCTTCTGTTTGCAACCGATATTGCCAGCCGAGGCAAGTTCATCGCGGATTTGACTTGGGTCAAACTCATTCAAAAGAGATTCCCGCAAGGTTTCGTAATATTCTGGCAGAGCGTTAGTTAGCGCTGTTTGTTGATTCCTTTGCCTAACTATCAACGCAGTCGATGATTTGTTATCTTTCAATAAGCCGTCGCCATAGATTGTGTCAGTTATGTTGTCATCTGACTCTCTTTTTGATTCTTCGTTGTATTTTCGCCATTGTCTGGGTACCATCCAAGATGTAGAACCTGATGAAGTCCGGGTCAGGTCTTCCTCTTTTACTAAATCGTGTATATATGTCAAATAAGTTAATGTGGCGAAGCCGCTGATGATTGCTATGAGAATGAGTTTGATAATTTTGTGTTTTTTCATGAGGTATTACGCTTATGATAGCAAATTTTTAGTGTGGAGGGAAGAATGCGGCAAGGGTTTGGCGTACTACTCGGCTAAGATGGCATTTATTATTGCGGCAGATTGTCTGGGTGGCTATAATGAGGCTTATGCAAGATACGCGTAATGTGATTGACAAATTCAAAGGCCGGAGCGAGGCGGAGATCGCGAAGGAGCTGGATGCCAAGGACCATGGTTTGGTGATTGCGCTGGAGAACACCGAGCGGGATTTTAATATGGGGACGATCGTCAGGAGTGCCAATGCGTTTGGCGTGCGGCAGATTTACGTCATCGGCAGGCGGCAATGGAACAAGCGCGGCGCCATGATGACGGATAAATATCTGCACGTACATTATGTCGGTTCGACAGCGGAGTTTGCCAGACTAATGCGGGCTGAAAACAGAACAATCATTGCGATTGATAATATCCCGGGCAGTGTCAATATGGCGGAGACGACCCTACCAAAGCGTGCGGTGCTGGTGTTCGGCCAAGAAGGGCCGGGTATTTCCGAGGAAATGGCGCAAGCGGCGGACAAGATTGTCGCCATTGAACAATTCGGCTCAACTCGTTCCATCAATGTCGGTGCGGCAGCCACTGTGGCGATGTATTGCTGGTTGCAGCAGTATGCGTTAAATTAAGATTTTTCTTTCTTTGGTAAGTTTCCTAGTCGATTTTTTGTAAAACAATCCCGGTTCTGGCCGGCAAATACACCTGTAGCTGATGTCCATTTTCCTGGGGCGAGGTAAAATACCGCGTCGAATCGTCGATGCGATTTTGTCCGCCAAACTGCTGGTCGTCGCTGTCCAAAATTACATTGTATGACCCAGCCGCCGCTGGTACACCGTAATCCGTCCACGACTGGCTGGGCGAAAAATTCATGATAAATAGTAGATTGCCGCGTATGAAACTAACCACATGGTCGTGCTGGCGAATGGTCAGGTAGTGAATACCTGGGTCGTCAACCGCTTGGACGATTTTCATCAGCGCCGCGTCAAATTCGCCCAGCCATTGGTATTTGAGAAAACCATTGTCGCGTAAACTCCATTGGCGCCGCGCGTGCTTGAACGACCAATTATTACCTTGGCGCGGAAAGTCGATCCACTCGGGATGCCCAAATTCATTACCCATAAAGTTAAGGTAACCGCCGCCGTGTAGTCCGGCGGTCAACAGGCGGATAAGTTTGTGCAGGGCTATGCCGCGTTCCACCGCCAGGTCCGGATCGTCTTTGTTCATATGCCAATACATTTCTTTGTCGATCAGCCGAAAAATCAGTGTCTTGTCGCCGACCAAGGCTTGGTCATGGCTCTCGGCGTAGCTGATGACTTTTTCCTCTGGGCGGTGCGAGCTTAGCGTATGCGCCAGCTCGCCCAAATCCCAATCTTCATCACGCTTCTCTTTCAATGTCTTGATCCAGAGATCAGGCGCACCCATCGCCAATCGATAATCAAAGCCCAAACCGCCATGTTCAGCCGGTGCCGCCAGTCCGGGCAACCCGCTCATTTCCTCAGCAATGGTTGTGGTATCGGGGCGAACGGCGTGAATGACGTCATTTGCCAGTCTGAGATAGACCAGCGCATCCTTATCAACATCATCGCCAAAATAATCATCATAACTGGTGAAGCTTTTTCCCAAACCGTGGTCGTGATATAACATACTCGTTACACCGTCAAATCGAAAGCCGTCAACCTTGTACTCATCCAACCACCAGCGGCAATTGCTGGCTAAAAAGTGCAGCACTTCCGGCTTGCCATAATCAAACAGCCGCGAATCCCACGCTGGATGATCGTGAGCTTTGAAATATTGCGTTGGATCACCCGCGAAATTGCCGAGGCCCTCGACTTCATTTTTAGCAGCATGGGCATGGACGATGTCAATGATGACGCGTAGTCCCAGCCCGTGCGCCGTATCAACCAACCGCTTGAAATCATCGGGCGTGCCAAAGCGCGATGACACCGCGAAAAAGTTACTGACGTGATAGCCGAAACTGCCGTAATATGGATGCTCGGCGATGGCCATCAGCTGGATGGTATTATAGCCAGATTGTTTGATGCGCGGCAGGACGCCCGCGGTAAATTCATTAAAGCTGGCGACCTTTTCTTCCTCACTGCTCATACCGATATGCGCCTCGTAAATCAGCGGCACGTTTGGTGCAGGCGGAACGTCATGCTGCCACTGATATGGCTTATTAGGCTGCCAAATGACGGCCGAAAAATCTACCGAATCATCATCTTGGACGACGTAGGTGGCGTATGATGGTAAACGCCAGCCATCGCCGTTCGGCCAATAGACGCGCAGCTTATATTTCTGCCCGTGATGCAGTGCGCTCCCCGGTAAATCAATACTCCATTCGCCATGCGCGCCAGGCTGCAGGGCAAATTCCTCGCGCTCCTGCCAATCAGAAAAATCGCCCACCAAAACCAACCGCGTAGCATTCGGCGCCCATTCGCGAAATGTCCAGCCCGCCGCCGTCTGGTGCAGTCCAAAATGACGAAATCCCAGCGCAAAATCCGCTGGCGATTTTCCATCCAAAACCTTTTTTAACGTCGACGAAACATACGCCTCGCGGGCTTTGATGACGGGTTCATGCGGTGCCAGCCACGGATCAAGGTCAACCAGCGTTTTCTTGCTCATGGTTATAGTGTAGCGGAAAAAACTGATATAATCTATCAAATGAAACCATTTTCTTTTGAAATAACATCTAGGCTTGATGGCACTTTGGCGCGTACCGGTATTATTCATACGCCGCATGGGGATATCAAGACTCCGGCGTTTATTGTGGTGGGTACTAAGGCTAACGTCAAAGCGATGTTGCCCGAGATGGTGGCGGGTATCGGTGCGCAGGCGGTGCTGGCTAACGCCTATCATCTGTATTTACAGCCGGGTCATCAGCTCATCGAGAAGGCTGGCTATTTGGGTAAGTTTATGCACTGGGATGGGCCGACGTTCACTGATAGTGGCGGCTTTCAGGTGCTGAGTTTGGGCTCGGGCTTTAAGAAAGTACTGGCGATGAGCACTGATGTCGATGAGGAAATTGCCATCGCTAAAAAATCGTCGCGCCACGCTTGGGTGGATGAAAGCGGTGTAATGTTCAAATCGCACCTAGACGGCTCGTACCATAAATTTACGCCGGAGTTATCCATGAAAATCCAAGCCGGGATCGGCGCGGATATTACCTTCGCCTTTGATGAACTGACCTCGCTGATTGATCCGTATGAATATCAAGTGGAAGCCTTGGTGCGGACACATGCGTGGGCGGAGCGCAGTTTGGCGGAAGTAAAACGTCTCCGCGAAGCTCGTCCCGACAAGCCGTATCAGGCATTATTTGGTGTGCTGCAGGGTGCAAATTATGAAGATTTGCGCAAACAAACGGCTGCGTTTCTAGGTGCGATGGATTTTGACGGCTACGGCATCGGCGGCGCGCTGGAGAAGGAAACCATGGCGCAGACGATTCAGTGGGCCAATCAGATCTTACCCGAGAACAAGCCGCGGCATTTACTCGGTATCTCCGAGCCAGACGACATCTTTGCGGCGATTGAGCAGGGAATTGACACCTTTGACTGTGTCAGTCCGACGCGTGTGGCCAGAAATGGCGCGGCTTATACGCTGTCTGGTCGGGTCAATGTTCGCGGCCAAAAATACCGCGAAATGTTTGAACCAATTATAGAAAATTGCGACTGCTATACTTGCCGCCACTATACCGCCGCTTACCTCTGCCATCTACTCCACGCCCGCGAATCTTTGGCTGGCACACTGCTGTCAATCCACAATGAACGATTTATCGTCAAACTAGTTGATGATATTCGTGCCAGCCTAGAGGACGGAACGTTCTACGAATTTCGCGAGGCGTTTCTTCATAAATATTATGCAAAATCATAAAATTAGCCAATAATGCTTTACTTCTGATATATAAAATAATACAATTTACCCAACTAAACAGAGGTGTTTGGTTCGTAGTATTAACAAGTCCGAAGCGGACGGAATAGGAGGAACAATATAGGGTAGTGAAAAAGGATATTTTGGTACGCCAGAAAATTCACTATTAAAACGGGGATTTGCAGCAGTAGCAGCTGGAGTATTAGCATTGTCTCTTTCCGCCTGCAAAACGACAAACGCAACTGACTCAAATAGCGGCAGCGAGATTTCTACTAGCGTAGGTAATGGCGGTGAGGCAGCACCGGGTGTGAACCATAATAATGATAATGGCAAATGGGAAAAAGTTGAAGCTACAGCAGACACCAACACTGACCCAAGTATCGGTTTCGCCGTGGTTGATGGAACTCTGACAGCTTGCATGGGAGATGATTTGTTTCGTTTCAATTCGCCAGATCAAACAGTATCTCCTATACCTGTAACTAGCGAGAATCTTGTTTCTGCTAATGATCCAGCTTGCATAGGATCTCGTCCCGACAGCAGCAGCGGATGGATTGAGTTTAAAATAGGCGGCCATACTAGTACTAGGCCTGAAAGTTTTGTATCATGCGTGACCTACAGAGAAGAGGGCAAAGAGAAGAGCGCGGAAATTTACGCATTAGGCAATGGTGATCCGATAACGCTAAGGGGCGGATGTCCTTTTACTAGAGAAACCAACTCTTAATATAAAACGATTTTTATAACTAAATTACCTAACCGTTATTTACAATCGTTCGGTTATTCGCTATAATTAAACGCATACGCCGTGAGGTCTGTTTAATGGACTGTACCCGCGTGAAAATATAATTAAATAAAGGAGAACTTCTACAAATGGCAGATGCATTTGACCGAAGCAAACCGCACGTTAACGTGGGTACAATGGGCCACGTTGACCACGGTAAGACGACGCTGACTGCTGCAATTACCGCAGTGTTGGCAAAGCGCCTCCCAAGCGCAGTTAACAAACCCGTTGCGTACAATCAGATTGATAATGCTCCGGAAGAGCGCCAGCGCGGTATTACGATCGCTGCTTCGCACCAAGAATACGAGTCGCCAAAGCGCCACTATGCGCATGTTGACATGCCAGGCCACGCTGACTACGTCAAGAATATGATTACCGGTGCTGCCCAGGTTGACGGTGCAATCTTGGTGATTGCTGCAACCGACGGCCCAATGCCGCAAACCCGCGAGCACGTCTTGTTGGCAAAGCAGGTTGGTGTGCCAAAGATCGTTGTCTTCCTTAACAAGATGGACATGGCTGACGCAGATATGGTCGAGCTGATTGAAGAGGAAGTCCGCGAGCTGCTCGCTAAGAACGGCTTTGATGAGAATGCTCCAATTATCAAGGGCTCAGCTCTTAAGGCATTGGAAGGCGATGAGAAGTACGAAGATTCCATCATGGAACTAGTCGAGGCTATGGACGAATATATCCCAGAGCCGAAGCGTGACCTGGATAAGCCATTCTTGATGCCAATTGAGGATGTCTTCTCAATCAAGGGTCGCGGTACTGTGGCAACTGGTCGTATCGAGCAGGGCGTTGTTAAATTGAACGACGAAGTTGAAATCGTTGGTATTCGCCCAACTCAGAAGTCAGTGGTAACTGGTATTGAGGCGTTTAAGAAGAGTCTTGATCAAGGTCAAGCAGGTGACAACGCTGGTGTCTTGCTACGTGGTATTGAACGTACTGACATCGAGCGCGGTCAGGTTCTGTGTAAGCCAGGCACTATTACGCCGCACACAGAGTTTGAGGCTGAAGTTTACATCTTGAAGAAGGAAGAAGGCGGTCGCCACACTCCATTCTCCAAGGGCTACAAGCCGCAGTTCTACTTCCGCACCACGGATGTGACTGGTGAAGTTGAACTTCCAGCTGACAAAGAAATGGTCATGCCAGGCGACACTGTAACCTTTAAGGTTAAGTTGCTCGCCCCAATCGCTATGGAGCAAGGTTTGAACTTTGCTATCCGCGAAGGCGGCCGCACCGTTGGTGCTGGTGTTGTGACGAAGATTGACAAGTAATCTCGCGCCGCAAACCTAATGAAATCCCCCGGATTGTACCGGGGGATTTTTGGTGGGGAGGTATTAAATTTATTGCTTTGCGGACAGCCAAAATGTAGTTATGGTCGATGCTGTTTTTAGGCGGGTTTTAGTTTATTTCGCTTTCGCGATAAATTATATAAGATGTAGAAAGACCTTCTTTTTTATAATCCTGTTTTTGAATAGCAAACCTATCGTCGACCCAGGTTAAGTCACTTAATACTAACTGACTTTCATCTAGCAGGTTAGCTTCTCTTGTTACTTTAAATCCGTATGTTGGGTTTAGGCATTCATTAGAATTTGGTATCTCGCTACTCTGGGTAAAAGAATCATCAATAAGCTCGCTATTGATGAGTTTTTTATCAGTATCACTGCTGCTATATCTAGCTGTATAACCGCTTTCAAAACTAACAAGCGTATTTCCATCGCAAACAGCTACACTGCAACGCCCCATTCCATCTTCATCAAGGGAGCAGTTTCCGACCCAGCCATCGTTCGGACTACCAGTCGTCGATTGTTCAATAACATTATTAACAGATTGTGAAACCGAACCATCTGAGCCGCTGCCAGCAGCAGTGCCCTCGCAGCCGGCTGCTGGAACAACAGCTGATGCAACTATCGCCAATGCGCCAGCCGCCCTAGCTAACGGACTTCTTTTAAATTTTTCTAAGAAGTTGCCTCCCCATGAAGGTTTTTCACCGCTTGCCATAATATTACTCCCTTCGTCCGCCATCGGACAATTATTGTGTTCTCTAGACCACCTCGGTCTAGTTACCCCGGATTATACACTATTTGTAAAAAAGTAAAAATCTTGACAATTCGTTACAGCTTATGCCAAAATAAATTAGCGAATATCATAAAAATCAAAAGGAGATTTTGGTGAATAAACAAAAATTGGTGATTGTTGGCGGTGGCGGAATGGTTGGCGCAACGGCAGCGTATGCATGCGCGCTGCGCAGTGTGGTTGAGGAGATCGTGCTGATTGACCGTAATGCGGATTTGGTTTGGGGCCAGGCAGCAGATATTAACGATGCCATGGGACTTGACCGTAATGTTGAGGTGCGCGCCGGCGATTATAGCGATATCGCTACCGACGACATTGTGGTGATTACTGCTGGCTCGCCGCAAATGCCAGGACAGACGCGGCTGGAATTGGTTGGCGTCAATGCTAACATTATGCGTGATATCGTGAAAAATATTATGGCGGGCGGTGCCAAACCGTATCTGGTCGTCGTCAGCAACCCAGTTGATGTATTGACCTATGTGGCGTTGAAAGAATCGGGATTGCCAAAAACCCGAGTGTTTGGCACGGGAACGACGCTTGACACCTCGCGGCTGAAATCGTACCTAGCAGACGCGCTGAATGTTGACAGTAAGGCGGTTGACGCCTACATTCTCGGCGAGCACGGCGATTCGTCGTTTTCAACCATCGAGACGGCGCAAGTCGGCGAAGTGCCAATCAGGGAGTATCCAGGTTTTACTGATGAGTTGGTGGATAATATTGAGCAAAAAATCCGCGACCGCGCCTACCGCGTGATTGACACGAAAAAATCGACATATTTCGCTATTGGTTTCGTTATTTCTAAGATTGTCTCGGCGCTGCGTCATTCAGCTCACACTGTGTATCCGGTTTGTTCGCTGGCTGAAGGTGAATATGGTTTGGATAATGTAGTTCTAGGCTTGCCATCCGCTATTTCGTCAGACGGCGTGAAGATTCTGGCGGGTTATCCTTTGACCGAGCGCGAACAAGCAGCGCTACGTCATTCAGCCGAAGTCGTATCTGAGATAATCCGCAGTTTGTAGTAAAATCCGTACAAGTGCTGTTGTTTGACAAAATATATTATCCATAGTATAGTTAAACAGATATGGAAAAGTTGTCACATGTATCACGCAGAGAGAAGCGAGAGTCAATGACTAAAGCGCTTGGAGAGCATGTCAGCCCGCTGATCGCTGATATGTATCAAACCGCTTTGAATCTGTTTCCGGCTCGCACACTGGAGGAAATGAAGGTTGTTATTAAAGAAGATAGCGGCGATTTCAGGGGTGGCGAAGGCGAGTAGGATGGCGAAAAAGTTCCGATGATTGTTATTGGTATGCAAGAAACGCTTGCCAGTCCGAATCTTATAGCACGGATGTCGTCTCGACTAGGTATACCGCGCGAGTACCTTGAAAATGAAAGGACTGGTCGTCGTGTTGTTGGGTTGGTAGCATTTTGCCATGAGTTGGGCCACATAATCCAGCTTGACGATAGGGTGATGCGGGCTTTCGGCGAAATAGACAATACCATCGTGTCGCTACCGATGGACTATACACCTGAGCAGTACCAAGCATATATCCAGTCTGATCGTGAAGCTAATGCTGATTACATCGCAGCTTGTATTTTGGCGGCAAGCCAGTTGGGTGAAGCTGTGGGTTATCAACCGCCTATCGAAGACGCTGCTCAGTGGCGTCAATGGGTTGCGGCAAATCCAGTGATTCTGGACTAGTCATACACCAGACATCGTGGTATAATTATCAAGTATTATTAAATTTGCCTCGAGAACTCGGCCAGCCGTTAGGAAATAATATCCGCGATGCGAGCAGAGGTTACGAGGCCGCACAAAGGAGGAGCTATGGCTCAAGATACAGGAATTAAAATCCGCATTCGCTTGAAGGCGTACGACCATAAGGTTATCGACCAATCAGCGAAGCAAATCATTGACACCGCAATTCGTACTGGCGCGAACGTTGCTGGCCCAGTGCCGCTGCCAACTCGCCGCAGCACCTACACGGTGGTAAAAAGTCCGCACGTTTACAAAACAGGCGGCGAGACTTATGAGCGCCGCGTCCACAAACGTTTGATCGACATCACCAACGCCACGCCAAAGACTATCGACAGCTTGCAGAATTTGAACTTGCCAGCTGGCGTTGATGCTGAAATTCGTATGTAATTTTACTACGTCAGAAACTTCCGCCTCTTGAACGGGGCGGATTTTTTATGCTATAATCCTATCAAGTTTATGGCAAAACAAAAAAGACCGCACACCTACGCACGCAACCGTTCAAAATCCAGCGAGCTGTTTAACCGCAAGGGTCGCGAGAAAATTTACGAAAATGATAGCGCATTTTTTACCAAACTGGTAATATTCGTAGTCCTTAGCGCTTTGTGGATTAGGCTGAAAAATCCATTTGAAATAGGTATCTTTTCCGTACAGGCTGTGCCGGCCGGCTTGCTGATTGCACTGCTCTTAGTCTTAAAAATTGAAAAATATCAATTTAACCGAAAAATTTGGTACGTCACCCTCATTTTAATGGCAATTTTAACGTCGTTTACGCCGGTGGGCGTGATGATTTGATTGACACTTGCAGTTGAGATGATTAAAAGAAACCTTGGAAAAAGCGGATATCGTAACGTATATTTGACATTTTAACCATTTTTAGTTACAGTCTAAAACATGAAAAATATTGAATCTACCCCCCCCATCTTTATCAGATCCATTAGCAGGCGTTAGTGTTTACCCGGAACTCATCGCAATTGAACCGTGGTCTACACCAGATCCAGAGGTTAGAGCCTATTTTGAAGCATCTCGTCCGGACGTCTATCCTATACTTCCGCCAAGAGATCAGCTCAATCCGCAAGCGCGGGAGGCGCTGGCTGTTTTTGATAAGGCGGACGAATTGCGGGCAGATCCTGGGTATGAAGAGGCGCTAAAATTGGCAGATTTATGGGTAAAAGCGGCTATTGAAACTCGTAGACAGCAAGCAGCAGAAGAACGAGTAAATAAGGAGATTAGGCAAGGAAAGATATTTCCAGAAGACAGAGAAAGTAAAATAGACTACTACGCAAAGCGATTTGGGTGGGTGAGCTATGAGATTGAAGATCAAGCTCTTTTAGGCGGATTGCCTGAGGATAGCCCTCTATATGAGCCTCTTCAGCCGGGAAGCTCGGCTTTAGTCAGGCTAACCATATTGGAGAGTCTTGGATTTAATGAAGAAAACGTCAAAGGCTCTATTGCGTTTGAAGGTATGGATAACTACAACATGAAAAGTCATGGGGAAGTCTTGGGGAGCGAGCGATTCTTCAGTGAGACAGACGATGAGCGCGAGATGTGGCTGGCACGGCTTCTTTATAATGCCAAGTATGTGATTGCGACAAGGCGATCTGATAGAGAGAAACGCGACGAAGCTGCCGATAATATGGTAGTACTTGGGAGTGGGAATCGTATGAGCCTAAGGAACACTATTATTGATTGGGAGCGTCTTGATCGTGAGCGTGAGTATTTTTTTGAAACAGGCCGTCGTAAAAAACCGTATGAGAGCTGATCTTCTTAGGGACTATCTTTCTTAAATTTATATTGACAATTTGACAGGGAGTGTGCTAGAATTACAAGGTAATTTCTATTACGCGTAATATCAACTGTTCTCCTTGATGAATGAGCAGGTCTGGCTATAGTAGGGTGCTTGTCACAAACGCCTCACTCAGAACCCAGAAACCGCACGTCATCAGGAGTATTTAAGTGGGAGTGAGGAAAAGTGAAAACACTTCTCGGTACCAAACTTGGTATGACCCAGCTCTTGGCTGAAGACGGCAAAGCCATTCCGGTGACGCTGATCCAAGCCGGCCCTGTCACCGTGACTCAGGTGAAGACTGTCGAAACCGACGGTTACAATGCGGTGCAGGTCGCTTATGGAGAGGGTAAGAACCTGAGCAAGGCCGTGGCTGGACACGTGAAGCCAGCCCAAGTGACCCCGAAGCACATTCGGGAATTCCGCGTCGACGAGATCCCTGAGGGTATCAAAGTTGGCGATGAAATCAACGTTTCCGCGTTTGAAGTCGGCGATTCTGTCGATGCGACCGGAACCAGCAAAGGTAAAGGTTTCGCTGGAACCATTAAACGCCACAACTTTAAGCGTCACCGCAAGACGCACGGTGGTAAAGGTAATACTCGTAAGCCAGGTTCAATTGGCTCGATGTATCCACAAAAAGTGTTCAAGGGTAAGACGATGGCTGGCCACATGGGTCACGAGCGTGTTACCGTCAAGAACCTGGAAGTGGCATATGTTGATCCAGAGACCAATCTGATCGGGGTGAAGGGCGCTGTCCCTGGGCCACGAAAAGGGCTGATCATTTTAGGAGGTAACAAGTAATGGCTGGATCAACCAAACTTCCTAAAGACATTTTTGCTGTTGAAGTGCCAAATCACGAACTATTGAAATTGGCATATGACAGCTATCTAGCCAACGCTCGTTTGGCAAGCGCAACCACCAAGCAGCGCGGTGAAGTTTCCGGTGGCGGTAAAAAGCCATGGAAGCAAAAGGGAACTGGCCGGGCACGTTTCGGCTCAACCCGTAACCCAATCTGGCGCGGTGGTGGTGTGGTCTTTGGCCCACGCGGCAACGAAAACTACACCAAAAAATTGTCTAAAACCGCCAAGAAAGTGGCAATTCGCCAAGCCTTGACGGTAGCCAATGAAGCAAAGAAGATCGTCGTCAAAGACATCAAGACGACTGGAAAGACCAAAGAGGTCGCAACCTTCTTGGCTGACAACAAGTTTGAACGCCGCGTCCTGATCGTCGTCGACGAAAAGACGCCAGAATTGATGCGTGCGACAAACAACATTCAGAACGTATTGGTAATCCGCGCGAGCTACCTCAGCGTCTACCACATTCTGAATGCGGATACTATTGTCATGACCCCGAAAGCTCTGCCAGTAATCACCGAGTGGCTGGGTAAGGAGGAAGCGTAATATGAAACAGATGACAATTATCCCACGCATTAGCGAGAAAGCCTACGCCATGAGCGCCAATGGCGTGTATGTGTTCCGCGTTCCGCTGAACCTGAATAAAAACGAGATCAAAGCAGCAGTTGAAGCGCAATTTGACGTCACTGTCCTAAAGGTGAAAACCTTGGTACAGAACGGTAAAGCTGTGCGTTTCTCACGAGGCAAAAACCGCTATCCTGGCACGACTACGCGCAAGGATTGGAAGAAAGCTTACGTGACGCTGAAAGATGGCGATAAGCTCGATGTGTTTGACGCAGTAGAGCAGCAGATGGAGGAGACCAAGTAATGCCAGTGAAAGCTTACAATCCAACCACTCCTGCTCGTCGCGGCATGACGAGCCAGGACTTGTCGGATATCACGACAAGAAAACCGCTCAAAAGTCTGATCAAAGCCAAAAAGCAAAATGCCGGCCGCAACAACCAAGGCCGCATCACCGTGCGTCATCGCGGCGGTGGCGTTCGCCGTCACTACCGTTTGGTGAACCACAATTTGCCGGCTGGTCTGACGCTGACGGTTGAAGAAATTGAGTACGATCCAAACCGCTCAGCGCGCATCGCTCGAGTGAAGGATCAGTACAATTTGTACCATTACGTATTGGCCGACACCTCGATGGTCAAGGGCAAGACGATTCAGACTGGCGAGGAAGCGCCAATTGAGGCATCAAACCGCCTGCCATTGTCTGCTATCCCTGTTGGTACGATGATTTATGCTATCGAACTGACTGCTGGCAAAGGTGCGCAAATGGTTCGCGCCGCTGGTGCTAAAGCTCAGTTGATGGCCAAAGAAGGCAATTACGCAACTATCAAATTGCCATCTGGCGAAGTTCGCAAAGTTCGCTTGGAAGCAACCGCTGCCATCGGTACAGTCGGTAACGTCCAGCACCAGAACGTGAAGATCGGTTCAGCTGGTCGCCGCCGCCGCAAGGGTATTCGCCCAACGGTTCGCGGTGTCGTCATGAACGCTGCCGATCACCCGCATGGTGGTGGTGATGGTGGTCGCCACGGTACTGGTAAAGCACCACGTACGCCATGGGGTCAATTGACGCTGGGTTATCGAACTCGCCGGCGCAATGGCTCAAATAAATTAATCGTACGCACGCGTCACGACGCGAAGAGGAAGAGGTAAATCACGATGAGTCGTTCATTAAAGAAAGGTCCATTCGTCGATGTGAAGCTTGCGAAAAAAGTCGCTGCTCTCAGCCTTGACGATCGAACCGTTATCAAAACGTGGGCGCGCGCTTCGACCATCACCCCAGAAATGGTCGGTCGAACCATCGCCGTCTACAACGGTAAGATGCACGTGCCAGTGCTGATTACCGAAAACATGGTTGGCCACAAACTCGGTGAGTTTAGTCCAACTCGTAAGTTCCGTAAGCACGGCGGAAAGGATAAGAAGTAATCATGGCTGATACAACTTATACTGTTCGCGCTTACGCCAAAGGTATTGACCAAACGCCACGCAAGGTCAGCTTGGTGGCAGCCCTGGTACGTGGCCGCACCGTTGCTGACGCATTGGTTATCTTGGAACACGTGCCAAAACGCGCTGCTTTGCCAGTTAAAAAGGCAATCGACAGTGCCAAGGCAAACGCCATCAACAACCACGGTTTGGACGCCAAAAGCTTGGTGATTACCACGCTGAGTGTTACCACTGGTACGCGCCTGCGCCGTTTCAAGCCAGCGTCACGCGGCCGTGCCTTGCCATTCCAGAAAAAGACGTCAAACATTTTGGTTGAGGTAACTGGTACTGAGAAGCCAAAGAAAGCGCCTGCGAAAAAACCAGAGACCAAGGCGAAGGCAGAGACCAAACCTGCCAAGCCTGCAGCGAAAAAAGCCGCCGAAACCACGGCAAAAAAGGAGGAGAAGTAAATGGGTCAAAAAGTGAATCCAATCAACTTCCGCCTACAAGTTCATAAGAACTGGAGCTCTCGTTGGTTTACGGCCAATAAGAAAGAGTTCGCGGAGGCAATTCGCCAGGATCACGAAATCCGCGAATTGATTGAGAAGAAATTTGCCTCACGCCCAACCATCAATCGCATTGAGATTGAGCGGAGTGCCAACTTGATCACGGTAACCATTCACACGGCGAAAGCTGGTGTGGTGATCGGCCGTGGTGGTGCTGGCGTGAATGAATTGAAAAAGCAAGTTGAGAAGATTGTCGGGTCACCTGTTCGCATCAATATCGAAGAAGTGCGCCGACCGGAACTGGCAGCTAAATTGGTGGCTGAGAACATCGCCCGCCAGTTGGAGCGCCGCATCAACTTCCGCCGCGCAACCAAAATGACCGCACAAAACACCATGAGTGCCGGTGCCAAAGGTATCCGCATCGAGGTGGCAGGTCGTTTGAACGGTGCGGAAATGGCACGCCGCGAAAAGGTGATCGAGGGCTCAGTGCCGCTTCACACCCTTCGCGCTGATATTGACTTCCACTGTGCTCGCGCCCAGACACCAGCTGGTATCATCGGCGTGAAAGTGTGGATTTATAAGGGAGAAAGGAGTCGCTAAATGCTGTTACCAAAGAAAACCAAGTACCGCAAAGTGCGTATCGGTAAAAACCGTGGTCAAGCAACCCGCGGTAACTACATCGCGTTCGGCGACTTTGCGCTGCAATCACAATCAAACGAGCGCATCAACTCCCGCCAAATCGAGTCTGCTCGTCAGGCAATGACCCGCTACATCAAGCGTGGTGGTAAGATTTGGATCCGGATTTTCCCGCACACCCCAGTTACCCGCAAGCCGCTTGGTTTGAAGATGGGTCAGGGTAAGGGTAATCCAGAGTTCTTTGTCGCCAAGGTGAAGGCCGGCACAGTGCTATTTGAAATGCAGGGCGTTTCCGAGGAAGTTGCTCGTGAGGCAATGCGCCTGGCTAGCCACAAACTACCAGTCAAATGTAAGTTCATCAAGCGGGAGGACGCATAATGGCTGAGACAAAGAAAACCGCAAAAGCAGCAGTCGTAAAGACCGTTGATGATTTGAAGAAGGAACTCGCCGAAAAGCGACATGACCTGCTTCAAGCAAAACGTTCTCACGCTGCTGGCGAATTAGTTAATCCAAAAGCGTTGCGCTCACTCCGCAAGGACATCGCACGCCTGCTGACACAAATTAACGCGCACGACAATGCGCCGACTAACACAAAGGAGAGCAAGTAATGGCCCGACGAACACTGATTGGCGTCGTAACGAGTGCCAAGCGCGACAAGACCATCACTGTGACGGTTACCAGCCGCGAAACGCATCCGCTCTACGGCAAACAGTACACCGTGACTCGCAAATACACTGCTCATGATGAGACCAATGAGGCAGGCGAAGGCGACAAGGTGCAGATCGAAGAGACTCGTCCAATTTCCAAGACCAAGAGCTTTACGCTGGTCAAGGTGATTGAAAAGTCTCGCGGTTCTATCAAACTAAAGGCTGAAGTTTCCGGCGAAGCTGAGGAAGAGGCTAAGGAGGATGACAAATGATCCAACAAGAATCTCGCCTCAAGGTAGCTGACAACTCGGGTGCCAAAGAAGTATTGTGTATCCGCGTTCTCGGCGGTACCCGCCGTCGCTACGCTCGCGTTGGTGACGTGATCGTCTGTTCAGTCAAAGGCGCCAGCCCAACCGGCAACGTCAAAAAGAAATCTGTCGTCAAAGCTGTGGTAGTTCGCACTCGCGACCAAATCCACCGCAAAGACGGCTCGACCATTTGCTTTGATGACAACGCCGTGGTGATTATCAACGATGACAAGCAGCCAAAGGCTACCCGTGTCTTCGGCCCAGTACCACGCGAACTGCGCGACATGGGCTACATGAAGATCATCAGCCTTGCTCCGGAGGTACTCTAATGGCTCGTATTCACAAAGATGACACCGTAAAAATCATTGCTGGTAAGAACAAGGGTACGACTGGTAAAGTCCTGAAAGTTAACACCAAAGATCAGACCGTTTTGGTCGAGGGTGTTGGCGTCGGACACCGCCACGTCAAGCCAAGCCAGTACAATCCAAAAGGCGGCAAGAAAGATATCCACGTACCGATGGACATCAGTAAAGTCGCGCTGGTTGTTGACGAAAAGTCAGGCAAAACCAGCCGGGTTGGTTTAGTAAAGAACGCTGATGGCGGCAAAACTCGCGTCGCTCGCCAAGCAAAAAATAAGGAGATTAAATAATGGCAGAGAAGAAAACCGTCGTGCCAGCTCCTCGCTTGAAAGCCTTGTACCAGGAAAAATACCTGAAGGAACTGCAAGCCGAACTAGATCTAAAGAACGTGCACCAAGTGCCAGCTTTGGAAAAGATCATCGTGAGCGTTGGCACCGGCAAAAAGAAAGATGACAAGCGTCACTTTGAAATTGTCAAAAACACCGTTGCAAAGATCACCGGTCAGGCACCAGTTGCCCGCCAGGCAAAGAAGTCAATCGCTGGCTTTAGCATCCGTAAAGGCATGGGCGCGCCAATCGGTGTGAGCGTCACGCTGCGGGGCAGCAGGATGTACGAATTCATGGATCGCTTGATCAATGTAGCCTTGCCGCGCGTGCGCGACTTTCACGGCGTTGGCTTGAAGTTCGACAAGGGTGGCAACTACAACCTGGGTATCATCGAGCAGTCAATTTTCCCAGAGTTGACGTTCGAGGAAACGCAGATTTTACACGGGTTGCAGGTAACATTCGTCATCAAGAACGGCAGTAAGGAAGCATCAAAAGCCTTGCTAGAGAAATTTGGCATGCCGTTTGAGAAGAAAGGAGGCGTCAGGTAATGGCTAAGAAATCAATGATCGCTCGCGATAAAAAGCGCCTGAAGCTGATTGCTAAGTTCGCAGCCAAACGCGCTAAATTGAAAGAACTTGGCGACCTCGACGGTTTGCAGAAATTGCCTCGCAACTCGAGCCCGACTCGGCACAAGAACCGTGACAGCATTTCCGGCCGTCCACGCGGCTACATGCGCCAGTTCGGCCTGAGCCGCATCAATTTCCGCGAAAAAGCAGCCAAGGGTGAAATCCCAGGCATAACAAAGAGTAGTTGGTAAGAAGGAAAGGAGATTCGACAATGTCTATGCAAACTACAGACCCAATCGCCGACCTTCTGACGCGCATTCGCAATGCGAAACTGGTTGGCAAGACGGAAGTTCGTGTTCCGTCCAGCAAGATGAAAAAAGTCATCGCTGAACAATTAGTCAAAAACGGCTACCTTGCAGATGTTAAGCTAGAGGATGCCAAGCCTCGCGGTGTGCTGGTCATTACCATCAACGAAGCGGGTACTAACAGCACCATCAACGAGATCACCCGCGTATCAAAGCCAGGTCGTCGTGTCTACGTCGGCGCTAGCGAGATTCCAAAGGTGAAAAGCGGCCGCGGTTTGGTACTCATCTCAACTTCAAAAGGTGTCATGACTGGCACTGAGGCAGCCAAGGCTAAACTTGGTGGTGAGTTGCTACTGAAGGTGTACTAGAACATCGTAGTAAATAAAATAAATACCCTCGCTATGAAGGGTATTTATTTTATAGCGAGAAAATTATAGAAATAGCACTTTACTAAATATGCTATAATAATTCTAACCAATCCCAGTGCTTATGATGCGCCTTATGGATTCTTTGGAGATAATATTATGCAAGGCAGTAAAGAGAATATTGTGAACATACTCTTACTTGCTGGAGCAAGTAAGAAGAATATCAGCTGGGTAATGAAGCTGCGAGATGAGTTGTTAGATCTGCACAGATACTCGGTGTCAGTATTTAACTATACCCACTGGAGGGATGGCGGTGAAATAAACATTCCAGAAGAAGCAAAAAAACTGTCTGAATATTTATCGACCAACGATGTGTCAGTAGTAATAGCAAAGTCAGCAGGCTCTCTCGTAACTGCCACGGCAAATATGTATACAGGTGCGAGCTTAAAGAAGGCTATTTTTATAGGATTTCCTCTTGAATATGCAAGGGAGAGGTGTATTGATTACGAAACACTTCTTCAAAAATTTCAAACACCAACGCTATATATACAAGCAGCCGGCGATCCCATGGGATCATATGATAGAGTACATTTAATGACAAAAAATCTGGAAAATACTATTGCGAAGCGCATAGAAAGTAACGACCACGACTATAAAAATATACCAGCTTTGATAGAACTGATACTGTCGTATATTAACGATAGTTCTCCTGTAAGTTATTAAGAACGCGATCTGCTATTTGGTTAATACTAGCCGACTTCATTGTCAAGTTCTTCTGAAATACGACATACGCCGACTTCGCATCTGATATTTGCATTTTAAGCAGTTTCATGCTACAGTGCCGACACGTATAAATTAAAGAAAAGGAGTTTTACGTATTATGAGTGAAAGTTTAATGGGGGGGCGTTCAGGCGATAGAACAGAGTCATGGCGCATGCTTGCCGACCTGCAAGGCGATTTCGCAGCGCTAGCAGAAGAAACTGAGGGTATGTTTGCTGACCCGGAAGTTATGAAGGAAGCCGTGTTTGTTGGCTACCTCTTAGGAGTGAGAGCCCACAGAGAACTTGGCGATGGAGCTGCTAACGTTGATCCAGAGACAGTTGCAAGAATGCTTAAAGATTTATTACTAGAAGTACAAGATGCTGTTTTACGCTTAGCCTCGCAGGATGAACTTAATCAACCAAATGACAGAGTCGTAAGACGAGGCGAGCAGCCAGGTGAAACTAGTTTTTGATAGCAGCACCTCTTCATAAGCGAACTCTTTTACATAAATCCGCTCAGCTACCGTTATCAACCGATAAGCGTGGGCGGATTTTCATTTTATCGGCAATGCTATATAATATGATCCGTATGAGATCGCGTGTCAAACTCCATCCGCTATTTTTCGTATCTTTCGCGCTGATGGGCGCGGGCGCGCTGCTGCGATTGCTAGCACCGAACAAATATGAAACGGTTTGCCTAGTCGCCAATATGACCGGCGTAATAACGTTTCTTATAGCCATGATCGTGCAGATAGTCGCCGGCGAAAACAAGAAGCCGCGATAACGTACGGTGCTAATTACTAGCTATCTCTTCTAGTGCTTGAGGGCTAATATAGAATTCGCTGGCAGCTGGCTCGGAATATTCCTCCCGAGCTGCAGCTGGGCTTGCCTGACCAGTACCGACAGTTGGCAAATCACGGACAATGGTATCGTTGCCGTTATTATCCATTGGATTATTCTCCTTTGAGCCGGTCGAATCATCCATAGGAACTGGATAATTATCATATACATCCCAATCAGTAGACCCGCCAGGATGGTAAAGCATGTCGCCCGGTTTCACCTTTTCCCATAAATCATCCCTAACACCTACTTTCACCTCTCTGCCGGGAGTACCGGGACGGCAGCCTTCGCCTAATGTCATTGTTACTGTTTGCGACTCAGGAACTTCTATTGTTGCATATGTTTGACCCGCTGGAATAATGATTTCATGCTCTGGTGTATGCTGTTTATCAGTAACTTCAGTGGTGCAACCTGGTCTATTAAGTCCCTCTTGTACTGCTGCCGCTTGGGTTTTTATACTTTCATCTATGTCTGCAGCTATACCCACACCGAGTTCTATTCCCACGTAAGCTAGCACTGCCGAACCCACAACACCAAAAATAGCAGGTATTCTTTTTCTTTTTTCTCCACTCCTAAGGTTTTCTGGTATTGCTTTCCACTCTGACACTGATTTACGAAGGCTATCAATAATCCCATGTCTCATAATTTTATTCATCTCCTCTCATGAAAGATAATCATATCATGTGTAGGTAAAAAAGTAAATACCGACGTATCGTGCTTCGTTTAAACTTATTTGTAAAGAGCAGTACAGTCAGACTAATCATCGCGCCTCAATCTGCTCCAAATCGCGTTTTACCGCTATAAATGATACACTTGTTAATATGTTTGATCGCTTCATCCATCGCTGGCTGTGTATTCCGTATGTGCTTAATTTGCATTATTTTTCTCGTCCGAGCCGGCCGAAGGCGACTATCCTCTTGATTCACGGGCTAGGCGCGTCATGGCAAACTTGGAAGCCGCTGGAGCCGTACCTACCGAAGGATACGCGGGTAATCGCCATTGACATGCTGGGTTTTGGCAATTCGCCCAAGCCTGGTTGGAAGTCTTATGATGTGCGCGATCAAGCCGCCAGCATCGCTGCTACTTTACGCCAAAAGGCAATTACTCGCCTCGACGTTATCATTGGCCATTCTATGGGCTCGCTGGCTGCAGTGGAGCTGGCCAAACAGCATCCGCATTTAAGCCGTTCGCTCATTCTGTGCAGTCCGCCGATGTATCGCCCGCAAATAGACGAGCGGTTTCATCATCCAGAAAAAGCCCTGCGCGCTTTTTATCGATTTCTTCGCCGCCATCCGGACGGTTCAAAGCGCATTCTGCAATTTGCCGACCATCATAATATCTGGCCTGACGCTGGCTTCCAAGCCGACCAAGTCACTGCCGAGTCTTTCCTGACCGCCCTGAACACTGCCATAATCAACCAGACGGCACTGGATGACGTTGCTCAATTGAAATTGCCAATTACTATTCTGTCCGGTAAGCTTGACCCATTGATCGTCGAGGGAAATTTGAAGAAATTAGCCAAAGAGCATAAAAATATCATCCGCCGGTCGATGACTATGCAAGGCCACGAAGTAACAGACGCCTACGCCAAACGTTTGTCTGGACTTATCAAGCAGCACCTGGCGGGCGAATACCCGCGCAAGAAGCCGCCGCGGCTTAAAACTGTTCCAACGAAGCTTAAGCGTGCAGCCCTAAAAGGGGCAGCCAAAGCGCCGAAAACTCTCCGCGCCGTCCCGAAAAAACTGCACCCGTCCAGTAAAAAACGCCGCAACGCTCAGGGGTCATCCGCGGCGAGTTAGAAGCACGCTCAAAGAGCAGGCAGGAAAACTTAGTTTTTATAAGGTATTTGCTAAAATATCAATGAAAGTGTAAAATAATGATCATGAGTTTAGATAGAGATTTTGGTAGAAATTTTGATAGCACGGTAACCTCCGTACATAATCCGTGGGTATCGGACGTTGTGCCGCCTATTGAGCAAAATTTGCATTCTTTTGAATTTCCAGAAGATGTCGAAGCAGCATTACTAAGTGTAGAAGAATTGCCTGCCCAGACTGAAGATAGATCGGGAATAATAACAAATCCGATTATAGCAGCCAGAAAAGAACTTAGCGACCTTCCTGAGTTTGACATATTGTCCCGTACTAAGGGTGGTTTTACGATCATTATAAAGCGGGACACGCGTCTGTCGCTGACGTTATGCGGTATACTTTAGGAGCTGCTACTGCTAAACCTGAGGTTATGAAGTATGTAGGTTTTTATTGGTCGACAACATTTGGTACAGAAAAGCCTATTTTTCCCTTCAGTACTGACAACGAAAGAAATGCAAAAGTCTCGGCAGCAAGAGAGTGGTTTTCTAATAACCAAGAAACAATGGCTAATGTTCTAAAAGATCCGCTTTATCAATTGGCTAGTAAGTTCGTATCTAGCCAATCGAGGGCTTTAGGTGAGTTCGATTTAGTTTGCGGCGTCGGTATTCGCCAGGCTTTGGGCAACCTAAAGGCTTTGCCTTTTGATGATGACACTACAGAACAAATAAAGGCTTCCCTCATGGCAAGAATTCAAGAGGAAAGGTCTGATTTATTAGAGCAATGCGTGCAGTCAGAAGTAGCCAGTACTGAGGAAGCAATTGATAAATACAGGGGCGGCATTCTTCTTTCAGGCCCTCACGACTATGGTTATGCGCTTGACGATTTGCAAAGACGCTTAAACTATGACGCGGTACGTTCTCAAATAAATGAAGACGATGCCGCCGCCGCGATTGAAAGCTTAGAGAAATGGCGCGCGTTTGTTGCTGATGTGTTCGACGACATTGAGTACATGGACAGTTCAGATATACTTAGTGAAAAATCATTAAGAGTAAAACCGCCGATATCTATTAAAGAAATAGATGAACGCATGTATTCGGGAATAATGACAGAAGCGGAAAAAGGTCAATATCTAGCCCTAAGAGAAAAAATTGTCCAGTATGAAAATATAGTAAGAGAATATTCGCCGCTTGGGATGGATGATGGCGATGGTTTTCCAGAATGCAAGCAGGCTATGCTTGATGACGAGGATTTTAGAAAAAGGTTTGCCCAGGAAGTTAGGTTTGCAATTGATCCGGTTAGACTTGCGAGGAAACTTGCTGGCGGCAGCGACTTTGTTTTTGACGATGAATTAACATCTCGCGCCCTTCACGTTTTGGCGTCTGAGGATGAAGATTTTATACAAGAATTAAACTTAACAGATGAGGCTAACAAAGTTAAAGCGATACTTCAAGAAGGACGGGACTCCAGAAAATTCGGGGATCTTGATATAATTGACTCTTTGCTTAAAAGTAAGTTTACGGAAAAGGAGCGAAAGTGTCTAATGCTTTTGGGGGCAAAGAGTGTTTACGAAAGTATAGTAAATTGCAAAATCTATGAAGATGAAATTGGCGATACAATCAGTCTCGTGATGGATAGGCTCGATTTGGCTGGAGTGGAACATGAAATCAGCGAGGATGATTTTATTGAAGCTGCGATAAATACCTGCAACAATAAATGTCCCCCCTCAAACAGATCGTGGACACTCCAGCCTTTTGTAGAATAGTTATAT
>ERZ772964.300-NODE-300-length-23637-cov-117.861_pt1 | contig 23637 bp, 16 predicted proteins | sample MGYA00580675_ERZ772964 | MGnify/ENA primary metagenome ERZ772964 (study PRJEB29015, sample SAMEA2737941) | human oral metagenome | biome: human oral; feature: human-associated habitat; material: dental | place: China | collected 2139 ... | reverse complement strand
AGTTCCGGACCAAGACGCAGGCCGCGGGCTACAACGGCCTTCTCACCCTCCTCGTTGATGCGCCGAACTGGGACCGGATGGATCTGCGCACGGATCCGACGACGCAACTGATCCGCGACACGATCAGCCGATACCAGTGGCTCGAGCCCGAAACGCCCTTCAAGGACCTGGAGCCGGGCGGTCGCCGGTTCAAGCGGGTCGCCCGAGAGGTCGCCGACGAGCTCATTCGGCGGATCGACCGGAGGGAGACGGACTCCGCGCCCGCGGATACGGCCGCATCGGCGGATTCGGCCACGCCCGGGGGCCTCAGCGGCGCCGGGGACGAGGGGGAGGACGAGGAGCAGACCCCGGGCCTCATCGAACTGCCCCGTACGATCGAGTCGGAGCGCCTGCCCGCCCTCGAACGGCGCGTCAACGCCTTCGACGAGACCATGGACGCCTTCAACACCGTCACGAGGAGGGAGTTCGCGCTCATCCCGCAAGGATCGGCGCCCACGTCCACTCAGATCAAGCGAATCGCGCAGAGCCTCGAGCCGAGACGACGCGCACTGGAGGAGGCGACATCGTCCCTCTCGGACGCGTGGCGCAGGCTCGATGCGGATATCGCCGCCATGGTCCGAGCGGTGGACGCGGCGGGCGTCGCCGAGTTCTCAGCGGGGCTGAGGTCGTCCCTGACCGGGCTGAGTGCCTCCTTGGAGATGCCCGATATTGACGAGGCGGCCGCGCGGATCAAGGCTCTCGCCGCCTTCTCCCGGGAGCTCCGTCCGGTCGCGAAGACCATGACCGGGGTGCTCGCCGCCGCCAGTGCGATCAGGACGGCGTCGGCCGCGTGGGCGCAGGAGCTGTGACGCCCCGCCCCCGGGCGGCTCAGGCGCCAGCGCCGTCGTCCTCTTCCTCCTTCATGAAGTTGCTCCTGCAGTACTGGATGAACTTCTCGGCCTCCCCGGCGGCCTCGACCACGAGCTCGGTGAACTGGCGGTCGTTCACGCCCGTGGCCAGGCACCAGGTCCCGTAGGCGACCACCCGGACCGGGCGCTTGGCGTGAGAATCGCCCGGGGCGTCGTCGTCGGGCTCGACGATCATGGTCAGGAGCCGGCTGTCGACGTTCCACCCGGTGACGGCGCGCAGCGTGGTCCGCAGGGACTGCGGCCGCACCTCGCGCTTCTCCACCCGCGAATTCCAGGGGACCTCCACATTGAGATGGCCGTCGTCGAGGGAGAAGCCCACGAGCACGCCGGCGTCGGTTCTGGTGATGTAGCCGTCCTCCCGGGACGTCTGCGGCTGCACCACCCACCCCGTGCCGGCCAGGGTCCGCAGGAGGCGGACGTTCGTGACCGGGGACGGGCGGGGCCCGTCGCCCGTCTCGAGGCTGAACCGGGTCAGCTTCTCGGGGAAGAGCGCGGACGGGTTCTCCTCGTCGCGCGGGCTCGCATCGAGCTCCCGCGCGGGCCCCTGTCCGGGCGTCTTCACGGACTCGAAGCGGGTGTCGGGGAAGGTCTGCTCCATGAAGGCGAGGAACTCCATGCACAGGGTGATCTCATCGGTCATGATGTGCCGGAGCTGGTCGTTGTCGATCCCGGCTTCCACGGGGCGAGCGCTGTGCGCGCCGACGATGATCAGGCCGTTGAGCGTCGCCTGGTCGCCCGCGGCGGTGAGCCCGTTGCCCCGCCGGTTCCAGTCGTCGAAGATCTGCGCCAGGTCATCGGCCAGGCGCAGCGGCACCCAGGGGTGCCAGGTCGCGGTGGCCCGCAGGAGGCCGTCGTGGACGGAGACCGTGACGATGCCGCTCTGGGGGTTGAGGACAATGGCCTTGTCGGACCGGACGGCGTAGGGCACGGTTGACGAAGCCATGACCTGCTCGAGGCGCTTGGGGGTCAGACGGGATGGAGTTAGTCGGCGCGCCACTGCGGCTCCTTGTCGGGTCGGGTGTCGGGTCATCTGGTCGAAGTATTGGCGGGACCACCGGCCCGGTCACCAACCGGACCACCGGCCCGGTCACCGGCGGGGCGCCCGGCCCGCGCATCGAGAACGCCGGGACCGGACGGCGCCACCAGCCTACGTGCTGGATCCCGCGTCTCCATCCCGAACCCGGCCGGCCGACGGCGTCATACTTTCGATGGAATCCGGCCGACGGCGTCCGCCCTCGGGTGGAAACCGCGAACATCCTCCCGAAGGAGGTGCTGCACCCCAGATCGTATGAGTCTGGACACATGACATTCAACGCTCTGACCCCGGCCGCCGCCCCGCCCCGGCTGGCGCCGGCCCCTCCGGCGTCGCCCCGCCGACCCGCCGCCCTGCCCGCGCCCGCCCAGTACGCGCCGGGCCCGTCGCCCGCGCCGCGGCCCGACTACCGGTCCTTCACCGGCGGGAACTCCGTGCGCTATCCGGCCCCCGACGTCGCCCGCGGCTTCATGCTGCTGCTCATCGCCCTGGCCAACGTCCCCTTCTGGCTGGGACTACTGCCCATGAGGACGCCGTCCTCCGCCGACAACCTCTGGGTCTTCGTGCGCGCCGCCCTGATCGACCACCGCTCCTACCCGCTGTTCGCCCTCCTGTTCGGCTTCGGCCTGGCCATTATGGCGCGCCGTCGCATTGAGGCCGCGATGCGCTCGGCCCAGGCCGACCTGCCGCCCGGCACGGACCCCCAGGTCCGCGAGCGCCATCTGGCCCGGGTCCGCGAGGCCGCCGTCGTCGACGCGCGCCGGCTCGTGCGCCGTCGGGGGCTGTGGATGATCCTGTTCGGCGCCGTCCACGGCACGATCTTCGCCGGCGACATCATCGGCGCCTACGGCATTATCGCCACGATCTTCGCCGGGACCATCGTGGAGCGCAAGCGGGTGCGCATGCTCGTGGCGGGCCTGCTCATCACGGCGGTGGGGGTCTACTCCATGGTCTCCATGGGGCTGGCCACCATGGACGTCGATGCGGCGAGGGCCGCGGCGGATGCCGCGAGCGCGTCCGATACCGCTCTTCGGCCGATCGGCCTCGATTACCTCCCGAACAGCTTCGTGCAGTGGGCGGTGTCGGCGGTCATAACCGTCCTGACCTCCACGGCCCTGCCAGCGGCCCTCCTGGGCGCGAGGCTCGCGGAGACCGACCTGCTGGCCCGTCCGGATCGCCACCGCCGCGCCCTGCTGGTGGGCGGCGCGGCGGCCCTGGTCGTCGGCGCGCTGGGCGCCCTGCCCTACATGAAGCTGGGCGCGCCCGCATGGCTGATCGTCATGGGGCCGACTCTGGACTCCCTGACCGGGATGGTGGGCGCGTGCGGGTGGCTGGCGCTGCTGGCGGCCTGGGCGGGTCCGGGCGGCGGTCCCCTGCGCGGGGCCAGGTGGCTGCTGTCGGCGGTCGGCAGGCGCTCCATGACCGTCTACATCGGGCAGACGGTCCTGTTCGTTCTCATCTTCGGCGCCCTCCGTCTGACGGGCGCGCCGGCTTTCAACGAAGTCATGGGTGTGTTCGTCGCCGTCGCGGTGTGGGCGGCCCTGGCGGGGGCGTGCGCCTGGATGGAGCGCAGCGGCCGGACGCGCGGACCCCTGGAGATCCTCTTGCGTCACGCCGTGGCCGCCTCCGCCCGCCGCCGCTGAAGGCGCTGAAAGCGGCGGTCGGGCCTGCGTCCACTACGCTCTTTTCCGTCTACTACGCCCCTTCACCCTCTGCTGTACGGGAAAAAGGAGCGTGGTGGAGGGTGAAGGGGCGTAGTGGACGGCGCAGCCCCCATGCGCGACCCGCACGCCCCCGGACAGGGGCGCGCTGCCCATGCTCGGAGGCGGTTCGTCCGACCGGAGGGGGAGAGACTTCCCCCATGATCGTCCAGACCCCGTTGACGCCCGGGGCGCCGGCGCCCGCTGGCGCGCCATCGCCCGGGGCGCCGGCGCCGCCCACTGGCGCCCCGGTGCCCTTCGGCGGCGGCTTCCAGTCCTTCACCGGTCCCGCCTCCGTGCGCTATCCGGCCCCCGACGTCGCGCGCGGCTTCATGCTGCTGCTCATCGCCCTGGCCAACGCCCCGTTCTGGCTGGTCCTCTTCCGCGACCGGGCCGAGGTAACCGGCGCCGACACGATCTGGACGGGTCTGCGCGCGGCGCTCGTGGACCACCGCTCCTACCCGCTGTTCGCCATGCTGTTCGGCTTCGGCCTGGCCATTATGGCGCGCCGTCGCATCGAAGCGGACCTGCGCTCGGCCGGCGCTCACGTTGATCCGGCCGACGTCGATCCGACTGCCGCCCGCACCGCCGATCCGGCCACCGCCACCGCCAACTGGGCCACCGCCGCCGCCGGCGCCGCCCGCACCGCCGCCGCCAACCGGGCCGCCGCCCGCGCACGCCGGCTCATCCGCAGGCGCGGAATGTGGATGCTGGTCTTCGCGGCCGTTCACGGCGCGCTCTTCATGGGCGACATCATCGGCGCCTACGCCCTCATCGCCGTCGCCCTCGCCGGGGTCATCGCGGGGCGCGAGCGAAGGTCGCAGGCGGTGATCGGCGGGCTCTGCGCGGCGGTGTGCCTGGGGTACATGCTCTACATCGGCTGGTTCATCAGCGCCGGCGGTGTCACCGTGGGCACGGCCGGGGCCGCGGGCGGCATCGCCGGCGACATTATGGAGATGCTGCGCGGACCCCTGTATCCGGCCGTCAGCCTGGTTCTGTGGGCCGGCGACACCATGGTGACGATCCTGACCTCCCTCGCCCTGCCCGCCGCCCTCCTCGGCGTCCGCCTGGCGGACACCGATCTGCTGACCCGGCCCGACCGCCACCGCCGCGCCCTGCTGGTCGGCGGCGCGGCGGCCCTGATCGTCGGCGCCGTCGGGGCGCTCCCCCGCATCCTGCCCTCCCTGGGGATCGGGGTCCCCGCCCGGGTCACGGTCGTCGCCTCCGCGCTCGACGTCGCCACCGGGATGGTGGGCGCGTGCGGGTGGCTGGCGCTGCTGGCGGCGTGGGCGGGTCCGGGCGGCGGCCCCCTGCGCGGGGCCAGGTGGCTGTTGGCGGCGGTCGGCAGGCGCTCCATGAGCGTCTACATCGGCCAGAGCATCCTGTTCGCCCTCGTCTTCGGCGCCCTCGCCCGCTGCGGCGCACCTCCCCCGCACCAGACGACGGCGGCGCTCATTGGCGTCGCCGTGTGGGCGACCCTGGCGCTGGCGTGCGCCTGGATGGAGCACGGCGGCCGGACGCGCGGGCCTTTGGAGATCCTCCTGCGCCGCGCCGTGGCCGCCTCCGCCGGGCGCCGCTGAAGCCGCCCGACGCCGCTGAAGCCGCCCGACGCCGCTGAGCCCGGCGGCCGGGAGGGACGCCGTCGCCGCGCGGGTGCCGCCCGCGCGCAGAAGAATGTGAGGACTTCTCCTCCTCCAGAAGGAGGACGCGGGATGCGGCGCGCCCAACACTCGCCCCTATGTCTCCTGATAATCCCGCCCCGGTCACCCCGGCGGCGAAGCCCACCGAGCGCTACCAGTCCTTCACCGGCGCCGCCTCCGTGCGCTATCCGGCCCCCGACGTCGCGCGCGGCTTCATGCTGCTGCTCATCGCCCTGGCCAACGCCCCGTTCTGGCTGGTCCTCTTCCGCGACCGGGCCGAGGTAACCGGCGCCGACACGATCTGGACGGGTCTGCGCGCGGCGCTCGTGGACCACCGCTCCTACCCGCTGTTCGCCATGCTGTTCGGCTTCGGCCTGGCCATTATGGCGCGCCGTCGCATTGAGGCCGCGATGCGCTCGGCCCAGGCCGACCTGCCGCCCGGCACCGACCCCGCGGCCCGCGAACGCCACCTGGACCGGGCCCGCGAGGCCGCCGTCGTCGACGCGCGCCGACTCGTGCGCCGCCGCGGACTGTGGATGATCCTGTTCGGCGCCGTCCACGGCATAATCTTCGCCGGCGACATTATCGGCACCTACGGCGTGATCGCCACGATTTTCGCCGGCACCATCGTGGAACGCAAGCGGACGCGCATGCTCGTGGTCGGCATTGTCATGACCCTGGTGTGCGCGTGGAGCATGTCCTACATGGGGTGGGCCGCCGGCGGCGGTCCCGAGGCGGCCGGCCTCACCGCCTCCGAGGCAACGGCGTTCTCCCCCGTCGTCCGTACGGCGCCCGGCCCCTCGCTGCCCTTCGACAACCTCATCGGCTGGTTGTTCTCCACCTTCTTCGCCCTGACCTCCGCCATGACCATTCCGGCGGCCTTCCTGGGCGTGAGGCTGGCCGATTCCGATCTCATGTCCCGTCCGGACCGCCACCGCCGCGCCCTGCTGGTGGGCGGCGCGGCGGCCCTGGTCGTCGGTGCCGCCGGGTCCGTCCTCAACACCAGGCTCACCGGCGGCGCCCCGATCTACACCCTGATCGGCGGCGCCCCGGCTCCGCAGTCCTTTCTCACCGGCCCCGCCCTGCCCGTCTGGCTGGCCAGTCTGACGCCCGTCATTGACATCCTGACCGGGCTGGTGGGCGCGTGCGGGTGGCTGGCGCTGCTGGCGGCCTGGGCAGGTCCGGGCGGCGGCCCCCTGCGCGGGGTCAGGTGGCTGCTGTCGGCGGTCGGCAGGCGCTCCATGACCGTCTACATCGGCCAGAGCGTCCTGTTCATCCTCATCTTCGGCGCCCTTCTGCTGGCGGGCGCACCGGCCCCCGGCGAGGCGGTGGCGGCGCTCATCGCCGTCGCGGTGTGGGTGGCCCTGGCGGGGGCGTGCGCCTGGATGGAGCACGGCGGCCGGACGCGCGGTCCCCTGGAGATCCTCCTGCGCCACGCCGTGGCCGCCTCCGCCCGGCGGCGCTGAAGCCGGCGGGGCCCGACGGCGCACGGGGCGGCGCCGCCGCGGGGCTCGGCGTCGGGACCCGGTAGTGGTCCTCGTCGCCCCCCGGCGGCGCCGGGGCTCAGTCCTTCGTGGATCCGTCCGCCGGGGTGCGGGCCTGATCCTCGGCCGCGATCTGCGCCTCGACCGTCGCGTCGGCGATGTTCTCCCTCCAGAAGACGGGCAGGTTCGTCGCCTCGGCGATGACCTCCTCGAGCACGACCAGCAGCTGACGGTCGGTCATCCCGAACGAGGTTCTCCATTGGGCGTAGCCCTCGACCTCGAGCGACTCGCCGGCGGGAGTCTCGGCGGGCTCGGACCCGGCGGAAGCCGCCCCGGGCTCGGGCCCGGCGGACTCGACCGCCTCCTCCTCATCGGAGATCAGTCTCGTCCCGACGAGCCGCACGGCCAGGGCCTTGAAGTCCTGGTTCCATCTCCTGGCCAGATCGAGCGCGACGACAATGCGCTTGTCGCTCGGGTCGATTTCGGACAGGTCGTCGAAACGGCAGACGACCTTCAAGTCCATCAGTGAGACCACGATCGTCATATCGCTCTCGCCGACCCGCACGACGATGGCCTCGTCGTCCCCGGGGACGAGCGACGGCTGCAGGTCCCTGCTCTCCAGGAGCGCCGCCACCCGCTGGGCCGTCACCAGGGGATTGTCCTCGGTCAGTCCCATGCGCTTGCGCAGATCCCGCTGCAACTGGGCCAATTGGGCCAGCCCGTCGTCGTCCGAGCGCGATTGGCCCGGGGCCGGGTCGGGCTCATTCAGGAACTTGTCCCCGAGGTTCTCGATACGCTTGATCATCACCCGCTCGAACAGCTCGGGCGCGCCGTTGTCCGCCGGATCCGCCCCGGCGAGCATGAAGTAGTCGGCCGCGCGCTTGATCAGACTGCCCGCCTTCTGGGTGTCGGTGTCCACGAGCGCCTCGGCCTGCGCCATGAGCTCCCTGGCGGTCGCCAGGGTCTGCTCGGAGTCGCCTCCCCCGCCCGCGTCGACGACCATGATCCGCTTCAGCTCCTCGAATCTGCGCTCCGGGAGCGAGTCCTCGAAGAAGTCGATCATCTCGTAGCAGGCGCCGGCGGCGTGCTCCACATGGTGGGCGAGCTGATTGCGCGTCACCCCGCCCCCCAGGGGGACGGTGAGGGTGCCGTACAGGTGGAGCCAGCCGTCGGCGTCGGCGCCGACGGCGGCGACGGGGACGCCGTCGCGCTGATTCCAGGCGTTGGCGACAAACCCCAGCGCCCCTTCGAGCAGCGGGGAGGCCCTCGGGGCCCACTGGATCGTCGCTTTGAAGTGGTCGTCCTGCGCCGTGAACAGGACAGTGCCCTGCTCGTGCCCCCACCAGACCGACTTGTCGGGGGCCACCGCGTAGTCCCCGCCGAGGACGTCGGCCACCACCTGCTCCACGCGCTTGAAGGTCAAACGGGCGGGCGCCCCGGCGCCGTGCGGGCGGGCGGGGCGGGTCGGACGGGTCGGTTTCTTGCTGCGTCGTGCCAAGGGATCCTCCAGACGATTACGGGTCTTCACGGTCTCACGGCGCCCCACCCCGGGCGTCCTCCCACGCCGTCGGCTTTCGGGGGAACCGGGAGGGGCGCCGCGCCCGCCTCAGCGCTGGTTGCGGGCCAGATTGACCACGATGACCCCGTCGTCGGACTCGGGCGGCGCCTGGGCGCCCCAGTCGGGCACAAAGGGATCGGCGAACGGCGCGAACCAGTTGTCGAAGTGCTCGGGCGAGTCGGCCGGCGGGATCATCATGGTGAAGATCGCGCGGCGGGCCGGTCGGTCGGGCCCGGACAGGGCGTCGACCCACTCCTCCCACGTCTCCCGCTCGACGAGGACGCCGTGGGTGGCGGAGCCGATGGTGCAGCCCAGGTCGAAGACGTCGTGGAGGGCCAGGGCCTCGGCCATGGATCGCACCAGGGGCCCGTCGTCGGCGAGCTCCTCCTCGCCGGTCAGCCGCAGGCACAGGAGCTGGGCGGAGCGGCGCATCTGGAAGACGAACTCGTAGTCGTAGCGGGTCAGCCACAGATTCGGCAGCGTGGTGCCGATGTGGGTGTCCTCGAGCTCGCCCAGGTGGGTGCCGCGGGGCAGCTCCCCCAGGCCGTCGAGGTCCTCCGCCAGCGACTGGTCGTAGAGGAAGGCGCCCATGGCGAAGCAGCGGGCCGCTTTCTCCCCGAGCATCCCGGCCAGCCGCGGGGAGTACCCGGCGGCGAGCTCGGTCGGGATCTCGTCCCAGCCGGGGAGGTGGAGAGTCTCGGCGCCCTGCGCGAGCTCGTCGAGGAGGCCGGAGGAGCCCAGGATCGCCCTGACGGCGCCCTCGATGTCGTCGTCATCGCCGATGACGAGCTCCTCGTCGTCGTCCATCTCGTCGATCAGGCCGAGCAGCTCCGGACCGGGCCGGCTCCGCCCGGGCCCGCCCTGCTGGTGCCTGTTCTGCTGGGGCTTCTGCTCCGACCCGCCATGCCCGGACTTGGTCCCCGTCATGGCCCTGAGCGCGGACCAGGGGGACGGGGACTCCCAGCCGAGGGCGTCCCAGACGCTGTCCTGCTTGTCCGCGCGCACCCGGCTGCGCCCCGACTCGTAGTTGCGCCAGGTCTGCACCGACACCCCGGCTCGCTTGGACATCTGCGACACGGACAGCCCCAGCTCCTCGCGCCGGGCGCGCATCGTCTGGGCGATGTCCGGGTCGTCGGGCTCGTGGTGGTCTGCATTGCGCGGGCTCAAGGAGGCACCCCCTGGGAGACGCGGCGGACGGCGCCGTAGCAGCCGGTGAACTCGCCGACGACGGTTACACGTACCGGAGCAGCGTATCGGAGGGACCGGGGGCGGACCAGCTCCGCACTGCGGCGTTGCGGGGCCGACGGCGCGTCATCGCCCCCACACCTCCTCGTTATCCGCGGAGGGGCCGGGCCAGTCCTCGGGGCCGTCGTCGAGGCCGGGCCAATCTTCGGGGCCGCCGCCCTGCGCGCCTATGACTTCGCGGAGATCATCAAGGGAGTAGACCCGGTCGGGCCCCTCGGAGACGTCGAGGCGGCCGTCCTCACGCACGTGCTCCCACACGCTCAGCGTCCCACGACGCTCGTCGACCTGGATGACCCGACGGCCGATCTGGTCGGCGCCGTCCCCGATCCGGTCGGGTCCGTCGATGCGGGTCTGCCCGTCGCGTTCGAGCGTGTCGGCCGTCCACGTGCTGCTCATCTGCCGGTCGAGGGCGTTGCGGGTCATGCGCGGCGGGCGCCAGTCGGCAGCGGCGGTGCCCTTGACCTCCGTGACGTAGACGCGCCCGTCCGGACCCAGGCTCTCGATGTCGAGTCCCTGGGGCCGGTCTTCGGGCGTGTGCTGGGTGAGGATCTCGTGGTCGTCGACGTCGCGCAGGAAGGCGGCGGCGACACTCTCCGAGCGCTCCCCGAGCTCGCGCCGCTCGTCGTACTCGTTGCGGTCTTCGACGCCGCCGTGCTCGATGCCGATATCGCGGGGTCCGGTCATAATCTGCTCCAGGTGGGTCCGATTGCGGTGTCATCATCCCTGACGGACGCGACCGGTTTCACGCCCGCGACTGGGCGTGGGGGACCGGCCGCGTAATGCCGATCCCGGGGGCCATGCGGCTCCGGCCGGCGGGGCGGTCCCCCGCGCCGACCGGCTCGCTCGTGCCGCCCGGGAGCGGCTCCGGCCGGCGGGGCGGTCCGCATGGTGATGCGGCCGCCACCGGCCGGGCCCGCCGGCAGGCGCGGGAAGCGCGGGAGTCGCGGCGGGCGGGAGCCGCGGGGGCTATGAGGTCTGCAGGGGCAGCGCCGCCGTCACCTTGTGCGCCGTCTCCTGGATCAGCTCCTCGAGCGTCTGCTTCACCGTCTCCTGGTAGTTCGGCCGGTAGGTGCGGAACCATTCCGCGAATGCGGGCCACGGCGTGTCCGGGTCGTCGTTCAGGAGCTCGAACTCTTCCATCGCCGTCTCCGACAGCCCGGCGCTCAGCCGCTCCCCCACCCGCAGCTCCAGCTCCCCGATGACCCGCTCCGCGAGACTCTCCAGGTCCGCGGGATCCAGCGCGGAGCGCACGACGGGCGGAAACGCCTCGTTCAGCATCTGCGCGATCGACTGCTTATCCACATTCATCGGTCCGGCACCTCCATGATCCTGGCTCTCTGGACCGGACGGCTGCTCCGACGAGCACCGTCCTGCCGTCTTTGACGGACGCCGATGGAGCACCCGCGAGCCAGCCGATCTCATACACCTCTTGCACCTCATGCGTATCACAGACCGCTCGACCATCCGGTCGTGCAACCCTTTCGAGCCCGATGAGCCCCGACAATGAGCCCTTCTGCCGGGAGCGGCGGTCCGCGGACCCGGATCGGCGCGGTGACGGGGGCGGACGCGGGGCGGTGCGGGCGGGCCAGACGCCGCGGTCCGCGACGACCGCGACCGGCCCGCTCCTCGCCGAGAGGCGCACTTCGCACTCGAGGATGATGGTTGGAACTGCACGTTCGAGCGTCTCGGCGCCGGGGGGGGCACCAGGGGGCCGTCGCCGCGACCCGCGCCGCCCATCCCGGGGTCCGCGGCGGCGCAGGTTGTCCGAATCTGTTGCAAAGGCCCCCATCGCGCCGGAGCGCGCAAAGAGAATCGTTGATATTCCGCGGTTCTTCTCGCGGCCGATCCCGCCGCGAGACGCCTTTGCAACAGATTCGGACACGCCCCCGACCCGGACCGCCCCAGGAGCCCCACCCGCACCACCGCGCACCCATCCGCCCCCGTCACCGCGCCGATCCGGGCCCGCGGGACGCCGCCCACGGCGAGAAAGACTCGATGAGCACAGCAGTATCGGAGTCGGCGTCGCGCAACTTGCCGTCGCCGCTCATTGTTAGGGTTCGATGCCGCGAAAAGGTGGCTCCCGCATATCTTTCGACCTCCCGACGACGATGGGATGAGGAGGAAACGGCGATATGACGCGCTTTCCGCAGCGGGCGGACTCGGAGCGAGGGGCTAAAAGTACGCGGGAGCCACCTTTTCGCGCCGCCGAACCGCCCCGGACCCACCGCGCGCACCCGCCGCGGGCGCGCCGAGCCCCCGCGCAACTGGGCCGCCACCGATGAGGTGGGCGGCGGAGCGCATACCGACCCCCGTGCGGGCCGGGGCGCGGTCCTGGGCGTCCAATTCGGAGGCCCCCGTGCGGCCGGCGCGCGGGCCGGGACCCGCAGTGCGGTAGTCTCTTCCACAGAAGTGACCAACCTCACCGAGACGGGGGTGCCGACCATGCCGTTCGACGACTGCGCCGAGCCGGCGGATGACGAGCCGGGTATCGGGATCCGGGGCGAGGGCGGCTCGGGCGCGACAACCGGCGAGGGCGAAGGCGACGGCCCGGATCTCGACGACTGGGGCGAGGGCGACCACGACGACGCCTGGGACCACGACGCCGATGACGACGGGGACTACGGCCCCCGGGCCGACGACGCCGGCAGCGCCTGGGACCATGTCGAGAACCCCGCGCCCAGGGGCAGGCGCCCGTGCAACATCGCCCCGGAGATCCGGCTCGGCGAGACCATGCCCGCCACGACGGTGCTGCGCCGGGAGTGGGACAAGATCCGCGACCTCGATTCCGACCTCGTCGAACGCTGGACCATGCGCAGGGGCAGGCCGGGGCACCAGCCCCGCGCCGAGGTGTGCGGGGCGCCCTCGACCGACTTCCGCTCAATGGTGCTGGCCAAGGCGCTCAAAGGGCGGATCGCCGCGGACAGCCTGGACCGCATCCTCGACCTCCAGGAGGGCGCCATCCAGCGCCTCGACCACGGCCAGGTCCGGAGCATCGCCGACGTGTTCGACGAGGAGAAGCCCCTCTTCATCGCGGTCATGCGGTGGGCCGAGCTGCTGGAGGAGGCGTTCCGCGCGCGACCCGGCTTCCGGGCCGATAAGGACGCCTCCAAGAAACGCCAGAGCCGGCGCCGGGAGTTCCTGAGCAGCACCTGGCCGCAGATCACCGATCTGAAGGATCCCGAGCTTTTAACGCCTCACGACGACGAGGTCCAGCACATGCTCGACTCGATCCAGGAGGAGATCCGCGCCCGGGTGAGCCTGGCCCATGTGCGCTCCCGGCTGGCCGACGCTCGACTCGCCGGGCGGGTGCAAGAAGCGCTGGACGCCTGGATCCCGTTCGACGACGGGCGGGCGTCCCCGCCACGGAGTCGAACCGGTCCCGGCGGGGAGCGGGCGGGCCGGGACAGGGCGCGCCCCGACCCCGACGGGAACCCGACCGGCCCCGGCGAAGAACTGCGCCGCGCGCTCGACGACCTGGCGGACTCGCCGTCCTGGGCGGATGCGCGCAGGGCCTTCCCGGACCTGCGCGACCGAGTCCGCGAAAACCGGGGCGCGGCCGGCGTCCTCCTCGCCTCGGCCGCCCGCCGGGCGAGGCTCGCCGACCCGGTCGAGGGCTCCTCTCTGTGCGCGCAGCCCCCGCTCACCGGCCCCGATCCCCGGCGCAGGACGAACGGCCCGGCCCCCGCGCCCCTGAACCTGACGCTGTTCGGCCGCATCCGCTCCGCCTTCCAGAACAAGCTGGTCCTCGGCATCACGCACGACAACCTCGACGAGCGCCTGGTCGCCGAGGGCGCCCGCTGCGCGGCCTGGGGCGGGGTGACCTCCTGCCAGGCCCAGCTCGCGCTGCTGCTCGGCGAGCAGGTCGCCGTCGGCCTCGTGGGCGGCCTGAGCCTGCTGCACCGGAGCAACGGACGCAGACGCCGGGACATGGCCGGCGGGGGCGGGGAGCTGCTCCAGCGGGTCCTCGACGTGGCGCACAGCTCCTCCCCCGCGCTGCGCTTCGAGGCCAGCCCCCAGCACGCCGACGTCGATACCAGCACCTCCCGGGTCTACAGCCACACCATCGACATGCTCGCCGAACCGCAGTACCTGCGCCTGGTGTGGCGCAAGGTGCACCTGTACGAGTTCCGCGGCGTCGGCCTCATGCCGGACGACCAGGTCGACGCCGACGCCGTGGGCCGCATCCTGAGGGCCGCCATGATGGACGCCACCAGGTGGGTCAACAGCACCGCTCACACCGGCATCAGGGACCAGGCCGGGGCGGGGCTACGCACAAGGGCGAAGCCGGAGCCGAGGGGGCCGGGGCCGAGCGGGCCCTCGTCCGTCAAGAAGCACGCGGCCTACGCGCTGGTGCAGTTCCTGCTCCGCCGCGACGAGCCGACCCGGGACGACCCCGACGACCCGGTGGCCAGCGCCGCCTGGGCCCTGCACACGATCCGTCGGGTCCGCGGGCAGGCCCCGGCGCGGGGGCGGGGCTCGCGGGGAAGGTCGAGGACCGCGCTCGCGGGCGGGCCCGGGCCCAGGGTCGCGGCCGAACCCGGAACGGCCGAGCCCGGGGCAGCCGGAGTCGGGACGGCCGGGCCCAGGGCCGAGGCCGGGCTCGCCGTCGCCGCCCTGTCGCGGGCGCTGGAGCGTCTGCAGGACGGCGAGTACGCGGAGCTGGCCGAGGGCGTCACCTGCGACCATCTCATCGACCTCATTGAGAGGATGTGATTCACGTGGCCTCACTGGACGACGTCGCCCTGAGGCTGGACGACGGCGAGCTCCTCATCGCCCCGGGAGGGATCGAGCCCCGCGAGGACATGATGCATCCGTCCCTGCCCGTCGACGGCGGCCGGCTGTGCGCCGGCCTGGGCATCGACCGGGAGGTTCCCGCCGGCTACCTGGGCGGCGGCTTCGACACCGATGAGGTCCCGCTGTGGGTCGAGCTCGTCTACGGGCACGAGGTCGTCGAGGCCGCCCGCGGCCTGCTGGCCGCCCGCCGGGCCGGATCGCGCGGGCCCGAGTCTCACCTCCTGAGTATCGGCGACGAGACCTTCGCCCGCCCTGCCGGACCGCCCGGGCCCGATCCGGCGGCGACGATCGCGCCGGCGGCCGTCACCGTCGCCACGACGTGGTTCTCCCGCCCCTCGCCGACGGCGCGGTGCCTGCACCGGATGGCCGAGGGGCTGTGGATGCGCCGCTACTGGCCGTCGCCCGTCGGCTCGCCGATCGCCCGGCCGGACCGCGACCTCCTCGCCGTCGAGCTCGCCTCCCTGTCGCTGCGGGCGGAGGCGCCCGAGTGCTTCGGGTTCGGCGGGCTCACGGGCGTCCTGCTGGACGGGCATGCGGCCGCCGTCCCCGAGCTCGCCCGGCGCGTGCTTGAGGGGCGGGCCGACGAGACCTCCCAGCGCCGCCTGCGTGTCATTCTGCGCGACGTGCTCGCCTGGTTGTGCGCGGATCGGGACCTGGAGGACGCCGAGCCGGACCGGGAGGACGCGGGCCGGGACCCGGAGGACGCGGACCGGCACCCGGGGGCCGCCGAGCCGGGCGGGGGGCGGGGGCGCGGGGACGTCGCCGAGCTGATCGTCCTCCACAACGACCTGGCGCGCCCGGCCCCCGCCCGGAGCTGGGAGCAGGTCCTGGAAGAGATCGGCCGAGCGGACGTCGCCCTGGCCGCGGGGGCGCCGGCGGAGGACGAGGCGCCGGGACCACCCGCCGGGGCCGGCGCCTCGCGCGACAGCGTCGACTGGGAGGTCAACGCGCCCGGCCTGCTGGACACGGACACCGGCGCCGTCGTCTGGAACGCCGACGACGGCGAGCTGAGGGTGACGGCGCCCCTGGCCCCCTCGGCCGGGAAGGCGCCGACGGCGCTGCCGCACGCCTACGCGCGCATCTACTTCGAGGGCGAGGACCTGCCCGTCCTCGTCGACCTGCACCCGGACGCGTCGGGTCGCCTCCTCACGGCCCGCGAGGCCCTGGAACGGTCGGGGCGGGTCGAGTGCGTCGACGTCGTCTCCGTCCCCCGTCCGATGCCGGCGCTGCGGGGCCCGGAGCGCGCGGCGATGGTCGGCGACCAGGAGGCGGCGACGGAGTGGGCGCGCCGGCGGGCGGAGGACGTCTACGACTTCCTGGAGGAGACCTTCCCGTACGAGGGCCGGGGCCTGCCGGACGATCCCGTGCCCGAGGGCCTGGCCGGCGGGGAGCCGTGGGTCGGGCAGCTGGTCGGGCCCTCAGGCGGCCTGTCGCTCTGACCGCCGGCCCGCAGGTCCCCGTCGACCGCCGCCGGCCCGCCCGACAATGGCTCCGCGGGTCCGACCGCGAGCCGTCCGGCCCGCAGGTCCCGCCCCGCGGGCGGCGCACCCGCCATCCCCGGGCGGCGCATCCGGCGCCGCACCCCTGAAGAAAGGCCACCGCTGTGCAGACCGTCGAATTCATCCTCCACGGAGTGGACGCCTCGTCCGGCACCTACCTCGCCTGGGAGTCCGCCCAGTGCCCGCCCGCCTACGCCGTCCTGGACCGCGCCCGGCTCACGGAGGCGGTGGAGCGCCTGGCCCGGGCCCTGCCGGACTACCTGGAGCAGGACTCCGAGCCCTCCGAGCGCGGCTTCGACGAGGTCTTCCCGCCCGTCCGCCCGTCCCGGGCGCGCCGGCCGCCCGTCGACGACGCCCCCCTGGCGGCCGCCCTCACGCAGGCCGACGGCAACCGGTTCCTGCGAGTCGCCCAGGGGCCGATGCTGCGGGCCGGCGACGAGCTGCGGCTCATGGAGAAGGTCGCGCGGGCGGTCCTGCCCGAGAAGTTCGTCGCCTCGCTGCTGGAGGCCGCCGGGGCGCCGGACCGCAGGGTCCTGCTGGTGCTCAACACCCCGCCGTCGTGCGGCCAGGTGCCGTGGGAGCTGCTGCCGACGGGCAGGAGGTGCGCCGACGGCGCCCCGGAGCGCCTGCTCGACGTCGTCGACGTGGTCATGATGGGGGCGATCCTGTACCGGGACGCGGACCCGAACGCGCCTCACCCCGACTGGCGCGGGGTCCGCGAACGGCCGGGCCTGTACCTGGTGCAGCCGTGGCCCCGGGGCGCCGACGCGGTCCTGTCCCCCGCCGAGTTGCGGGAGTGGGACCGGCGGATCGCGGCCAAGGGCGCGGCGGCCCTCGCCCCGGCGCGCGGTCGGGAGCGCGCGGACCGGATCTGGTTGTCGTCGAGTCTGCGCGCCGACGCCGGGTCCACGTCGGTCGACAATGCGCGGCCGCTGTCCCACCTGCTGTACGTGGGTCATATGACGGGCGACGGGCCCATGTCGCGCATGCGGCTGGACGACGGGGCGGACGTGTTCGGGCGCACGCGCGTGGAGGGCGGGCGCCGGTGGTTCTCCGCGGACGACCTGCTGCACGGGACCTGGGGCTGGGGCGAGTACGTGGAGCGCCTGCGAGCGGAGTCGGAGGAGGACGGCGCGCCCCTGGACCTGGGGACCCGCTGGCCCGCGGGCGTGGGCGCGGCCGGACCCGCCGACGACGAGCGCCCCTTCGACGCCCCGCAGGAGGTGGCGGGAGCGCTGCTGTGGCCGATGCCGCCCCGGGTGGGGCTCATCGCCTGCCAGTCGGGCACGGAGCCGCGCCAGCTGGAGCCCTTCGGGATGGTCACGGCGATCCTGGAGGCGGGCGCCGAACTGGTCATGGCCACGCGGTGGACAATGCTCACCGACCGGTTCTTCGAGCGGGTGAGCCGCTCCGCCCGGGACTCCGACGACGGGGAGGAACCCCGGGCGGAGCGGATCCGGCCCTTCTTCGACCTGTCGGTGGTCGTCGACGATCTTCTGCGCTCCGAGGACCCGGTCCACGAGATGAACGAGTGGAAGCGGGAGCGGCTGCGGCGGTGGCGCTGGAATCCGAGCCCCGCCGTCTCGCCGCTGACGTGGGCGGGGCTGACGGCCTTCCGCGCGCCGGACCGCTCGGTGCCCGCCGAGGCGTGGAGTGAGTCAGGGCCCCCTGAATAACCTTTATGGCCACGCCCCTCATCACACTCCAGCACGAATCCTGGCAAGAAAAACTCAATGCTTCGCGAGGAAGGCGGTGTAGCGGCGGAGATTATCAGCGTGGTTGGGATCGGCTTCGATGGCCCGCTCGTACATCTCCCTCGCACGAGGATAATCGCGAAGAGAAAAATCGAGGAACCAGGCGTAGTTGCCGAGGTTGTTGGCGTGGTTGGGGTCGGCGGCGATGGCCCGCTCGTACATCGCCTCCGCATGATAAAAATCGTGACGTATTTCCTCGAGGAACCAGGCGTAGTTGCCGAGGTTGTTGGCGTGGCTGGGATCGGCGGTAATAGCCCGATCGAATACCGCCTCCGCCCGATCGTAATCGCGACGCACACTATAGAGCAAGATAGCGTAGTTGCCAATGCTGTTGGCGTGGTTGGGGTCGGCGGCGATGGCCCGTTTGTACATCGCCTCCGCCCGATCATAATCGTGACGGATGCTATGAAGGAACCAGGCGTAGTTGCCGAGGTTGTTGGCGTGGTTGGGGTCGGCGGCGATGGCCCGTTTGTACATCGCCTCCGCCCGATCATAATCGTGACGGATGCTATGAAGGAACCAGGCGTAGTCGCCGAGGTTGTTGGCGTGGTTGGGGTCGGCGGCGATGGCCCGCTCAAATACCGTCTCCGCCCGATCGTAATCGCGACGGATATCATAGAGCAAAAGGGTGTAGTTGCAGATGACGTGGGCGTGGTTGGGATCGATCTCGATGGCCCGTTTGTACATCGCCTCCGCCCGATCATAATCGTGACGGATGCTATGAAGGAACCAGGCGTAGTTATTGAGGTTGTTGGCGTGGTTGGGGTCGGCGGCGATGGCCCGCTCGTACATCGCCTCCGCCCGATCATAATCGCGACGGACGTCATGAAGGAACCAGGCATAATTACCGACGCCATTGGCGTGGTTGGGGTCGGCGGCGATGGCCCGTTTGTACATCGCCTCCGCCCGACCGTAATCGTGACGAATATTCTCGAGGAAAAGGGCGTAGTCGCCGAGGTTGTTGGCGTGGTTGGGGTCGGCGGCGATGGCCCGCTCAAATACCGTCTCCGCCCGATCGTAATCGCGACGGATATCATAGAGCAAAAGGGTGTAGTTGCAGATGACGTGGGCGTGGTTGGGATCGATCTCGATGGCCCGTTTGTACATCGCCTCCGCCCGATCATAATCGTGACGGATGCTATGAAGGAACCAGGCGTAGTTATTGAGGTTGTTGGCGTGGTTGGGGTCGGCGGCGATGGCCCGCTCGTACATCGCCTCCGCCCGATCATAATCGCGACGGACGTCATGAAGGAACCAGGCATAATTACCGACGCCATTGGCGTGGTTGGGGTCGGCGGCGATGGCCCGTTTGTACATCGCCTCCGCCCGACCGTAATCGTGACGAATATTCTTGAGGAAGAGGGCGTAGTTGCCGAGGTTGTTGGCGTGGTTGGGGTCGGCGGCGATGGCCCGCTCGTACATCGCCTCCGCCCGATCATAATCGCGACGGACGTCATGAAGGAACCAGGCATAATTACCGACGCCATTGGCGTGGTTGGGGTCGGCGGCGATGGCCCGCTCGTACATCGCCTCCGCCCGATCATAATCGCGACGGATGCTATGAAGGAACCAGGCGTAGTTATTGAGGTTGTTGGCGTGGTTGGGGTCGGCGGCGATGGCCCGCTCGTACATCGCCTCCGCCCGATCATAATCGCGACGGACGTCATGAAGGAACCAGGCATAATTACCGACGCCATTGGCGTGGTTGGGGTCGGCGGCGATGGCCCGCTCGTACATCGCCTCCGCCCGATCGTAATCGCGACGGACATTCTTAAGGAAATAAGCGCGTTCAAAGAGACCGCTGGCCTTGGTCGTATCGACGGACAATGAAGAACTCACACGCGCGTCCGAAACGTTTGAATCACGGATAGAAGCTACCATACAATTGCCTTGACATGCGGTAAATATATTTTTTCACCGGGAAGCCTTTCGGAACGGAGTCGGATCGGCGTGGGAATTGGGAAAATTGGACGCGGAAGGCGAGTGCACGGGGCCGCGCCGACCCCGCGCCAATCCCGACCTCTGGGCCGCCGTTCCCGGTGAGAAAGGCTCGGCCTCCGGGGACTCAGAACTCGTCGGTTCCGAGTATGTCCGCCTCCAGCCTGTCGGCAATATTAACAATGCGTTCGATCGAATCCGTGATCTCACTGGCGTCGATGTTCTCCAGAGGCATCGCCGTCGTCACGAAGACCAAATTATCGTTTATGATGATGCCGCCGACGATCATATCCTCAAGACGTCGCGCCGCATACATGACCTGCTGCGGAGTCAACTTCCCGATAGGCGAGTTCACCTTGAACCACTCGGCGCCCGAGCCGGAGGTCGCATGCTCGAGGAAGACGAGCTGACTCCGAAGGTTAGAGGTGTTGAAGACGAGCTTCAGAAGACCGTCATTCAAGATTTCATACTTGTAGGTCCGATCTATGAAGTTGACGAAATCTCTCCACGTGGCCATGGCGGTTCCCTCCGGACGGTCGTCAGCCCTGCTTCCAGTTGCAGTGGGGGCACCGATAATTCTGCGCACCGTAACTGACGTAGAAGACTCCGCCGCAGTTGCTGCACACGCGACGAATATTGACATTCCCGTGCGGGCTCGCATCGGCAACGTAAGTGAACATCTCAGACCTCCGTGATGTTGTTCCGATCGCGGCGCAGACGTCATTCGCGAGGTCGACAGGACCTCTTCACAGCGCCACACACCCCTTAGCCGCTCATCGCGACGCCGAGAACATTATCACAAGGGGCGGGGGCCGCGTAGTCCCACTTCTGAGACAAAAATTCCGGCGCCGGGATCGGCGGGGCGTCTGAAAACGAAGGGTCAGACCAATGCGGTCCCATAGGTCGCGGCCGACGCCGCTGAAGTCTCCTGCTGCTGGCGCCGCGCCATCGCGCAGGATAAGTCTCGAGCACTCTGCTCGCGCGAGGCGCCGAGGCGGGCGGGCCGCTGCGGAAGGGGAGCGGCCGCCCGCCCGGCCGGCCACACCTCCGACCGATCCGTCCGCCAGGCCCCGCCCCTCAGGAGGCCGTGACTTTGACCACCCGGTTGGCGCGGGCGGCCGCCTCGATGAGGTTCCCCTCCGCGTCGAGGTCGGGCACGTGCCCGGGGCACTCGGCCCCCAGGCCCTGCACCGTGACCGATCCCTCGGGCACGCCGCCGGCGACGAGCAGGTCGGCCACCGCCCGAGCGCGGTTGGTGCTCAGCGCGGCGCGCCCCTCCGGCGTGGCGGCGCTGGCCGTGCAGCCGGTGACGGTGACCGTCGTGAAGCCCGAGGCGACGATCTGCCCGGCCAGGGCGAGGGCCGTGGCCCTGGCGGCATCGGGGTCGAGGAAGGCGGCCTCGTCGGGGACGAAGGGCAGGACCGACTCGGGCAGGGTCACCGAGAGCGATGGCGCCGAGGCGGAGAAGGACGTGGTGGACACGTCCACCGGAGTGACCGGCGGCAGGTTCTCCGGGACCTCCTGCGCCGCGGTCAGGGACTGCGCGCCCTCCTCGAAGGAGCCGCCCGCCGTCTCAATGACAGTCTTCCAGATCTCGGTCAGGCGCGCCTTCGCCGCCTCGTCCAGGCTCTCCTGCGGGGCGACGACCTCGCCCATCCCGTACCAGCGCACGCGCACGCCGGTCAGATCCGGCAGAAGGTGCAGGTCGGCCATCGCGCGCACGCTCGCCGCGATGTCGACGCCCGGCGCGAACAGGCCCGTCTGCGGCAGGGAGACCGAGCCCACCGTGGGCAGCCCGTTGTCGATGACGACGATCTTCGGGTTCTGGCCCTCGCGCACCTCGTCCGCGGCGGCGGAGATCCCGGCTAGCACATCCGCCTCGGGGGAGGCGGCCACCGAGGCGGCCAGGGTTGTGCGGATCCTCTTGGCGGCGGCGATCTCGTCGCGCTTGATCGCCTGGGGGGTCTTGCCGTGGACCTTCAGGTCCACCCGCTGCACGGGGGCGAGCTCTCCGCCCGTGGAGTGGATGGTCGCCTTGCCGTGCCCCGAGACGGCGCCGGCGATGTCGTCGTCGAGCCCCGGCGAGGGCCTCATGGCGTCGAGGACCGGCTGGTTCTGACGGGTGGAGTAGACGAAGGCCGTCCGCTCATCGGAGGAGTTGGACGAGTCCCCGCCGCCCATGCCGCACGCGGCGAGGCCGGTGCAGCCGACGACGAGGGCCAGGAGTAGGGACAGGTAGCGGGTGAGGCGCCGAACGCCCTGGTTGCGTGTCATGTGCTTCTTTGACGGACGCCGACGGCGCTGCGGCGCCGGGCGCCGGGTACCGGCGGCGACGACGTCGGGCTCCGCCGGCCCCGCGACCGGCGTCCCCGCGTACGCCGTGTCCGTCAGCAATGACATGTCAAGAAAGACCTCATCCTCCCCACCACCCGCCCCGCGCACCCAGCTCGGTCTGAGCGCGTCCCTCCGCCGCCTCGGCATCTCGACCAATCTGCGCAAGGCCGAGCGCCAGGGGCGCCGCGACCACAAGGTCGATATCGATAACGACGGCTCCACGCCCTGGACGAGCGCCGAGTTCGAGCGCTGCCACGAGGCCGAGATGATCATCTCTGCCGAGCTGCGCGACGTCATCGCCCCCATCGACAGCCGACTGGCCGTTGACGCAGAGCGGCTCCGCCAACTGCGGGAGCTCATGGCCGCGCCCCGGCCCGAGCCGGGCGCCCCGCCGCCCGACCAAGTGGCCGCCTACCGCGAGCGCCGCGCCGCCCGCGAGGAGGCGGCCCGGGCCCGGCAGCGGCGAGCCGACCTCCAGGAGGTCATCAACAGAATGACCACCGACCTCGCAACGCGGCGCCACCTCCTGGAGCAGTCTACCGACCTGGTCAACCAGGTCGCCGCCGTCGGCAACGCCAGGGTCTCCGCCTACCGGCGGGGCCTGGTCCAGGGCCCCTGGTGGAAGCGCCTGTTCGGCCGCCCCCGCCGCGTCACCGCGCCCGTTCCCGTCTACCAGCCCCGCTCCGAATGGCTCATTGACCTCCCCCTGCTGCGCACGCGGGTCGTCGACACCCCCGAGGTCCTCGTCTGGGCCTGGGAGGCCTTCCGCGAGACCGGGGGAGGGGCCCCGCGTCCCCGCGACGGATTCCGAACCGCCATCTCATGAACCGCAGATAGGAGCAGCACATTATGAGACTCGCATTCCGACGTCGGCCTCGTCGCCCGATCGACCCGGCCGATCAGATCGACCCGGCCGACATGCTGGAGGACCTCTCCTTCTACCGGGACGACGCCCGTGACCTGTCCGAGCAGACGCCGATAACCGTGACCAACCACGCGGAGATGCTCTCCGTGGCCGAGCAGCACGGCATTGCCGACGCCACCCGCCCCGTCCACAACGCCGACTCCCTGAGCACCGGTCACCGGCCCCTGGAGTTCATCCGCCGACTGGAGGCCTGGGGGCGCGTGAAGGTCACCGAGGCGCGCATGCGGGCCCACGAGACCCTTGCCGATCAGCGAAGCATTATCGGCGCGATCACTGCGGCCCTCCGCAACCAGACGGAGGCCGAGCAGGAGGTCGATCGGGCCCGGGCGAGGGCCGAGAGCGCCAAGGAGGAGTGCGCGGCCATCCTCGGTCCCGCGGCCACCGCCTGGGTCGAGGCGGCCGGGTTCATGCCCGTCATCCTCCTCCTCATCATCCTCATCGCCTTCGGCGGAGAGGTGGCGTTCAACAACTACGCCCTGGGCATGCTCGACATGGGGTTCGCCGAGACCCTCGCGATCGCCTTCGCGGTGGGCGTGGCGCTCTGCGCCTGCGCCACCCAGGTCGCCCGTCTTTTCCAGAACAAACGCTACCTCCTGGGCGGGGCGGCGGCCTTCCTGTTCACCGCCGTGCTGATCTGCACCGCCCTCATGCTGACGTTCCTGCGGCAGGAGGCGGTCGTGACCGCCGGCGACGACGTCTCGGGGGCGACCGACGTCAACGCGTCCAACGGCTTCGACCAGTTCACCCTTCTGGGCTTCTTCGCGATCCAGTTCATACTTCCCATAACCATTGGGCTTATCGAGTACCTGGATCACCCGGTGGCCC